>Ga0209250_1001361_pt1 | contig 8784 bp, 6 predicted proteins | sample SaaInlV_200m_DNA_FD_184663 | JGI IMG/M metagenome (GOLD analysis project Ga0209250, IMG submission 184663) | Marine microbial communities from expanding oxygen minimum zones in the Saanich Inlet - Saanich Inlet SI072_LV_165m_DNA (SPAdes) (version 2) | ecosystem: Environmental > Aquatic > Marine >... | reverse complement strand
ATTTAGGGTTTTCAGTATCTCTTGTGCTGTATTTTTATTTGCTAGTTTTTCACAAATAACTCTATTGATCATGGTATAGATCATTTCATCGCTACTGTATTTAAACAATAGTTCTACTTGCCTTTTAGCAGAGATTTTTACACCATCTTCAATGAGCTTTATCGCCTTATATTCATTATCATCTTCCGATATATCACCGTATTCAAGGTATGAATGCTCACCTTTTTTGAAACCATCTATTAGGACATATAACACTTCTTCTTTGCTAGCATACTTTTCCAACATACTCCAAAATGGATCTTTGTCCCAGCAAACACTCATTCGACTAGAGCCAACTCCCAGCTCTATCTTGCCAGTTAATAGTATTCTAAAAGCATCAGATTCTCTTTCTATGAAGTTATAACCATTATCCATTAAGATCTGTAGTATTTTATCTCTTTTTTCTTCTTCATAAGAGAATTTATATAGCTTACTAGCTTTATCATTTTCATATTCACCAATAGAGCCACTGTCAAGATTCCTTAACATAGTTGATAGCAGATTTTTTTGGGCTAAAAACTGTTCCTTATCCTTTGCTATATATTTTTCTACTAGTTCTACCTCTCTAAAGAGGAGGAAACGTTTAAATAGTTTAAAACTATATATATTGTAATAATCCAGTAAAGTACCTAGCCAATCAACTCTTCTTTGGTTTCTCTCTTTAAGATCTTTGCTTATTTTACCCCTATACAACATAAAGTTGTCTTTATAAAACAGATCCAAATAATATTTATACTTAAGATTTACCCAGTCAATACTATCAAAAATTTCTCTATACTCATCTATCCAAAAATCCAATCCGTATTCGATGGATTTTTTTAATATAACAAATATTATTGGATTATCTGGAAGATACTTTTTAGCTTCGTTGTAACCATGATAATAAATGATACCTGGCTTCATGCTTTCGATATCATAGTTCTCTATTAGATACTTTACCGCATCCTTTCTCTCTTCATGGAACATAGAGTACATGATATCTTCATATTCTGGTTTTAACCCTTTCTCCTCAAATAACTTGATTAGCTCCACATTTGCACAGTGGGAATGTACATGATCTATTCTAGATAAGGAAGATAGTTGCATCTTACTTTTATCAGTTGAAGAATCAATTATGTCTATATTTTCAGGTGATAGCTTATTTTTATCCAAAAACTCTTTGACTTTTTCAGTCATCCCTAATTCACACAAATCAAATAACTCGCCTATGTCCACTGCTTTTCCTTTTTAATATCTATAAATTCAGCCATTCCTCAAGAACCATACTTCATATGTTTATGCTGCTTTTTTAGGGAAGATCTGATTAAGTCTGGTTAAATTTAGGCTGAAATAGAATTGTTCCAAACAGTATCGAAGTGAGAAGTAATAGTTATTCTATTGCGTCTATCTTCAAGATTGCTCAAAATCAGGATGGTTTTCTTCATCTTGTAAAGAATAGCTCAAGGTTATGCGCTTTCATCACTTCTAAAACTACTTCTTTATCTGATTGCAATGCTTTGCTTGCATACCATAATGCAGCACCATTATTTTTAACCGCTTCTAAGATAAATTCTTTATCTGATTTGAATTCTTTGCTTGCATACGCTAATGCATCAGCATCATTTTTAACCGCCTCTAAGACAACTTCTTTATCTGCTTTCAACTCTTCACTTACATACTTTAATTCCAAACCATTTTTGCTAACTGCTTCTAAGACAAGTTCTTTATATTCTAAAGAAGGGTCCTTATTATTTAAGTATCTTAAACTTTTTAATTCAATGCACTGCAGCGGTGGCAACACTTTGATTTTATTATTTCCAACATTTAACTCGTTTAAATTATTCAGATTGTAGATTGTACTGGGTAGCTCTTCAATACAATTTCCAGAAAGATCTAACTTGCTAAGCGATAGTAAATTTCCAATTTCTTCTGGTATTTTTGAAATATTATTATTTGCCAAATTCAATTTGGATATATCTAAATTAAAAAATAAATTTGGAATTTTTGTAAAATACGGACAGTTATAAATGGTAATAAAATCAAATTTTAGTTTTAATAACTCCACAGGGAAAAAATCATATAAAAATTCTCTTTTATCGTTTTTTATGTAAATATTGTGCCTGTTTTCTCTTATCTTTTTAGAGTTAAGAGGAATACCTTCAGTATCGTACAAGTACCGCCTATAATGCTTAAGCCACCATACTGAACGTTCTGAAGCTTCCCCCCAGATATTTTCTTCTATCTTCCATCTCCATATTTTCAATATCCATTTCTGGATTTTACTATTGTCTAATACTTCTGGATATGAAGAGATATCATTACCTCCAAAACTAATCTCTTCTAATTGTGTCAAAAGATTTATTTCTGCTGGCAACTCTTGCAGTTTATTTATCTCCAGTTGCAGATCTTTTAATAATAACAACTTACCAATATTCTTTGATATCTTACTAATATTATTTGCTGAAAGATTTAACTCTTTAAGGTGCACTAAATTCTCTATCTCTTTTATTATGGTCTTTATGTTATTAAGACTTAAATCAAGTTTTGTTATATTTACCATTTGATATAGTACTCTAGGTACTTTAGTTAGCTTTAAGCCACTAAGACGAACATCTACAATATTTGTCAAGTTTACAAACTCTGGGGGTAGATCAAAACGATTCCTAATGTTAATATCTTCGGAGATATAGAGACATTCCATTGACTTTAATTCTTTTTCAGTTCTTGGTATCTCCCCATCGCCAATTTCATAATAATCTGCCCACTCCCATATTTTATTCATCCAATCTTCATTATTAATCATTTTGTTCATAATTTTACCCCTGAGGAATTTAGGTTTAAGAAACCCCAACTAAACTCCAACCTTTTTTCACACTCTTTTCCATAAACTCTTTGCACAACAACTCTATCTGCTCTTTAGAATTAGAGATACGGATATCTTTTTTCATAGGAGCTTTTCTAGTTGGGCTAAAGTCTGTACTGTGAAATACGTAGGCAGAGTAACTACTATCAACATCTTCTTTGTTGGTTTTGTAGATTAAAAACTTTTTGACATTTGTTTTTGATTTTGAGGTTTTTGTATATACTTCTCTAAAGATGATTTCACTTTCAGGTAACTCTTTTGCAGATGCTGTTTTACTATCAATATATACTATATCTGTAATTTGAGAGATTCGTACATCGTGAGTATTTACCTCTTTATCATCTCTTACTCTCTTGATAACTGGGTGGATAAGACTGATAGCTGGAATCATTGAGCTCAAAGCATATCCATCTTTTTCACCATAGCTTATATATGGTTTTTTGATAGTTCCTTTTGAGTTTTCAGTAAGCAGTTCATTTACACTTACCTCAATTACAACTTCTGGTTTTACCATATGAAATGCAACTCTTCTTTTATCTACTTCAAGATAGCTAGATTCTATGTGAGATATTGACAGTTTTTCATACAACGAAGTTTTTAACTCTTCATCAAGTCCATTACCCACTATACCTGTTTGTAAAAAGTGTTTATCTTCATCCATAACAGCAAGTAGTAGTTCTTTTACTTTTTCATCTTCACTTGAGTAACCGATAACAGCCATATCAATAGTATGAAGTGGTTTTAGTTTATAAACCATTGGAAACTCACTACTTCTTAGCACTAAGCCCTCTTGATTTTTCTCTACTACTATCTGTTCAAAATAGCTTTGTAACTCATCTTTTGAAACTATTTTGTGCTCTACAACTTTTCCATCAAGTATCTCACTTAATTTAGATAGTGTTTTGACATAATCATCGTCGTTATACTCTTCACCGTTTAACTCTAATAGATCAAAAGCAGATATAGCTAAAGCTGCAGTATCATCACTTAAAGCTTTCATAACATCAAATACTCTAGACCTATCACCACCAACAGTATGTAACTCTACTGTTGCTTTTAGCGATGAGATGTTTTTAGATTTTAATATATCTGTAACTTCATCTAAAATTGGCAATTCACTTTTAATATTGCCACCACTATTTATTAGAATAGATCTTTTACCATCAAAATGGAGCAAGTTGTACTCCCCATCTATTTTTGTAGTTGCTATTAGTTCTCTACCAGCTATTTTAGAGCCAATGTCATCTACTGTTATAGATTGGAATATACCAGCTACTTTTCTTTTATACTCGATTGCTATATCTATTATCTCTTGACTCATTTTGTAAACTCCTTTAACTCTAAATTTGTAAGATGAAGAATTAACATATAGTTATCTCCATCAACTCTTCCTTCCAAAAAACCTCTGTATGGAGTGCCACCAGTAGTTACCACTAGAGGTTCATTCCCTTTAGCTCCACCCCCTACAAACATTAAACCTTTTTTCTCATCTAACTCTTTTGCCATCTCATACAAGAAGTCATAAGTTAGACCATTTATGTGTCTTATTTGGTAGTGTTTTGTAAATGCAAACTTTTTTATAGCCATAGCTTTCAGCATAACTTTTCCACTCCAAGCTATGGGTAGATTCTCCAGAGAGATATTTGCGGGTTTTGGTACAAGCGGCTCTCGTTTTTGTTCTACACCATCTTTATCTTTTATAACTTCCATCATTTTCACATTGAAAACTATGTGGTTATCTCTATCTACATATATTTTTTTTAAGCCTTCTATTTTTTTACCAGATTTTTCTATATCTACATCTACTTCAGAGCTTATAATAGCTTGAGAGAGCTCTTCTAAATCTTCATACTTTGATGAGAGGTATCCAACATCTGTTTTCGAAGTACTTTTAAGTATTTTGATATTGTTTTTTAATGAGCTATCTTCTAAAACTTGGGTCACCTTTGCTCTTGTAGGTTTTGCTTCAAAACCTAATATTGCATCTCTTTTTTTTGCATTACTTATATTTATTTTTTTCATAATTTCTCCTACATCATAGAGAAGTCAAATTCATCTTCGACTTCCTCATCCATTTCTTCAGCTTCATTATCAAGTACACCTTCATCGATAAGCCCTATAAATTCAAACTCTATTTTTTTACCCACTAGGACAAAAACTTCACCTTCATTTTCAATTAAAAAAGCTGGTGCGCCTTCATAACCTGCCCTGTAATTAAACTCAAAAGTAAATACATCTTTTTGTTCTTGCAAAGCTTTTATAAAATCAGGATGGTTTTCTTCACCTTGCATAGAGTAGATTGAAGTTATGTTATGTTCCAGATAGTTATCAATAGTGGTAGTGTTAGTTAATTCGATAGGAGCATCAAAACTAGAAGGAACTAAACTAGCATCACTTCCATCTTCGTAGATGTACTTCATATCACTCTTTTCTACCCAGTTTCCCATCTCATCAACACTTCCAAGTGCTGTACCACCTTTGGGTATTAGAAGCGATAGTTCTGGGTATAATGAGGCGGCACTACACTCATTTTCATTATTATCCAGTGCCACTTTTTCACTACTTCCATAGAGTTTTTTACGCTCTAGTTTTAAAGGTTCCAAGCCATATTCATTTGAACCTATTTTAAATATTAATGGTTTTGCCATCTGTTTTTTCTCCTTATATTTTATACACTATTCTAAACTGTCATATGATTTGCTTAGTTTTTAATTGCCTTAACATCTCTTTGACCTAAATTATCATTTCCAATTAGCCCACTCAAAATATTCCTTATTCATTTGCGATACCTTTAGCTTCTTATGAGAAATTATTCCATCATACTGGTCAAGCACCCTAGGATTTATAAATAGATACCCTGTTTATGAAAAAAAATTTAACTAATCTAGTGCCTCAAACTCTTTAAAAAAACTCTAAACATATTCATACATATATAATTTTATCTTTCATCATCCATTAAGTTTTGATTGGCACGCTAGTTAAATAAAACTGATTCTCCTTCTAGAGAAATCAGACTTTAGTAAGCACTCTGTTATGTCACTACTATGCACTATCATTGCGTCATGTAATGACGCAATGATATATAATAGGGTGTTTCTAGTAAAACTACTAATGAGTCAACGGCTTTAGTAAGCTCTCTGTTGTATCACTACTATGCATGATTATTGCGTCACGTAATGACGCCAATGTATGGTAGACTGTTTCTAGTTAAACTATTAATGAGCACATTGATGAAAGATACCTCTATTAGAAGAATTGAAACACTACGCTTGATTCCACGTGCACCACATTGGATCACGGCTTCAGAATTGGTAACTAAGCTAGATGGTCTTGATCACTTGGTATCCCAGCGCACTATTCAAAGAGACTTAGTTGAGCTATCAACTATTTTCCCCTTGGATTATGAAGTTAATGGCCGAACTCATTGCTGGCGCTGGTCAAGTAATGCAGAGGTCCTAGATCTGCCTGGAATGAATCCAGAGACTGCTCTCTCTTTTTTTCTTGCAGAACAGTATCTCTATGAGATGTTACCGCCTGCAGCAATTGAGTCTCTAGCTCCTCATTTCGACAAAGCACGTGAGGTGCTACATCAATCACAATCGAAAAAGGTGGACCGCTGGATAGATAAGGTGCGAATTCTTCCGGAGACACAATATTTGTTACCTCCTTTACTGAAGAGGGATGTTATAGAAAGCATCTATACCGCACTACTGGAGTCCAAACCTTTCTCTGCACGTTATCGAAAAAAGGGGGATAAAAACAGATCCAGCTATGAGGTTATCAATCCACTGGGTTTAGTATTTCGCTATCGTGTAGTCTATCTCGTCGCCACGCTCTGGAAGTATGACGACCCCATTCAATTTGCATTACACCGCTTTAGTTCCGTGACCTTTCTTGATGATCAGAAAATTCATAAACCTAAAAATTTTAATCTTGATCAATATATTGACTCTGGCAATTTCGACTATAGGGAGGGAGGTGATATCAAGATTGAGCTGCTCTTCTCCAAAGAAGCGGCACTCCACTTAGACGAGACCCCCCTCTCGCGAGACCAAGAACTCTCAAACACTCAAGACGAGCGTGTCCGATTAACAGCTACCGTACGGAATACAGATCGTCTACGCTGGTGGTTACGTGGTTTTGGTCATTTAGTAGAGGTCATCAGTCCATCGACACTACGCAATGAATTCATTGAACTGACCAAACTGAACGCTTCACTGTACAGAATCGAGGAATAGTATGAACCACAAGAAACTTATTATTGGTATCTCATCAAGAGCTCTTTTTAACTTAGACGAATCACACAAAATCTATGAGAAGAAAGGAGTTGAAGCATATAGCAGACACCAAATGGAGAAGGAGGATATTACGTTGGAACCTGGCCACGCATTTCCATTAGTTAAAAAGTTACTTGCACTTAAAAAAGACGATATCCCACTCGTTGAGGTTGTTCTGATATCTAAAAATAGCTCTGATACTGGACTTAGAGTCTTCAAATCAATAGAGAAACACAGCTTAAATATTGCCCGCGCTTCCTTTTCAGGTGGTGGCTCCTCCTACTCTTACCTTTCCCCTTTTGGTTGTAATCTATTCCTCTCTAATGACGCAATAGATGTACGCAGCGCATTAGAAGCGGGCGAGGCCGCTGCACAGATGTTAAACACAGGAACCTGCAACCAAGATAATCATCAAATCCGTATCGCATTTGATGGAGATGCCGTTCTATTCTCTGATAAATCAGAACGGATATTTAAGGAATATGGTTTAGAAGCTTTTCAAACACATGAAAAAGAGTCCAAACATGACCCCATGCAAGGTGGACCATTTAAAGGTTTCCTCGCTGCATTACATGAAATTCAAAGTCTATTTCCTGCGGATGAGTCTCCAATACGCACTGCTCTCGTTACCGCCCGTGCTGCACCAGCACATGAACGTGTAATTAATACACTTAGAAGTTGGGATATTCGCATTGATGAATCACTGTTTTTAGGCGGCCTTCCAAAAGGTGATTTTCTTCGTGCTTTTAGCGCTGATATATTTTTTGATGATCAAAAAAAGCATGTCGAGAATGCTGCTCCTGATGTTACATCAGGGCATGTAATACATGGAGTTGCAAATGAATAATACCTAATCGAGTTATTGTCAAATCTGGTGTTTAGGGCAACAAATCAGGTGACCATCTGGTTCTCTGAAGTTACCTCAATTCCATCTTTAAATTTCACTTCCTCAATCACCTTTGCTATGCAATCAAAGCCTCATAACCTGATCCATTCCTGTTCCGCCGCTATGTCGCATGGTGGCCTGATGATGGAGAGATTGGGGCCCCAGAATTTGTAGGAAACTTCAGCTTATAACGTGCTTCTTATTAAATAGCACCTCAAAAAAGAGTTACTCAATAGGTATCTCCTTCAGCTGCTGAATGCTCTCAAACAGTTGATCCAGTGCCTGCTGTAGCTGTTGTAGCTCCACCTCTGACAGTGCCTGATTGGCAGCCAGTGCTTGCTCACTCTCCCGTGCTGCAGCAGAGAGTTCATGGGCCGCGATATTGGCCGAGGCCCCCTTCAGTGAGTGGAGAGTCCGCTTCGCCTCTTCAATCTGCTGCTCTTTAATCTGCTGTTGCAAGGTCTCCATCAGATTATGGTTATCCTCACTAAAGGAGTCCAAAATTTGCAGCAGCACCACTCGACTCCCCCCCAGACGGTTGAGAATTTCAGTAATTGCCAACCCAGGAAGCTGCTTTGGCCACCCTACTGCAGCAGCATCAACAACACGGCTCTCTTCAACCTCTGTGGCAGTTGATGCTGTCTGCCAACGCAGCAGTGTTTGGTAGAGGAGATCCACATCAATCGGCTTACCCAGATGATCATTCATACCCGCCTCTAGTGCCAGCTCTCGATCTTCCT
>Ga0209250_1001348_pt1 | contig 8843 bp, 7 predicted proteins | sample SaaInlV_200m_DNA_FD_184663 | JGI IMG/M metagenome (GOLD analysis project Ga0209250, IMG submission 184663) | Marine microbial communities from expanding oxygen minimum zones in the Saanich Inlet - Saanich Inlet SI072_LV_165m_DNA (SPAdes) (version 2) | ecosystem: Environmental > Aquatic > Marine >... | reverse complement strand
GGAAATCGCTACTTACATCCCTGATGGTCGGGTGGTAGGCGGCTAACTCAAATAGACCAAGCTAAGCATGTAGACTCTTTGTTTGAAGGTTTTCGGACGCGGGTTCGATCCCCGCCATCTCCACCAATATTATTTCTTATAACTTCTCAAGATGACTCATAAGCAGTGTTTAACACTGCTATTAAGCCATTTTGTGATGTTCGCTTGTCTCACATAGAATCTTACTTTTCACGGAATCTTGACGTAAATTGTATGTATTTGATGTATGCAACATCAGAAATCAAATAATACATACAACCTACGCTGGAAACCTACATAAACACTTGCTTATTTAAGATTTGTTAATAACACCAAGAGCTGTCACTAATAAAGCAATTCGTTGCCCTTCATTATAATTCAAACCCCACCTGCCATAATATTGCCATGCATTACTGTCCATCCATTTAATAAACCTTCCATTGGTGAGTTGCCGTTTATCATTATATTGGCTATGATTGCATTCAACCGAATGCACCAGTAAATCGATATTTTTTCGAATCTCTTCAATAGCAATTTTTTTATTCTTATTGGCTAAACAGTACATACTTATAGCCAGCTTATGAGACTCTTTAATGTACTTTTTAGACTTTTTTTTCTTCTCTTTATATAGCATTATAATTTTTTAAAACTATCGTCATTAGATGCATATCGGCTTCTAATCTTGTCTTCGATAAATTCCTCAACCTCATCTTTCAGCCAAGTAGCAGAGCGATCTGACATATTAACTTGCTTGGGAAATTTTCCTGAATTTACTAATCGATAAATAGTAGCTCTTGACAACATGGTTTTCTTAATCACATCGCCGATCTTAATCATTTGCCTATCGTTGGTCATTTTTTTACTCCTGTATAGTTTTAGTTAAATTTACATTGCTTTTAAGGTCGTCTAAATAATTGGACCAAGCCTGCATAAGAGTAATTCTTTGCTCAAGGTACTCCGCGTGACAATAGGCAGCCTTTACTTTGTTAGTTTCAACATGTGCTAACTGCCGCTCAATGACATCGCTAACAAATCCTTTTTCATGCAAAAACGACGATGCCATCCCGCGAAATGAGTGTGTCACAAATTGATCTGCGCTGATACCTAAAGATCTAATAGCCGTAAGAAGCGCGTTAGTAGTGATACCTTTATTTTTAGTCTTCAAACTCGGAAAAATAAACTTACTTCCTGTTTCAATGCAACTTAAATCTTTCAACATGTCAAATACCTGATCACTCATAGGAATTAGGTGATCTCGCCCCGTTTTCATAATACTCCCGTCAACGCGAATAATTCTGTCTGAAAAATCAACATAATCCCAAATCAGTTTTGTTAATTCTCCGGGTCTTAAAAAGATATGTGGCGCAATTTCTAGAGCGGCTCTAACTTGATAAGTGCCTTTATGGCAGTCCAATGTTCTTAATAATTGACCAATGTCTTTTGGGTCAGTAAAAGTTGGATAATGCACTTGCTTTCTTCGTTTGAAAATATCCATTGGCAAGTCTCTAACTGGGTTTACAGTAATCTCGCCCATGCCTACTGAAAAAGAGAAGGTCCTTGATGCGATACCTTTGATTTTTCGTAATGTGTCTAGCACATCTTTTTCTTCAATCTTCTTAAGAAGCATAAGCATATCTGGGGTTGTGATTTTATCAATAGGCTTACGGCCGATAACCGGCATTAAATAACAATTAGCTCTTTGCCTTACATCATGTGCATAGTTGTCACTCCATTCACTGCACTTTTGATTATGCCACGCATCAAACATTTCCTTGAAAGTCGGCTTGCTTGACTTAATATTTTTATGCCTCGGATCAACTCCTTGCACTAATAACTGTTTATTTTTATTCACTGCCTGACGAGCGTCAAGCAAGCTAACATGAGGATAATGTCCGATCGTAATCATTACCTGCTTTTGCTCAAAGTTAAAACGCTGTTTCCAGATCTTAGAGCCTGATACAGCAACTTCAAGGTATAGCCCGCCATAATCATGCTCGCGATACACCTTGGATTTTTTCTTAAGGCTTCTTACCTTGGCATCTGTAAATGGTTTATTTTTCAATTTTTTCTCCTTGCCTTAATCGGCATACATTTTTATTACAATTACTTTTTCACTGGGCGATTAAATCCACACATAACTTAATTGCGTAAAAAAATTATTAGTTTTTTTATATGGTTAAGCGGCTAACAACCTATACACTGTTGCCTTGCTTACACCATACTCACTCATAAGCACCCGAATTAAAACGCCCGCCTTGCGTTTCTTTTTCAGCTGCTCTACTTGTTCAACATTCAGCACTGCTTTGCGACCAAATTGAACACCCTTGGTCTTTGCTTTGGCAATACCTTCAAGCTGCCTTTCTTTGCGAATCTCTGTTTCAAATTCTGCTATTGATGCCAGGACGTTTAGCATAAGTTGGCCAACTGGCGTCGAAGTATCGATGTTTTGATCTAGCACAATAATTTCAACCCCTTTTTGTTTAAGCTGATCAAAAATTTTAGTCAAGTGCAACGTGCTGCGCCCTAATCGATCTAGCTTCGTTACGTATAACGTATCGCCTTTTCTAACATACTGGATCATTGCTTGTAGTTGCCCTCTCCGATCAGTCGTGCCCGTGTGTGTTTCACGAAAAATTTCATCACACTCAACTTCATTTAACTTATCAAGTTGAACATCTAAACTTTGTCCAACACTGGAAACTCTTGCGTAACCTACTTTACTCATGTCTTATTAATCCTTAAACGTTATAAGAATTACATTTTAATACATAAAATAGTACACAATGACCTATACTTTCTGCCATGTTTTACCATGTATACGATTTAGCACATACAATAAAACTTGTACTTATAAACCGGCTTCCTCTGCCAGCTGCTCTTCAATTTCACTCCTCCTGTTATGAGTAAGGTAAGACATTTCAACTTGATTTTTCTGATCTTCTCCATACCTTAGCTCTGTATATGCGACAAGAATTTTATGGGCTTCTTTATCAGGATCAATTAGAGTTGTGTCTTCAACACCGTATCTCTCCTTGGCATACCTAATATAATATTTGAATTTTTCTAATTCATAAAAATCATAGCCGCCAGTAGCTACTTTAATTTCATCCAACGCATCTTCAAATGCCTTGTCTATGATCTCCGGTATAGAAAATGTAAAATCAAATCTATGTGGCATTTCTGGCTTGGCAGTCTCCAATGCTTTTATCAAAATTTCAGTGACGCGTGTAGAAATTACTTTTTTCTTAGTTTTATAACCTTCAACAGGTTTAATATATTTCATCGACTCTCCGATTTTATAAAAATTTACGATTGAATTATATCATTCTATTACCATATGTCAAGTATATCGTAATTATTTAATTACATAGTGTAAAAAGTATTAAATTCTAGCTAAACGTGTTGTATATTGGTAGTCTTTATTTGTGACTAACGGCCTTGCATCACTTAACAGTTGAGTAATTCGTAATTAGATCTATCGATTAAGTGGGTAATCATCTGGATGGCCGTAACGCATCCAATCGTATTCTTTAGTTGTATGATAAAAAGCACCTGTATCAGAATCTATTTCAAATTCTTGAACATTTGTGTAGGAGCCAGATGCATTGCTACTCAACATAATAAAAACCAGGCTGCGATTTTTATTAACTACTGATTGAATATTTTTAGCTGACAACTCTAATACTTCACTATTCGACTGAACCACACCATCAAATATCTTGTACTTTGGATTCGACACGTGTGAAACAAATGCTTTGCATAAAATGCCGTTGTTACAGTCAATTCCAAACATATGCACATCGTTTTTAAAAATTTGCACCTTGCTTTCATTGAAAACTCTTATATCAATATTATTAAGATGGGTAGCATTAAACGCTGTAAAAGCATTAAATGATGTTAATAAAAAAGTAACTAGCAATATTTTTTTCATTATTAATTTACAACTCCCTCTTTATGTCCATACTTATGTACAGTTCAATACATATATTTGCGGAAATTAGCCTTCTTTCAAGATTGCCTAAAAATAATTATAGCTTTAACATTATTCGGCAAGCAGATTGAATATCCGTTAATAGAAATAACTTACTACCAAGAGGAAATAACTTTATCCTTATCGCCAACTAGCTGAGGATGTTGCTTTCTACCCATTGAAACAGCATTTTTTTGTACATTCTTATCAATAAATACATGCAACTCACCATTAGTAATCTTCCTGTCGTTATTACTGTCTGCATCACCGCCTAAACCTCGCATCATCCAGTAACTAAACAAACCATGCTTTAATGATGGATGACTGCTGGCGGTTTCATCATTACCCGCTGCAGAGAATAAGGTGAAGTTGCTTGGAAGATTGTTCAGCTTGTCTTTTTTAACAATACGTAGGCCGCGAGAATTAGCTACTAGCGTACCTTTGCCGCCCCTTGCTTTTCCTGAATAACACGTATCCATAAATAGTGTTACACTCTTAGCATCTAAATCTTTCAAACCATCAATAAGTTCGCTTCTTAGAATCGCTGTTCTTTCCAACAAATCAGTGTCGCCATCCCATGGGATTAAATATGCATTATTGCCGTCAGTAGATGCAAGCCCGTGGCCTGCGAAATAGACATATACATCACTTTTATTCTTGTCAACTTCAGTTGGTAGCCATCTTTCAATAGACTTCCATATACCAGCCTCACTCGATTCTGATCCAGTTAACAACTTTATTCTATCTTCTGAAATACCTAATGTATTTTGAACGTAGTCGTAAAATACTGAAGCATCCGATTCAGCCCATGGAGCGCTTACTATTGATTCATACTTATCAACACCGATAATCAGGGCTACTGCGTTAGGGCTAGATCTTCTCACAGTTGTTGGTGGCGCTAGCCTTTTATCTTTATTTTTAGAGACAGCCTTCTCTCTATTAAACACAATTTTTTTAGAGCTTTTATTGCCAAATACATCTATCGAAACAATATTAAATTCATTTCTACCTAATTGTATATACTCAGGCACAACAAATTGATTGAACCCGTCATTTTTAATAGCTACTTCTTTACCATTAATGGTTACTTTAGCTATTTTAGAATCATCTTTAATATCTCCAGACAATGTAATATACTTTTCAGTAGTTGTAAATGAGTCACTATTGTAAGTACGAATCTCTGGCGGGCTTGTATCAATATTTGCTACTTTTCTAGCCCTATTAAAGTTTTGAATACCTTCTCCCTTTGATATTTCTTGTTGAGTGAATCCAAAGTTTAATGCAGTTTTTTTATTTTGAACACCTTCTGACTCTGATATTTCTTGTTGAGTGAATCCAGAGTTTAACGCCAATTTTACTAGTAATAGCTCTTTAACTTTATTACTCGCCCTTGTGTCGTTTTGTTCTGCTGCCAAACTATACCATCTAATAGCTTTCTTATAATTTACAGGAACTCCTTGGCCATTAGTATACATCTGTCCTAATTCATATTGGGCATCTACCTGATTTTGTAAAGCAGCTTTTGTATACCACCTAATAGCTTCAGAGTATTTTTTTGAAATACCCTCACCATAATGATACATTGCCCCAACTTCGTACTGAGATTCTGCATACCCTTGGTTCGCAGATTTTTTATACCACTTAAAAGCATTTTCTTCACCATAATCTATCGATAACCCTCCATAGGGTCCATTCATAGAGTGCATATCTCCCAGCAAGTGTTGAGCCTTACTGTAACCGAAATTAGCTAATTTTTGAATAAGTTTAAGACCTTTTCCTTTAGTTTTCCACTTTTCAAAATATTCAACTCCTTTACTGTATAGCTCATCAGGATTTGTTATCGATGCATCTGCAAGAGAGTTAATAAGGGCGTCTGGATAAAAGATATTACCTTTGATCTCTCCTAGTCCAGAATAGTACTCGCTCTCATCTTCGCAATAGTAATCATACAAAGAGTTGCTGGATTGGGCATTTTCATCTATGCAGTCACTGATATTGTAAGTTCTATTATCGTTAGAAACCCAAGTATCACTTAATTCACTGCTTATGGAATTATTAGGAATTACTGACACAGGCTTTTTGCTTGTCAAATATCTAGAAATTATCCAACCAGTTGCATCTTTATATCTAATCTTGGTCCACCCATCTTCTGTCACTTGTAAAACAGATAATTTCGAGCCAGATGAGAGTGAGCGCACAATATTATCACCAAAACTTTTCTCAGAGCGTATTGGAATATCTACCTCATCAGTAATATAAGTACCCTGCTCCACATGCTTTAAATACCTGGATATTATCCAACCAGTTGCATCTTTATATCTAATCTTGGTCCACCCATCTTCTGTCACTTGTAAAACAGATAATTTCGAGCCAGATGAGAGTGAGCGCACAATATTATCACCAAAACTTTTCTCAGAGCGTACTGGAATATCTACCATGTTGGTAATATAAACATATGACATGGCGTAAACATTGGAATAAATTCCTACATATAAAAAGACATGAGTTAGTAGTATTTTCAACAATCTCATTACACTACCACGATGCTATAACTTTATCCTTATCACCAACCAACTGCGAATTTTGCTTCCGACCCATTAATGCTGCAGCCTTCTTCACATTTTTATTAATAAATTTATGAAGCTCGCCATTCGTAATCTTCCTGTCGTTATTACTGTCTGCATCACCGCCTAAGCCTCGCATCATCCAGTAACTAAATAAACCATTTTCTAAATTTGGATGGCTACTAGCAGTTTGCTGATTTGAAGCTGCTGAAAAAATCGTAAAGTTTTTAGGTAGCGAAGAAAAATTATCCTTTTTAACAATGCGCAGTCCACGAGAATCAGCAACCAACGTACCTTTACCGCCCTTCGGAGTTCCAGAGTAACAAGTATCCATAAACAAAGTCACACTTTTAGCTTTTAAATCTTTTAAAACGCTGATAACTTCTTTTCTAGATATTGCTGTTCTACGTAAACTCTCCAAATTTCCATCATAAGGAATTAGATATGCCTGCTCACCATTAGCTGTTGCCAATCCATGCCCAGCAAAATACACATAAACATTACTACGGCCTTTTTCAACCATAGTAGGTAGCCACATATCCAATGAGTCATAAATTCCACTTCTATCAGACTTATCTCCAGTGATAAGGGCAATTCTATCAGCAGGGATGCCTAATGATTGCTGTGCATAATCAAAAAATACAGACGCATCCGATTCCGCCCATGGGGCTCTAGCTATATTCTCATACTGATCAAGGCCAATAATCAAAGCTACTGCATTTTTATCCTTTCTGCCTTTGAATGATGGCAAATCTAAAGGCTTATCTAAATTTTTAACAATATCTTTATTTCTAGTGATTGTAACAACCTTGGCTGCCTTATTGCCAAACGCATCTAATGCCACAATATCAAACGTATTCCTCCCTAAGCGCACATATCTAGATATGCTGAAATTACCATTCTCATCTATTGCAACCTTTTTGCCTTTAATAAGTAATTCTGTTATCTTTGAACTATCTTTAATCACACCACTTATTGTTGCTTTTTTGTCATTTACCGCCATAGAGTCACTATGATTAAAACGAATTACTGGTGGCTGTGTATCAGCCTCAGAAATACTATATGAATCACCTTTATCGGAAGAACTGTTAGTGTTTGAATCTAGTATTGATCCACCATACTGACCCCATAAATCGGAGAAGCTAGACTTCTTCTGCACAACTTTTGCTGGGTTATTATTTGAATTAATTACAAAGTGAAATAATATTTCGCGATCAAAAACACTTTGGTCTGGAGCTGATGGCAATGGTGATGCTTTATATACCGCACGTTCAATCGAATCTTTAAAAGATTTTGCTTTCGCATTGTTATCAATATTACAAGACTGTAAATTCACACTTTGTACATTGCCATCCACATCTTGCAAGATGTACACATCACAGCCCCAGTGATCTTTAGCGCCTTGGTAGCGCCATTTATTTTTAACTCGTGAAGCGATTTGATTAATATAATTTACTTTTAACTCGTTCAGAATATCCTCCTGAGCAATTTCCTTATTCTGGCCTAATGATGCATACCAATTTTCTTGCTCAAAAAGACAACGTGGCTCTTTAGTTGAACTTGAATAATCTTTGTTACAACTACCATAAAGTGTTTCTACTAACTTGGCATTATCATGGTTACCCTTTATCTGAAGATATGGATTTTTAGAGAGTAACGGTGACAACTTAACAAAAACTTCTCCTGAAGATGAGGCTAACTTAATTTTCCAGATATGTTTACCACTACCCATCTTGTTCTTGAGTAGCATCTTAATATTGCCATTTTTTTCCTTGAACTTATGCTTTTTACTGCTATCAGAGCTACTTGGTATTGATGCAGAATTATCTGCAGAAATCTTGTTAGATGTTTTAGTTTCAATAATTCCACTTAAACGTATTATTTTTGCCTTTATGCGACTACTCTCCCTATCAAGAATGACCCGTGTTGAAATCTGATCAATATAACTACCTTTTTTAGGATTGACTTGTAAGGCTAGCTTACCATTCACATAAAGCTTTACTTTGTCGCCACTATGTACTCGATCACCAAACACCACTGTAACTGGTACAACTGCTGCATTTTCAACGTACTTTGGTGCTTTTATAGTGATATTCTTACCAATAATTACCTTATGGCCACCCTTATTACGGTGACTATCAAAAGCACTTTCAATTGCATCTGAAGATATTTTGGTGTTATTTTTAGACCACTTATTATCTCTATTGGGACATTTGTTATCAACATAATGGGTTGGAAACTCCCCACTAGGGCACTTCTCTTCCTTATTAGATGCATAAGTATCATTATTA
>Ga0209250_1001340_pt1 | contig 8874 bp, 6 predicted proteins | sample SaaInlV_200m_DNA_FD_184663 | JGI IMG/M metagenome (GOLD analysis project Ga0209250, IMG submission 184663) | Marine microbial communities from expanding oxygen minimum zones in the Saanich Inlet - Saanich Inlet SI072_LV_165m_DNA (SPAdes) (version 2) | ecosystem: Environmental > Aquatic > Marine >... | reverse complement strand
AAAAGGATAAATTCTTACAGGCGGGTTAATCTCAAATCTTTGCTGAGCCAGCTCAGGATTTTGACTTAGTAGTTCAAATGTATTTGATAAAGATAAGTGATATGCTTGCGCTTGGTTAACACCGAACTCTTTACCACCTTCAATAAAAATTGAAATAATATCTTCTTCAGCCTCAGTAGATAAAGAGTAACTCATTTGTATACTGCTTTTATATTAAAGTGATTGGCGAGCAACTTGAGCTAACTCTTCCATAGATCGTGACCCTACACCACTCTCAAGACCTTTGGTTACCATAGCCTGCATTTGCTGAATTTTGATACTGGCATCTTGATCTTTTCTGATCAAATCTCTAACGTAATCGCTGGTATTTGTATATCTACCAGAGTTTTGTGCCTGAAACTCTACCCAAGTTTTCATTTCATTTGGTAACGAAACATTCATTGTAGCCATAATAACCTCTATATTGCTTAATATTTATGACATATATTAGCAGATATTGTCAAATATTGCCACTATCTAAATTAAATATCAGCAATTGATGGTTGTTTTTGACTAAATTTATCAGTTTTTAAAGGACCTTTTGAGAAGGTGAACTTTTCGAATCCCATATAAATCCTTTATTATCACTCGACCCTGTCCCCTTGTACATGACTAAATTACCATCGTTTTGCATTATTAAAAATGCTGGGTTGTGACCATGTGTGTCCGACGACCACAAGGGGCCTTTGTTATCATTCGGCCCTGTCCCCTTATACACAACTAAATTACCATCGCTTTGCATTATTAAAAATGCTGGATTATGACCATGTGTGCCTGATGCCCATACAGGTGTTTTTCCATTTTTATAAACAACAAAGTTGCCATCAGTTTGTAAAATTGCTTCCCATTTTTTGTTAGATGATACGATTTTTTGACCTTGGGCCAACCACTGGTTCATACCTAAGATAGCTTTTGGTGCTTTTTCCCGCTTCATTTTATTTCTAAGCGATAATTCTTGATCAGTCATTGATTTTTGCTGAGCAATCTTAGCGTTTACTTCGGCAAGTGATGGACGGCTCCTTTGCCCATATACTGGATATGAATAAGTGGCAATAGCACCTAAAACGGCCTGACTCATGTGTGTCTCTACATTGTCATATTCTTGCGGAAATCGTACACTTTGTATACTTAAATAAAGATTTGTTACTGATGCGGCCAGTCTGAGTAATGCAAGCTCTTGATCAACGCCATCCATTTTATCTATATGAGCCAACTGCACTGAAATACTGCCAACCTGAGCACCTGACAAAGCCATTTTTATTTCTGAAAGGTTCATAAGTCTTGATATAGAACTCATCCTCTCTCCGAATGACGATCCAGATTTAAAAATATCCTCAACCGCACTAATGAAACGATCAAGCGATTTTTCTAATTTCTCTCCAATACTTACTGCCTCTTCAGTTTCTTTTCCATCTTTTGCTACAATGGCAGCGTCTTCTACATCGCTTGCAGCGCTACATATCTCTACTTCTGACGCCTCACATATAGCTGCCGCCATATTACCCACCGCCAAAGTTTGTCCCGCTATAGTTGTACCACAGATAAGCTTACTTTTGGCAAATCCAGCGCCACAGGCCTCATAACCATGGGGTGTTTCACCCCAGCAAACAGGGCCAATACCCTTTGTTCCTGAGCGACAAGGCTTGTAGCAAAGTCCCGATTGCTCAGTTTTGCCGTCTTTACAATATTGACGCAAAGGGAGGACGGGTCTGTCGTAAGAGGCTGGATTAGTTTTGTAGATGCACTTCTCATAATCGCCTCTATATCCATCTCTACAGGCGTTAAAACATAACCCACCATAATTATCCTTACCAGGGCGACACTCTGTTACAAGCTTTTTTGGATATATCCATCCATGGCGCCAATGTACAACGTGGTTACGGTCTAAATATCTATGAGTTCTACCCCATTTCTTTTCAGTCTTAATCCACGTTGGCACTGCTGTGCCTTTGCCTCGCAAGTACGTATGTCCTGTACATGCAAGACGATTGCCAGCCGCCTCATCAAATCCTTCTCGACATGGTTTGTAGCACAACGCTCCAATCCTATCCGTGCCCTCTTCGCATCGAAGAACTGGTATGGTGCCAACGCCTCTGCCGTATGAATCTTTCCAATAAAATGGTGAGCCTTCAGCTGACGCTGATGAAGTAAATGTAAGCATTGTTATAAACATTGCAATAATTAGTACTGTGGCTTTCTTAATCATTTTTTCTCTCCTTTAGTGTTTACTATTACAAACTACTCACCAGAGCTAGGTGCATAGTTAGCATCAGAATACGAATTGGCTGTACTCGATCCTGCGATACCTCCCGTACTGGCATTGGCTGGCTGAGTAGTTGCAGTTGTAGTTTTTTTAGTTGCTGCAAGGCTAGCAGAATTTTTATCATTAACTGTGTCATGAGTCTTGTATGTATCAGCTAAAGAGTCTGAAATGGTAACGGTTGTTTTTTTACTTTCTTCAAGCATTAAAGCGTTGAGGGCGGTTATATTTTGCTTATAAAGCGCAATCGCCTCTTGCTTGGTCAAATTATAGTTTAATGTGAATTCACAAAGTCTGTACATCATATCTCTTGAAAATAAAATACCTGGCGTTCTGCCATTCATTTCATTACCACCACTACTTTCTGAATCAAATATGCCGTCGGTAGTGCCAGCGCCTGAAAAATTAAAGCCATCAGATCCACTCTGTGAAAAGTCTGCATCAGGTTGAGGCGAAAGACAAGTAAAGTTATCTGAGTTTTTTGGCTGAATGATTGTATGTGATAATGCAGCTGTTGCGCTAACAATGGCGCTTTTATTAACTTGATTAACATAAGGTGAAGGCTCATAAGTAGACATACAGCCTGATGCACCTATGCCAATCAATGTCACTACTGAAATTTTTTTAAATTTATTCATACCTTTAAATTATTCATAGACCAAACTAGTCTTAATTATAAGCTAATTTAATTTTTGAAACAAAAAATTGACTCAAGTTAAAAATACAATACTATAAATATATATACCCAAAGCAATATTATTCACATTAGCTTATTAGTTTTAAACATCACTTTCAAAATATAACAAATCTACGGATACATATTCCTTTAGTCAAGTCGTCAAAAACAGCTAAAACCATCTAAAAATACTCTGTTTTTTTAAAAATGTCAACGAATTGACTACAAAATGACGACGCTTGTGGTCAATTTGTCGGTTTTTTTGGGTCTTTTCGATAGGCGTAAAAAAGGGCTTCATCTCTGAAACCCTTATGGTGTATGGTGGGGCGTGAGCGATTTGAACGCTCGACCAGCGGATTAAAAGCCCTAGCAAAAACACTTAAAAACAGCTAGAAACGCCCTGTTATAACATTTTGACAAGTAACTTGAGTGCTTTTAGCTGTTTTTAATGCTTTATCGTCGTCAATTTGTCGTCAATTTTTTTAGTGCTTTTCATCAAAATATCGTCAATATTTTTGTAAATTATAACCTTAAAAAATTAGTCAAATTTAGATGAATTTATTAGATTATTTTAAGTACTATTTATTACCTTCTGCCTTCCAATATTCTGGCTTTAAAATTGGTTTTTTATTTGTAGCAATTTTATCGTCAAGCCAAGAGCTGGACAACTCTTCATCAGTAATATAAGATCTAGTCCAATCTGCTAAATTACTTAATCCTTGATTTGCAGGTCTATGCTTTTTCCCAGGCTTTCTTTTTCTAATTGGAATTATAACGCCTACTTTAAATTTATCTTGAAAATCATTCTTAATAAATTCTATCGCTGGCTCTATATCAGAATCATTAGTTACAAATACTAACTGCTCTACCTTATTATTAACTGCATCCCTATATGCACACAAGGCTAAATTAACATCTGATTTCTTTTCTTCCAGCTTCCAAACCTCTACCGTGTCAGTTTTATCAATAGGCTGCTTATATTTTGGAATATTTATCTTATCTAGTGAAAAGTTACCTTTAATAATATCAACTTTATCGGCATAGACATATTTTAACGCTCTATGGTAATTTTGCTGTGCTTGATGCGCCAATTGACCACGAGTGGCAATTTTTGCTCTAATATCAGCGGTAAAAAACTTTACTTTGATAATATCTGTTGATGGATCCTGATCTTTTAAGATTCTGTTAAATAACTTAATCAGATCTAGCCACTTGTCATCTGAGTGCTTTAAACATCCATAAAACAGATTAAAGCCATCAATATAAACAATAGTTTTCATAAGCACACATCCAATAAATGAAAAAACCGCCAAAAGAGGCGGTTTTTTCGCCCTAAGCGGCAATTAACTTAATAACGCCGCAAAGGGTGAGTCGTAATAAAAATTATACACCAAATTCTTATAGGTTGTAATAATCTTAAATAATACATAGATAATTTAAGAATTTATTTTTTGTCTTTTAGTGGATATAGATCATTGTCATAACTATTTCCAACTCCAATCTTTCCATCGACTTCATGAATTTTTATACCAGATTTTATATTAAAGCGATTGGCGAGCGACTTGAGCCAACTCTTCCATAGATCGTGACCCTATACCACTCTCAAGACCTTTAGTTACCATAGCCTGCATTTGCTGAATTTTGATACTGGTATCTTGATCTTTTCTGATTAAATCTCTAACGTAATCACTGGTATTTGTATATCTGCCAGAGTTTTGTGCCTGAAACTCTACCCAAGTTTTCATTTCATTTGGTAATGAAACATTCATTGTAGCCATAACAACCCCTATATTGCTTAATATTTATGACATATATTAGCAGATGTTGTCAAATATTGCCACTATCTAAATTAAATATCAGCAATTAACGGTTATTTTTGACTAAATTAAGATCTTGATTTTAGATCAGAGAACGATATAAATTCTGCTTGACCTTGTTCTATTTTCTCTCTTCTTTCAGACAAAACATCCTTATGCCACTCTGGAGATTTGATCTCTATTTGATCATGACTAAATGAATCCCAAATGGTCTCCATAGTTTGAAGTCTTTCTGCCGCACTCATCTTTGTAATTTCAGTAATAGTCATAATGATTATTATGTTTATTATAAATAGATAATGCCATTAATCTGTTTTCACTCTTTAGCAAATAAATTTGTAGTCAAGCTAAACTCTAAAACTTAAGCCCAACCTTAACCGCCAAGCTATCACTATAGCCAGCATTCACAGCCTCAGTGCGCTCATAGCTGATTGATGAATCCCATTCGTCCTTGGTGTACATATCCGCACCAACAACAAACTTCCAGTTGGAATCTGCTTTGTTGTCAAGCTCTAGCTGGTAGTTAGTAATCTCATTGTTGTAATGCATATTAACCGTTGAGCTGCCACTTACATCAGCACCATACTCATATTGCATAAATGGTCTGATGTTGCCTTTGTGGATTGGGATTAAATAATCTACATCTAGCCCTACTGATAATACCGTTGAATCAATGGTTTGCTTGCCGTAGGTCAGTGCTGTGCTACCACCTGTTTCAGCGTAGCCATCATACCAAGTGCGTGAGGCGTGTATCTTGCCATAAGGCGATAGGGAGAAACTGCCAACACTCATGGTTTCTTTTTGTACTTTAATCGACGTAAAGAATTGATTAGCATCGTGAGCGCCGTTTAAAGTGTCTGATCCATCTATACGAGTCTTATCTACTTTGATATGACCATAGCCCATCATTGCTTGAGCTAGAGCTTTATCGTCTTGCCTAATAACACCATAAGCAGACAAGCTGTAGCTGTTTGCATCTACAGTAGAGTTGTTAGTAGTATCTGCATCACTCTTGCCAATACCGAGTACCACGCCAACAATATGTCCTCTTGAGTTTGGACTTAAGTCTGAGTTGTTATCATCTTGAATAATTCTGTCAAAACCTAGTGAAAGATTTTGGGTTTGCGAGTCTTGCTCTGCTGAGACATCTGTCTTGTAGGTTTTACCCACAGTAATACGTCCTTCAGTCCAGATGTTCCAATCACCCATTACTGAGCCACCTGTAGCATTTAACACCTTATCAAGTGTATCTTCTCTTACTTTGGCAAACTCATTAAAGCCAACACTGCTTAACCCTTGTTTGGTGTCATCAGTGATTGCAGTAGCTTCAGGCGCTTCACCATCTTTAATGTTATTACGTATGAGCTTTACAAACTCATTGCTAAGGTCTAGCTTGCCTAGTTTAACGTAAGCAGTGTTCATTAGCTTATTAACCGTAGGATTGGCAAAGTTAAGCCTAACACCCTGATGAGAGAGTTTGTTACTGCCTACGTTGGCATTAAGCCAGCTAACACGGTGTTCAACAGCATTGAAGTTCATTGCTACTGCATCGATGGCTACGCCACTCATGACTTTGATGCTGGCGGTGACGTCGGTTTTATTTAAAGGGCTAGATAAATACTTCCAGTTAAATTCATTGGTGGCAGCATTGGCATTACCTGCCGCATCATTAAATGTGCCTGCAGCGACATTCACAGTTACTGCACCTTGTTTAGTTGGAGTTAGTGTTGCTGTGTACACCGTTGATGAGGTGGCACTAAAGCTAGATAGTGTTGCATTGGTAATGCTAATATCACCTATTGCAAAATCTGAGGTGGCTTCTGACGAGGTAAAGGTCATTGTTAGGGTGGCATCTTCTGTTGTTGTGCCATCAGCAACACTACTCACGCCAGTAGCAGTAATACTCATTGTTGGAGCGGTGGTATCACCAGATGACGTGGTAAAGTTTAGTGTTGTGGTATCGCTAATACCTGCGTAAGAGTTAGATGAACTATCATCAAACGCACTGACTGCAATTTGAATGTAATAACTGGTTGAATTATCTAAATCAGAAGTAGGGTTAATGGTAATAGTGGTTGAGCCTGTACCTGTAACCAATCCACTTGAGGTAACATTAAAGGTTTCAATAGCTGTGCCATCAGCTTTATACAAAACGATATTGCCAGATTCAACATCGACTGCTTCATTAAAGGTAAGGGTAATGTTATTACTAGCATTAAAGCTGGTTGAGCCATCAGACGGCGATGATGAGGATAAAGTTGGTGCACTATCATCAACATCGGTTACTGTAATTGTTACTGATTGGGTATCGGTATTGCCAGCTGTATCGGTGGCAGTAGCGGTAAAACTATAATAGGTTTTAGTTTCATAATCAGGGGCTGAATCAAAAGTAACTACGCCGCTTGATGAGTTAACACTAAAAGAGGCGGAGTCGTCGCCACTGACTGAATAGCTAATAGTGTTAGTATCACTTGCTGCTATAGTAATTGCACTGGTTTGATTTTCAGCAACTGAGGCTGTGGCAGAGGATGAGATGCTTGGTGAAGTGGTGTCGATTACTAAAGCTTCATTGCCTGCAAGTGAATCAGAACCACCAACAGTTGGTAGTGTGAGTGTGGCATTATTGCCTGCGGCATCTTGAATGGTGCCACTATTAAGTGCAAGTGCAGTTGTTGAAGCATAATCCAAATCAGCTGCAGTATCACCTGCTTGAACCGTGTAGTTAAAAGTTAAGGTTGTACCACCTGAGCCTGACGAATAATTAACCACTTGGTCAGTAGTGCCAGTTTCTAAGATTATTTGTGGTGTGCCTGTTACTGTTACTGCTGTTGAGAATGCAACATCAATGTCAATCACCTCTCCAGTTTTATAAGAACCTGCTACTTTGTCTGATGATACTGAGGAGATGGTTGGGATTGATGAATTTTCATCGGTATATAAAGTTGAAACCTCTGATGATGTAAGTGCAGTTTTCCATAATCTAAATTCATCAGCAGAACCATTAAAAAATGTACCGTCACCCCAATCCATAAAACCTTTACCAAGCACCAAACTATTGGTTTGAATTCTAAATACATCTGTTGAGCCATTCGACCCAATTAGAGCACCATCTTTATACACCCTCCTTCCAACACTTGAATCCCAGGTGAAAACATATTGATGCCAATTTCCATCGCTATTCGAGCCACCAGCTGAAGAGTTAAAGGCTCTATTACAACTATTATATTGAATATTACTTCCCAATCTTACAATAGCACCATAGAGGCCGCCGCCACAATGAATCATTCCACCATAAGCAAATAGATCCATTGTTGCAGTGGAAGAAGATTTTGCCCAAACACTTATAGTAAAAGGGTCATTCGTATTACCACCATTGTTAAGTGGCAGCATACCCGTTCCAAAATCAATATAATCGCCATTACCATCAAAACTATAAGCAGAATTCGAATTTCCAAATCGGTCTGTTGTCAAAGATGGATTGCCGGAGATGGTTCCATCATGACTATTACCACTATTATCATTCGTATTTCCAGAAAATGGATAATGCGTAACTAGGTTACCTAATTGAGGAATTGTCGCCCACGCAGAACTACTACCTATTAATAAAAATAGCAGATTGTTTTTAACAAAAGCATGGAATATTTGACTAATGAATTTCACTTAAAGGCAAGTAGTGCAAAATAAAAGATACATATCTTAGCATGAAATCTGTTTTTTTTGACTAAAGTCAAGCATTTTCATTATTTGGGAAATTTTAGTTTTTGTTTAAAAAGCTAAAAATACTCGACAAAAATTTGTCGGATACATACTCCTTTAGTCAAACTATCAAAAACATCTAAAACCATCTAAAAACACTCTGTTTTTTTAAAAATGGCAAAGAATTGACTACAAAATGACGACGCTTGTGGTCAATTTGTCGGCTTTTTTGGGTCTTTTCGATAGACGTAAAAAAGGGATTCGCTCGGAATCCCTTATGGTGTATGGTGGGGCGTGAGCGATTTGAACGCTCGACCAGCGGATTAAAAGTCCGATGCTCTACCAACTGAGCTAACGCCCCATATTAGTTTTTTCAACACTAAGTG
>Ga0209250_1001339_pt1 | contig 8878 bp, 7 predicted proteins | sample SaaInlV_200m_DNA_FD_184663 | JGI IMG/M metagenome (GOLD analysis project Ga0209250, IMG submission 184663) | Marine microbial communities from expanding oxygen minimum zones in the Saanich Inlet - Saanich Inlet SI072_LV_165m_DNA (SPAdes) (version 2) | ecosystem: Environmental > Aquatic > Marine >... | reverse complement strand
CGCGGGAAACAAAACAAACTTCATGTTGGTTTTAGCAAAATACAAAGATGCCGCTAATAACAGTGCAAAGGTTATAACCACGACATAGCGCCATTTGAGTACGGTACTTAAAAAGCCCTCAAACCAAACCTCTACCGCATCAAACCAATGGTTGGTTTTAATCTTCTCATGTGAACTCGCTAAGTGCGCCGGCAAAGCAATGGACACCTCTAAGAACGACAACACTAAAGCAAAAATCACCACAATCGGAATCACATAAATAAACTTACCCATGGTGCCATCCATTAGGAACATTGATGAGAACGCCAAAATAGTAGTGAGGATAGTAGTGATCACCGGCATAATCACATGTTTAAAGCCACGCTTTGCGGATTCAAACCGATCTTTGCCTTGTTGTTTGTGGTGATGAATACTTTCTGCCACAATGATAGAATCATCCACCACAATACCCAATACCAAGATCATCGCTGCCAATGAAACCAAGTTAATGGTTTCGCCACTTGCGCCGAGTAGCGCCACTGTACCGAGCAAGCTCACTGGTAAACTCACCGCCACCCAAAAAGCAGTTTTAAATGATAAAAAAGAACCCAATACAATCAGCACTAAAAGCAAGCCCATCATGCCATTATTAGTAACAATTTTTAGACGATTACGTACGTATTTAGACAAGTCAGTCGAATAAAAAATTTGCAACTGATTGTCATACTTGGTATTGAGGCTGGTGATTTTTTCCTTGACCAGATCAACCGTGGTGATGACATCAGCCTGCTCTTGTTTGCGTACTCGCAAAATAAAGCCTTTTTTACCATTCACACGAATAATAGATTTTTCTTCAACATTGCCACTCTCGATCTTTGCAATGTCTTTTAAACGTACGACTGGCCCCTGGAAAGTTGACTTAACAATAACATCGCCAACCGATTCAGCTTGGTCAAATTTAGCCAAAACTACAATAATTTTTTCATCCGTTCTACTGTGGTTTTGGCCAACGGTGTAGCGCGTATTGCGCTTGGCAATAGCCTCTATAATTTGAGGCAAGGAAAGCTTGTGCTGATAAAGCTTTTCAGGGTTGATTCTAATTTGTATTTCTCGATCTAAATAACCGTCTTTAACTACTTCAGAAACACCATCAACCAACTCAAGAGAATCGGCAATATTGTCGGTAATTTTCCTTAACTCAGCGTAAGACAAACCCTCAGCGCCAATACTTATTTTAATAACACTTTTTCTAGAGGTTTTTTGGTCACGAACGCTGGGTAAGCTAACCACTTCGGCTGGTAAAGATTTAATACGATTTACCGCATTTCTAATGTCTTGTTTAAGCGTGTCAATATCACTCACGTCTTGAGATAACGTTACGGTAATACTTGAGCGCCCCTCTCGAGAAACTGAAACAAACTTATCAATACCAGAAATATTACTGAGTTCGTCTTCAATGAGATTGGTTACGTTTTGTTCTACATCCTCAGGTGAGGCGCCAGGATAGGCTGTTGAGATAGACATAACCTCAAAATCAACCGCTGGAAATTGGTCTCTTTGAATACTACTAAGCGCCAATAGCCCTACCGCGATTACACTTACGGTAAAGACTAATGCTAGTTTTTTTTGTTTAACAAAGAAATCAAGAATACTATCCATAACGGATTAGTATACCAACAGTGGTGCGTTTTGTTTTCTAGTCGACTTTTTTATTGCGTGTTCTTTTACGTTCAGTTTCGCCTAGAATACGCTTACGAATACGCGTGAAGTTTGGCGTGATTTCTACCAACTCATCATCATCAATAAACTCTAGGGCTTGCTCTAAATCTAGCTTAATTGCAGGTGTCAACGATACTGCTTCATCTGTACCAGAGGCACGTACGTTAGTTAGCTGTTTACCCTTCATGACGTTAATCACCAAATCTTTATCTCGTGCATGAATACCGACAACCATACCTTCGTAAACATCCGTATTATGCTCAACAAAGAATTTACCACTCTTTTGTAAGTTAAAAATCGCATAAGCAACTGCTTTACCTTGGTTCATAGAAATTAATGAACCATTAGAACGCTGGCCAATATCACCTGGCTTTTGTGGCTTATAAGCATCAAAAGTTGAGTTCATTAAACCGGTACCTGTGGTTGCGGTTAAAAATTCGGTTCTAAAGCCGATCAATCCACGTGCTGGAATGTTAAAGTCTAGTTTTACTCTGCCATTACCATCAGGCATCATGTTGGTTAATTCGGCTTTACGTTCACCTAATTTTTCCATAACAGTGCCTTGGTGTTGTGTTTCCACATCAACACTCAAATCTTCAAACGGCTCACAAACCACGCCATCGATTTCTTTTAAGATAACTTGCGGTCGACCCACAGCTAACTCAAAACCTTCACGACGCATGGTTTCAATCAAAATTGATAGATGTAATTCACCACGACCAGAAACAATAAATTCTGAAGGGTCTTCTGTATTAGCTACACGTAGAGCAACGTTATAAATTAGCTCTTTGTCTAGGCGATCACGGATGTTTCTTGAAGTAATAAATTTACCATCTTGGCCTGCGAATGGTGAATCATTAACACGGAATGCCATTGATACGGTTGGCTCATCCACGCTAAGTGGTGGTAAGGCCTCTGCATTCTCCACATCACAAATAGTGTCTGAAATAGAGATGCCTTCAATGCCCGTAATACAAGCAATGTTGCCCGCTTCAGCGCTGTTTGTTGAGATTTTCTCTAAACCCATAAAGCCCATCAAGTCAGCAACTTTTGCTTTGCGCTCAACGCCGTCAGCACCAACTACCATGACTTGTTGATTTTTCTTAATCGTACCACGAGTGATACGGCCAATACCAATTGCACCTACAAATGAAGAATAATCCAATGCGGTAATTTGCATTTGCAGAGGCGCCTCAATATCCACTTCTGGTGCCGCTACTTTTTCAATGATGGTTTCAAACATTGGTGTCATATCGCCTTCACGTACATCGTCTTCTAATGAAGCATAACCATTAATACTAGAAGCGTAAATAATAGGGAAATCTAGTTGCTCATCGGTCGCACCGAGTTGATCAAACAAATCAAATACTTGATCGATTACCCAGTCAGGGCGAGCTGCGTCTTTGTCAATTTTGTTAACCACTACGATTGGATTCAAACCCTGATCGAACGCTTTTTTAGTTACAAAACGTGTTTGTGGCATTGGGCCTTCTTGTGCATCTACTAATAAAAGCACTGAATCCACCATAGAAAGTACACGCTCCACTTCGCCACCGAAGTCGGCGTGTCCTGGAGTATCAACGATATTAATATGGTAATCATTCCACTTAATCGCTGTGTTTTTTGATGAAATGGTAATGCCACGCTCTTTCTCTAAATCATTAGAATCCATCATACGATCAGTTGACTCAAAACGCTCATCAAAGGTTTGAGACTGCTCAAGTAGCTTATCAACCAAAGTGGTTTTTCCATGGTCAACGTGTGCAATAATGGCGATATTTCTAAGTTTGGTATTCATACGGATTAAGTGAATGCGAAAAAGGCACTATTATCCCGTAAAATACCCTTCAATATTAGAAATTATTGATATAACTATTTATGGGTAAAAAAAGCAGTTCTGGTCGTTGGATGAGCGAACATCTAAGTGATGAATATGTAAAAAAATCTCAAAAAGAAGGTTACCGCTCACGTGCCGTTTACAAACTCACTGAAGTGATTGAGAAAGACAAGTTCATTAAACTAGGTTCTCGTGTACTTGATTTAGGTGCTGCACCTGGCGGCTGGAGTCAAGTCGCTATTAAAATGGCGGGCAAATCAGGTCAGGTAATTGCCAGTGACATTCTTGATATTGAGCCTATTGATAATGTCGATTTTTTGTGTGGTGATTTTACCGAAGACTCGGTTTATGAGGAATTATTACAACTCACCAAAGGTCATAAAATGGATGTCGTGCTCTCAGATATGGCACCCAACATGAGTGGTCAACTTTCTGTTGATATCCCTAAGTCTATGTATTTGTGTGAATTAGCACTTGATATGGCAATTAAAACACTCGCGCCAAAGGGTTATTTCTTTATCAAAGTATTTCAAGGTGATGGGTTTGATGGGTTTGTTAAAGCTTGCAGAGAGGTATTTGTTAAAGTCACCATTCGCAAACCCAAAGCATCAAGAGCGCGCTCTAAAGAAGTATATCTTTTAGCGAATACGCTAAAATAACTGTCTATGCAAAATTTTGAAGATATTCAAAACCTAGTCCAAGACGATATTAAGAAGACTGATCAAGTATTAATTGATCATCTTAGTTCTGACGTGGCGCTAATTAACCAAATGAGTGGTTATATTATTAACGCCGGTGGTAAGCGATTACGTCCACTGCTTTTACTACTTTGTGCACGCGCTACTAATTATCAAGGCAATCATCACCATCTAATGGCAGTCGTGATTGAGCTTATTCATACAGCCACTTTATTACACGACGACATTGTTGACGAATCCAACACACGTCGAGGCAAGGAAACTGCCAACGAAGTTTGGGGTAATGCCGCCAGTGTCTTAGTGGGTGATTTCCTATATTCTCGCGCCTTTGAGATGATGGTAAAGCCTGATTCAATGCGCATTATGAAGCTTCTTTCTAAAGCTACCAATGAAATTGCCCAAGGCGAAGTCATGCAACTGCTTAATTGCCAAAATTCCGAATTAACTGAAAAAGAATACTACCGAGTAATTGAGAGAAAAACCGCTGTACTGTTCCAAGCAGCAACACAAATTGGTGCTATTTTATCCGATGCCAACGAAGCACAAGAGCTAGCACTGCGTGACTACGGTTTGCATTTAGGTAATGCTTTTCAAATTATTGATGACGTGCTTGATTACGAGTCTGACAGTGAAACCATGGGCAAAGAAGTGGGTGACGACCTTGCTGAAGGTAAGACCACACTGCCGATGATCTATGCGCTTGAAAACACCTCTGGTGAACAACGTGAATTATTGACTAGCGCCATTGAAAATGCAGATAATTCTAATATTAAGCAAATCATCAGTATTCTTCAATCAGTAAAAGCTTTTGAATACACCCGATCAAAAGCGCAGGAATCTGCCAATTTGGCCAAACAATCCCTGCAAACACTTCAGGATTCAGACTATAAAGAAGCACTCACTCTATTGTGCGACTTATCCCTACAGCGTAAATCTTAATGCTCACAACTGAGTTAAAGACTCAAATTCGTCAATCATTCGAAGCTGCTAAAAACGGCATGCCTGATTTCAAAATCAGACATGCACAAAATAAAATGATTGCAGAAGTCTCTAAAACTTTATCAGGTGAATACCCTGATAGCAACCCAATTCTGTGTGTTGAAGCACCAACGGGTACAGGTAAAACCATGGCTTACTTACTTAGCGCTATCCCAATTGCCAAAGCCAGAAAAAAGAAACTGATTGTCTCTAGTGCGAATGTCGCCCTACAAGAGCAACTACTCAACAAAGACATACCCGAGTTACAAAAATACTGCTCTATCGACTTTGAATATGCCTTAGTTAAAGGTCGCTCTCGTTATGTTTGCGTACGTAATTTAATTAATTTGGTTGAAGATAAGTCTAGTGAAAGTGAGTTGTTTGATAACGCTGCGTTGTGGGATGCCCCGCCGGGCAAGTATCAGCTCGATCAACTTGGCGATATGCTTAAAGATTATTCTGGAAAAAATTGGAATGGTGAAATAGATGACTTAGATCAAACGCCAGATCATTCTTTGTGGTCAAAAATCGCTTGTAATCGCTTTACTTGTACGGCTAAAAATTGTGAGTTTTATAACGATTGTGCTTTTTTCAAAGCACGTAAAAGAATCACCAAGGCCGATGTGATTGTGGCTAATCATGATCTGATTTTGGCCGATCTTAGTACCGGCAATACCGTATTGCCAGATGTTGATGAATCTATCTATATCTTTGATGAGGCGCACCACCTTAACCATAAAGCTTTATCGCATTTTTCACTCAGTGCCGGTACCGAATTTATCAAAACCAGTATTAGGCAAACCCAAGGCGTAAGTGATCAAGTGTGTAAATTAACACAGCAAGATACCCTTGATATCCCAATTAAATCAATTGATGATTACTTAAACGATCTTATTCAGTTGTTAAAAAATCTTGACTTTGATGAAGACACCTATTTGTTTGATCAAGGCATTGTCGATGAGCCAATACAAGCCATTTGTCAAAACTTACGCACAACCATTAGTGGTGTTCACACGCAATTTAGCACCCTAAAAGAATCTTGGTCAGATTATCTTAAAATTAAAATGATCGACAAAACCATCGCCGACCCACTCAATAATGCTTTGGGTGAATGCGAACAACACTTATCTTCTATTTTATTATTACTCTCTTCTTTTCTGCAAGTTGATGAAGCTGGGCAGGCGCCTCATTCTCGTTGGGTTGAAAAAACTATTTTGGCCAACAAAAAAACCAACTATATCCTTAGTAGTGCACAAATCGATATCTCTAATAACTTAGACCAACTTATTTGGTCAAAAGTTGCCGGTGCAGTACTAACATCAGCCACCTTGTCATCACTCGGTAGTTTTAATCGACTCAATCAGCAGCTAGGATTGGTGAAAACAAAAAATCAATATCTGCGCCTGCCTTCACCCTTTAGTTTTGATCAAGTAGATTTTATTGTCGCAAACTTTAAAAATAACCCAACTCAGGTATATGAACACACGCAAGAAGTCGCCGCGCAACTGCTAGAACGTATTGACCCTAGTGAAGGCTCATTGGTGTTGTTTGCTTCTAATAAGCAAATGCAAATGGTGGCTGATTTGGTAGAACAAAAACTTGGTTGTGATTTATTTGTTCAAGGCGAATTTTCTAAAAAACTCATTTTAGAAAAACACACCAACCTACGCAAACAAAACCAAGGTAGTGTGATTTTCGGGCTTGATAGTTTTGCCGAGGGGGTTGATCTTAAAGGTGACAATCTCACCCATGTGGTGATTGTAAAGCTACGCTTTAGCGTACCCAACTCGCCAATTGAAAAAACCACACAAGACTATCTACAATCTCAAAATCGTAATCCGTTTATGGAAATCTCACTACCTGATGCATCGCTTAGATTGATTCAGGCTTGCGGTCGACTGATCCGCACCGAAACCGATACGGGGAAAATTACGATTTTTGACAATCGATTAACCACTAAGTTTTACGGCAAGCAATTACTAAATGCTTTGCCAGGTTATAACATTGTGGTTGAATCATAAAACATTTTCCAAAAATCAAAATACAATTTCACCTTTATCAAAATATTTCTGCTCTTCTTTAGTTAGCATTCTATATTCGTCATAAGGTTTATCACCCTCTACCGCTTCAATCAATAGATCAATCTGTTTATCTATATCGTTCCATAGTAATCCTATTACATTAGGCTCTACACCATATTTTTCTTTATGCAGGTTTCGTAAGTTTTCCATTGCGTCCATTACAGTCTTTTTCTTATAGTTATCAAAGCTTAGATTGGTGCTTCTTTCCATTTTTGATAATCTTATCTGCTACTGCACTTTCAAGATTGATATCCAACTTATCCGCTAAACGAATAAGATAAATTAATACATCTGCCATTTCTTCTTTAACATGTTCGCTTTCATTGCTACTCATAACAATTTCCGATTGCTCTGGAGTCAGCCATTGAAATATTTCCACCAATTCTGATGCTTCAACTGATAACGCCATAGCAAGATTTTTAGGGTTGTGAAATTGATCCCAACCTCGCTCATTAGTAAAATCTGAAAGTTGTTTTTGTATTGTCTTAACATCCATATTTATTCATTACTTCCCAAAAAATAAACAGGATGTAAAGGTAATGTATTTCTTTGCTCGTCTGTCATATTTTTATAGTATTCAACCCATAATGAAACAAATCGATCAAAATCTATTAACTCAATATGCTCTCTAGAATTTCTAGCTTCTTTTATTGCTGGCTTGGAAAATCTGCCAGAAGTCACAAAAATACCAACATCTGTATTTCTTTTTAAAGTTCCAGCAAGCTTTTGAACTTCGTCAGATGAAACCGAATCATTTGGCCTATGCTTCACTTGTACTATAATTCTCGGTTGCTTTGTCCCAAGTGGATCAGAATAAGCAATGATATCAATACCTCCATCAGGGCCTTTTTGAGCAATATCTGATACATAATAATTCATTGCACGCAAAAGATCTGCAACTAGATCTTGAAACTCATAAGGATTCTTCTTAAGAATATGCTCTCTAATGCCATTACTAGCTGTCTCTTCATACTGATCCAATAAAGATTTTTGCACTTGATCATCATTATTAACCATGTCTTCACTATCATCACTCTGCTCAATATCTGGAGTGTTGGCTTTTCTATCAGCATCCCACTTTCTATATATTTTTGTAGCTGTATTTAAAAGCTCTTCAGGGCCAAGATTTAAAGCATTTTCGCCTTCATTAGTCAGTATCCACAAACCTTTGTTTTTTCTAAGATACCCAGCCTTCATGCAATCTATTGTATAAAAATGTAATATAGACTCCCATCTCACATAGCCTGTTTTTTCATACACATGCTTTTCATATTCATTAAACTCGACAGAATCTCGAACCTTATCAACAACCTCTTTCCCCCTTAACTCTCCGCCATTTTCTTTCAATATTTTTAAAGCGGCAAATATTGATTTTTCAGCAATAATTTTTGATTTTGACTTGCTCATTTAGTACCATTCATTTATATAAGTATTTTTGATAATACCATATCAAAAATAAAAGTGGTCAATCCACTTTGGTTTTTGACTAATTCCCCTTTGTAAAACCACCAATAAACACTTATCGAAATGAGTGGCTGTATTTTCGGTGTTTGAGCGTAGCGAGTTTAGAAAATACAACGAATGAG
>Ga0209250_1001322_pt1 | contig 8945 bp, 8 predicted proteins | sample SaaInlV_200m_DNA_FD_184663 | JGI IMG/M metagenome (GOLD analysis project Ga0209250, IMG submission 184663) | Marine microbial communities from expanding oxygen minimum zones in the Saanich Inlet - Saanich Inlet SI072_LV_165m_DNA (SPAdes) (version 2) | ecosystem: Environmental > Aquatic > Marine >... | reverse complement strand
GAGCTTTGCGTAGATATCCCCATTGTGCAGTTCAAACGGCTGAAAACTGTCATTGTAACGGGACAGCTCTCTATAGAGCCGTGAAATTTTAGAACGCGCCTGCCAGAGCTCATTGGTCAGACTTTTCCGGTCAGGAGATTCAATGCCGGGGATATCAGACCAATGACCCGCTTTCGAGATAAACAGATTATTGCCGTTGAGCTGGATAAAGGTTTCTACCGATGGAATCAGTTTTGTTTCAACGGTCTTAAAGTCATTGAGATAAACCACCTGATAGTTGCGGCTGTTGAAATAAAATGGCGTTGCATTCACTTTGCGACAGGCGGCAAGAGCACCTGCATACATCAACTTGGTTCCGCCCGTTAAGTTGAAGCCGATCTTCGCATCGGCAGGCATTTTCGCAATCAGATCCAGAATCGTGGACCGGACATTTTCAGGGTCATACGGGTCCACCGCAATTTCACCGTATTCAGCTTCTCCAAGAAACTGTTTCATGACATCGGCAGGGAACTGTGCTGAATTTACGAAGATGTGCTTCCTGCTTGAAAACTGTATCACGCCAAGCAGGTTCGGCATCCGCTGTTCGCCGAACAGGTGAAAAATGGCATCATACTGATCAGAATCAGCATCCGTTGTTCGAACCTGTCTTCCGTGCCATTCCAGCCATTCGCTCGGCAGAACGATTCTTTCCGGAGGTCTTCCGGGCTGAGAAGATGCTATAAGGCGTTTCTTCAGGGTTGGATGCCTCAGGGCCGCAAAAGCCCAAACGAAAGCCATAACGGGTGTACCAGGACTTAGGTAGAGCGTAACCAGCTTTTCACCTTCCAATGCCGCAACCATATTCAGGGATTGCGTCGCAGCCTCATAGATGCCTTCCGTGTCATTGAGATGCTTCAGACCCACAGAGTGAAAACTCACATCAACCTTTTTACCGGCATCCCGAAGCTGTTTCTTTAGCCATTCATTGAAATGATGGTGCGCATCCCCTGTATTTGAAAACAGGTCGATAAACTGTCTTGCAGCATCCGGGTCAGAGCCTTCAACATCTGCTATTTTTTGCTGAAATTCATCAGCTTTGTTTTCGGATTTATCCGGGTGCGTAAAGCCAAGGATGACCACATCGGTGTAATCTTCCGCCAGCAAAGCTCCCAGAACGGGGCCGGTTGTCTGTTCCAGTCCAAGTGAGGCCCTGAAATCAGTCATTCCGTACCATGTCATTAAATATTTCTTCATAAACTTTCCCCATTTATGTATGGACGGAACCAACTAACCTGATTTTTCAAGCGATCGGTAAAGACAGCGCGATTGTCTGTTTCAAGTCCTTTAAATTTTCCTATTGCTCCACTGATGAACGAGCCAGCATCATCTTCATTCATGCAGAATCCGACGCGCATTTCAAAGAACCCAAGAAGGTCCTTGCACGATGAATTGCAGCGTTTCCAGTTATCCGCAAAGGCAATCACAAATGTCCCTTGCAACGGACCGTCTTCCAGAATTTTCTTCAGACTCTCCTGCGGTGAGGGCGGCTCATCTTTCTTCACCGGTCGAAAGCTCGCCGGTCCGGAGTGGAATTCCTTTGTAGAATCCAGGCCGTCTATGATCAGGATTCTTTTGGATTTGTGTAATTCATCGGGGATGCCGGTAAGGTTTAGCGAGGTAACACACTCGTGTTTTGAAACGGGTCTTTTTCCGGAACCATCGAGATATTTTGATGCACCCACCGGTACAATGGAGCGCCCGTTAAAGTAGATGATCTCATCGATGTCATTCTGGGCATCCAAGCTTTGAAGGATGGAGGCGAGCAGACCGTCGTGGATTGCGTCGTTATAGCCGGATATCAGTAAATTCGATGACGGCCGGTTAACCAGTGTCAGTGAGAGCGGTTCTGCTTCAAAACTCAAACGTTCACCAAGGTGCAGTTGCACCGTCTCGTGCCTTTTTGAGTTGAACCAATCAGGTGCAGGCATTTCAGGCAGTCGCGAACCGTTGAATATTCTTGTTGAACCGCAGTAACCACGCTGGTCTGCGGTTTGAGTAATCTTGGTAATGTGATCCTTGCACAGCCCTCGATCGGCAAATGGAATCAGAAACCGTTGATTTGCCGATTTTGCCCCGTTGGAATTGTTAATGATTCCCTCCGGCGGGCTGCTCAATTTGGAAGCCTCCCAGTTACTGTTGCCAAGAATCATCGCGGAGTCTTCCTCGCTGCAGGCAAGGGCAATCCGGCAGCCGATCTGGCTTATCAGCTGGCCCATTGAAAGAGACTGGATCCCTTTCAGTGTCTGGGTGGCCAGCAGCACATGTATGCCGTAGGCCCGTCCTTGTCTCAGCAGCTGGTTCAACATTTTCTCTGCGGGTTCAGCAACTTGGCGTCCCTCTGAAAACAGAATCTGAAACTCATCAATAATCAGCAGGATACGCGGGAGTTCGGCCGCTGAAGATTCCCTGTATTCATAAAAATCGCGGACAGACCGGCTTTTGAATTCTCGAGCCCGTTTTTCAAGTTCCTCGGTCAAATGTGCCAGAACAGTGACGCCGTATTCGGGATCACTCTCTGTAGCCACCAGTTTTGCCTGAGGAAGCGGAGGAGAAGCATAAACACTGAATTCCGTGCCCTGTTTGTAATCCAGCAGGTAGATATTCAATTCCGAGGCTGAATATGTATGGCAGAGGCTATGAATCAAAACATGGAGCAGATTTGATTTACCGGAGCCTGAACGTCCGGCCAGAAGAACATGGTGTTCGGTATTCACCCCGCCAATTGAGAAAGGAACGATCTCACCATCCGAAGTCCAGCCGATCGGCACCTGTACGCCCTGAACAGCGTCTTGCCCCCAGTAGTCCGAATTGAACCAGAGATCCGTCAGGCTCTTACTGAATTTTGAGCTCAGTTCATATCGATCCGATATGGATGCCAGAAAATTCGCCAGTTCAGAACGTCCTGGCCAGAACTCCTGTTCCTCCACAACGCTGATTTCAGAAACATGCTTGGTCAGTATCTCTGCCGGAACAATGGAATCCATTCTCTTGGAATATTTGTCTATCGCGGTGCGCAGTCCTGTAAACTTGCGATCCTTCAGTCGATCTTCATCAATGGTCAACACCGGAAGCACACCGCAGACAGGTCCGTGTTCCAGAAGGCGGCCAAGGTACCAGAGGCTTTTGTCCGTCAACTGTTCCGGTACCCCGAAAATGAGCAGCAGTTTATAGGGTATGGGATTGCTGCTGTTTGCAGAATTGTAGGCGGACCAGCTCTTAATCTCTCCCTTAAATTTATTCTGAAGCAGATCCTCGACATAATCTGTCAACCGGGCCAGCGCATTTTCCAGCTCGTCCGACCGGGTCAGCAATCGCTGCTCGGGAAAGAGCCGCTTCACTTTCAGCAGAGAAAGAAACGGGTCCAGAGACGTGCCCAGTCTCAGCGGATCTGCAGCGGTAATTTCAACATTGCCGACCGGCATGCAGTGCATCAGCCGGAGCATCAGTTGGTGAATCAACCGGTGTCCTGTAGTCTGGTCAGGCAGCCAGAGGGATTTCTTAAAAGGAAAAGGGATCAGCCGTGGGATATAGCCTTTCCAGTTCTGATAGGTAAGGTACATGCGTCCGAATGCCAGAGCGTCAGGAAAATGCGTGCCCGTGTTGATATTTTCAACTGTTAACTCATTCAGATGCGGCTGGCGCTGGCGGACTCTTTTGCACAGGTCATCAAGATTTTTGAGGGCCGAAACCCATTCCTTCTCAAACTCCTGATTGACAGTGGCAAGCCGCTGTTTTCTGGTGTTGTAAGCTTCCGTTTTGAGTTTTTCGCCCGGGTAGTCTTTCTCAATGCGGTCAACCTTTTGAGCCCTTTGAGCAACGGCATGATTCAATGCACCAACTGCATCGAACAGACGTTTAAGCATGGATTCCATGTTATTACGACTCTTACTCATGAGCCATGCTTCCTATCGATTGCAGTTCACCTGTTAGCTGATCAATCTCGGCGGCTCGGGCCTGAAACAATTCTACCATTTGCTGAAGGCCGGAGATGTCCTGCAAAAGGGGCTCGAAAACATCTGAGATGATAGACTGACCAAACTCGTCTCTGACGGTGTCGGAAAATTTGCCCATCTGCTGTAAAGTCACATTAAATAGATCATCAAACATCGGCATCCTCCTCTTCAAACGGTAGCTGGAGGACAACACCATCAGCCTTTAATGCCTGCTCAATAACCCCTGAAACATCCGCAAATGCTTCAGCCACACCGGCTGCAATAATCTTCTCGAGTTGCGGTTTGGCCATGATGTAGTCAGACTTGAAATCGTTATCAGAGTTTCTGACCTTTTCAATCAGCTGGTGCCAGTATTCTTCCGGTAAGGACAGGGAATACTCGCTATCTGTTAGCGAGATCAGTTCTTCCGTGAGTTGGTCAACAGCACTCATCTCACCTGCCTCCATAGCGTTCTGGAGCTTGGAGGAAAGATCCTGAGCTTTGCTGGTGTGTTCACTTGGTATAAGAGCGATTTTAATTTTCATGAGCTCCTCCGTTATTTGCATTAGAACCGGTCACCATGTCCCAGCAGGCTTTGTCGATCTCGTCTTTTGTCGGGAGCATTCCTATTAGGGGTGAACCAGCACTCCGAAGGGCTTCACGCAGCTCTTCTTCCTGTTCTGGAGTTAAATCTTTGATGTCGCGTGAACATACCGTCATCGACGCATTGGCTTCCTGATGACCGCCGGACTGGAAAACCATGTGGTCTTTCTGAGAATAGAGATACGAAGCCCGGCCACATTTCACTTCAATGGCGATAGAACCTCCGGCCGGAGCGCTCATGCCTTCACCACGGCCCAGAATAACCGACACTTTGAGATCTTCGATGATCAGGTCGGTTTTTGTGAATCTGCCGTCCTCAAATGTGGTCCGGGCCTGCGTGTCCGCTTTATGTCCGAGCGGACTCAGCGCCTGTTCCACAATTTTTTCGCCACAGTAGCCGCTCAGATTTCGGCTGATCTTAAGCTGAACCGCATGCCTTTCAGCAGGACCGTTGGCGGCTTCGAGCTGGCTTCTGTAGTCGGCAATCTTGGCTCTGAATGCCGGGTCACGATCGGCGAGGTATTCAAAATAATAGCGCTGCTGTTCAACAGAGAGATTCAGGCGCGAGTGCAGCTCTTTCGGAGTAATCGGTTTGCCGGGGTCCGGAGACCATTTCAGCCATGAATAAAACTCCGCTGCAGGCGGGTGCGTATCAAGATAGGCGTTCAGAGCAGCTTGGGCGCTTTCCAGCCGGGCTCTGCCTGTCTCAAGGTGAGCCGCTGCACTGGCAAGCCGGGTCGCACACTCCGTCTGAACGGTTTCCGCCAGCTGAGTCGCCATATCAAGACACTGACGGGCCATTTCATTTCTCTGCTCCATCTGCATGCGATGGTCTTTCGCTGCTTCCAAGGCTTCCTCAGCTGCCGCAACAGCGGATTCCGCTTCGGCGACCGCTGATTCTGCGGCGGCGACATCAGCTTCTTCAGACGAACAGTTGGGCGGTTCATAGTTGCCGTCCTCATCATAGCTGCCACTCGCTTCGCAGGCGGAAAGAGATGAACAAGCGGAACTTAACTGCTCATTGGCTGAAGCAAGCTGCTCATTAGCCTGTTCCAGCTGCTGTCCGGCCTCCATTTCGGCTTCCATCGCAGCGTCCAGCAGTTGAGCGCTGTTATCGGCCTCCCGCTGTGCTTCGGCCAATTTGGCTTCAGCCGCAGCAATCTGGGCCTGACAGGCACTCTCCATGGAGTCATAGGCCGACTGAAGTCCGGCAATTGCCTCCTCTAGATTCTCAACTTGTCCAACGGATACGTACGCCATTCCCCACCTTAACTCTGTAAATAATCTCTTAAACGTGAAGCCAGCGCGTGAAGATAAGGGACCTGTTCCGATGCGTTCGCCTCAAAATGAGAAAGCTGCTGCACCAGCGCGTTATAGTCCTCTTCAAAACTCGCTCGTTTTTCGTCCTGCCAGGTATCCCCGAGGGCACCAAAGCTATGATTCAAACCGTTAACCGCTTCATTCAACGTGTCGATGAACTGCGTCAGAGACTGCGCGAAACGGTCAAGTTCATCAGGGTCGCCAATTGCCTGTGGCATGATTCACCTCCAAATTTTTGTTTACTAGTAATATTCATCATCGGATGAAGCGGTTGTATTTCCGGTTGTAGCCGACTTGACACTGCCGCCGTCCAGTTTGATCTCCGACGGGGCCGGTACCACGTTCGGGTTCTTGTACTGGGTACGCAGGGTCACCGACATGGTCACTCGCTGGAAAAACTCATGCAGTTGCCCGGCGTTTTCCGCATAGAAAAGGTCGTGGGGCGTGCCCTCGATAAAACGCTTCAGAACCGTCTCATCCGCATCACGTCCGATAGCCATTGCCATGCGGTCACATTTGGAAGAGCGTCCTTCGGAGATAAAGTCCTCCAGCGGCCTTTCCCAGCTGTCATTAGGCTGCCCGTCTGAAACAAGAACGATCGTCGGGCGGTAGGCACGGGACGGAGTGGTCTCCTTGTCCTCGATCATGGCCTTGGCCATTTTGAGGGCGGTTCCCATCGGGGTCATACCGTTTGCCTGCAGACCTTGCCACTGCACCTGAGAAGCCTTGGTGTAGGGAACCTGAAGCTCAACCTGATTGCCGAAAGTGATGACGGAAACAAGAATCTCTGTCTCCATCTTCTCTTCCTGCGCAAAGGTATCCAGCATATCCTCGACGGCCTTGTTAAGGTTCTCGATTTTATCTCCGGACATACTGGAGCTGACATCCAGAAGCAGAACGACGGGAAGCGGTTTGGCGGTCGGGGTGGTGAATTTTTTAGGATCAAACATGGATCATCCTCCTGATTAGTTTGCTGGTTTCAATTTCATACAATTCTCAATACTCGGGGAAAAACTCAGCAAGGTTTCTGCTCCCGACAAACACTTCGCAGACCAGTCGGCCCCGATCCACTTTGTAAGCGGTCCTGAGTTCAACCTGCTGCCCATTGATAAGCTTTGACAAAGCATCCTTCGCTTTCTGCCCTTTGGTGGTGTGTAGTTCCGGAGCATCGTAACCGGCAGGACGGACTCTGGTTCCCGTCTCACCGTTCCATTTCCACTCCGGTGACACCTCGAAGGTATCTCCGTCGATAATTGAAGTGACTCTGAATGCTGGCATCGTTGCTCCTTTTGCTTTTTCAACCAATTGCGCTTCTTTCTGCATCTGGTCTTTAGCAACCGGCGTGCCAAACAATCTAAAACAACGTAACTTGCTGTTATTTCAGCTATTATGAAATAACCAACAAAGGACAAACATTGATCGTATTTCAACTCAGGTTGATACATTTTAAACCCCGGTTTAAAGTTTTCGTTTTGTCTGATTCAAAAACTTGTGCACCGCCTGAGGGGTTACACCCAACATTCTCGCCGCCTGACTCTGGTTTCCGTTCGCAGCCTCAAGCGCCCTCAAAATCATCTGCTTGCGGGCACTGCCGAGAAACTCATCCAGAGAAAACCCCTCGTAAGGCTCGGGCAAAGCATCCAATGGATCGGCATAGGTGATCGGCTCGGTAATAAGCAGGTCCGAGGCGTCCAGCACTTCCACACGGCTCAGCCTTACAGAGCGCTCGATGACATTCTCGAGATCCCTGATATTGCCTTCCCAGTTGTGGGCCTGCAGACGGCTGAGCGCGTCGGCGGTGAGTCGGTGCTGTCTTTTCAGGGAACCGTTCAAGCGGTCCAGAATATGGAGCACCAGTTTGGGAATATCTGAACGCCGCTCACGCAGGGAGGGCAGTTTGATCTCACCGACATTCAGACGGTAATAGAGGTCTTCCCGGAAACGGCCTTTGCGGATCTGCTTACGGAGCTCACGATTGGTAGCCGCAACGATCCGGACATCAACCGCATGTCCCTTGGTCTGACCGATCGGTTCGACAATTCCGTCCTGAAGCACCCTTAAAAGTTTGGCCTGAGCAGGCAGCGGCAATTCCCCAAGCTCATCCAGAAACAGCGTCCCCTTGTGAGCCGCATCAAATTTTCCGGTCTGATCGTTCACAGCTCCGGTGAAGGCACCTTTTTTGTGTCCAAAAAGGATGCTTTCAACAAGGTCTTCCGGGATCGCCGCGCAGTTGACCGCAACAAAGGTGTCCTGAGGGCGGCCACTCAATGCATGGACATAGCGGGCAAACAGCTCTTTCCCGGTACCGGTCTCTCCGGTAATCAGGATAGGGGCCAGCGATGAGGCCAGCATGGCTCCCATCTCAAGGGCTTTGAGCATAGCCGGATGATCTCCGACAATCCCGAGCTGCGCCCGGGCCGAATCCACATCCACCTCATGTTCATCAATAGTGAAGCCGGAGGATTTGAACCTGACCGACGGAAACTCGTCCGATGACAGATCAATCTCGCTTACAGGCGGGAGATCCTTCGTTACAAAGCGTGGTGGTCTTACATGAAGAATTTTAGCCGGAATTTCACCGGATGCCGCCAGCAACACCCAGCAGGCATGCATCTGCGGTGTGCCCGACGCAACCGAGATAAAGAAGTTGGCCGGGCCATGCACTTCCTGAATGGCGTGCGCATGCTGTTTCAACCCGCCAAAGATGTCCCGATAACTGGTCGGGTCCGACAATTTCATATCAAGAACATGAACATCACAGTCCGGATGCAACGCGTTGATCGCCTTTTTGGTGGTCCTGCTGATCTCCCGGGTCGTTGGCGTATCAAAGAGAAACACATGCCCAAAGGATCTGACGTTCAATAACGACAGGATCGGCCCCGGCTGTTCTTCTTGGTCTACCAGACCTTTTGAATAGGGGTCATGAAACCCGGTGAATGTCAGCAGAATATCCATATAAAAATCCCTCTCCCTTTAAATTAAACGTACTTCCCTGAAAAATCCTCAAATGCATTTGTGACGGCGAACTCAACATCATTGCCCAGTGCTTTG
>Ga0209250_1001246_pt1 | contig 9345 bp, 7 predicted proteins | sample SaaInlV_200m_DNA_FD_184663 | JGI IMG/M metagenome (GOLD analysis project Ga0209250, IMG submission 184663) | Marine microbial communities from expanding oxygen minimum zones in the Saanich Inlet - Saanich Inlet SI072_LV_165m_DNA (SPAdes) (version 2) | ecosystem: Environmental > Aquatic > Marine >... | reverse complement strand
TAGACTACAAAAAACCAATGAATGTGTACCAAGAGAGTATAAAATTGAACCAGAATAAGAAGAAGGCTTCTTAGGATGTTCTATATAAGAAATTTTAAAAAGTTGTCAGAGGTTTTGGGGTGATAAAGCTTCAGATGAACTGCTATAAATTCAGGATAGAATCGTTATGTTCAAAAAAATAAATAAAATCATTGTATTTTTATTACGAAAAATTTCAACACATCGGAATTATTTGTTTGTGTTAAAAAATTTCAAGCCTCTGCTTGAGTTAAAACATGTTAATAATTTATTAGAAAGTAAAAGATTTTTTCAACTTATAGAAACAGTTGAATTAGATGTTCCTAAAGGTAAGCGTATTACCGTAATTGCTCCTCATACTGACGACGATATTTTTGGCGCTGGAGGGACGCTTCTTAAAGCCGCATCTCAAGGGGCTGAAATAAGTGTAATTTATTTGTCAAATTCGGCGAAAACACCTGCTAAGATTAAGCTTGTCAAACAAGAGGCGAGAGCTATTTGTGATAGATATGGAGCTCACTCATATTTTTTGGATTTAACGCCTGGAGACATACCTATCGACAATGAAAAAGTTTTGATTATATTGGTCAAACTATTAAAAAAATTATCACCAAATGCATTATTTATTAGTTTTTTTCTTGATGATCATGATGACCATAGGCGTGCAAATCAATTATTTATGAAAGCAATGGGTTTAATGGACCTTCATAAGGTGGAAATTTGGGCATATCAAATTTATAGCACTTTAATAGGGAATGTCATTGTTGATATCACTAGTACTGTTAATGAAAAAAAAGTTTTAATGAAAATGTGGAAAAATGTTGAGGGAAGGAGAGATTGGGTTCATTATATTTTAGGAATTAATATGGCAAACTGTAGGTATTTAAGTAAAGAAGGAAAGAGGTATGGTGAGCTATTTTTTGTTGTTCCTGTCAGGGAATATATTGATTTGTGTCAAGAATATTTTTCTATTGCACAGACAGATATTTACCATAATTCCAAATATCATCTTCCAATTGAAAAATAAATAAAGAATTTAAATATATTCATATAATTGAGGTTAACAACTGAAAATACTATTTCCATTCGTGGGTGATTCTGTAGGTGGGAGCCATATATCCACATTAGAACTTTACTCGTCATTAATTAACGCAAATGTTTTAGCGATTATTGTTTTGCATATGGATGGCGGCCCACTATCAAAATATTTACATATTAGAAATATACCTTTTTATGTCTTGAATTCATCAAAACTTGCTGGAGAAGACCCAAGAAAATTGTTTATTATTATCGGTGTTTTGACTAATTTTTTCCGTTTTAGTAGATTTATTAAAATGCATAAAATTGATATTGTTCATGGTAATGATTTAAGAATAAATTTGTCATGGTCTTTGCCAGCAAAGATTTTTTCTAAAGGATTTGTTTGGCATCAAAGGACATTGCTTAGTAGTTCAAAAATTTGGGTTTTAATTCAGTTCTTGTGTAGTTATTTTATTGCAATTTCGGACGTTGTAATGCAAAGCGCACCAAAAGGTATTTCTGTATATAAGAAAAAAACAGTCTACAATCCTTTTAATGTCAATTTAACAATAGACAAGAAGTTAGCAAGAGAATGCACTGCTAAAGAGTACGGTATTCAACATGGTAGTTTTTTATTAGGATATGTTGGAAGGATTGTTGACTATAAAAATGTAGATTTTATATTAAAAAGTCTTTCTAATATTCGGTACAAAGATGTTCATTTACTGATTGTTGGATCTGGGGAGGAAGATTACATCAATGAATTGAAACTATATGCAGATACTTTAGGTATTAAAGATAGAGTAACTTTTACAGGTTTTGTTGACAACCCTAGTGCCGTAATAACATCATTGGATGTCCTTATTGCATCAAGTCAGATTGATGCATTTGGAAGAACTATAGTTGAGGCAATGTTGCAGAAAACTCCAGTAATTGCTGCGAAATCTGGCGGACATATTGATATTATACAAGATGGGATTAATGGACTATTTTACAATGTAGAGGTTGTTAATGACCTTTCCGAAAAAATATCATTTATTTATAATAATGCTAGATTTAGAGGTGAGGTCGTAAGTGAAGCGTATTTATTTGCAAAAAATAAATTTTCATCAGATAGTCATCTGTCAAAAATTATGCATATTTATGATTTGGTAAATGAAAATTGAAACATTGCAATGACATTGTTTTTGTTTTGCCGCGGTTTTCAGGCGGTGGTGCGGAGAAAGTTGCTATTAACTTACTAACAGGGCTTCATAATCGTGGATATGAAATTAGCATTGTTGTTTTTGACAAAAGTGGAGAGCTCCTGCCAATGATTTCAGATAATATTCCTATATATAATTTATTCACATTTACACTGAAACGCTCTATTGTGCCGTTAATTAAAAAAATACGACAACTCAATCCAAAGATAGTTTTTTCTACATTTGGTTATGTCAATGTAGCTTTGTTAGCTACGTATTGGTTTTTGCCACGACAAACAGAAGTTTGGATTAGAGAAGCAAACTTACCTTCGATTAGTTTGCCTAATAATTCTAAGCCTAAGCTAATGCACTATCTATATCGATTTTTATCTCCAAAAGCCGATAAATTGATTTGCACCTCGATGAGGATGAAAAATGAGTTTATCTCAAATTTTTCAGTCTCGGAAAGCATGATAGAGGTTTTATCAAACCCAGTTGATGTCGAGTTAATACGTAAATCTTCTTTGCCGGTAAGGTATTTTGATAACGGAGGTGTGCGTTATGTGGCTTCTGGTCGATTAATTTTTCAAAAAGGATTTGATCGCTTGTTACACTGGTTTAGTGAGTTGGATAACAAAAAATCAACACTCGTAATTTTGGGTGATGGTAATTCAAGAATTGATTTGATTCAACTATCAAACCAATTAAATCTTCAAGATCGAGTAAAATTCGTTGGTTTTTGCGACAATCCGTGGCAATGGTATGCAGGAGCAGATGTTTTTTTGCTTCCTTCTCGTTGGGAAGGAATGCCCAATGTTGCTCTAGAGTCCTTGGCGTGTGGTACACCAGTTATTGCTACAAAAGAGTCTGGTGGTATTAAAGAGATTGTAGAGAATGATGATATTATTGTAGTAAATAGTGAGAAGCAATTTGTTGATGCTATGAATAAAGTAGATATGAAAGATAAAAGCTTTATATTTAATTCACTTTTGCCAAACAGATTCAGAAAGGAAAATGTAGTTTCTATTGTTGAGGGCTGGTTAAATGAAATTAAGTAGAAAAGCGCAAATTCAATTGCAAATGGATAAACTTGCGGAAGATCGTGATGGTTGGATCAGAAAGAATAAATATTTTTATAAAAACGACCAGTCATATATGCAGTTTTTGGTTGGAGATAATAAACGTATATTAGAATTAGGTTGTGGTACAGGACAACTACTAAATGCTCTTAACCCATCTTATGGAGTTGGGGTGGATTTAAGTACTAATATGGTTTCTATTGCGCAGAAAAACTATCCAAACCTTGAATTTATTCAAGGTGACTTGGAAGATCAAGAGTTTATTTCTTCATTGAAAGGTCCATTTGATTACATTATTCTATCTGACACCATTGGTTATTTGGATGATTGTGAAGAGGCTTTTTCTGGGCTTCATTCTCTGTGCACGTCAGATACACGCCTCATTATTGCCTACTATTCTTGGCGTTGGCGACCTATACTCACACTGGGTGAAAAAATTGGTCTGAAGATGCCTTCGGTGGAGATGAACTGGCTTTCTACGGAAGATACTACTGGCCTTTTGCAGTTGGCTGATTTTGACACCGTCAAAAGGGAGTGGCGGCAGTTACTACCACGAAAGCTACTTGGTTTTGGAACGATAATTAATCGTTTTATTGGTACTTTGCCATTTATACGCCGTCTTTCGCTTAGAAATTATATAGTTGCACGTCCAATGAAGGAGGTGGGTGTGAATAATCCGTCTACTACCGTGCTGATTCCTTGTAGAAACGAGAAGGGCAATATAGAAAATGCAGTGAAGCGCCTGCCTAATTTTTGTGACGATTTGGAGATTATCTATGTGGAGGGTAACAGTCAAGATGGTACTTTAGATGAGATTCATCGTGTCATCAAAGCTTACCCAGATAAGGATATTAAGGTGTTGGTGCAAGATGGTAAAGGCAAAGGCGATGCGGTGCGTAAAGGCTTTGACAATGCGCGTGGAGATATTTTGATGATTTTGGATGCTGATTTAACAGTCCCGCCAGAGGATTTGCCAAAGTTTTATAGGGCAATTGTTACTGGTAAAGGCGAATACATCAACGGTACACGCCTTGTTTACCCTATGGATGATCAAGCAATGCGCTTTCTTAACTTTTGGGCCAACCGTACCTTCTCTGTGCTATTTTCATGGCTTTTAAATCAGAGATTTACCGATACCCTTTGCGGTACCAAAGTTTTAACCAAGAAAAATTATGAGAAAATTGTGTCAAATCGTTCCTACTTTGGAGATTTTGACCCTTTTGGAGATTTCGACCTTATTTTTGGCGCCACTAAACTAAACTTAAAAGTAGTAGAAGTGCCAATTCGCTATGCAGCAAGAGAATATGGGGAGACGCAAATATCGCGTTTTCGTCACGGTTGGTTGTTGTTAAAGATGGTATTTTTTGCTTATAAGAAGCTAAAGATTATTTAAGATAAAATAAATTACTGTAAGTACAACGTGAAAATAAAGAAAATTTTATTTGTGTTTCTTGTAGCATTGATTATGCGGATTGTTTACGCTTGGTTTTTTGTTGACGCAAGTAATCTAATACTTGAAGATCAAATGATGTATATTCAGTTGGCACAGCAGTATCCTTCAACGGGATTTTTAGGAGTCACATCAGAAAGAGTGCCGGGGTATCCTCTCTTAGTATCAACCATTTATAATCTATTTGGTGAAAACAACATGGCCGTGGTGATGGTACAAATCTTCATTGATAGTCTTACTTGTGTCATCATTGGTTTAATTGCGGAATCGGTTATATCTCGTGGTTTTTTAGTTGCTGGATTGATATCAGCACTCAATCTAAATATGATTGTTCTTTCGGGAATGATTTTGACTGATACGTTGTTCTTATTTTTATTTTCTCTTTTTATTTTATTTGCATTCAATTATTTAAAGCACCCAACAAGATTTCGATTATTTTTGGGCGTGTCTTTTCTTTGTTTTGCAACATTAGTGCGCCCAGTTTCGTATTATTTAGTTTTTTTACTTTTGCCGTTATTAATTGCATTTTTTGTTTGGAGAGGGTTGTCGTTTAAGCAAGCAATACATGGTTTGTTGATATATATAATTCCAATCGTGATGGTATTCGGATCGATTCATTACCGAAACTATATTGAGTACAATTCCTTCTCATTTGTAAGTCAAAGTGGAGGGCATGCTATACATTGGGTTGTACCAGGTACTTATCAATATTCTGGGCAAGGTTCTTATCAAGAAGGACAAGCATTTGCAAGAGACCATATTGAGCTGGCAAAGAGTACAGATGGTATTGATACTATTTCAGATAATCCTTTTACTAATAGCGCTTATCATCTAAAAGTCACGAAAGGAGCGCTTATTGAGTTAGGGTTGTTGAATGTGTTGCATGCTTGGTCGGTTGTTTCGGTTATAAATTTGTTAGCGCCAAGTGTTGCTTATGCACCTGTAGTTCGTGCAATGGAATACCCATCTTTTTATGCAACACTGGGTGATGGCGCAGTTGAAAAATTAATTAACTACGTAACCAGTAGCAATGGATTGACTTATTTATCGATCATAGTTTTTGGAGCCTTAATTTCACTATTTTTTTTAATTTTGTCCATTCTAGGTTTATACAAGATGATAGAATTTTGGCGATTAGAGAAAAAAAATACAGAAGTTATTTTATTTGCATTATTTATTGTTATGTATTTTTTGGCAATAACAGGGCCGGTAGTTGGGGTGAAGTATCGATTACCCTTAGAACCTATAATGGCACTGTATGCCACATATGCAGTGATTTACTTCTTAAAAAATAGAATTAACAAATAGGATATAGATTTTTAAAAATTAATATGAAAATAATATTAGATTACATGAGAGGTTTGCTGGATTCAGCATACATATTTAATTTGTTTGAAAAACTTGCTGGCACAGGAGGTGCTAGAAGAAGGTTTGTAAATGACTATATCATTCCATTTGATGGAGCTTCTATATTAGATATCGGTTGTGGCACAGGAGAGATTTTAGAATATATGCCAGAAAATATTAATTATGTTGGGTTTGATTTTAGCCATAAATATATTGAATATGCAAAAAATAAGTATGGAAATCGAGGGAAGTTCTACTGTGAAAGTGTTTCTGGTGATACAAGTATGGTAAGTGATAATACGTTTGATTTTGTGTTTTCTCTCGGAGTTATTCATCATTTAAACGAAGACGAGGCATTGGAGCTTATAAGTAAAGCTAAAACTTATCTTAAGCCAGGTGGGGTTTTTATAACCATGGATCCAGTATATGTAGACGGTCAGTCCAAGATTTCTAAGTTTTTAATAGATAATGATCGAGGGGAATATGTTAGGAATTTGAAAGGGTATAGAAAGTTGCTTTCAAAAGTTTTTAAAGAAACCAACGATTACACAGTAAATAACATGATGACATACAGTTATGACCACTATATTACACGTTCTGTTAAAGTGACAAAGTAATATGGGCATAGTAGCTAGAACTTTTATAGTGTTAATTATTAGCACTATAGTACTTTCTTTTGGATATGACTGGGGACTTCCAAGTGATAAAAGAGCTAGTGTACTTTTTATTGATAAAAATGAACATCGTGATAAGGTAAGTATACTTGCAGATAACTATAGAGCACAAAAAGAAAAAACAGCATATAAAATATATATAGATAACTATAGTGACTATATTGAATCAATGGATTATGATGCAAGCATAAACATGTCACTTGCAAGATTTTTAATGGTTCCTTATGCGGCAGATGATGCATTTTTATTAAAAGCTATAAAGAATCTTGACCCATATAATTACGACTTTGATCCAAATTATTACATATATGGCGGTGGATTGGTGTATGTCTCTGCGTTAGCATTAAAAGTGGCTGAGATGGTTGGGTATATTAAGTTAAAACCAGATATCGCATACTATTTAGCAAATCCAAAGATGGCAGGAAGATTATATGAGGTCCTACGTCTTCTAGTGCTTATTTTTTCGGTAATTGGAATTGGTATAACGTATGTATATGTAGTAAAAAATCATGGCCAATGGCCCGCAATATTAACAACAGCTTTAGTTTTGATAAATCCAGAGTCAATAGCATCCTCACATGCTATTGAGCCCCATATGTACGTGTTGCCATTTTTCTTGCTTTCACTATACTACGCTTATAAATACCATAAATCAGAGGCACTCACTTATGATTATATTCCAGCAGCCATATTTGCTGGATTATCGATTGGTACACAAGCCAGTTCAATGTACATAGTTGTTCCAATTGTAATAACAACACTTTTAGCATTACGTAATGCAGTGGAGCCCTATGGTTTAATAAAAAATTTATTTGTGTTTTTTATTGTAGTAATTATTGCGGTGCTTTTAATTAATCCCTTCTATATATTGAATATAGAAGGGTTTGTGCAGGATTTGAATGTCGGAATAGGAAATCAGCTAAATGTTTTATCAGGGGATGGGAAAAGCATATTAAAACATGCGTGGGCGCAATATCAGATATCAATGTTTTTATTGATATTATTTATTATGGCTATCCCATATAACTTAATAATGCTGCGTAACAAGGATACGCTATTTTATCTAGGGATAGTTATTCCTGCAGTTGTTGTTTATATTATGACTGGAAGTATCATGCAGTATATATATCCATCATTAATAGTATTTTCAATAATTTCATCATTAATGTTGTTAGACATTTATAGTAGAGTATCTAGATTCAAGAAAAAATATTTTGTAATTTTTGTATTTATGTTAATAATACTTTCCCCTGGAACGAGGTCGTTTTATTATTTAATAAATTACAATTATGACAATAGGATAGAAGCTGGAAAGTGGGTGAATAATAATATACCAATTAATTCAAATATTGGCATTTCTTTTCCACCTACAAATTATGACTCGATACCATTTAGTTTCCATAAATACAATTTAACAGATGTATCTTTGGCGGTAAATGGTGGCAACCCCGATTACATTATTTTAGTGAATAGGGATATACCCGTGAGTATTAAGGATAAATATATATTGATTAACGTTTTTACTCCGAAATCAATATTGGGATATAGGCCAATACTTAAAGGGGAAGTTGCGGCTATTTATGCAAAAACAACAAAAATATATAAAAAAATTATGCCGTAATTGCCTTAAAAATAAGGCAACAGATGATTTATTGATGGACCTTTATAGACAATAGGTTTTTAGCACTTAAGGCTTTAAAACTTTTTTCATCAAAAATATTAGGAATCTAGATGAAAAATTACTATGATAATATAATTATAGGCGGAGGAATTATTGGACTGTCTATAGCCAGAGAGATAATAAAAAAAAATGACTCAAAAACATCTATATTGCTTATTGAGAAGGAGAGCAAATTAGGGTTACATGCTAGTGGAAGAAATAGCGGGGTTTTGCACTCTGGAGTCTATTATTCAGAAGGATCTGAAAAAGCCAAACACTGTTATAGAGGTTCTATGGAAATGCATAATTTTTGCCTTGATAATGGAATCTCAATTAAGAAGATTGGAAAAATAATATTGCCAACGAGTATTCAAGATGAAGAGGGTTTTAATGTATTGCTTTCTCGAGCAACTTCAAGAAAGAATAATGTAGAATTATTAGATAAGCAGCAGTTAGTCGAGTTAGAGCCTTTCGCTAATCCTGTAATGGAAAAAGCCATATATTTCCCAAATACAATTGTTGTTAATTCAGGCTTAGTTATAAGTAAATTGTATGAAATACTATGTAATAATGTGAGATTTGAATTTGGCAGTGAAATAACTTCTACTGACCCAGAAAAATCAATAGTGGTGCTGAAGGAAAAAAAAATAAAGTATGGGAAACTTTACAACTGTTCCGGGCAGAATATAGATAAAGTGGCGGGCCAGTTTGGTGCTAGCAAGCAATATACAATGATACCTATCAAGGGTACATATTATAAGTTGAAAGATAATTCCAATATTACTATAAATCATTTGATATACCCTGTGCCCGACCTTAATGTTCCTTTTTTAGGTATTCATACCTTAAATACAACTCAAGATGAAACGTATTTTGGACCAAGTGCCATGCCTGTTTTTGGGAGGGAACAATA
>Ga0209250_1001236_pt1 | contig 9408 bp, 9 predicted proteins | sample SaaInlV_200m_DNA_FD_184663 | JGI IMG/M metagenome (GOLD analysis project Ga0209250, IMG submission 184663) | Marine microbial communities from expanding oxygen minimum zones in the Saanich Inlet - Saanich Inlet SI072_LV_165m_DNA (SPAdes) (version 2) | ecosystem: Environmental > Aquatic > Marine >... | reverse complement strand
TATTCTTTTTCCGCCGGGATAAAATCTGGGCCACCCGTTCAATTTCATCTCTTCGGCCAATGACAGGGTCAAGTTTTCCCTGCCGCGCCAATCGAGTAATGTCCCTAGAAAAATGATCTAGGGCAGGCGTTTTAGATTTAATTGTTTTTTCTTTCCTTTTCGCAGGTACATTTGATTCAGGAGCCTGTTTATCATCTTGAATTAAATCTACAACACTATCATAACCTAAATTGTGGGCATTGAGAACTTCATAAGCAATTCCCTCAGTTTCTTTAAGCATGGCCAGCAAAAGGTGCTCATCATCGGCAATTGTGGCGCCAACGGATGATGCCTCATTAAATGCATTTCTCAGGATACGTTCAGCCCGGCGTGTAAGTGGTAAATGGCCTAAGGTCATTGTGCCACCGGAAGTTTTGATCATGTCCTCTACCATTGCGCGGATATCTTCGATATCGCAGTCATAAATATCAAAAATTTTGGCACCGAGTCCCGAATCCTCCCGCAGGAGGCCCAGGAGTAAGTGCTCTGAACCGACATAGCTATGCCCAAGACGGATTGCTTCCTCTTTGGCATATTTCATAATATTTTGAACGCGCTTGGAAAAATTTTCTTTCATACTACCGTGAAATTAAACAAGGAAAGTTCAGATTCAAATACTATCTGAAAAAGAAAGTGTTCCACCCTCTAAATAAAATCTTTTATTTCCGATGGCTGCCACTTCAGGATTATGGGTTGTGATTACAAATGCTTGGTTGAAATCATAATTGATCTTTTTAAATAGGTCCACCAATCTGTTTGCATTCCCTAAATCGAGATTTCCGGTAGGTTCATCTGCCAAAACTAGTTTGGGCTCATTCATAAGGGCGCGTATTACAGCGACACGAAGACGCTCTCCACCCGATAGTTGGGATGGAAAATGATCCATCCTTTCACTAAGACCAATATATGCCAACAATTCTTTACCTTTGTCAGTATTGCCATCTTTCCCCGCAATTTGATTGGGAATAAGCACATTCTCTAAAGCAGTGAATTCCGGCAACAAGTGGTGAAATTGGAATACAAATCCCAAGTATGAATTCCGAATTTTGGCAATTTTATTTTGAGATAACGTTTCCACATCCTCACCATCCATTAGGACAGAGCCAGTATCGGGTTTATCCAATGTTCCTAAAATATTCAACAATGTTGATTTCCCCGAACCGCTGGGACCCATGATTGTAATGAGATCACCTACCTCAATTTCCATGGAAATATCATGAAAAACGGACAAAGTTTTTTCGCCATTACGAAAGGATTTTGATAAATTTTCTGCTTTTAAAATCATTTTTCTAAATAGACTGCTTCTATGGGTGAAATCATCAAAGCCCTTCGGGCGGCAATGAAGGCGGATAAAATGACCATTCCTACTGAAATAGACAAGATAGTAATTACATCTTTTGTCAAAATAATCATGGGAAGTGTGGGTGTGAAATAAATGTCCTCTGGCAGTGTAACGATGCCAAAAACATTTTGCACCATTATCATCAACAACCCAATTCCAATTCCGGCTACAATGCCCATACCGCCAATCATGCCACCTTGGTGCATTACAATGGATCGAACCGATTCTTGTGTTGTACCCATAACTTGTAAAATACCGAATTCCCGCACTTTCTGAGCTGTGACCAGCACCAGAGTTGTAACCAAATTAAAACAAGCCACGAGGATGATTAAGCTGAGAACAGCCAAAGCACCGATTCGTTCAAATTTCATGGCACCAAATAATTCTCGGTGAAGGTCACCCCAAGTTTCTACTTTTGCATTTGGGAATTGTTGGCGGATTGATTCGGCAACCTTTTCCGCATTATCATTTTCATTGAGTCGAATATCTAAACCATCGGGACCATTTTTGCGAATAAATAATTTTCGCCCAAATTCAGCCGGAATAAATGCGATCTTATCATCCAAATCCAAAACTTGGACGCTGAATACACCGCCTACCACACATTGGATTTGACGAGGCAATCCCCATGCAGACCCTTGGTCGATGGGACTCATAATTCGTAAGCCATCTCCGATAGATAGGTTTAGTCTACGCGCCGTCATTTCGCCTAAAAATACTTGCGGCAAGTCCGTTTCTTTTGCTGTTATCATATTTAATTCATAAAATGATGTAATCAATTCTGGATTTACTGCTTTCAAGAGCACCATCCTTTGGGCATCGTCCCGCCCTAGAATCAATCCTTTTCGTTCCTGAAATGGCATCACTGTTTTCACCCCATCTATGGATTGAATCGTATTTACATCATTTGCCCAATCTGTAAGTGCACTCACGCGAATGTCACCTTCAAAACCAATGATGCGATTTATCACTCTAGATTCAAATCCGTTAAGGATTGAGACAGAAAGAATCATAGCCATGCACCCTACGGTAAGGCCGATAATGGCGATCCATCCAGTCAGACGACTGGGTCCGGCACCCTTTCCTCCCAACATAAAACGACGTGCAATGGCAAAGGGGAAATTCATTCGTATTTCAATGCTTCTGCCGGCTCGATTTGTCCCGCTCTTGCCGTAGGCCAAAGTGCAGCTAAAATAGAGAGAATTGTTGCAACAATCATCACGGACAACATGTTAGAAAAATTTATATCCATGGGAATGAAATCCATGAAATAGACATCCTCCGGCACGGTGATTAATTTAAAATTATTTTGCAGCCAAGCCACAACTAAAGCTAACAAAGATCCACCAGTTGTGCCGGCAACGCCAATGATCAGCCCATTGGCAAGGAATACCTGTTTTAATTTCCCTTGGGTTATTCCCAAAGATTTCAGTATCCCAATCTGGCGTGTTTTATCAATAATGATCATGGCCAACGCAGATATAATATTCACTACACCCACTAAGGCAATGAGTCCAAATATAAATATGATTGGCCAGCGCTGAACATCCATCCATTTAAAGAGGGCGCGGTTCTTCTCTTTCCAGGTCATTACCATATATGGATAGGCCAAATTGCTTTCGAGAGTTTCAGTAAGAAGCGAAACCTGTTTTTGATCTTTTAGCCTTAAAATATATCCGGTTACCTTACCCTCTAAGTTGAATAATCCCTTGGCTAATTCAAGATTCATAAAAATGAGTGATTTGTCGTATTCAGTCATTCCTGAGTGAAAGAGCCCACTAACGGTGAATTGCTTCAGTCGTTTCTTTGAACCACGCAAAGTGGCAATATCAAAAAGCACCACTTTATTTCCAATGGATAATCCCAATTGATCTGCCAATTTTTTTCCGATAATAATATCGTTTTTACCCAGAGAAACACTTCCCGAAACCAGCATATTACTAAGGAAATCAGCTCCTGCTGGTTCAATGCCTTCTACGATTACACCTTCGGCCAATTTACCTTTTCTAAGAAGGGCGGGTCCTTGAATAAATCCGGATTGAATTACATCGCCATTGAAATTAGAAATGACACTATCCATGCCGGCGATCTTAGGATTAATGGGATTATTTAAAAAATGGCGAATACGGATGTGCCCATCAAAATCGGCAATCTTCTGGGAGATAACTCTTTCGAAGCCATTAAGAATAAACAATGTTATAAGTAGGGCGGCAATACCGACAGCCAAACCGGCAACGGATAAAACGCCAGCGATGCGAGTGAAACTCCCTTTTTGGGTCGAACGCAAATAACGGGTCGATAAGTAAAAAGGGAAATTCACCGTATATAAATTATTCTTCCGTGCGCATGGCGGGGAACAGAATAACATCCTTAATGTTGATATTTTCTGTCAATAACATAACAAGCCTATCCACACCAATTCCTACGCCGCCGGTTGGTGGCATACCACATTCAACAGCTTGGAGAAAGTTCTCGTCCACTGGATGGGCCTCATCATCTCCACCTTCCGCCAATCGCGCTTGAGATTCAAAGCGCTCCCGCTGATCGATGGGATCATTCAATTCAGTAAAAGCATTAGCGAATTCTGCGCCGCCGATAAATAGCTCAAACCTTTCAACCAAATGGGGATTTCCATTGCGATGTTTTTTGGCTAATGGAGAAATAGCTTTTGGGTAATCCGTGATGAACGTCGGCTGAATCAATTTTGGCTCAACCAATTCACTCATGAGTCCATCAAGCATTTGACCATAATTGGCATTATCCTCAAAATCTACATGATGCGTTTTACACACTTCCTTCATTTTATCCACCGATGCTTCTGTAAGATCTTCTCCAGTGGCTTCTTTCAATAAATCTAAAATTGGTCGTCTCTCGAATGGCTTGGACAAGTCAATAGTCATATCACCCCATTGTAGTTCAATGGCGTCTATGCTTGTGGCAACGGCACGAATCATATCTTCTACTAAATTCATATTGTCTTCAAAATCGGCATAGGCCCAATAAAATTCCAGCATAGTGAATTCGGGATTGTGATTACGGTCCATTCCTTCGTTACGGAAATCTTTAGCTATTTCATAGACCCTATCGATACCGCCAATGATTAGGCGTTTTAAATAAAGTTCATCGGCAATCCGTAAATAAAGCTGCTGATCCAGTGCATTGTGATGGGTAGTAAAAGGCCGTGCGTTTGCGCCGCCATATAGGGGTTGAAGAACAGGCGTTTCAACTTCCAGAAAACCCATATTGTCCAAGTGATTTCGAAGACCTTTAATAATATTGGCGCGCTTCACAAAAGTATCTTTCACTTCTGGATTAACGATTAAATCCAGATGGCGATTACGATAACGCTGTTCTTTATCCGCAAAGGCATCGAAAGTTTCCCCATCTTTTTCTTTCACCACCGGCAATGGTCGAATGGACTTACAGAGGACAGTCAATTCACTGGCATGGATAGATGTTTCACCCATTTTGGTTTTGAATACGTATCCTTTTACGCCGACAAAGTCACCCATATCCAATAGTTTAAAATGGGCATAATTATCTTCACCCACATCATCTCGTCGAATAAAGATCTGAATCTTTCCTTTCAAATCTTGAATATGGAAAAATGAAGCTTTTCCCATTTTCCGCATGGACATAATACGTCCAGCAATATCCACATCCTGTTTTTCAAGGTTATCAAAATCGCCGAGAATATCAGCGCTGAAATGGGTGGGTTCATATTTCTGGGGATAAGGCTCTACACCCGCTTCTCGCAGTTTGGTTAATTTTTCTTTCCGAAAATCAATGATTTGATTTAGACTTTTATTTGATTCTTGGTTGGGTTGATTTTTATTCATTTATCTAATTTCTATGGGCTGTTTGTTTCTTAAAGTATTAATAATCTAACGTTGAAATTACAGAACAATTTTAATTCGATTGAACAGGAAACAATAATTTAATAGCAATTAAAAATTCTTTAATGTCGTCGGCATATTAATTTTGGATTCCATCAACCGTGTTGATGCTCAAGTAATCAATGAATTATACCTTCATCCTTTTCGACTTCTTTTTTCAACAATTTTGTAAACTGAGTCCTTGCTCCGTTTCCCGATGGCGATGACCAGAATGTATAATTCATTATCTATTACTTCATAAACAAGACGATAACCCCGCGATCTAAGTTTTATTTTATAATGGTTTTTAAATCCCCTGAGCTGACTGGATTTCACATGTGGATTTTCAAGCCGTTCTTTTAATTTCTTTTTTAATTGGGACTGAATGGAATTATCCAGTTTTTTCCACTCTTTAAGTGCCGTTGGAAGAAATTTCAGTTTATAATTCATCAATATCAACTTCTACAGCTAATATTTTTTCATTTTGCCTTTCTTTCACAATGATTCCCAGTTGATAATCTTCAATCCCTTCTAACAAATCTTCATATGTTTTTGCAGGAATTAGGTAAGCTGTTGGTTTATTATGATTGAGGATCGCAATAGGTTCTCCATCGGACTGGTCAATAAGCGCACTAGGGTTATTTTTTAATTCTGATATGCTTGCAGAACAGTTTGCCAAAACATTTTTCATTTCAATCACCTTATTTTTAGGTTTAAATACCGGTCTATATTATGGTCGTAATTTAGGTCTTTTTTATGAATTAGGCAAAAGTTTTTGATGAGGAAAATACCAGTGATTCACCTATAGAAGGGCAGATATTGCATGACTATTGGAAAGCTCTAGATACGCCTTAAATCTATCGTTCTGATAAATCGCTATTCGTTGTAATTAAAATGGCACCTTCCGCAAAGGTGGCTTTAGTTGGAAGCTATTTACAAATTTCTAACAATTCAAAATATCGGTGTCTAGACATACCGGCTGTACGCATATTTGCTTTTATAATATCTGCGTAAATTTCTTTATATCTCGAATAATAACAGGTCTGAATATTTTGGGTTTTGTATAATCTCTGTGATCACCCATTTCTCCGGCGAATCCACGTACCCATGTTTAACGGGATTATACCAAATATAATTTAATCGGGTAAAATATGAATTCTCATAAGTGATACAGGTATCCCAATAATTATAAAAAACTTTTTTGGACTGAATTAACCGTGTTAATTCGTTTTTCAAGTTTAACCATGTTAATTCTCCATCAACACTGTTGATGGACTCCAAAGTATCGAACTCCAAAATATTAGACTCCAAAGTATCGATATTAAAATTATTGGATTCTAAATTATTTAATAGAATATTTAGATTCTTTTTAATCCACAAGGCCGTAAAACGATGTGCTTCTTTAAAAATAGTTAGTAGTGTGGTTGAGTCTTCGGGAGCATTCACCATTAAATGGTAGTGATTATCCAAAATCACCCAATCTTCAATCTCCCAATGGTATTTAGTAAACTCGATTTGCAGAGAAGAATACAGTATTTCTTTTGCCGTTGATAACCTTAAAAATGGCTCCCCTTCAAAAGTAGAAGCAGTTATAAAATATTTTGCATTAGACTTAAATAAATGGGGCGGATTATGTTTGTATGTTTTGAATTCGGCCATTCTTCTCCCCACCTTATAAAGAAAATAAACGAATAATGACTTAGACTTCTTCTGGAATTTCTTTCCGTTCGCCCAGTTGATTCATCAAAAAGGCACGAATAAATTTATCAATATCCCCATCCATCACCGCCGAAACATTCCCAGTCTCTTCTTTAGTGCGATGGTCCTTCACCATATTATAAGGATGGAAAACATAGGACCGAATCTGGCTACCCCAGGCGATATCCATTTTTGTATTTTCTAAGTCCTTCATGGCTTCTTTTTCTTTTTCCACTTCCGCTTGGTAAAGCCGCGCTTTAAGAACTTTCATCGCCGATGCTTTGTTCTTATGCTGGCTTCGTTCGTTTTGGCACTGGACAACAATTCCTGATGGAATATGGGTAATTCGGATGGCCGAGTCAGTTTTATTTACGTGTTGGCCTCCGGCCCCGCTGGCACGATAAGTATCAATTCTTAGATCGCCTTGATCAATTTCAATTTCAATTTCATCCTCTGTAGAAGGATAGACAAATACGGATACAAAAGATGTATGGCGCCGGCTGTTGGAATCAAATGGTGATATCCGCACCAAACGGTGGACACCCGCTTCTGCTTTCAATAACCCATAAGCGTAATCGCCCTTGATCTCTATAGTAATATCTTTGATCCCAGCTTCATCGCCGGGCTGATAATCCATAATCTCTTTTTTAAACCCCTTACGCTCGATCCAGCGGTTATACATACGATAAAGCATCTCCGCCCAATCTTGGCTTTCTGTTCCCCCTGCCCCGGGATGAATCGTTATGATGGCATCTTGCGTATCTTCTGGATCGCCGAGGATCATCTTCAGTTCTAGATCTTCGATGGTCGTAACGAATTTTTGTAATTCAGTATGCACTTCTTCTAAGGATGATTCACCCGCATCTGCAAATTCTAAAAGTACCTCTACATCGCCTTGTGCCGTATCTAATTCTTGCCACAGTGTGATCTCTTTTTCCAAAAGGGATATTTTTTTCAGGAGTGCTGAAGCCGCCGCGTTATCATTCCAGAAATCAGGTACGGCGGACGCTTGACGCAATTTTTCTAAATCAGACCCTTTTGTGGACAGGTCAAAGGTACCTCCGCAATTCTGAGCATTTTTTCTTCGCGGCAGCGTATTGATCTTTTAAATCGAACAATTCCATGGATAAAATTACACTTTCATTATAATGGCTTCAGACGAAAATATTTAGAATTTCACAGCCAAAAAGGTCATGACTGCCACACCAGCAACGAGCATCAACAATTGGATGAATGACTTTTTCGCATCCGTATTATGATGAAGCTCTGGGATAAGATCAGAACCGGCGATATAGAGAAATCCACCGGCGGTAATGGGTACCAACGCATCGGTAAATCCAGTAATGCTCTTTCCCATTTGGAGGGCGAATAACGCACCCACCATTGCCAAAGATGCGCTCATAAGGTTAACCATCAATGCTTTCTTTACTGATAATCCCCCATTAATCAAGATTGAATAATCACTGATTTCCTGTGGAATTTCATGAAAAAGTACTGCCACAGTTGTGGCTACTCCCAAAGGAATGCTGGCGGAATAGCTAATTGCAATAAGTACACCATCAATAAAATTATGCATGGCATCGCCAAAAATATTCATCGGGACAATTGGATGAACATGTTCATTTGTGGTAGGATGGTGACAATGACGCCAGCGGAAAAACTTTTCCATAACGAAAAAGGTAGCGAGCCCACCGATTGTCCACAGTGAAACATGAAGGGGATTTGACGCAGAGGCAAAAGCTTCTGGCAGTAAATGAATCAGCGCACCGCCGAAAAGGCTCCCCGTGGCAAAACTGACCAAATAGGTCATAATTCGATCCAATAGTTTTCGGGATATAGATAGAGTTACAAGTCCCACTAGAGAGACGAGGCTTACCATAAGTACGCTAAGAATTGTGTATGTTAAAACAGTCATTATAAATAGTTGTCATTCTGGACACAGTGTCCGCCTGCCAATCGGGCAGGAACAATCTCATAAATTCGTTTAAAGGCATTCATATGCTTGAGATTTTTTCTTTCACTTTGTTTAGGTTCAGAATGAAAAGTTGATGTTAATCCCCAGAAGCGATGAACATTCTGTCGTTTAAATATTTTCTCAGTGCCAAATCGTCCATATCTATGTGAGCAAAACGGCCATTCTCAGCCACAGATATTCTTGCGCGTTCTTCCGAAATCAATACCACAATCGCATCCGTTTCTTCTGAAATTCCCAATGCGGCGCGATGGCGTGTACCCATTTCTGGATCAATCATTGTACTTTCTGTTAAAGGTAAAATACAAGCAGCCGCATCAATAATCTCATTTTGAATAATCACGGCGCCATCATGCAATGGTGAAGAGGGATTAAAGATTGATACCAATAATGGTGCCGTCACTTCTGCTTTGAGCTGTGTCCCCTGTTCTTTATATGTCCTTAAACCAGTTTCTCGCTGGATGACAATCAATCCGCCCCAG
>Ga0209250_1001191_pt1 | contig 9609 bp, 8 predicted proteins | sample SaaInlV_200m_DNA_FD_184663 | JGI IMG/M metagenome (GOLD analysis project Ga0209250, IMG submission 184663) | Marine microbial communities from expanding oxygen minimum zones in the Saanich Inlet - Saanich Inlet SI072_LV_165m_DNA (SPAdes) (version 2) | ecosystem: Environmental > Aquatic > Marine >... | reverse complement strand
GAATTTAATGCAGGTTAGCTCACTAGATTTAAAAGACTTATCTGATATGGCTCAACAGATAGAGAATTGGAATTGTATTGAAGTACTCTACTTTGCTGACTCATTTGGTAACATGAGTCCAGAGTCTGTTGCTACAATAGTTACCACTATCACAACAAAATGGAGTGGTGCGTTAGGTATTCACACACATGATAATAAGGGCCAAGCATTGGCCAATTCAATCAATGCCATAGAATACGGCGTGACTTATATTGATTCAACCTTATTGGGCATGGGTAGAGGTGCAGGCAATGCAAAGACTGAAACTCTATTAGTAGAAATAGTTGAACGTGATTTAGGTGAATATTATCCTGACGCACTTTTTCCCTTAATACTTCAAGATTTTCATTTGTTGCAGAATCAATATAACTGGGGTCCAAATATTTATTATTTTCTATCTGCAGTTCATGGCATACATCCGACTTATATACAAGAGATGCTTGGTGATGAAAGATATGATACTGAGCAAATTCTTTCGGCAATAAGTTTTCTTAAAAAAACAGGAGCCCCTTTTTATAGTCTAGAAAGCATGTTGAGAGCAATTTCCGGAATTGCTGGAGATGAATGTGGTGATTGGTCCGCCAAAGGTTGGGCGAAAGATAAAAATGTTTTAATTATTGGCTCAGGTCCTAGCACAAAACGTTATATTTACGACTTGACAAGATATATTAAAAGAGAAAAGCCGATAGTTCTCTGTTTAAATATTAATGAGTTTGTCCCTGAGGAGCTAGTTACAGCCTATATTGCATGTCATGAGACCCGTATTTTGATAGAATCAGATCGTTATTCTGATTTAATAAAGCCGTTAATATTGCCTTTAAGTCGTATTCCGAAGGAAATGAGAAGTTTGCTATCAGACGCTAATATCCTAGATTACGGTTTACGTATAAAAGAGGGGGAATTTCAGATATTTGAGAATGGTTGTGTTTTAGATAGTTCATTAGCACTTATTTATGCCATGTCATTAGCCAGTATGAGTTGCGCAAAAAAAATATTATTAACTGGTATAGATGGATATGAAAAATCTGATCCAAGACAACAAGAAATGGTAACTGCATTAGAGAGATATAATAGGCTAGGTGGCACTATACCTATTTACGCCATTACACCAACTACTTACCCAATTAAACAACGATCTATTTATGAGCCTAATGTGTAGCGATAGATTATCAAACACCTTCTAGAAGAGGATATTATGTCAACAAGATTTGAAGAAATGAGCTTGTTACTTGAGACTGGAAAATATTTTAAATTGGTTTGTGGTGCTGGTAATGAGGATGCTGAAGAAGTAAAGAGATTAACTATTCTGTATGCATTAGCAGGTGCAAAAGGAATGGATGTTTCTGCGAACGTTGATGTTGTTAAGGCCTGCATGGAAGGGATCGACATTGCATTTAACTTAGCAGAAAGGCTTGGTGTTAATTTAAAAATACGCCCATTTATTATGGTGAGTGTTGGTATGCCAGGCGATCATCATGTACGCAAATCTTTTATCAATTTAGATACTTGTTTAAAGTGTGATTTATGTATTCCTGTCTGTCCAACGGACGCTATCCCTGAAAGTTTAGTTGTTATTAAAGAAAAATGTATAGGTTGTGGTAATTGTAGCGCTATTTGCCCTAGGCAGGATATTATTCATTATGAACATAATGAGAAGAAGTTGCGCAAACTCTTACCTGAGTGTTTGCAAGCTGGAGCTGAACAAATTGAACTTCATGCAGCTGTAGCTGAAGATGAATCAATTATGCAAGAATGGAAAATGATTAGCGAAATAAACCCGAATGGACATATTTCTATGTGTTTAGATCGTCTTCATTTGTCAAATTTTGCCTTTGAGAATCGAGTAACTAAAGCTAAAGAGATAGCTAAAGAACGTTTAATTATCCAATCAGATGGATATCCTATGAGTGGCGGTGAGGACGATTTTAATACTACATTGCAAGCTATTGCAACTGCAGATGTTTTAAATAAGAAGTTTAATATGAAACTTAGAAAGAAAACTAACACTCTTATTTATAAGAAAATAAATGAAGTTAATCAATTGTTATCTGGAGGCACAAATTCTTTGACAGCGAAATTAGCTAGGCAAACCGGTGTTAAATTTCAGGGGGCCTCTTTAGGAACATTTGCAAGGCAAATTGTTAAGAAAGTGGTTGATGACAAGAACTTTTATGATCAAGACGTGATTAATAAGGGATATTTGATTGCTAGGGAATTAGTGGTGGCCAATGTTGGTGAGATTAATGAGTAAGTTATTAATCGATGGTGAAATAGTACTAGATAAGATAGAGGCAATTATCTTTGATAAAGATGGAACATTGATTGATATTCATCATTATTGGTCGTCTATGATTAAACTCAGAGCATCTTTGATTGCTCATAAATGGTTTGTTCAAAAAAAGGCAGAGCAAATAGAAAGAGATTTAGTTGATATTATGGGTGTTGACTTGCTATCTGGAAAGATAAAACCAAATGGACCTGTAGGCATTAAATCCCGACCTTTTATTGTTAATATAGCCTCTGAAATGGTACGTTCAAGAGGGGTTGATATTACCAATAATGAAATGGAGAATGTTTTTTTGGAGGTGGATCGACAAACGTCAGAAAAGATTTTGCCATTATTAAAGCTACTCCCAGGCGTAATCGAACTATTGGAAAATTTAAAAAAATGTGCCACAATCATGATTGTGGCATCAACAGATGTAACTAGTCGCGCACGCATGGCAATGGAGGCATTAAAGATAGATCATTTTTTTAGTGAAATTATTGGTGGAGATTCGGTTAAGAATGCTAAACCATCACCAGATTTAGCTTTAAGTGCCATAGAAAAATGCGGTATTGTTGCAGATAAAATAGTTGTAATTGGTGATCATCCAGTTGATGTTATAATGGGAAAATCAGCGAATGCCGGCTTAAATATTGGTGTTTTAACTGGCTTATCAAATGCTACTTTGTTTGATAATTTAGACTGCATTGTGGCTAATAATCTTAGAAGTATTGAGGTGAAGTGTTAATATGTTGGAATCTAATAAATTAAAAGAGAAACTCAGTCAAGGTAATCCTGTTTTAGGAACGTGGAATACGCTCGCATCCCCACTTGTGACTGAAGTCTTTGCTCAGGCAGGACTTGATTTTCAAATTATTGATTTAGAGCATGGCCCATTTATTCTTGATCAGGTGCATTTACATGTTTCTGCTTGTGAAAATTCAAATAACTGTACACCTCTTGTTAGGATTCCAGAGAACAGTGAATGGATGGCTTTGCAGGCATTGGATCAAGGTGCACATGGTGTTGTCGTGCCTCATATTGATTCAGTTGATTCAGCTCGCCGTCTTGTAAATGCAACAAAATATTACCCAGAGGGGGATCGGGGATTTACACCATTTTCAAAGGCTGGAGGTTTTACAAATAAGAATATATCTTCATATGTGAGACGTGCAGTTAGTGAATCCATCAATATTGTGATTATTGAATCAAGTGACGGACTAGGAAATTTAGATGAAATTCTTTCTGTTGATAATATTGATGTCATTTATTTTGGAGCTTATGACTTATCACAAGCACTGGGATATCCTGGAAATGTTAAGCATCCTGAGGTGATCAAGGCAATCCAAAAAGGTGTTGAAAAGGTTAACAATGCAGGAAAGTTCGCTGGTGGCTTTGTTCCTCAGAGTAAAGACGATATTAAATGGCTACTTGATATTGGTATGAAATTCATTACTTACGAAGTGGATAGTTCCATTCTTCACACACACACTCGAAATGTCGTTGATTGGCTTTCAGATGAGGTAAATTAGTGATTCAGTCATTGAGAACGGTGGCAATAATTCCTGCACGTCTAGATTCTTCTAGGTTGCCCAGAAAGGCACTTGCCGATATTCTTGGATTACCAATGATTGTTCACGTATTTAAAAGGTGTTTGCTTGCAAATAATCTTAATGATGTGTATGTTGCAACCGATAGTTTTGAAATTAAAGAAGTAGTTGAAAGCCATGGAGGTAAGGTTATTATGACATCTTCATCTCATGAGACTGGTACAGACCGTATTGCAGAGGCGGCACAATTTCTTGATGTAGATATAGTTGTTAATGTCCAGGGTGATGAAGCATTGGTTAACCCAACTTATATTGATAAGGTCGCATTAGTCTTGCAAGAAAATCCAGAAATTAATGTTTCTATACTCGTAAATTCATTTGACAAGCGAAAATCTAATTCCGATATTAAAGTCGTGCTTAATGAATATAATGATGTTATGTATTTTTCAAGAACAGATATTCCATCCGATGCCAGGGTTGATTGCCCACTGCTATTAAAGGCATACCATATAGTCCCCTTTAGAAAAGATTTTCTAATTGAATATTCAAAATGGGAGAAAGGCAGACTGGAAAAGATAGAATTTAATGAATATCTTAGAATTTTAGAAAAAGGATATAAAATTAGAGCTGTTCACGTTGAGAGTGATGCTCTTAGTGTGGATACTGAAGAAGATCTTGAATACGTAAGAAAAAAAATGAAAAATGACATTTATTTTCCTCGATATGCTTAAAATAATAAGAAATATATCATGCCTATTTTAATAATGAACAATCTTGACCGTATTTTTACTGAAGATATTGAAGTATTTTCCAGTAATTACTTTAATTATCTTCAGAAAGTGTTAAATCGTATTGACTTGGCAACAATAGGTCAATTTGCCAGTACACTGCTTAGTGCACGCAATAGTGGTGCTACTATTTTTTTTATAGGTAATGGAGGGAGTGCTGCAACAGCAAGCCATTTTGCTAATGATATTAGTATTGGAACTAACGAATACGATAAACCGTTTAAAGCGGTAAGTCTTACGGATAATGTTCCGATATTGACGGCTATTGGAAATGATCTTGGCTATGATGAAGTATTTAAGCAACAGTTGAGAGTACTTGCTAGTCCAAATGATGTATTAGTTGGTATTTCAGCATCAGGCAATTCATTAAATCTTATTAAAGCATTTGAATACGCTTCTGATGTTGGTATGCACACTGTTGCAATAACAGCATTTGATGGTGGTCGTTTAAAATTAATATCTGATGAGGGAATACACGTTCCCACAGAGTTAAATGAGTATGGTCCCGCTGAAGATGCACATATGATTCTTGATCATTTATTAGGAGCATATTTGATGCGCATTGTAAGAACGGCTTAATAATGTTTGATTTTAGAAGTAAAAAAAGGATTTAATAGTAGTTTTCTATGTGACTGTATTTATTATAATATCAATGATAGAAAAACCCAGTGTGAGCACCACCCCTAAGGACTAGTAACAAAGGTAATTTATATAATTGTGAAAGCCCTTCAAACTACAACAATTAAGAATAAAAATAAGGAATAAATTAATGTTAAATGAAAAATCAGTATTAATTACAGGCGGAACAGGTTCATTTGGTCATAGATATGCATCAACTTTATTAGAAAGATACAATCTTAAGCGGCTGGTAGTTTATTCTCGTGATGAACTCAAGCAATACGATATGGAGATGAAGTTTGATAAGTATAATGACTGCTCTCATAAGGTTATGCGTTTTTTTATTGGTGATGTGCGCGATGGAGAAAGACTAAAAGAGGCAATGCGTGATATTGATGTAGTGATTCATGCAGCAGCGTTAAAACAGGTTCCTGCAGCAGAATATAACCCTATGGAGTGTATTAAAACCAACATACATGGTGCAGAGAATATAATTCAGGCAGCACTTTTTAATAATGTAGAGAAAGTTATTGCTTTATCTACTGACAAAGCAGCTAACCCTATAAACCTTTATGGTGCCACTAAGCTTGCTTCCGACAAACTCTTTGTGGCAGCAAATAATATGTCTGGCGGTAGAACAAAATTTTCAGTAGTACGTTATGGAAATGTAGTTGGATCTCGTGGATCAGTCGTGCCATTATTTAATCGGCTTATTAGTGAAGGAGTAGAAAGCCTTCCTGTAACTCATAAAGATATGACACGCTTTTGGATTACATTGCAAGAGGGCGTGGACTTTGTTCTTAAGGATATGGAGCGAATGCAGGGCGGAGAGATATTTGTGCCGAAAATACCTTCAGTACGCATTGTTGATTTAGTAAAAGCAATGGCACCTGAGCTAGCGATAGAAATAATTGGAATACGGCCAGGGGAGAAGTTGCATGAAATTATGTGCCCTGCCGATGATTCACATTTGACAGTTGAATTTAAAGATTATTTTGTTATCACACCAAGTATTACTTTTTTTACTCGTGATAATGACTTTACATCAAATTCACTTGGCGAGAAAGGTGAAGTTGTTCAACAAGGCGCAGAATATAGTTCTGGTAGTAACCCATTCTTTCTTGATACAAATGAAATTAGAGAATATAACAATAGGTTGTAGGCTAGGCGCTGAGCAATGATTCCGTACGGCAGACAAGATATTACTGAAAAGGATGTTGAGGCTGTGGTTAAAGTCCTCCATTCCGATTTTCTTACACAAGGAGAGGCGGTACCTACTTTTGAAAAAAATTTGTGTGATTACACTGGTGCAAAATATGCTGTTTCAGTTAACAGTTGCACTTCTGCGTTACACATAGCATGTCTTGCTTTAGGTTTAGCACCTGGAGATATATTATGGACATCTCCTATAACATTTGTAGCCTCTGCAAATTGTGCTTTATATTGTGGTGCTTCTGTTGATTTTGTTGATATTGAACCAGATACTGGATTGATGAGTGCTAAAAAATTAGAAGACAAATTAAAGCTAGCAGAAAAAGAAGGAAAAATTCCAAAAATAGTAATACCTGTTCATTTTTCAGGCCAACCTTGCGATATGAAAGAGATATATAATTTAAGCCAGCAGTATGGTTTTAATATTATAGAAGATGCAGCCCATGCTATAGGGTCTACTTATCAAGGTGATATAGTAGGGAATTGTCAATATTCAGATATTACTGTGTTTAGTTTTCATCCTGTAAAAATAATTACTACCGGTGAAGGGGGTGCAGCAATGACAAATAATTCATTGCTAGCCGAGAAAATGGACCTGTTAAGAAGTCATGGCATAACTCGTGATTTAGATAAGATTCAGAAAAATCCAGATGGACCATGGTACTACGAACAAATGGAGCTTGGGTACAATTATAGAATGACAGATATTCAAGCAGCACTTGGCTCTAGTCAAATAAGTCGGCTTGATCAGTATATATTGCGTAGAACTGAGATTGTTAGGCAGTATAATAATTATTTTGAAAATATATCTGTCAATCCATTGCTGCAAAAACCAGATAGAATTTCAGCACATCACCTATACGTTATTAGAGTTGAAGGTGATGAAAAAATGAGAAGAGAATTATATGATTATCTACATGAAAATTCTATAAGCGTAAACGTTCATTATATTCCAGTTAATAAACAAATATTTCATAAAAAATATTCAAAAAATAATACGCCAATTGCAGATTTTTTATATAAAAAAATAATATCTTTACCATTATTTTTTCGTTTAACAGATGAGGAAGTGGCCTTCATATGTAGTCAGGTTGGCAAAGGCTCTTTTGATTTGAAAAGGGAAGTATGATTTATATAAATACACTAATTTAAGGACCGTATAAATGAAAATATTGACTGATAGCCTAGGATCTATAATAGTTGAGAGCACTGGAGAATTGTGGACAGCAGGCAAGCTATCTGAAGAAATAGAGAATAGGACAGAAATACTCTCCAGTTTTGGTATAGGTAGAGGTGATAAAGTTTTAATTGCGCATGGAGGAACACCTGAATTTTTTTCTGATTTGCTATCGATTTGGAATGTAGGTGCTTGTGCTGCATGTCTTAATCCTGACTTAACGACATCTGAAGTTAGTGTAATTTCTGATTTTATCAAACCAAAAGCTGTATTAATTGCGACAAATCAAAGTAATGTTCCCCCTAATATGGGTATTGATGTGATTAATCTTTCACATGAGAAGATTAGTAGTCAAAGAAATGCTTTACCTATTAGTGATTCTAGTTGTTTAGATGACAATGCACTTATTTTATTTACATCAGGCACTACAGGAACCCCAAAAGGAGTTGTGCATACATTTCGCGGTTTAATATCACGCATTTCATTGAATCAGTCCAGGATATCTAAGGATGATTTGCGTGTCACTATTGCGCCGTTGCCAACACATTTTGGACATGGATTAATTGGCAATTGTTTGACGCCGCTCTTGGCCGGATGTGAGTTAATCCTAGTTTCTGGGAATAACTTAAATGTGGTGGCTAGATTAGGTGAAATCATAGATAAGTACAAAGTTACATTTATGAGTTCTGTACCTGCTATGTGGAAATTAGCAACTAAAATATCTAAGTCACCAAATCACAGGAGTTTACGTAGAATACATATCGGCTCCGCTCCGCTTTCGTCTGATTTGTGGGAAAAAGTTATTGAGTGGTCTGGGATAAAACAGGTTGTAAATATGTACGGTATTACCGAGACTGCTAATTGGTTAGGCGGCGCATCTGCATCTGAAATGAGAACTGAAAATGGTCTGATTGGATGCATGTGGGGAGGCTCTGCATCGGTACGTACAGAAAATGGTACAATAAAGTCACAAGGTCAAGGTGAAATTTTGGTACAGACCTCGTCTATTATGTCTGGCTACTATAAGCTTCCTGAGTTGAATAAAGAAGTATTGATAAATGGTTGGTTTTGCACAGGTGATATAGGCACTATAGATGTGAATGGTATAATTCGCCTTACTGGGAGAAAAAAATTCGAAATTAATCGTGCGGGCCTTAAGGTTCATCCAGAAGATATAGATATTCTTCTAGAGCGACACCCTTCTGTTGGGGAGGCCTGTGCTTTTGGACTTCCAGATCCGATTTCTGGAGAGATAGTTGCTGTTGCTGTTAGCGCTATAGGAAAAAAATCAATTAATTTGGATGCGTTAGAGGAGTGGTGCCGAGAGTATTTGGTAAAAGAGAAGATTCCAGAAAAATGGTTTATATTGGATGAAATACCTAAAACAGATCGTGGGAAAATTAATAGAGATATTGTTGCTTCTATTTGCCAAGAACAAGGTATGGCTTGATGTAAATGAAATTTGAAACTAAAAATTATATACTGAGAACATTGACTACTGGAGATGCAACAGAGCGTTACTTGTCATGGCTTAAAGATGATGATATAAGTCGAACTTTAGAAGTGGATGGCCAGAGGCAGACGTTAGAGACAATTAGAGACTTTATCGTTAAACATGATAACAAAACTAGTTTTCTCTTTGGTATATTTACTAAAAATGGGACCCACATAGGAACTCATTCATTTAATTTTTACCCTAAGCATAAATTAGCCACTGTCGGAGTGATGATTGGTGATAAGTCGTATTGGGGGAAGGCAGTTCCATTGGAAACGCGTGCACAAATATTAAATTGGGCCTTTGAAGAATTAGATTGTAATAAGATAGAAGCAGGGTGTTTTTCTATCAACTTCCCTGCAATTTACAATTTTAAGCGACAACACTGGAAGTTAGAAGGTGTTCGTAAAAAAAACCGTATTATTGATGGTGAATCGGTAGATATGGTACTATTTGGCATGATG
>Ga0209250_1001162_pt1 | contig 9779 bp, 8 predicted proteins | sample SaaInlV_200m_DNA_FD_184663 | JGI IMG/M metagenome (GOLD analysis project Ga0209250, IMG submission 184663) | Marine microbial communities from expanding oxygen minimum zones in the Saanich Inlet - Saanich Inlet SI072_LV_165m_DNA (SPAdes) (version 2) | ecosystem: Environmental > Aquatic > Marine >... | reverse complement strand
CCGGATTTTTGTTATTAAGGACTCACCGAATTAGCGATTGCAGTATGACATAGGAGAAATAGGATGTTGTTGTTTTATATCAATAGTATATTGATGTTTTATCCAAAAATATGCTTTCGGAAGCAGGGTAAAGATAGACAGCATCAGAAATAGCAACTTCACTGGTATACCTGTATCACTATCCACATCCGGCAACACTGCACCTATCACAGTTAATAGAAAAACAAGTGGTACCAGCTCAATGGAAACCAACGACAAAAGTACAACTACAATAGAAAGTGAGAAAGCACTAACAACCCCAAACGCAATATGAGCCTTATATCCTGCCATTTTTATCTAACTAATATCATATCTGCACTTTAACAATAATTGTTTTAGTAGTGAGACTTGCACCATATCTTCATTTTTCTTTAGACCTATTTTTTTTAATATAGATCGATCTTCACTCATTACCCCCTGACCAAACAGGTCAAACAACTTAATAGCTATCTGAGTCAGATACTTCTCATCATATTGCTCTATCAGCGAAAAATTATGTTTTGGTAGCTCGTGAGATTCAATAAGGTATATCTTTTTATCAAACACGACCTCCCCGAAGTTATTATTAATCACCCTGATATATGCTGACATACCTCTGGAGTAAAGCACATTGGTTGAGCTTGAACCATTAGGTTTGCGTAAAATTTTATGAACAGTCAACTCAACTAGATAATCACGGTTATCTTTATTTTTTTCCAGCCCCGCTGCCATTGAGAGCAACTTTGATGACTCATCAAATCTTGCTGCCAGCCCATTGACCCCCAGAGTATCATTAGCCCTAAACGGAAGCATCGATATATTTGCACTCATTGCAAGAGAGCTTGTAAAGGTTTGCCCCCAAAATAACTCATCGAAGCTTTGAATCAAACCAAGCTCTTTTAGCTTAGTCTCTGCATATGTAGAAACCGTAACAGACGACACCTGAATACTATTAGGGACAAATGTTTCTATAAATGCTTTATTAGCTACTTTCTCGCCAAACGTGTTGATTAACGACGATTCATCTCTCATCAATGCATCTGCAGTAAGCTTTGTACGGTATTGACCATCACCTATAACAGAGGCACCAGCACGCGACACCCTAAATGGAAAATTATAGAGAGCCCGTATTTCTCCACCGTTACCATTACTATCTGGTCCCTTTAAGTAGAGGACCTGTGCCTGCGCATAAAGATAGATTGTGACATGCTCTTTGTTACTATCAGAGAAACCACTGGGTATCCTATTAAGATACTCATCATCAAAAGATACTTGAAAGATTAATGCCCCCTCAACATCTGCCAATCTCATTTTCTCTCTTCTATCATCAACCCCCTCGCCTTGATAATTATGTTTTAACTGATCTATAAACTCATCCACCACAAGATGAAAACCACCCAGTTCATCCATTGCGGTATGGAGTAGAGGAAAATCATCTTTGATATCTATTGCTGGTCGATTGTATCCCAGCCCACCCCATATTATCTCATGTCCATTTTGAGCCTGTGACAATGCAATTGCTCTTCTCGATCCTCCAAAAGAGAGAGTGAGAGCGCCAGCAGTTAAGGCAATAAAGCCCCTTCTACTAATCGTATTAGTATTGCTCATTACAACTCATCCGCGAGATCTTCTGCTGGCTGTGCAGGGGTAACAACACCGACATTTTCAGCGAATTTAACGGACATCATTGTTGTTTTACATGAATCTCTAAAGTACTGATTAATGTGTGGTCCAGAGTTTAGAGCCTCACCTAACCCCTCTGTGAAAAACTTCACAGCAACAGCGCCTTGCAATGCCACCAACTCAGAGTGATTTTTGGCACGCATAGCATTTGCCTCTTCAAACTTTTTCTTGGAAGCTCCACTCAAACTATTTTTAGCTGATAGATGTTTCTCAATAATCTTTGCTGAATCTGCATTCTGGCTAGCCTTAATCTCAATCAGATTATCCTCCCCACTGGCTTCTTTCTCCATCAAGGTGCCAGTTGCCCTAATTTTTGCAATTTCATCTCCTGCACCGAAGGCATCTGCTGTCAGTGCATCTATCTCTAGCCCTTTTTCCATAAGCTTCAGTGCACGTTTATTAATACTTGACCCTGATGCCTTCTGCTTCTGTCGATTCAGAGATTTCTGCATCTCCTGACTCTGCTTCATCAACCCCTCATACTGCCCTTTATACTTCCAGTTAGGTACATTTTGCATCGCCCAAACGATTGTAGAATCGGCATTCTTTATACCGCTTCCATTTGCAATATAATTTGAGAAAGCATCTATACTCTTGTTTTGGTAATCTCCATACAGATGAAAGCGTGCTAACATTACCGAACTCAATTTAGAATGTTTCATTCTAGTCTTTTTCAGTATTTCAACTGGCTCTTGCTTATTTTTCAGAAGATCTGGGTACTGCAACATAATCAACGCTAATACTGTTTTCATCTCAGTTCTTACTGAAGGACTGCCTCCACCAAAGTCACTAACCTCTTCATATGAATCCGCAGTTTCTGACTGGCGGATCACCTGTGCAAGCATCTCAATTGATGGATTGGCTTTAAATGCTTCTGCCGTTCTTTTTACCTCATTATTCTCTAAATCATCAATTAGCTTTCTGGTAAGCTGGTTAAATGAGCCCGTATGATAGGTGTTGATTCCTTCGTATAACCTCTGTTCAAGATCTGGTGGAGTAATAAAAAATTTGCCCACAATCTCTTCAGGCGACTTTCCAAGATCAATCTTTTTATAGTTTGATCCGAAAATTCCACGACAGGACTCCTCGATCCAGCGGTTACCCGTGCCTGCAGAATTTGTTTGATTCGAAGATTTCTGTTGTCCCATAGACGGCATCATGCCGCCAAACGGGGATCCATTCCCTTGGTTTCCCCCTCCCATATTTTTGTTAGAATCCTGCATCTGCTTCATTATATTTCCAAAGTCAAAACCTACTGCAGATGTGGCTGGCAATAGTCCAATTGAAGAAATAATAACTGCCTTTAATATATTAGAATGGTTCATTGATTTTCCCCTTATGTTGGTTTTTAATGTTTCGATTGCTTATAAAATATGTATATTCTTCTTTGTTCAGCTCGGATTGTGCTGACAACAGCACTCTGGAAGTATTTATTTCAATAATCCGTACCTTAATTAGGATCCCCTGCTCAAAACTTGTTATCGACGCAGTTAACAACTGATCAATTCCATATTGCATTAACTTCGACCTAAACTCTTGATTATTGTGAAGGTCTCCACCACTCAGAATTTGTATTGCTGGAAGTCCCTGTAGCTGATGACTTATCTGGAATCCTCGTTTTTCCATTTCACCTGAGAGGCTGCTGCGTAACAGATATCCAAAACGGTCAGATGATTCAGGTGCCTCAGCATCTACAAACAGGGTTATAGCAAGCTTTTTTTGCCGCACTTCAGCAGCCACAACAGTCGGATAGGCTAACTGCAACGCAAGTTCTGCTGTAATCCTTTCCAGTCGACTTGGGGCTATCTCCTGTGTTGTGGCGCACCCAGAAGAGAGTAAGACGAACAACAAGAGTGCTGCGACACTTTGAAAGCCCATTTTTTGAGAAGTATCAGATATCATCTAAAAAACTCTTGTTTGACACTTTCATTTTCTTGATTGTGTTACCCTTCTGTTTTGTTACGACAATTGTGCGGTCAGCAATATCTTGGTTGCTAATGTCGACCCCGCCACTGGGGCTGGCAATTGTGATATTGTGATTCACAAAGGTAACTTCTGCCTTACCAACCGATGTGAGATCTGCTCCCAAGCTCTCCCCTGTATATTGATCCCTTAGCTGTTCTCCTCTTCTTTGTAGCAATACAACATCACCTACTGCAAAAAAGTCTCTTCCTTGTCCAATTGTGATGTTTTTAGCAGACCCACCAATGACTACTGGTTGAAATACCTTTTCAGCCAGTGAGCGATAGAGTTTTTTGGATAGAAGCGAGACCTTGCGACTGGTTTTACTCTCTGAATCCGTTTTTTTCAGGCGTATTCTCTTTTTTTGTGAGAATTTGATCTGCCTTGACGAGTAGTCAATCACCTCCAGTGTAGCCATCAAATCAAACTTTTTACTGTTAACATCAACTAGCTCGGTACGGATAACTGCCAACAGATCCGGTGCTGCCCCTGATGATATCCTCACCATATCCGCAATGGACCCAGTCTCTTCGATTCTTCTGAACTCTTGCTGAATGGCAGCACTATTTTCACGATCGAGAACCGAGAATTTCCTGCTGGAAGTGAGAAATCGTGCTACATCCTTTCTAATCTGCTTGGCTGTTGGTGCCTCTGTATCACCTTCAACGATAGCTATTTTGGTTCGGTTCAACTGTTTAGATTGTTTGAGGACAGCTACGGTTACCTCAACAGTTGCCTCTAGCTCACCATGCTTCAACGGAGCAAAAGATTGTGGCGTATAACTACGTACAACACCTCGCGTTTTAGAAGACACATCTTGACTAAGCTCTTCACGGCTACTCTCGTGCTCGACCCCATCCTCATAAGTCACAATGCTTTGGATGGATGCTCGCTCTTTCACAGACATCACCTGTCCGTTTACCTGTTCAAGTGCTGAAATTACCGCATCCTGAATCGCCTCTTTTTTACTGACCGCTACACCAAATGTGGTGACTGTTACAAACTCAACATTTGATGCTGATGCCTGTACCGAGGCCAAACAACAGAGCAAGATCGCAGAAAATAGTTTTTGATAGTAACTGACCATTTAACGTATCCCTTTTTTCTTAATCTGAGTCAAAATGATATCAACAGCAGCTTTAGATCCTTTTTCGATTGCATCATTAATTGCTGACTCCTCACTTGCTCCTATACCTGCACGATCAAATGCGACACTTCCCACAACTGTCTCTTTAAGGCGTTTTTTTCTGCGGCCTTTTTCAACAATTCTTGTCACCATGATTTGAACCTTTATCTCGGCAGAAATGCCGCCGCTATTTCTATCTTTTTTAATGCTGTGAATATCTAGCACCCCTTTAGCAAAAAAATCTGCCTCACAGTCCCACAATGCTTGCTTTATTATTTTCGCATGCCTACTATCATATTCACCTGTTTTTGAAGAAACAATTTCATCTCTTAAAGTTTCTGGAGACAAAGGATCAGACTCATCATTACAATCACCTAATATGCTTGCAAAACTTTCTGCTTCATACCCTGCATCTGTTAAAAATCTATTTACCTGAGCGGTAACCGTCTGCACATTTCCTAGCCCCCACGTTACTTCATCTCTTTTTTGAATAGATGAACCCGAAGTTGTTTTAGATTTTGCACTTCGTGCTTTTAAAGACGCATTCTCATACTCTTCAATACCACCATCACCCACTTCATCCATCCCTTCACTGCTCTGTTTTTCTGATGAAACTCCTCCCGCTCTAGCAGTTTTTATTTTAACTGTTGCATCAAAAGTTTTTGTCATATCTTTTATGCGTGGTAAAATCAAATAAGCAAGCCCTATTCCTTCGCCAGTTTTACTCTGCTCTGATGAAGGAAAGAGTAGTTCAGAAAAAAGACTATCATTTACCGATGCTTTAATTGCATACTCCACCACCTTTCTATCACTGATTACTCGATGATCGCGTACTGAAAGCTCTGTAATTAGATCATCCATACGCTCATATAGATTGATTTTCCTTTTTTCAACCTGTGAGGTCTTAGAGGAATCCAGTTGTGAAATATACTTATCCAGCACCTCCTTTTTGGCCATCCTTCTAGCTTTTGAAAGATCTGCTTCAGACGGTTCAAATCCTGCTATTTGATCCACAAGGTTATTGTTGATCTTCCCACGCAGGGTAAACACAATCATCTTATCGGCTGTAACAACTTGATGCTCTATTGAAACATCATACACTAGGTCATCTATTCGCTTACGAGCTTCTGTCTCTTTTTGAGAAATATTAGACGACGGCATCTTGGCAAGATAGGCTCGCCATAATGTCAAATTAGCACCTGAAGCAACTTTATCCGTAGCATTTTTTAGATCATCTTTGGATGGCTGATCACATGACCCAAGACAAAATCCACTTTCTGATTTATATGGAATCTCAACGACTGTTTTAATGCCACTATTACCCTGTACTCTTTTTTCTTTTGAACTATACGGAATTTCGAAATTCACTCGAACGGGTGCAGCTTCTAACTGCATCGAAAAAAGAATAAATACCGATAAAAATAATCTAATAATCAATTGATGATCTCCTGAAATTAAAAACAATAACTATCTTTCTCTTCCACTTCTCCCATTTATGAGAAATGGAAGAGAAATAGCAAACTACAAATTACCAGTCCAATGCATTAGACTGCCCACCACCTGAGTAGCTACCTCCACGTGCTCCTCCACCAGCCTGTTGCCGCTGCTGTTCTTGATTATTGGGAGAGTAGCCACTACGACCTTGACTGCGGTCACGTCCACTACTTCTCTGCCGCTGTACAGCAGCATCCTCTGATGCCGCACGATTTTGCATACTTTTAGCAGTCTCTCCCTTTGCTTTGTTGTAGGCGCTACGATCGCGCTTTGCAGCTTCAACAGACTCTTTCATAGCATCATCCTGTGCATGCATACGCTGCTGTGATTTCACATCCAGCATCTTAGTAAGGTAATTTCTCTCTTGCATCATCAATGCTTGCATGGCAGTTTCGCTACTCATACTATAGATTGATACATAGATTTCCTGCTGCGAAATAGGGTGAAGAAAGAACTTACCAAAAACTTTTTGCAGACCTCGTAGTTTTCTATTCTCTATTTTTTGCTGTAACGTTGAAGCAAATGATTCTGCTGCCACAGAAACATCTTTATCAGCACCACCGCTTCTCTCCTGCATCATAGCTTTTGCTGTTTTATTTGATTCAACATCTGCAAACACTGCCATTGCTACCTCTTTCTTTGCAAACTGTTCAGACATTCCTCGTGCTTTTTTTCTTGAGGTTGATGACTTTCCTGCCTTTGATGCTGCTATACCTACAAAGTGAACATTACCTTTATTGTCACGAAACCTACGTCCACCCGTTGATGTAGCCCAATCATTATTTTTAACCCAAGCAATCAAGGATTCATTCCCTGGTGGCACTTGAAGTTTTTCTCCTTGGATCATTGCACGTGCAACACGTTCCATCTTTTTACCCCATATCACAACTAAAGCAACCGTATATCTCTCTTTATCTTCATTCCAAGACTCAAACTGAGCAACCGTTGTTGCACCAAATAGTGGTTGTTTCGAAACTGTAGCAACTTCACTACTCGACTCATTTTTAATACTGCCAGCTGTAGCCTCAAGTTTTTGTTGTAATGCATCAAATTCTTGTTTTGCTTCTTCGAATCTATTTTTTGCTTTAACAAATTTCTCTTTTTTCTTTTGTTCAATCCCTTCAACACTATATCTTTCATCTAATTTAGAAATTGCTGCATCCATCATACTATTCATACGGTCACCAAAGTCTGCACCTTGAAGGTGTTCTGCTTCTGTGCGGTCAACTTCAGACAGAAACTTAGCCACACGTTGTCGTTGTGCATCCATTTTGTTTTCTAAACTTTCAATCTCTTCCTTAAATTGAGCATGGAGGTCAGTGCCAGGAGTAGTCACTTTGTCAAAAGCAGTCATTTTTGTGTCGATAAACTCAATAATTTTCGCTTTTGCATCCAGTGTTGCCTCCATTGTTTTCAAGGAGCGCTTGGTCATAAAAGTATTGTCATATGATGGGTCCTCACTATCGAAAGAGGCTACACCAATTTGAATCAATTGTGACCGTCCAGAATCCCATATTGTTCCCAAGCCTTGTTGATTAAGAAAATCCTGTGCCTGTTCCTCAGCATCCATTTGATATTCTGGCTCTGTATCTACACTCTGAAGGTGTGTTACAACTTCTTCAGAGGTTGCTGACTCAGCATCAAATTCAACAGCAAAGCTACTGCTGCTTCCTACGAGTAAGGCTATGGATACAGCTACACTACCCATTAACAATTTATACTTTTTTTTCATAATTATTCCTCTTTTTATAAAATTAAAAAACACCTAACGACATACAACATCATCTGCACTCTTAATCAAGTTTCACGCTTACTCTATTTACGATATCACTAACACTTCTAATATTCTTTTCTGAATTCAACATTACAATATACTCTAAATAACTCATGGCAATATTTTTCAAACCCACTCTTTCGTAACATTCTGTCAAGTTCGCCATTATTTCAAGATTACTGTTGTCCATCTGATATAACTGGGTATAGATAAGTAACGCTTCCTTCTCCATCTTCTGTGCCCATAAAATAGCAGCCAAGTACTCCCAACTTTTTAGGTGCCTAGGTGACAATTGAATAGCACGCACAAGTAGATTTTTGATTTTTTCTGGGTTTTTCCCCTGATGAAACAACTCCTTTGCCTGCCTAAAATCCTCTGTTACTCCATCTGAAAGATTTTTTGATATTATCAGATGCCCAGATGTCTCCAACACCCCCATTAACAGCGGACTATCTTGAAAAAAGGAGCTACCATCATCTTCTAATTTTCTGATCTGCCCTTCAAGGGTCAGATAATCCTGCATACTGGAATATTTGTCAGCCAACTTGGATAAGCTCTCGTATATCTTTTTATGGACAGCATTACGCTCTATGCCATTACGATCTACAAGCACTGTTCTCAACAATACAATCAACTCCATTGGGTCCTTTTGATGTTTCTCTAGCACACCCTCCATTACCTCAGCATTGGCAGGCAGCTGTTCTAGGTATATACTGGGTGGCTTTTCTCCAGATTTAACAATTGAAAGTACCTCTCGCAATATTTTACGTTCATGGTATGGATTTTCCTGATGATAATAATTCACAAGGTGCAACTGTTTTGAGAGTAACTGTTGTTGATAGTAGATGGCATCTTCAATTAACCCCATTTCCAGATAGTATCCAATCAACTCCTGAAATCTCTCTTCTTCACTCGCCTCCGAAAAGACCTTGCGAACAACTGCCTCTATCTGGTTATTATTTTCAAAAACTGTCTTCTTGTATTTATTGACCTCAGCTACTGGTATTGCAGCTACATAGCGATATATTTTTGGATTATTTTTTTTATAGTCAACATGATTAACCAAAATATGAGATCGGATATTTTTAATATTCACATCTATATGGCCATGAGAGGCAATAACCTTCTGTATTTTTGTGCCTAGCGCACCACCATAAGAAATTTTTGACTCATCAATCGACACCATACCCTGTACAACATATTTTTTTAGTTGCCGCTGAAAATTAAGCATTGACCTACCTTCGTAGACAAGACGCTTTACACGATCGGTCATCTCAGTCTCTGACACAAAGTAGACAAACTCATCTTTGGAATAGATACCTCTGGGGCTATTTTCACAACAGACTTTATACCCTACAAATGCATCTGCAGCTGTGAGCGCATAGGAGGATACTGGATAAACTGTAAATAACCCCACTAAGATAAAAAAATCTATTTTCCTTTTTATCTCTAACATCGTTTGTTTATTCCTCATTATTATTTAGGTCCAGCATTAAACTCACAAACTCCACACTGAGATAAAGTATCATACACATCCACAAAACCTTCTGTCGAGCATTTTAATATTACATTTTGTTGCAATTAATAACCAAAAACCTGAATCCGAAACCTCATTTTCCAAGCGTCCACTCCTGCGTGATTTTGAGTAAAAATTCATCGATCAATTATCTCAAATCATCATAACGCCGCAATACTCGAGCCATTACCTGTACAAATGAGAGT
>Ga0209250_1001144_pt1 | contig 9883 bp, 10 predicted proteins | sample SaaInlV_200m_DNA_FD_184663 | JGI IMG/M metagenome (GOLD analysis project Ga0209250, IMG submission 184663) | Marine microbial communities from expanding oxygen minimum zones in the Saanich Inlet - Saanich Inlet SI072_LV_165m_DNA (SPAdes) (version 2) | ecosystem: Environmental > Aquatic > Marine >... | reverse complement strand
GGTAAATGCATATCTGTGCAATATCTACTCTCGCTCGTTAATGATTTAACGGAGCAATCATGAATATCAAACAACTTTCTTTAGCTACTGCTGTTTCAGCACTAACTTTCACTACTGCAACCAATGCGGTATTAGGTCCTATTCCTATTTATTTAAATACTGAATATCGAACTGAAAACCCAGTTATTGGATCAATTGCATCAAAAATTGTCATCAATAAAGAAGAGATTGAACAAAGTGGTGCTAACACCTTTCTTGAATTATTGGCAACCGTACCATCAGCTAACTTAGAAGCTGGTCAAGGAAGTACTGCAGCCGTAAGGATTCGAGGTAACGATGCAAGGCATACAATTTTATTGGTCGATGGCATTAAAGTAAGCTGGTATGGCCAACCACATCTTGAACTTGTTCCGCTTGATCAAATCGAAAGAGTTGAAATCGTTAAGGGTCCCTATTCTTCCTTGTATGGCTCTGGGGCAATAGGTGGCGTAATTCATGTTTTTACTAACAGAAAGTTAAAAGAGGGTGAGCATAGCTCAATTAACATCTCATATGGTACGCATAATAGTAAAAAAATTAGCTATTCTTCTAGTATTCAACAAGACGGTGACTATATAAATTTTACTGTTAGTGATTACCATACTGACGGCATTGATGCTAAAAAAACTGGCAGTACAGACAAGGATTCTACTGATAGAAGATCCGTTGGCGTGAATTTTGGTAAAAATATTTCTGAAAATTTAAATGCTAGATTCAGCATTCTAGACTCAAGTGCAGATGTTCAATATGATGATGGTACAAACAATAATGATCTAAATCAATACAATGTAGAAATGAATCACATTCTTGATAATGGATTACAATCTAAACTAAGTTATGCTCAAAATAAACAATCATATTATGGATCTAATTACAAAGAAAGTGATCTCACTTTTACAAGTGAGTTTAATGTCGACAATGGATTGTTAAATGGCGGCATATCTTTTCAAGAAGATGAAAAAAACTCTGGAACAGCACACAATTCAAATACAGATATTTTTGCACAATGGCAACGAGTAGTTTATAACAATGATGTTGTATTTGGATTTAGAAATATAAATCACAGCAGGTTTGGTGATCACTTTACATACAATTTGGGTGTAGCTAAAAACATCAGAAATAATTGGAGACTCTCAGGTGCTTACGGAAAAGCAACCAAACTAGCCTCCATATCAAAAACAGATGCAAATATTGACCAAAGTAAAACCGACCTCGAGCCAGAACAATCAAAAAACATTGAGTTAGGTATCGAAAGAAAGAGTGACTGGGGTACAACTTCTATTAAAGCGTACAAAAATAAAGTGGATAATTTTTTTAAATATAATGGGCTATGGGGGTCGCATTATTACACTAATGATGGCCGATATGATATAAAAGGAATTGACCTTACGATTAATACTAATATATTAAATTGGGATATTGATACAGAATATTCATATAATAATTCGGTTAAAGCTGGCACCTCGTATCAAACAGGAAGAAGGCCGGAACACTCAATTGGAGTTACTGCAAAGAAGAAAATAGGTAAATTTAATAATAGAGTTAATATAATTAATAAATCATGGGCTTGGGATACAACTACTGGAACTGATAAGCTAGCTGGCTACACTCTTGTCAATCTTGCCACTAGCTATAATTACAATAATGCATGGAAAGTTACAGGGACTCTGAACAATGCCTTGGACGAAAAATACGAAGTGGCTAAAGATTACAATCAACTTGGTAGAACAATTAATATTGGTGTAACTCATAAATTCTAAACGCACTCTATTATCATGGAGTAGTGGCAAGGACAGTGCTTATGCCTTGCACCTACTCCTTAAAGACCCAAGTATTAATCTATTAGGTCTTTTTACCACGGTTAACCAAAAATTTGAACGGGTTGCAATGCATGCAGTTCGACTTCGCTTGCTAAAAGAACAAGCCAAACAGATTGGTTTACCGATACATGTTATCGAAATTCCTTTTCCTTGCTCGAATGCTGATTATGAAAGAATTATGACTGATTTTATAACTAAAATTCAGGCTGATAATATTGGGGCTGTGGCGTTTGGAGATTTGTATTTAGAAGATATTCGCGATTATCGAATTGCTCAAATGCAGGGTACTGGCATAAAACCGATATTCCCTTGCTGGGGAATTGACACTAAAAACCTATCTCAAGAGATTATTAATATTGGCATTAAAGCAAACATCACTTGTATTGATCCTAAGCAAATATCCAGTGATTTTGCCGGACATGCTTTCAATCAAAAGCTATTAAACACTCTACCGAGTCAAGTTGACCATTGTGGCGAGAATGGTGAATTCCACACCTTTGTGTACGATTCGCCTGATTTTAAAAATCCAATCAATATTACACAAGGTGAAACTATTGAGCGCGACGGCTTTGTCTTTACCGATTGGCAATAACATTGGCTATAATAAAACTATTAACTTTGAATTAACAGGATTTCAAATGACAAATCAAATTAACAAAACTAAAACAATATTTTCTGTATTTATTATGGTGCTTTTAATGATTGCCACACGAGGGCATGCTAATTGGTTAGCAAGCATTATGCATTTGCCTGATTTTACTATTCCAGCGTTATTTATTGCTGGCATATACTTGCGTCAATTTTGGGTGGCTTTTGTAATTATTCTAAGTGCTATTGCCATTGACAATTACGCAATCGTACATGAAGGCGTTAGTGCAAACTGCATCACCCCTGCTTATAGTGTACTACCATTTACTTACTTTGGTATTTTCTGGGTAGGAAAATATATTAACAATTTAAATATTGACACAAGCATTATTAAAAATGCATTAATTATCATTGTAGCAACGAGCACTCAATGGCTAATCGCAACTTCAAGCTATTATTTCTTTACCGCTACTTATGCAAAAACAGGCTGGGTTAATTTCCCAGCTTATGCAGCACAGTGGTCAGTAGCCGAAATTCCACTAGTACTTTATTGGATGGTGGCAATTTCTATTGTATTTACGCTTAATCATCGTTATTCATTTATTCCGTATTTCTCAGCGCAGAAAAACTAGAACTAACCCATGTCCGACGATCAATATAAGAAGCGCATGCAGCGCAAGAAAGAACATATTGATTCTCGCATAGAAGAAGCCAATATAGATAAAGGTATTATCGTATTGCTAACTGGCAATGGCAAAGGCAAGTCATCCTCCTCACTGGGTATGGTTTGTCGTGCACTTGGCTACAACATGAAGGTAGGTGTCGCCAAGTTTTTAAAAGGAGCGCAAGACACGGGTGAAGATGCATTCTTAGCCAAACAGCCTAACGTACAAACTGCCTTTATGAAAACTGGCTTTACCTGGGATACGCAAGATAAAGAATACGACACCGCTATGGCAGTTGAAACTTGGTCAAAATCTGAACAATACCTTAGTGATAAATCAATAGATCTGGTCGTGTTGGATGAACTCACTTATATGATTAGCTATAAGTATCTTGATGAGCAACAGATTCTAGATGCATTAAATAATCGCCCTAAATATCAACACGTGGTTATTACCGGTAGAGCCGCTTCAGAAAGTTTAATAGAAATTGCAGATACAGTCAGTGAAGTAAAAGATATTAAACACGCTTTTAGAGCCAATATCAAAGCGCAAAAAGGTATTGACCTCTAAGTATTATCGCTCATATACTGCAAGGCTTGATACAAATATTCTACTGGAACGATTTTTAGCCCCTTAGGTGCTTTTTTAGGTAGATTACCCTTCGGTATGATTGCCACCTTAAAGCCGTGTTTTTGCGCCTCTGATAAACGCTCATTCGCATTGTAAACTGGGCGGACTTCACCAGTTAGTCCTACTTCACCAAATGCAATCCAATCTTTAGGGATTACTCGGTCTCTAAGGCTTGACATAATTGCTAACATCACCACTAGGTCAGATGCAGTTTCATTGACTTTAATACCACCAACTACATTCACAAATACATCTTGATCGTGCGTGGCCACGCCACCATGCTTATGCAAAACTGCAAGTTGTAAGGCTAGGCGATTTTGCTCTAAGCCCACACTCACACGCTTAGGATTGCCACCCGCTTGGTCGACCAAAGCTTGCACTTCAATCATCAGTGGTCGTGTTGCCTCACGCGTTACCATCACCATTGAACCTGGTGATGGCTTAGCCTGATTCGATAAGAAGATTGCCGAAGGGTTTTCAACTTGTTGCAAGCCAGCTTCACCCATGGCAAATACGCTGATTTCATTCACCGCGCCAAAGCGATTTTTTACCGCACGAATAATACGGTAGCGCCCGCCTGCATCACCCTCAAAATAAAGAACGGCATCCACCATATGCTCTAAGATTCTAGGGCCAGCTAGCGCACCACCCTTAGTTACATGACCAATCATGAGTAAAATAGTATTGGTTTGCTTGGCGAATTGCGTCAGTTGCGCGGCGCAATCACGCACTTGGGTAACAGAGCCAGGTGCAGAAGTTGAGCCATCGGTCACCATGGTTTGAATTGAATCAATCACAATGACTTTAGGTTTTACTTCTTTAGCAAGTTTGATGATTTTTTCTAGATGAGTTTCACTGAGTAACAAAATATCCTCATGAATACCTAAACGAACCGCTCGATCGCTAATCTGTTCTGCTGACTCTTCACCGCTCACATACAAGGTTGTGTCAGTTTTATTAATCGCCGCCATGGCTTGCAGGATAAGGGTTGATTTACCAATACCCGGATCACCACCAATCAACACCACAGAGCCATCTACCAAGCCACCACCCAAAGTACGGTCAAGCTCAGTTAGTCCGGTTGATAATCTGGTTCTGTTTTCAGACTTTATATCAGATAAATTTTGAACTGTTGAAGGTGGGAGGTCTTTTAGGCTTTCAGGTTTTGAAGAGGTAGCTATTGATAATACAACTTCTTCAAGTGTATTCCACTCTTTGCAAGTTAGGCACTGCCCTGCCCATTGTGGCTGCGAAGCGCCACACTCACGACAAACAAATTCAATCTTGGCTTTTGCCATTATTTATTCATGAGTTTTTCAATCTCATTTTTAAAGGCTTCAATATCTTGAAATTGACGATACACCGAAGCAAAACGAATATAAGCCACTTCATCAAGTGCTTTTAATTCTTCCATTACCCATTCTCCAATTTTAGAAGAAGGTACTTCTCGTTCTGATTGAGTCATTAACTTACGCGAGATACGCGCAATAGATGTTTCAATTTGCGAGGTTTTAACTGGGCGTTTTTCTAATGCTTTTAACAATCCTGAGCGTAACTTATCTTCACTAAATGTTTCGCGAGATTCGTCACTTTTAATTAAACGAGGAAGGTTTAAGTCAACCGTTTCACGAGTTGAGTAGCGCTCGCCGCAAGAGGTACACTCGCGACGACGGCGCACTTGTGAGCCGTCATCAATAAGACGTGTGTCTAGTACTTTGGTATCGTCAGACTGACAAAATGGACAACGCATGATTAATTAATAACGGATAGTTGAAAATTGACAATTATTTGTAAACAGGATGTTTAGCGCAAACCGTAGCTACTTTTTCTTTAACTGTGTCGATTATCGCCTGGTTTTCTAAATCATCACAAATATCACACATCCAAGAAGCTAGATCACGACACTCAGCCTCACCAAAACCGCGAGTAGTAACAGCAGGCGTACCCACACGAATACCACTAGTTACAAATGGTGATTGTGGATCATTGGGTACAGCGTTCATATTAACCGTAATGTGTGCATTACCCAGTGCAGCGTCTACCGCTTTACCAGTTAAACCCTGATCAATAAAACTCACTAAGAATAAATGATCATCCGTACCGCCTGACACTACATCAAAACCACGCTCGATAAATGTGTTGGCCATGGCTTGCGCATTTACCTTAACTTGATTTTGATAAGTTTTATATTCATCACTCATCGCCTCTTTAAAACAAACTGCTTTAGCCGCAATAATGTGCATTAATGGGCCGCCCTGAATACCAGGGAAAATAGCAGAATTAAGTTTCTTTTCGATTTCTTCATTGGCCTTAGCCAAAATCAAACCACCACGAGGGCCACGAAGTGTTTTGTGAGTGGTCGTAGTAGTAACATCTGCAATAGCAACTGGAGATGGATATTCACCCGTTGCAATTAGACCAGCAACATGCGCCATGTCTACCATTAAATAAGCGCCAATTGAATCAGCAATGTCTCTAAACTTCTGCCAATCAACCACACGTGAATACGCTGAGAAACCTGCAATAATCATTTTAGGTTTGTGCTCTTTAGCTAAAGCTTCAACCTGTGCGTAGTCAATCTCACCAGTTGATTCATCTAAGCCGTATTGAATGGCATTAAAATTTTTACCAGAAAACGAAGGTTTTGCACCGTGAGTTAAGTGACCACCATGCGCCAAACTCATGCCTAAAATCGTATCACCCGGTACTAGTAGCGCTTGGAAAACTGCTGCATTTGCTTGCGAACCAGAGTGTGGCTGTACGTTTACATAATCAGCACCAAACAATTCCTTTGCACGATCAATGGCTAATTGCTCAACCACATCCACATGCTCGCAACCGCCATAGTAACGTTTCTTTGGATAACCTTCAGCGTACTTATTAGTTAGCTGAGAACCCTGCGCTTCCATCACCGCAGGTGAAGTGTAGTTTTCACTAGCGATTAATTCAATGTGTGCTTCTTGACGGGCCTCTTCTGCAGTAATTGCATTAGCAATATCAGCATCTACAATGGCTAAAGTTTGGGATTTATCGAACATGGCTCTCCTTTTAATGTTATGCTTAAATTTGATTTTTTTATTTTAACCCACTTGGAGTAAAAATGACTCAAATATTAGTGCCCCTTGCCAACGGATTTGAAGAAACCGAAGCCATTGCTATCATTGATGTTTGTAGACGCGCAGGCATCAAAGTTGTCGTTGCTGGTGTAGATGGAAAAATCGCCATGGGTGCGCATGATATTCCCGTGGTAACGGATTGCTTAATTGATGAAGTTAATACTAAGCAATTAGACATGATTGTTCTGCCTGGTGGTTGGGTAGGTACACAAAGCCTGGCAACCAATACCACGGTACAATCGATCCTCAAGCAAATGAAGCAAGATGATAAATACATCGGCGCTATTTGTGCCGCGCCTTATGCGCTTAATACTGCTAATGTTTTAAGTGACAACTACACTTGCTATCCTTCTATTGAGACCAAAATACGCCTTGATGGCTATGATAAAAATACCGGCACCATTATCGATGGCAAGATAATCACATCACAAGCTGTGGGCACGGCTGTTTGCTTTGCACTAGAAATTGTAAAAACTTTAAAGGGTGACAATACCTATAAAAACCTTAAGAAAGAAATTTTAGCTGAATGTTAGAGGTATTCTGACACCTAGATCGATGGCGTATCTACAGGTATTAAAGATTGAGCTTTATTTAGCACTCTGTAATAGTAACAGCAAGCCCACCTAAAGAAGTTTCTTTGAATTTTTCAGACATTTCTTCACCTGTTTGCTTCATTGCGGCAATGCATTTGTCTAATGACATGAAGTGCTCCCCTGTTCCTCGCATAGCAAGAGATGAGGCTGTAAACGCCTTAATTGCACCAAAACCATTGCGCTCAATACAAGGAATTTGAACAAGTCCATTAACAGGATCGCAAGTCATACCAAGATGATGCTCAAGAGCAATTTCCGCTGCATTCTCGACCTGCTGTGGTGTGCCTCCTCGGGCAGCGCATAACCCGGCTGCAGCCATAGAAGATGCAGACCCAACCTCACCTTGACATCCTACTTCCGCCCCAGAAATTGAACTATTATGCTTAATCAACCCGCCAATAGCACTGGCCGTTAATAAAAAATCTCTCACTTGCTGAGTAGTTCCGCTCTGATGAACTACTAGATAGTACAAAATAGCAGGTATAACCCCTGCCGCACCATTTGTAGGTGCGGTAACAACCATATGTCCGGCTGCATTTTCCTCATTAACAGCCATAGCATAAGCACAAAGCCAATCATTTACATCGGCGCCATCAGACTGCTCTTTAAGTTGCTCATGCAATGCCTTTGCTCGTCGAGGCACATTAAGTCCGCCCGGCAATATACCTTCTTCGCCCAAACCCCTTTTTACACACTGTTTCATTGCTTTCCAAATTAAATCCAACCCCTGATTTAAATCTTTATCTGTGATTAGTACTTCTTCATTGAACTGCTTCATCTGAGAGATTGATAGGCCGCTTTCAATTGACATGGTTAGCATTGATTGCGCCGAATCAAAACTATAAGGAAAGTTGTCAATAGCTTGCATTTTAAGAGGCGCTTCTATCTGACTTATTTCGGCCAATGTACTTACAAAACCACCGCCAATAGAAAAATACGTTTCAGAAAAAATTATTTTATTTTTTTCATCTAATAATTCATAAATCATGCCATTAGGGTGTTCTGGCAAAGACTTGCCTTTATCAAAAATAATATCCTTACTGGCAGAAAATAAGATATTGTGAGTCTCGTCTATATCAATAGACGTGGCCTCCCAAATTTGATCTACAAGTATATCTAAATCTACATCTGCCACATCTTTTGGTAAGTAGCCATTTAAGCCTAATGCTATAGCTCGGTCAGTTGCATGCCCTTTTCCTGTTGCAGACAATGAACCTTTTAGTGTGCATCGAATAGAAGTGCCAGAAGAAATTTTATGGACTAAACAATACGTTTTAACCAGATGAGTGAATTCTCGTGCAGCCACCATCGGCCCCATAGTGTGAGAACTTGATGGGCCAATCCCAATTTTTAAAAGATTCAGAGCGCTAATAAACATGTTTGATTTTAATTATTTCTTCTATTTACCTTAAGAGTAGTTAATCTACTAACTATCAAAATCATACCATTAAATTAAATAGTAAGACCCTGAGAGTTTGCCCCTAATAGCCTTGTAAATATTGAGAATTATCCAAATACAACCTAAAAATACCAAATATTATCGATTTTTATGTAAAAATGGCTTATTTATGCCTATTATTGGTTAAAAACAGGCTTTTTTAAATGATTTTTACTAAAATTTCAGAAATTTTATCAATGACTTTATTTTGAGCCACAAATTGGGCAAAAATCATCTTTGTTAACTTTTAGTGTTCTAAAAGTTAAATCTAGCGCATCAATAATCATGAGCTTACCCACGAGTTGCTCACCGAGATTCAAAACTACTTTGATTGTTTGCAACGCTTGCATCGTACCCAACATACCCGCCACTGGCGCTAAGATGCCATTATCGGTGCAGTTCTCATCGTTATTGCCTTCTGTTGAATACAGACATTGATAGCATGGTTGGTCAACTTTATAACCTTTAAACACTGAAAGCTGCCCTTCAAAACGAATTACCGCCGCTGAGACTAAAGGGGTTGTTTCTGCAACACAAGCTTGATTCACTTTGAATCGAGTATCAAAGTTATCTGTGCCGTCAAGCACTACGTCGGCTTTTGCTATCCAAGTGTTTAAATTATCTTCACCAAGGTCTTTCACTGTGGTGATTTTAATATCTGGATTAATCGAGTGCATTTTCGCTTTGGCAGAATCTACTTTGAATTCGCCAATATCATCCGTATGGTGAATCACTTGGCGTTGTAGATTAGAGAGCTCAACTTTGTCAAAATCCGCAATAATGAGATGCCCCACACCTGCTGCTGCAAGGTACATAGCAGATGGCGAGCCTAACCCACCCATACCAATAAGCAACATGGTTGAGTCTAGTAATGCTTGCTGCCCTTCTATACCCACCTCTGGCAAGATGATTTGACGTGAGTATCTGAGCAGATCTTGATCGTTCATTTAAAATATTTATCCAGCTTTGGTGTGATTAACATTGTACAATAAGG
>Ga0209250_1001125_pt1 | contig 9986 bp, 11 predicted proteins | sample SaaInlV_200m_DNA_FD_184663 | JGI IMG/M metagenome (GOLD analysis project Ga0209250, IMG submission 184663) | Marine microbial communities from expanding oxygen minimum zones in the Saanich Inlet - Saanich Inlet SI072_LV_165m_DNA (SPAdes) (version 2) | ecosystem: Environmental > Aquatic > Marine >... | reverse complement strand
TATTGCTCGTTAGGTTGTTGCGCACAGAATTGTGCGTGTAGGCTGCTTATTGCAGCTTAGGGGGTGTTAGATACTGTTTGGGTACCTGTGTGTATGTATAAGTCACAGGCGAAAACTGGACATCTATTGCCGATTCAATTACATCGGACAAACAAATAAATACCTTAATAAGTTACAATATTGGCCTATGGGATTGTTTAAAAATCATAAATTTGATGCTATTGCTGATTCGTCTTTGGAAAAGCAATTACACATTTTGTATGCAACGCCAGAAGAGCATATTATTGACTGGCTTGAGCATGGTATAAAAAAACAAGAAGATGAGCTAAATGATAGGTTGTATCAAATAAAAATTTTAGATGAAAAGAACAAACAATATGGTGACAAAGAGCATATTGAAAAAATTCCATACCCTGCAAACCCAATCGGGACTGGAGACTCTTTTAGAATAAATAATTTCAACAACACCTCAATTATTACCCCATTTGACAATCCAGAGTGGTTAGCAGAAGAGGAAGCTAGAAAGAATCCTGATTATCGCCCTAAAGGGAGAGACTCTCAAGGGAGACGCTGGTCTGAGGTTAAGAAGGTTGCTCCTAAAGTGGGCTTGTATTTGGCTAAAATTAGAAGTCAAATTGATGGCAATCTTTATTTAATAGTCGGGACTTCTGACTTATCAAAATTAGACCAGCCTGGCAATATTAATATCAGCAAAACTATTGACTTAGTAAATATAGAGTGTTCTATAGAGCTAAATAACAGAGCAGCGCTGGCAATCGAATATTTCCTTATAAAAAAATTCAGGCCAACAGATAATGCCGACAAATACTTTAACCCATATTCTAAATTTAATGAATATGACAGAATATTAAATTTAGAGAAAATTGATGACATTGTCTATTTATTTAATTTTTTAAAAATAGAAAGTACAAATATTAATGATGATGATAATGAGTTTTTAATCAAAGGCTGGATTAAAGGTGATCGATTTTTATATGATAAATACATGAAAGAAAAAGAAGAGTTGTTGCTTTATGCAAAGCCTTTGGAAAATAGTATTAAATATAAAAAAAACGATCTTGACAGTATTAAAAAAAATATAGACTCATGGAAAGAGGCTAGGGAATTTAGCATTAAACGATACGTATCTACAATGTTAAAAAAAATCCAATCAGAGCGGACGTCAACAACTTACAACGAGAGTGACTTTGCTGATTCACGTGAAAGATACATTAACTCCTTCAATATTTCTGATGTCTGTTATGGCTTAATGTTTTCTAAAAACGGTAAATTTGCAATAGACACATGGATGGAAAATAATAATTTGAAACATATCAGCTATTGGGATCTGATTACTAATGAATCATATAGACTAGAGTTTGTTACTTGGGTTGAAGGCAATAATTTTTTTAGTAATACAAAAGGCGATATTGATAATAAGCTGTCTAAATGCTTAAAGAAAGGTATGGGTTCTGATGATTTTATCAACGAACCTTCATTGTTGTTGGATAATGTATATAAAGACTTTCGTCAATATTTAAATAAATGCACAAAATAAACTGGTGGTAATAAGTAAATGAATACCTGTCTATTTTGTAACATAGAATACGAACGAGTCATTGCTGAAAATAATCTAGCCTATGCTGTTCGTGATGGCTTTCCTGTAACCGAATTACACACACTGATTATCCCAAAACGACACGTTGAGGATTACTTTGGACTAACCCAAGAAGAGTTACTCGCTTGTGATGAACTAATACGATCCCTTAAAGATGAAATTATGGATTCTGATAGTTCGGTTGATGCTTTCAATATTGGTATGAATGCTGGTGAAAGCGCAGGTCAAACTATTTTTCATTGTCATATTCATTTAATTCCAAGACGATCTGGAGACGTTGAAAATCCTCGAGGGGGTGTCAGACACCTAATCCCTGGTAAAGGTAATTATTAATGCCAATTCATGAGCTGACATTAGAGGATTATTGGCGCGGTATTATCTTGCGTGGTAAGAATAGTGCAAGCTATAAGTTTGCCTTAGCTCAATCGTTACTCGAACTAAAACCTCAATCAGGTCAACTGATTCAATTGGGTGATATTGCACCTACATTTGCTAAACATTTAACTCAACACCTTAAAGGTTCAGATAAACAAGGTGCAGCTAAAAGCAGTAAGTTCTTAAACATATGTCGAGATTACAATGCTGGGAAATTAACCGACAATGAGCTAGTAGATGCGACTATTAGACATGGATTCGTCAATGTGATTGATGCCTTTCATGTGGTTGGTAAATCCGATATACCTAAGCGCTTTTATGAAGATGAAAGAAAGGCTAATAATGGTATTAGAATCACAGATGAATTCAGTGAATTGCTTGAAAGAGAACAAGCAAGTAACTTGCCTTTTGAAGTTGAATCTCGTTGGCGGTTAGTTGAAACAGCTTGGGAATTAAATATTAGTCATCACCTTATCTCTATGGATTACGATCAAGAATCTGGATCATTGTTTACTACTATTGATAAACACAGAAGAAAGGCTATTACTAGTAGTCGTGATGCGCTTAACGGTTATCAGAAAGGTAAATGCTTTTATTGCTTTGATAACATTTATTTGGATGACAAGGTCCACGAGAATCCTGATGTGGATCACTTCTTCCCGCACACTTTGAAACAGTATGGGTTTGTCGGAATTGATGGCATATGGAACCTGGTCCTGTCCTGTCAGTCATGCAATCGTGGTCTTGGTGGAAAGTTCGATAGTGTTCCCAAGGAACACTTATTGAAAAGGCTGCACACCAGGAATGAGCATCTTATTTCAAGTCATCACCCACTAAGAGAAACATTAATTCTTCAGACCGGGAAGAATGAACAAGCTCGTAAAAGTTATTTAAACGATTATTACAATAACGCTCACAAAACAATTATTCATACTTGGGAACCAGAAGAAAAACACGAAAAGTTGTTTTAGATAAGTAGTAATTTTCACCAATATAAATTTTATAAACTCTTTAAATCTACTGCCTAAAAAGGATTTATGAGTATTTACAGGTATTCAAGAAATAATCAAAATTCACCTAATGCAAGAAAATATTTACATTGGTATAATCAACGTCCGTTAACTTTATTGTACTAATTAATGATCCAAAATACATACCATGCAAATACTGAATTTCTTATTCCAAGCGGATTTCCAGTCTTGCAACGAAGCAAGGGGTTAAATACAAACTCTGGAGACTTTCTTTGGACTAATGATGAACACCAGCAAGCAATTAATTCCATGAAACTTAATGGCTATAGTGTTCAATTAGATAATAAAAATGTAACCAAAGTTTCGAAAAATGGATTTGACAAGTTTAATAAATATAAGTCAAAGGCTAAAAGTTACAATATTAAAGTAATACTTGAAGCGATCAATAATTACGAAGGCAATAAAAGTATTAGCGCCTTGATTAAAGACAGTGTTTTTTATGAAACAATAAAGCCAAAACTTATAAGCATCCATCCAGATACAGAAAAAAAGCCATCAAGAAAAACATTGATAAATTACATATCAGAAATAAAATCCGCCGATAAAAACAACTAGGTACTTTCCTGCACATCATGTAAGGGACTTATAAAACCCTTACAGTAAGCGTACAAATAAATATTTTTAAACTTTTTCCTCTACATTGGTTAGGGAGATAAAACTCTTGGATACTTAAGATACTGCTTAGCCATTTAGGCAAGGTAGTTTTTTAAAATAACAGGAGACTATATGTCTAAAGAAAAAAGTGTTGCTGATACTACAACCAAAAATAAAAAGTACCGATTAGTTCCAAATGGTCCTGATGCTGACAATTACCAGCTACTCCAACTTACGCATATGGATGCAGCTATTGAAATAGACTCTTTGAAAGACTCAATTAGTAAAATGCATTGCTTTGTGTACGACAATACTCCTTATATGCGCAATACCATTGATTCTACTTTGTCTCAACTTAATCAAATGCAACAAGAGCTCAATAAAATGGCAGATCAGCACTATAAAGAATCTGATATCTATGTAATGGAGGAAGTGTAATGACTAATAACAAACTAGATCGAGCTCTTCAAAGTGTTGGGATGATAACTTTTGTTGATTATTTTGAAAAATTTCAAGATGAGTCTTTAACGCATAAGGATCTTGTTGATATGCTAAAGCGTGATAAAAATAACAACTATAAAAAGAGCTCAATTATCGCAAAGGCCTCAAATGGTAGATTGATTTGTAAGATGTCACAAGACTTTGATGCTTTAAAAACAACTGCATTTGCATCTCATGCAGATAAAACTACGATAGCTAAAGCTAGGCTTTTACTTGCAGAGCGCTATCAATAAACTTTTCCAGAAGCTGCTTGATAATAAGTTGGCTTATGGTTATGATGGCTAAATTGTGCTGACATTGCTCATCTGTTATTATATGGCAAGATAACAACTTTTAATATAATGTCAGAATTCGTACTCGCCCCAATGTCAAAATCAGAATTGTCTAATTTTTTTGATGATGACTCGCTAAAGGTAATACAATTCTTTCTACAAAAGTCATTGGTATCTCAGCCGGAGACACTTCCTGGGCAAAAAGACATCCCAATTCAAATCCCTAAAGAGCATATAGAGCAATGGATTGTCCAGGCATTAAATGCTCGACCCGTGGGCTCTGGATCTTACCCTGTTGATGTATTGGGAGATGACTGGGCTGCAGATGTAAAAATGCTATCATGTAAAGTAAATGAGAACGGCTCTTTAAAAAATTCAGACAGCGGAGAAACGTCATTATCGCAAAAATTTAGCTCAACAGTTTTTGACAAAAATAACACACTTGACGAGTTGTTTTCCCGAAAAGAACATAAGTTAATATGGGATAAATGGCAACAGATATTAACTGATAAATACAAAGTTGTTAATGATGACCATGGAATTACTAAAATTTATTATTTTATTGTTCTACGTGCAGGCAGTATCTTCCATTTATGCGGTCTGAAACTAAACTTAGACTTGCTGTCTAATACAGAAATAGACTACAGTAATACGACCGAAACAACTATCTGGATCAACAATTTTATAAACAAAGAATTTGGCAAGGTAAAGATATACAAGTCAAAGAAAAGAGTTGAATTAAGACTACGCCCAAAGGCCTGGGTTTCATCTGGACTAACGCTAGACTTTGATAGTAAGTTTGAAAATACTAATATTAATATTAAGAGCGCAATACAACAAGGTAACTTGAGTGACCACATAGCAGACCACCTTATTCCAATACTGAAAAAAACAAGTGGCTAATGCACAAGCTACGACAAGACGGTAATTCTTACTATGTGGAGCACAAGAAAGAATTCAGGTTAAATTCCCCCTTAAAAGAAGAAACTATTAAACAGGTTTTTGATTTTGCTTATTCTATGACTTTTGGCAAAGACGGGGAACATCGTGATCATAGAACTGGCGGCGAACTAAATCGGAAAAAAGGACAAATATTTATCAACACCTTTCAAGGTAAATTAGCTGAATTAGCTGTATACAATGCGTTTCATACATTGAACCCTAATGCATACAAAAGACTCTCGTCTCCAGACTTCGAAGTGTACGGACTAGGAGAGTGGGATGATAGTGATATTGTTTTGGACCAATTAAAATTCTCTATTAAATCCACAAAGCACTACGGCAATTTATTATTGCTTGAACAAAGAGACTGGAACTCTAACGGCGAATATCTTCCAAATACAAGCGCCAACAAAGGCTCTTTATATGATTTCTTTGTACTAGTGAGGATTAAACCAGATGGTGAAAAATTGATGAGAGGCAATCGACTTTTATACAATAATGACTACATTGAAAAAAGTCACCTTCTGAATATAATTGACAAAGAGAGTTGGGAATACGACGTGCCTGGTTACATAACTATGGATGACTTTAAACAAATTATTTCCAACAAATTAGTACTCCCCCAAAAGGCCTTACTAAATGGAAAAATACCAATGGATGCTACCAATTATTATATTCAAAGTGGCGATATGCGTGATCTTGAAGCCTTAATACCTAATCTATAAATTTTCTTGTTTCCACATCGTATTCTTTAATACAATTATCATTCTTATCAGGTGTAATACCATCAAGAACATTCTGGATTCTTTCTGCAAAATGGTAGATACCAGCTACTGGAACTGCATTTCCAATCTGCCTTCTAATCTCAGTATTGCTTCCAACAAATTTTAAATCATCCGGAAAGCTTTGGAGTCTAGCCCTCTCTCTATTAGTTAAAGCCCTTGGTTCACTGTAGTGATAAGTCCATGTCCCTCCACCACCAGAGGCAATCACAGTGTATGCGGGCTGATCTCTGTGTAATTTTCTATATATGTTAGACATCAATCCCTTGACGGCAAGATGATCAGGTAAATCTTTATAATTACCCCCTTCCGGAATAGCTTCCAACTTCAATCTAGTGCTCTCAGCGTGTCTTTGATACACGTGATTCACGCAACTTGTATCTATGCCTCGGAACGCGTCCGAAGAAGTTCTGTGACTCCCTTTATGCGTAAACTCTGGTGGAATAAATTCAGCATCAATATCTTCTCTAACGCCAATAAATAGGACTCTTTGCCTTAGTTGGGGTACACCAAAATCGGCAAAATTAACCAAAAATATCTTTAGCTTATACCCAGTAGCTTCAAAGCGTTTCTTGATAATCCTGACAGCCTCTCCCTTGTTGGCAGACAATATGCCTTTAACATTCTCAGCTAAAAACACCTTGGGCTTAAAGTGTTCAACATATTGAGCAAATTTCTCATAAAGCTTTCCATTTAAATCATCTTTAATTCCAACTTGCTTACCTACAACTGAAAAGGTAACGCATGGGAATCCACCTAATAAGACGTCAAAATTATTATTCGGAATTTTATTGTAATCAAACTGAAGTATGTCCTCATGCAGGACTTTAGTATTGTTGAAATACTTGTTATCCGCCTCTAAGGTATTGCACGCATCTCTGTTAATATCAGATGCAATATCGGTATAGAACTTTAGCTTTTTATATTGATCTCCCAAGTACTCAAAATCACCATGAAATCCAATATCTAAACCGCCAGCACCGGTAAATGTCGAAATTATTTTATACATTATCTATTACATTAATTATATTCAATGCGCATATTATAGCAGCGATTTTATTCTTAATGTAATATATTCGCTGCAAATCATTATTATTTGTTATCATATAAATGATACAATAAGAATATTTATATGATAACAAAAACTATATGAAAACCCAAGCAAGGCAATTTATAAAATCTGAACTGGCTAAAAGAGACATCAACTATGTTCAACTATCAAACCTTATGAAGGATAAGGGCTATCAAGAAACGCCGGATACCATTAGAACTAAAATACACAGGGGCTCATTTTCATTTTCATTTATTCTAGAATTGTGTGATTCTTTAAATCTAAAACTATCGTTACATGATTTAGAATGATGAAGCTTTAATCATTATAAAAATGCATGTCTATGTAATTCATGCGATCTTGGCCACTATATGGCACACTATTACCACCTTCACGTACATAAAATTCTTGTCCATTTAGAATTTTAACTACCTTAGGATCTATTACTACACAAGGTCTTTGTGCTGATTCACATACAATCATCCATACATACTTATCTTCTATAAGTACTGGTCTATAGCTAACTAAATCTACAAACTCCTTGCTAAAAGCCTTGTTTAATGACTTATGGAACTTGTTCTCAAATCTATCTATTCTTTTCTCAATAGTGTTGTCTTTTTTGAAATAGTGTTCTAGCTCTGGCCCAAGGCCTGTTATTTCATGAGTACTGTCGACCACTCCAATTACAAGCGTGCCTCCATTAGCATTAAGGTAAGAATTAATGACCTTAAATACTGTTGCACTAATTAAGTTTTTTGTCTCTTCCCATAGTTCTTTCTTTTCTCCGCCTGTAGGAAGTTGCCATGTTTGCTTGAATTCTGATTTACCATCTTCGATAATCCCTCGAATCATGGCTCGTATTCTATCAGCATCGTTTAATTTCCCTACCTGATCAAGCATATCATCGATTTGACTAATGCGCTCAGATATAAAATCTCCAGGATTTATTGATAAACTATCATTAAAAACATCAATAGATTTTTGTAGCTTAATTATCTTATTATGTGCGTCTATAATTTGATCTTGAACTTTAATCTCTGGGAAAAGAATAAGCATTTTCTGCAAGTCTTCCTTTGTCAATATGTAATCATTTGGCCTGCTACCGTCAGGTATTGTTAAAGATGCTTCGTATGATAGTTTTCCTAGGTGAGAATTCATGTAGATACCTAAATACTGACTTCTAATTAAATCATTTAATTCAATTTGAAAGTACGAGTCAGTTGTTGGTCGATTGGTAGTAGAGACTGGAAGTTTCCCATTGGGCTTTGGCCTTTTTAATAAAAATATCGAATTATCCGCGTCAAAACTATCAGTCTCTTCTTTATTAGATCTAAAATCAGAAATCTGGAGTGCTAAATCACTTATTGACTTAGACTCATATTTTTTATATTGCGTATCAAGAAGCTTAACCTTGTATTCAGCTCGAATTCTGCCGAATGTATGGAAATCTCTATTTTTAATAAAATAACCTTTATCTAAATCTTTATCAGTGCCTGTTTTTTTACTTAAAAAAGTGTTGACAGCATATTTGTAATTATTACTACCTTCTGTAAGGTCTGCAATCAAAATATCATCACTTTGTTGTTTTGTAAAGGCAAATAGACTTTCTGATCTAGAGCCATGCAACGGTATATGGGCATCATTAAATCCACTAGCTCTTAAGCGCCTACCAATCCATTGCGATTTGTTTATATCACTATGTGGAGGCAACCCAAAAATTGCATTAAGATAATATCCCTTAGAGTTTAGTAGACTCTCAAGACTAATAAAGTCATAAGTATTAGAGACGTCATCATGGCCATCTTGCTTCACCCATAGTTTTGTTTTAACTAGTGCAGACTCATTTAGTTGAAAAACAATGATTCCTTTATCATTGATATAGTCTACTTGATCAAGTATAAAACTCCATCCATAAGGAATCTTGTATGTTTTTTTATTAAACTTAAATTTCTTATACTCTTTATGATTAGGCCTTGAGAAGCTTCCCAAGGGCTCAGAGAATACATAATCAAAACAATGATATTCATTGATAGAATCAAGATGCTTTATGTCTTTATTAAGCTTAGCTAAATGAAACCTGTCCAAGTCTATAAAAAGAGATTTTTTCGCCTTAATTTTGGCTCTAATTTCATTGCTAAAGCTGACAGTAATTGGATCAAACATATTATTTTAAATTAGTGTGTTCTTTCAAAAAGTTTGCAATATTTACATCATAACATTCGTAGACATAACCGACCATATCTAATGCTGTTTCATTTGAATCATTAGTGGCATTAACATCTGCTCCATTTTCTACTAAGAGTTTAACTACTTCTAACTTGCATCCATATGATATGCTCGCGTGTAATGCTGTCATTCCGCGCTCGTTTATAGCATTAACATCGGCCCCGTGCTCAATAAGAAGCTTAATAATTTCTAAATCTCTTGGGCCGCCACTCGATGCGGTACTATGGAGTGGCGTTTGTTTTGTATGCGTGTCGTGTATATCAACTTTAGCCCCATGCTCAATACAAAACTTGACATTATCAAACCCTGTTTGATGAAAAATCGGTGTCTCTCCATGCCAGCCTCGTACATTGATATCTATACCATGTTCAATTAGTAGTTTGGCGATATGAAGATTACCCATGCCGACTGCATACCTGAGTGGCGTATTATCAGTATCCGTTTTTGTACAGACACGAGCCTCCTTACTGACCAATAGTTTGAAAAAATCTTCTTCTTTTTTATGCGCCAATGCCAAACCAACTTCGTCTTTTTTATGGCCTTTATAATTCCAATGACTAAGAAGTGCTAAGAAATGAAGCGGAGTGTAGCAAA
>Ga0209250_1001117_pt1 | contig 10040 bp, 3 predicted proteins | sample SaaInlV_200m_DNA_FD_184663 | JGI IMG/M metagenome (GOLD analysis project Ga0209250, IMG submission 184663) | Marine microbial communities from expanding oxygen minimum zones in the Saanich Inlet - Saanich Inlet SI072_LV_165m_DNA (SPAdes) (version 2) | ecosystem: Environmental > Aquatic > Marine >... | reverse complement strand
TATAATTAGAGAGTAAAAGACTACCTGAATTCAACTAATAAGTGCAACTCTTAAGAATTGACAAGAGAGGTTAGCTGTGTTAAATGGCAACCTCAAAAGCTTGTCAAGAGAAAGAGAGGTGCACATGGCTTATTATACACAGCTAACCCAGGAAGAAAGATATCATATATCCGTATTATGTAAAGAAGGATTCCCCAGAGCAGAGATAGCTCGCAGGCTCAAACGCGATCCAAGCACCATTACACGAGAACTTAAACGTAATACAGGTAGACGTGGGTACCGTGCTAAGCAAGCGCAGCAAAGAGCATTATACAGACGTTATACGGCTGAGAAATCGATAAAACTTACACATAGAGTCAGCAGATTAATAGTTACGAAACTTAGAGAAAAATGGAGTCCTGAGCAAATCTCAGGATGGTTAAGACGAATACAAATTTATATAAGTCATGAGCGTATATACCAGTTCATTCTTGAAAATAAGCGCAAAGGAGGAACATTGTATAAACACCTGCGTCGTTCGAACAGAAAGCGTAAGAAACGTTATGGCAGTCCAGAACGACGAGGCCAGATACCTGACAGGGTGTCTATTGATAGACGTCCAAAGATAGTCGATGCCAGAAACCGTATTGGCGACTGGGAAGCAGACACCGTAATTGGGCGTAATCACAAAGGAGCAATCGTAACACTGGTAGAACGGAAGTCAAAGTATACATTGTTGCGTAAGATAAACCGAAAGACGTCTCACGCAGTTAATGCTGCCATTTCAGAAATGGTTAAGGGAATCAAAGAACGATTTTTAACAATGACAGTGGACAATGGTCGTGAATTTGCCGGCCACAAAGAAATATCATCAAGGTTAAATGTTGACGTTTACTTTGCCCATCCGTATCATTCATGGGAAAGAGGACTGAACGAAAATACCAATGGACTATTAAGACAATATTTTCCAAAGAAGACGGATCTTCGCAAGATCTCTGATCGGAAAGTTGAGCATGTACAGCATATGCTCAACAACAGACCAAGGAAGTTACTGAACTTCAGGACTCCTTATGAAGTATTTAATCATTTATCTTATCGAACCAATTGTTGCGCTTATTAGTTGAAGTTACGCTATGTATTTGCATAATTATTTATATGAAAGTAGCACTATTTCTAATAACGATCTTGTTGTTCAACGTTCATACTGTATTAATTGCAGGTGAAACTACCGAAACATCTACCACAAAAGAGAGTGTCAACGCTTCGGCAGAAGAAGAAATTGAAGAACCATCATCCAATTCTGAAACCACTATAAAAGCAAAAGGTGTTTATGTCTTGCCAGAGATCCTTGTAATCTCTACAAAAAAAACAGAAAGCGAAGCTGTTCAGGATATTCCTGAGTCAATTTCAGTGTATTCCAGAAAAACCATTGAAGATAATTTTGTACAAGATTTAACTGATATTGGCCAGATATCTCCTAATGTAAAGCTTGATGATATAGGTACTTTACCCAATACTGCAAACTTCTTTATCCGCGGTATGGGTGTTTCATCCAGCATCCTGTCTGATGAACCAGCAGTTGGTGTATTTGTGGATGGCATGTACCTGGGCACAAACATTGCCACATTGTTTGATTTGTTTGATGTAGAAATGGTGGAAGTGATGCGTGGACCGCAGGGTACATTATTTGGCCGCAATGTCACTGGTGGGGCTGTGCTGGTACGTCACCGACGACCATCAGGTGAATTTAGTATTCGTGGAAAAACTACTGCAGCTACTTATGAATCGATGCAACAAAATCTGGTAGTTGAGGCACCCATTACAGACAAGCTTGCCTGGAAGCTTAGTACACTATATCGAGACAAAGGAGGATATTATGACAATACTGTTAAAGCAAGTTCTGATCTGGGGGATGACAGGACATGGCTACTTCGTCCAATGCTTACCTGGAAACCGACCGAAAATCTTGAAGTCACCTTAATAACTGAATTTTCTGATTATGAAGGCGATGGTGCACCCTATCGTTTAATTAAAGATAAAACAAATTCAAATCCCTCAAATTCATCAAAAAAATTCTCTACTGACTTAATGCCAGGAGCCGATTATCATACTGAACAAGCCGTGCTGGATATTAATTGGCATATTGGGCCGGGAGAGCTGACATCAATTAGCGGTTATCGCCAATACATGACAAAAAGCGAAATTGATGTTGACGGTACACCCGATCCAATATTTCATGGAAACACTACAAATCAACAGGACCAATTTTATGAAGAATTACGCTATGCTATGAAGTTAAATAAGCGTGCTGAGCTTACAACAGGTATGAGTTATTTCACGCAAAATCTCTTTTACAGTGAACAACGTTTTATTAACAACAATGCAACCAAGCGCGCTGCTGACAGCATTATGGACCAATATGCCGTTGGCTTTTTTATGCAGGGGGATGTGGATCTTACGGATACATTAACCTTGAAGCTGGGAGGACGTTATACCTGGGAAGAGAAGGATGTAAAAGTGGCAAGTTTAGCCGGTACTCGCAGTTCTGATTTAATAGAATTTAGTTATGATTTTAAGGACAGTGACAGATGGGATTTTATCAGCTGGCATGGTGGCTTAAACTGGCATCCGACAGAAGACCACTTGCTATATGCCAGCTTGACGCGTAGTTTCCGTAGCGGAGGTTATAATATGCGCAACCAGTTACCGGCATCACCAGGTCCGTATGATAAGGAAAGGGTAGATGCCTTCGAGGTGGGTGTAAAGGCCGATTGGTTTAATGGCAGGATACGGACGAACCTGTCTGCTTTCTATAATGATTATAAAAATTTACAGAGAGTTGTCCTAGGCCCCTCAATTGAACAGGAAATACTCAATGCAGCTGATGCAACAATTACCGGGTTTGAGGTGGAGATGACAGTCTTGCCATTTGATAATTTCCAGGTGGACTTTTCACTGGGATATACAGATGCAAGTTATGACAGATTTGATGGTATTGATGTTGATGGAGACAAAATATCAGACCCGGATAAAGCGAAAGATCTTGACTTTTTAAATGTACCGGAATGGACGGCCTATTTAGGAGGGGCATACTATATTCCAATCCCCTGGGAAAATAAAGGTGAGTTGGAATTGAGAACCTCAGCCAGCTATACCGGTAGTTATTCGATTACAGATAATAATGTACTATCTCAGGATAGTTATACCTTAGTTGACGCCAGTATAGGTTATCTGTTTTCCAACGACCACTTGAAATTTTCAGTTTTCGGGCAAAATCTACTTGATGAACATTACACTAATTTTGGGATAAACTCCAGCCTGTTTGATTCTGCTGTTTACACACAAGTGGGAGCAACTGCAGGGATTGAGCTAACTTTTGAATTTTAGCATCTGAAAACAGAATCACAAGATGATACAAGTAAGTTGTATTTAAAAAGGTAACTTCTATTATGGATAAAATAACACCATTGAACATTCTGATTGCAGAGGACAATAAAATGAACCAGTTTATGATAAAGGAACTGCTCGAAATGGATGGACATAATATAACCATAGCAGAAGATGGCAGGAAGGTAATTGACTTGTGGCAAAATGGAGATTATGACCTTATTCTAATGGACTTACAGATGCCAGAAATGAGCGGATTTGAGGCAACTGTGCAGATACGCAGAATGGAAAAAAGTAGCGGTGATCATATACCCATTATTGCCCTCTCCGCATACTCGGAGAAAGATAAGTTGCGGGAGTGTAAGGCAGCAGGTATGGATGACTTTATTAATAAAGCGTTTGAGACTGATGAACTCATGGAGAAAATAGAAAATTTATTATCCGATAGAGAGGATAAAGAGATAGAGGGTAAATCCAGAGAAGATAATGGTTATTCTACCGGAAAGATCGAAGATCTTTTCAACTTAAACAAAATCCCCCACTTGAGGCATAATACGGAAAAGATGAAGCAATATGTGCAGCTGTTTTTTGAGGGTATGAATTTTGAGATATCAAAAATTGAGAAGGCAATTGAGGAAAATACTCCGGAAGAGATTGGGATTGCTGTCCACAGCATAAAAAGTATGTGCTGGTATTTACATAAGGAAGAAATTACTCGTATTACATCAGAAATAGAGTGTATTACTTCCGAGGACAGCATAAAGGGATTTCTAGAAAAATTTTCACAGTTAAAGGAGCATTTTGAAGATTTGAAGAGGGATAAATGGTTATAGTTATGTGCAATAATAGAAAAATGGAACTGAAATTATAAATGAAGAAGATAGAGTATGGTTTTTTTATTAATACATAAATAATTCCTAGAATATAGCAAGCATTGTGGTGAACCAGTGCTTTTTTCGATACGATAAGTTATGATAGAAATAACAAACTATAATATTCAAAAGAGATTGAACAATTGTCCAACGGTTGCAGTGTATCGCGGAATAAGAGAAACCGATAAGGTTCCTGTGGTCGTTAAAACCATAAATTCTGCTTATCCACAACTCAGAGATTTAAACCGGCTAAAGCATGAATATGAGATACTCAGAAATTTGGATATTCCCGGAGTTATCAGAACATATGGTCTGGAGAAACTTGACAAAAACCTTGCCTTGATACTTGAGGATTTTGATGGGGAGAACTTAAAAGATTATCTCAATTCCAATCCATTTGATTTAAATACATTTCTATCCATTGCCACGCAATTATCAAATATTCTGGGAGATATTCATGGAAGTAATATCATTCACAAGGATATAAATCCAAGAAACATTCTGTACAATCCTACAACTGATGAAGTAAAGATCATCGATTTTGCAATGGCAACACTTATTCCTAGAGAAGAGCAGAGAAGCACACACCACGACTTATTACGTGGTACACTTGCCTATATATCACCTGAACAGACCGGCAGGATGAATCGTTCACTTGACTATCGTACAGATTTCTACTCATTAGGTGCAAGCTACTATGAGATGCTGACGGGGAAAATTCCCTTTGAGGAATCAGACCCCCTGGAACTGGTGTACTGCCACATTGCAAAAACCCCGGTATCTCCACGTGAATTGAATGAGAATGTGCCAAAGGTAGTATCTGAAATAGTAATGAAACTTCTTTCTAAAAATGCTGAGAACCGGTACCAGAGCGCGTATGGATTGAGAATGGCGTTAGAGACGTGTTCTGATTATGTGGATGGTACTGATGCTACAAAAGAGTTTGCTATAGATCAATATGATGTTTCAGAGAAATTCTTCATACCAGAAAAACTCTACGGTAGAGACTCGGAAATAATCAATCTTATGGTTGGATTTGATCGTGTAAGCAATGGTGCATCAGAGCTACTCCTCGTATCGGGATATTCTGGTATAGGCAAGTCATCTCTGGTAAACGAAGTGCAGAAGCCAATTGCACGACAGAGGGGTTTCTTTATCTCCGGAAAATTTGATCAGTATAAGAGAATTATTCCCTACAGTGCCATCACCAATGCTTTCCAGATATTAATTCGGCAGCTACTAACTAAAAGCAATGAACGTCTTGCTCGCTGGAAAGAAACCATACTAAGCGTCCTTGGTCCAAATGGAAATATAATCATAGAAATTATTCCGGAGCTTGAGAGTATCATCGGAAAACAACCTCCTGTAGTAGACGTAGAACCAAAGGCAGCAGATAACAGATTTAAGTTGGTATTTCTGGAATTCGTTGCTGTTTTTACGAAACAAGAGCATCCGTTAGTTATTTTTCTTGATGATTTGCAGTGGATTGATCAGGCTTCTTTAAATTTATTGAAAATTTTGTTAACCAACCGGAACAGCCGTTATTTGTTTGTCATTGGTGCGTATCGGGACAATGAGGTAGATAATACACATCCACTGATGCTGACAGTAAACGAGATGCAAAAGGCAGATGTTAAGATAAATACTCTGACACTCTCTCCCTTGAAAGTACAACAAATTTGTCAGCTAGTTTCCGAGACATTCTCCTGTAATGAAGAGCAGGCTCTTCCACTATCTGAGTTGTTAAGTCAAAAAACCGATGGAAATCCCTTTTTTATTAATCAGTTACTGAAAACCATTTATGAAGAAGGTTTGATTGAGTATTCCAAACAGTCGGGACGTTGGCAATGGCACATAGAATCAATCCGTGGCAAAGAGATCACGGATAACGTAGTGGAATTAATGGCGAGAAAGATTCTAACGTTTCCTGAAAATGCCCAGCAGGTTATACGACTGGCTTCTTGTATAGGAAGCCAGTTTGATTTGAAGACATTATCGTTCGTGAGTAAAAAGGCAGAAGATGAAATAGCTGCAATCCTTTTTGAATTCATAAAGGAAGGATTGATCATTCCAATTTACAGTTCTAGATTTCCGGCATTAGATTTCAAGAAATTCTCTGATTCTTATGTCCATGAAGCTATGACCTATAAATTCATTCATGACCGTATACAACAAGCAGCATATACGTTAATACCGGATGTTAAGAAAAAAGAAGTGCATCTTATGATCGGTAGAATTTTATTAAAGAATACTCCTAAAGAGGAGAAAGATGAAATAATATTTGCCCTGGTTGATCATTTAAATACAGGTGCTGAATTGATCACTGATGAAAATGAAATAATTGAGCTTGCATGTCTCAATCTGTTGGCGGGTGAAAAGGCAAAGAATTCAACCGCATATAATGACGCCCTTAAACTTGTCACTACCGGTATGCAACTACTACCCGAAAGTAAATGGATAAATCATTATAAACTAACACTCTCTTTATATATGACAGGTACTTATGCTGCTTACCTCTGTTCTGAATATTCACAGATGGAAAAGCTGAATCATGAAGTATTGAAAAATACAGATCATATTCTTGATAGAGTCAAGATATATAAATTACAAATGCTGTCGTTCATTGCTCAATATAAACTTGAAGATGCAGTGAGCACGGCGCTAGACACACTGGAACAACTGGGAGTCCGTGTGCCAAGGAAACCTAGTAAGAGACAACTCTATTTAGAAATTATCAAAACGAGAGCGCTGTTAATAGGTAAAACGGTAGAGGATATTGAAAACCTGCCTCTTATGAAAGACCAGCATAAATTAGCAGTAATGGACTTTGTAGCAAGTACAGTATCCACACTTTATCATGCTTCTGCTGAAATACTCGCAATTTTAATATATAAAATGGTACGCCTGTCCATAAAATATGGCAACTCCCAACTTTCTCCTATGATATATACGCTTTACGGCAGCTGTGTGTATCGTTATGAAGGTAGTATTGAACGCGGATACCAGTTCTGCTCACTCTCCCTGAGATTGATTAATAAGTTTAAATATAGAGAAAATGAGTCAAAGACATTAACAGTACTTAATGTTCTCCTAATACACTGGAAAATACATTTAATAGATACGCATGAATCACTTAGAAGAGGTTGTACAATAGGCATACAAACAGGTGATTTGGAGTATGCGGGTAGAGCTGCTGCCGGCTATTGTTACCACCTGATCCTTTCAGGCTGTGAATTGAGAATAGTTGAGCAGGAGCTGGCAAAGTATCATGAAATAACAATTAAACTAATAAATTCTGAGGAGACTTTGCAAAGAATAAGTTTGAGTAGGCAGTATGCTTCAGACTTAGTGAGCCGTGATCCAAATACCGGTCTATTCAGTGGTGAGTTTTTTAATGAGAGAGAGATTCTTCCAATATTGAAAAATGAGAAGATCAAAGACAAGAGAGGAATTGTTATTTTTTATATACATAAATCTGTGCTTTCTTATCTCTTTGAAGATTTTTCAATGTCTCTAGAGAGTGTACTGATGGCAAAGAGGTATGTTGATGTTCTTTGGGGAGAGTATATTCTTACCAGACTGAATCTATACCATTCCCTTGTCTTGCTAGTCCTTTATCCTGAGGCAAAGAGACAAGATCAAGGGATTTATTTGAAAGCAATAGCATCTAATCAGAAAAAAATGAAAAAGTGGGCACACCATGCCCCCATGAATCACCTGCATAAATATTATCTTGTAGAGGCGGAAGTGGCACGTGTAAAAGGGAATGATAAGAAAGCAATTAATCTTTATGATAAAGCTATAGCGCAGGCTAGAGAAAACAAATATTTAAATAATGAGGCCCTTGCCAATGAAGTAGCATCCAGATTTTATACTTCCAGGGACAATAAAAGAGATGCGATTTATCATATGAAAGAGGCTCATTATTGCTATTATCGATGGGGAGCGTATACGAAGGTGAAGGATCTTGAAATGCGTTACCCACAATTGCTGAAAACAAATTTGATCGAGGAGCAACCTCCAGAGCGCCAGTTGACCGCAGCTACCTTTACCAGAGAGTATTCAACATCTGCCTTTGACCTGGAAACAGTGATAAAAACATCATTGGCCATTTCCAGTGAAATTGTCCTTGAAAAACTCCTGGCAAAGTTTATGAAAATAGTAATGGAGAACGCTGGTGCAACGAAAGGGTTCCTGATCATGGAGAAATCAGATAAACTGGTTGTTGAAGTGGAAGGTGTACTTGGAAACGAAGAAGCCCAGATTCTCAAAACAATACCACTGCATTTTTATAAAGACAGGCTCCCCCTGTCTATTGTCCAATACACGCGCAGGACACTTGAAAGCATCTTGTTAGAGGAGGCTTTGAACAATGATCTGTTTGCCTCAGATCCTTACATGATAGAGTCAAAAAACCTGGAATCTCTCCTCTGTATACCGATTGTGAAACAGGGAAGACTGCATGGTATCCTGTATCTTGAGAATTACCAGGCAAGAGGAGTATTTGACACAGCAAGAATAGAGCTTCTGCAAGTACTGTCATCTCAAATGGCTATTTCAATTGAAAATGCCAGACTCTACAGCAGCCTACAAGAGAGTGAAAAAAGATATAGGACTATTTTTGAAGACTCTAAAGATGTGTTGTTTGTTACTGCGACTGATGGTCAAATAATTGACGTAAATCCGGCAGCTGAAGAATTGGCAGGGTACGCACACCATGAATTTTTACAACTAAAAGCACAAAATATTTATGCTGATTTAACAGATCGACAGCATTTTCAAGAAGCAATGTCCCGGCACGGATCAGTCCGGGATTTTGAGGTCAAGTTGCGGGTAAAAGATGGCAGTATAAAAGAAGCATCTGTAACAGCAACGACACGTTATGCACCAGATGGAACCATCATTGGTTATCAGGGTATTATGCGAGATATTACATTTCAAAAAGAGGCAGAACGAGAACGTTTGAGATCTATTGAATTCCAAAAAGCCAAAGAAGCTGCTGAAGAGGCCAATCAGGCAAAATCTATCTTTATATCCAATATTAGCCATGAGATCCGAACCCCGCTTAATTCGGTAATTGGTCTAATGGAACTGGCACTGAGGACCAACGACAAAGCAAAACAAAAGGAATACCTGGAAATGGGAAAGACTTCCGGTCAAGCGTTACTAAATCTTACAAGCGATGTGATTGACATTTCAAAGATAGAAGCAGGAAAATGGGAAATGGATAATGTAGATTTCCACCTACGCGATATAGTTGAAAAGAGTATTGTGACAATGTCATTTGAGGCAGGACGTAAAGGGTTACAATTCCAGGTATCGATTGCGCCTCAAATACCAGACCTGTTGCATGGAGAGTCTCAGTGTTTGACTCAGGTTCTGACCAATATTGTTGGTAACGCGGTAAAGTTTACGGAAAAGGGTAAAGTGGTATTAACTATAATTCAAGATGCGAGTGATACGGTAGATGATTCAGTAGCACCTGGTGTTCAAGAGTCAGCTCTACTTCACTTTATGGTAAAAGATACTGGTATCGGTATCCCGCAGGAGAAGCATGGTAAGATCTTCGAAGATTTCACACAGGCTGATGGCTCAATGACTCGGAAGTATGGAGGAACAGGCCTTGGCACCACTATATCTAAAAAGCTGGTGGAGTTGATGGGTGGAAAGATATGGTTTGAAAGTATTCCGGGCGAGGGAAGCACTTTCCATTTTACTATTAAATTCTGCTATCTAAAGCAAGATGAAGTTAAAGATGTAACACCCGTTATGAATGAAATACCACCATTAAACATTCTTCAC
>Ga0209250_1001077_pt1 | contig 10314 bp, 18 predicted proteins | sample SaaInlV_200m_DNA_FD_184663 | JGI IMG/M metagenome (GOLD analysis project Ga0209250, IMG submission 184663) | Marine microbial communities from expanding oxygen minimum zones in the Saanich Inlet - Saanich Inlet SI072_LV_165m_DNA (SPAdes) (version 2) | ecosystem: Environmental > Aquatic > Marine... | reverse complement strand
AATTACCGAAGAGTACAAACCATAGGCGTTTTTTTATGACCCAAACCGCCCGTGTTAAACTCACTTCTACTAGTCTACCTAAGTTAGATACTGTCTGCAGTGAGATCATGGGTATTGGTAAAAAAATTGGTGTTAAGGTAAAAGGACCTACTCCACTTCCTGTAAAAAGATTACATATCGCTACAAGAAAATCACCTTGTGGAAGTGGTACTGAAACTTATGAAAAATGGGAGATGCGAATGCACCGAAGAATTATCAATATTAACGCTGATGATAAAGCTATTAGACAATTAATGAGATTAAAAATTCCTGATGATGTCTACATTGAATTATCTTTGACATAATTTGGTATCCTTAAATTATAGAAATTATTGATGATAAACATGGTTGAAGAAATTATTGAAGAAACTGTAGAAGAAGTTGAAGAAACTCCTGAAGAAAAGTTTGATGTAAATTATTCTTGCTTAAGATGTGGTACTGTTGTTTCAAACACTGAACTATCTCGTTTACCTGAAATCAAATGTATTTGTGGTTTTAGAGTATTCACTAAAGTTAGACCCCCAGTGGTTAAAACTGTAAAAGCAATTTAATTATCTGTCTTTTTTGTAACTATGTTCTTTTTGTAGATGGGTTCTCATATCTTCCATGTTTGAAAAATTCATGTTGCACTCTTTACAGTCATATTCTAAATTTTTTCCGTGAATGATTTCTTTATGGTTCATTAATTCTTCTTTTTTTGAAAATTTTTTATCACATTTGTTGCATTGATGTTTTTTAAAAAAATTCACTTTTAGCCAAACTCTGATTTCTTTTTATCCCAACATTTTCTGCATAATTGACCTTCAATTTTCCAATGTCCTTTTGGATTGTGCCTAATTAACCCCATTTTTGTTTCACATAATGCACAAAAGTTTTTCTTTTGATCATGTTCTTTTTCTTTTTCATCAAAACATTTTTTGCACAATAATCCTTCCATGTCCCATTGCCATCTAGGTTCCCACAAATCTGTAATTTTTTGTGTTGTTTTACATTTTACACATGGTTGTCTTACTTGACCTTCATAGTATTCTTTAGATTTATCAAAATGACAATCCCCACAAAGTGAACCTTTTAGATTCCATTCTTTTTTTGGTTTATGTTTGTGTGTTAATTCCTTATTGCAAACTGTACAATACGTTGGTTTTCTATTAAATAATCCCATTACTCTCATTTAATTTTAAAATATTTTATTATTAAATGTAAATAACAGAATAAAACCTAGACTGTGGATTATTCTATGAAATAAAAATAATCAAAAATTAGAAAAATTACTTATTCACTAAGAATTTTTTCAAGGGCTTGACTTGCATTAAGCATACCGTTTTGCTTTGCAAATTCTTCAATCATTTTGTATTGTTTTTCACTAAAACATACTGGCATTGAACGTGCTTTCATAACGATATTTTGGATGATTCACTAATATCTTTTTCTCTACGAACATATTTCAAAGAGTTTCATTAAGATCAATTGTGGTAAAAAAAAGACAGATCTTAGTAATTGGAAATAATACTACTGGATGTACTCCTAAACATGAAAAAATTGCATATGAAATTGGAGTGGAAATTGCAAAATCTAACTCTCTTTTAATTACTGGTGGATTAGGTGGGGTGATGAATGCGTGTTCTCATGGTGCAAAAGATGCAAATGGATTAACTATGGGAATTATTCCTCAAGATGATCCTACCTTTGCTAATGATTATTGTGATATTGTTATTCCTTCTGGAATGGGATTTACTCGTGATTTTCTTAATGCATTATCTGCTGATGGTGTAATTATTGTGGGTGGTGGTTCTGGAACTTTATCTGAAGTATGTGCTGCGTATATGAGTAAAAAACCCATGGTTGCAATTCGAGGCATTGATAGTGCAATTACCCCGTATATTGATGGGTATGTTGATTATAGAAAAAATGTAAAAATTATTGGTGTTGATACTCCCAAAGAAGCAGTTAGTAAAATTATTGAATTGATTACTGCATAGAAATTAGCAAAGGATCTGGTTTGTAAAATTCACCATGTTCTTTTGCAAGATTATTTAGATTATCTACAATATTTTTAATTCCAATTTCTTTTGCTGTTTCAAACAATGGCTTTTTCAATCCTAACCCTAATTGAGATGCTTTTTCAATTTCTTCAATATCACTTGCACCATTTGTAATTAACCATGCTGCATTGTTTAGAATATTTGCTACTAGTTGAATTGGATTGCACTTTGTTGCTAATTCTGCTGATAGTGTAACTCGTTCATACTTGTCATCTGAATATTTGTAGAATCCTTCTCCTGATTTTTGTCCTAATTTTTTATCATTAAACATTTTTTCAATTAACGGGTGTGGGTTGATTACTTTTTTATCTCTCAAATACATCTCTTGAGTTGCTTTGTGAATTACATCCATTCCAGTAAAGTCTGCTAACTCAAATATTCCCATTGGGAATCCTAAATTCAATTTAAATGCAGAGTCAATTTCTTCTAGAGATAAGTTCTCTCTATCTTTGAGGTAACATGCTTCGTGGACTAGTGGAATGAATAGTCTGTTTATGATAAACCCTGGAACATCTTTTCTACAAATTACAGCTTGCTTTTTTACTGATTTTACATAATCTAATGTTATGTCCGTTACTTGCTGTGATGTCTTTTCTCCTGGAATAACTTCAACTAGTTTCATTAGTTGTGGTGGATTGAAAAAATGAATTCCAATAAATTTATCCGGTCTTGATGTTGTATTTGCAATTTCAGTAATTGGTAGAGTGCTGGTATTTGATGCAAAAATTACTTCTGGTGCTGCAACTTTATCTAATTCAGCATATACTTTTTTCTTTAAATCCATAATTTCTGGAACTACTTCAATTACCATTTCAGCATCTTTTACTGCATCCTTTAGATCAACTATTGGTGTAATTCTTGAAAATATTGCGTCTCCTTCTTCTTTGGATATTTTCTCTTTAGAGACTAGTTTATCTAAACTCCATTTTATCTTCCCCATCGCTTTATCTAGAAATTCTTGTTTAATGTCACGTAGAACTATGTTATATCCTGCAGTTGCTGAAACTTGTGCAATTCCATGTCCCATTACCCCTGAACCTAAAACTGTGATATTTTTTAATGTCATAAATTCACAAAAACAAAATATCCCTTATAATGTATTGGTAAACTGATTCTAATTTTATAATTTTATAATCTATAATCAAATATGCTCTAAAATTCTTTTTTGGTTTTACTTTGGTTTTAACCCCGTTTGTTACCTTTTAATGTAAAAATAGGTACATCTGTTTTGGTTTGGTTTTGGTTTTATGAGATACACCACAATTTAACACCAAACTAGGCACAAATTACTCCATTTTGATATGTCTACGCCATTTGGTTTTAGGTGGTTTACAGTTGGTTTTAGGTGAAAAAAGGACCTTTTAGAATCGTGCCTGTATGCAAATTACACTAAAACCACTTGGTTTGCATTTGGTTTTGTGGTTTACGTTGGTTTTTCAAAAGAACCATTTCATCACAAAGTAACTAATTATCTTCTCCATATTGCTAGTATCGATTGTTTTTTATTTTTAACAAATAGATTATATGTATTTCAAAATTTTAGATAACAATGGGTTTGTTCAAACGTAACAAGGATGATGATAACAAAACAAAATGTGATACATGTGGAACTGAATTACATGATCCTGAGAGATTAAAAAGACATATGAAAAAAGCCCATGGTAATATACCTGCAAAAAAATTAGATCCTAATGCTGGAGATGGCGGCACTTGGTAAAATGCAATTAAGTTCTAGTCAACAACAAGGATTAGTTTTTGGAGGTGCATTTTTGGTTGCTGGTATTGTTTTATCTACAATGGTTTTCCCATTTTGGCATTTGATTCGTGAAGATGTTTTTGAAGATGTCGTGATATTGAATAATGATAATGGTACTTGTTTTGTGGAAACTATTGATTCTATTCCTAAAACAATTGAAAACTGTGTATTTGAACCTGGAGACTCTGTAACTATTAAATTTGGAGAGGGATTGGCCTGGGCTACTGTTGTTACCCCTTGATAGATACTTTGATATTTTAAAAAAATTAATTGATAGTTATGAATTGTATTTTTTGTAAAATTATTCATGGGGATATTTCTGCTAAGATTCTTAAAGAAACATCACATTCAATATGTTTTATGGATGCATTTCCTCTTGCAAAAGGTCATGTGTTGATAATACCTAAAAATCATCATGAAAAAATTCAAGACATGAGTTCTGATGAAAATATTGATGTATTTTCTCTAGTTCATACAATGATTTCCAAAATAGATTCTATTACTGGTTCTACTTTGGTTGCAATACATAATGGTAAAGATGCTGGTCAGGAAATTCCTCATGTTCATGTACATTTAGTCCCTCGTTCTAATTCTGATTCTGCAGGCCCTATTCATAGTATGTTTGATTCCTCATCATCGTTATCTGAATTTGAAATTGAAAAATATTATGATCATTTGAAATTTTAATACGGATATAATTTTTCTTTTGTCTTTGAATTATTTACGCTAATTGCTTTTGTTGGACATGTTTCTGCTGCATTCATTATTTTATTCACTCCTTCCCCTTTTTGATTAATTACTGTTGATTTTGGATTTGTTTTACTTTTTTTATTTATTTCAAAAACTCCTGGTGCAATTATTTCACAACTACAACAACCAATACACAATGATTTATCTACATTTACAAAAAGATCTGGTTGTTCTCTAGGTTCCTGTGCTTTTTCATATTCTCCATTTTTTCCATCTGATCTTATTCGTGCATTATAATCTTCCCAAAATTTTTTTTCATATTGTTTCCAAAATGTTGGGTCTCCTTCTTCAAATTCACGAGTATATTTACTCCAATCTTGTTCTGGAATTCCTCCGTCATTTGGTGCTCCCCATTGAGGCTTTGGTCTAATTCTTGCATTGTTTGTATTTTTTTTTATTTTTTCGTATGTTGCATTATTGTTTTTGTTCTTTTTTAGAAAATTATATGCTTCTGTGATTTTTTTAAATTCCCCATCATCTTTTTTTTCTATATTTTTATCTGGATGTAGTTCTAATGCCATTTTTCTATATGATGACTTGATTTCCTCTGGTGATGAATTTTGATTAACATGAAGTATCATCAATGCTTCTTGTTTGTTCATAGTAATTCTAATGTATCATATGTTAAAAATAATTATTATTTTATTTAGTAATTTATTCTAAAATATTTTCATCTTCTATTTTCCATGCTGGTTCTACAATACACAAAAAACGTAATTCTATTGATCCAATATTTTCAATAAATTGAGTTGAATTTGGTGAAACATGTATTGAATCATCTTTTTCTAAAAAAAATACTTTTTCATCTATCGTTAATTTTCCTTTTCCTTCTAAAATATAATATATTTCTGATGATTTAATTTTATGAAGTTTAGTTTTTTTACCAATATCTAGTGTAAATTGTGCTAAACTATACTTGATTTCATTTAGTGTATTTTGTGGATGAAAATATTGTTTTATTTTAGTTCCTTCATTCCCTTTAACAAAATTAATTTTAGAATTTTGTTTTAATGACATTTCATCTAAATGATTTTTGAAACTTTATTTTTAAAATCTGATTCATACCATGTTGTTTTGTATGTTGAATTTTTTTTAGGCAATATGTTTATTGCAATATGTGAAAATTCTTTTTTCTTATCTATAGATCCGTGAGTATGTAGTGTTTTTGCTGGAATGTGTACTATGTCCCCCTCATTGAGATTAATTTTTTCGATACTTTTAATTTTAAATTCTTTTTTGTTTGAACCATATCTTTTAAAAATTTCTAATCTTCCTTTACCTTTAATTCCAATTAAAACTTGATTGCCATTGTGAAAATGAAGTTTAGTTTTAGAACCATTTTCAAAGTGAACATGATAGATATCTTGATCTTTTGATTTTATTTTTTCTGAAAGTACTTTCATCCATGTTTTATTTGTAAACCATTCTGGATTCACTTTTCTTTTATCTGTAGAACCTTTAATGTTTGATTTTTGCATGCATTTTTTTATAAAATTACCTTCTTTTTCTTTGTTTTGAATTTTTATGCCTTAATCTCTCCTAATCTCTTAATTTTTTTTAAAACTTTTCTAATTTTAATCCAAATTGGTTTATTACATTGTCTTACATATTTTGTATATCTTTGAAAAAAAATCATGATAAAAAAACAATAGTTCTAAGAAAAAATATTGATGAAAATGAAGTTTTAGAAATAATTGAAAATAAAAAAACAAGTTTATTCAAATCATTACTTTCACGTCCAAAAAAAAGTGATATTCATATACATTCTTTGAAATTATACTATGAATGTATTTTAGTGATATCTGGAAAATATATTGCAAATTATTTTAGAAAAGCAACACATTCTATTTCTGTAGATTCTAATGTTTCTGAAGTTATATTTAGCGATGGTGTTTTTCCAGTACGAACTAAATCTAATTTTAAAAAAGCAATTGTTGGTAAACGTGGCAAAAATAAAGTCGATATAAAATTAGAAGAACATGTGTTTGTTGAAAATGAGGATAAATTGACATTTGATCATCATGGGCGAAATATTGAATTTCCTTTTAAATTAAATTCTAAAACAATTGAAAATTATCCTAATAGGTTATTGGAAAAAAATTCTTCAAATGTTAAAAAATCTGAACTCACTTATGACATTGCTATGGAAAAACTTCAATCTTTTTTAAAAAAACCATTAGAAGATGATGTGCGAAAACTCGATGAAGAATTTGTCCTTCGTGAAATTGAAGAGATATACATTCCAATCTTTGAGGCAAGGTTGATTGGGCCAAAAAAGAAAATTGGAATAATTCGAATAGATGCTGTACGTAAAAAAATTTTATAGTTTTACTAGTTTTCTAAATTGATCATTACTGTGTAATTTTGTAAAAATTGGTTCTTCTTTTGCCCATATGCGGATTATTTTTGGATTTTTTGAAATTGCTTGTTTTAATAACTCCAATGCCTCTGGATATTTTTCCATTGCAGCTTTACTTCTAGATTTTGCATAAACCACATTAACATTATCTTTATGTTTTTTTAAAATTTCATCAAATATGTCGAGTGCCTTTTCATGTTTTCCTAATTCTGCAAGTTGCACTCCTTTTTGAAAAAATGCATCTTGATTACTGGGATATTTCTTACATATGTTTTGAAAACAGTTTAGTGCCTCTTCATGTCTCTTCATTTTACCTAAAACAATTCCTTTGTAGACCATTGCATTTGGTTTTCTTGAATCTGCTGAAATTGCTTTTTCTAATGCAACTAGTGCCTCTTCATGCTCTTGAAGTTTGTCTAACAACACTCCTTTGTTAAAATATGATGCTGCATATTTTGGATCTGCTTCTATTGCTTTATCATAACACTCTGATGCATCTTGAATATTTCCATTTTCTGCCATTGAAATGCCTCTATTGTTTAATGCTTGGGCATCTTTTGGATTTATTTCCAATAACTTATCAAAACAAGTAATTGCATCACTGTACTTTTTAATTTGATTTAATGCTAATCCTTTATTCAATAATGCTTCTACGTCTGATGAATTTTGTTTTAGAATTTTATTAAATAATGATATTGCAGCTTTTGGTTGATTTCTTTCCATCATTGACATTGCATTGTATCTGATATCTTCTGGATTTTCTTTTGAACCAAACAATCCCATATTTTTAAGAAAATTCTATTGCTAATGAAAGTTTGGTCTAACTTAATGACTTGAATTTTTTAATTGCTTCTTTTGCCATTTCTTCTTGTTTTTCTGCTGATGTGTTTGTTGGATCTTTTGTTGCATATGCTTCTTTTACATCCTTTTTCTTTTCCATGATAACTAATGATCGTTATTTTATAAAAATCTAAATAATTTATCTGGAGATAACCTTAATTTGATTTAGTTTTTCTTTTGATTGTTGTCAAAATCTAAAATATGTTATTTTGCTGATAAAGTCCATGTTCACCATTGGCCTAAAGATTCTCCAACATGGTCTGAATCTTTACAACAAAAATTAAATATTTCAATTAATAAAAATTCTCAAAAAAAAGAAATAATTTTTGGCTCTAATGATATTCATATTGAAAATTTTCAATTCACTTCTCTTCAAAAAATTGGGATCTCTGTACCTTTTTTTAAAAAAGAATGCACAATAATTTTTGAAGCTCAGTTTGAACACGTTTTTGCTCATGTTCACATTACTTTCAAATCTGATACTTTTTTAGATATTTTTAACCAATTAACTTCATGGAAAAATAAATTTCCTAAATAATTTTAATATTTAAATTTCTGCTGATGCTGATATCAATTTTTTAATGTCTTCTTTAGAATGTGTAATTGATATTGCACCTAGTTTTCCTGGTAAGAAAAATATTCCGTCTTTAGAAATCATTTTAAAATGATATTTTTGTAACATCTCTGAATCACATTTTGCAACATCTGTTGAATTTGTTATTTCTGTAATTCCATTTTTTATAAAATGTGTCATAAATAATGATCCTTTACCTGTTACTATGACTTTACCTTCAAACACTTTTTCAAGTTCTTTTCTTGCATATTCTCCCAATGAATTAATTTTTGAATATGTTGATTTTCTTGTTTTTAAATAATTTAGAGTTGCGTATCCTGACGTCATTGACGTTGGATTTGCTGAAAATGTACCTCCTCCAATGTATGAACGCTCTGATTTTTTCTTATCTGTTGTATCTGCATATTCCATAACTTCTTTTTTACCGCACATAATTCCAATTGCCATTCCTCCACCTGCTATTTTTCCTAAGGTTACAATATCTGGATCTAATTTCATTGTTGGATACAAACATCCGTATCTAAATCTAAAACCTGTAACAATCTCATCTAAAATAAACAATGATTTATTTTTATGAACAAATTCTTGAATTCCTTTTAGATATTCTTTTGTTGCTGGTATGCATCCACCTCCACCTAAAACTGGTTCAATGATAACTCCTGCAAGATTTTTTGAATATTTTTTTAATATTTTTAATGAACCTTCTAGATCATTGTATGGGATTGAAACAATTTTTTCATCATTAACTACGCCACTACTTTCAGATTCTTTAAATGGCCAGTTGACACTTTTTAGTAAATCTGATGTATATCCATGCCATCCTCCATCTATTTTTGCAATAATTTTTTTACCTGTTACTGAACGTGCTAATCTAACTGCATACATTGTAGCTTCTGTACCTGATGTTACATAACGAATTTTTTCAGCAACTGGAACTGCTTTTGAAATTAATTCTGATAGTTTTACTGTCTGCTCATTTACTGTTCCATACATCCAACTTTTTTCAATTTGTTTTTTGATTGACTCTTTAACATTTTTTTGACCATGTCCTAATATCAAAGACCAATGCCCCATCCAATAATCTGTGTATTTGTTGTTATCAACATCCACTAAATTTTTTCCTATGGATGATTTTACTACAAATGGGTATGGTTTGTAAAATCGAATATTGTGAGAAACCCCATTTACGTGAAGTTTTAATGACTTGGAAAATATTTTTGCAGATCTAGGTGTTTTTTGTTTATAGTTTTTAATGTGATCCAAATACAAATTATCCAAAAATCAACTATCATTTTAATCAACATTCGTATTTTTTTAGATCATTTTTGGGATCACCTTTGTTTGAGACTCTTTTTTGTAAAATTTCCTTGTAAATTTTACAATTTTTGAAGCGATCTGGTGTAATTTCACGCATGGTTTATATGGATTCTGCCATCAGAGGCTTTTGCATACGTAAAGCAATAGGCGGCGCTCGTGATGAAGTATGGCAATATGCCACTTTGTGATTCATGGGCCTCCATTTACGCATACAAAAATGAGGATTTGATTGAAAGATCATTTCTGAGATGTGAAGATTATGTGCATCCGTCAATTCCAATTTACAAGTACAAATGTACTTCAATAATCAAGACCAAAAAGAAGAAAATTCAGAATCCGGTTGATCCTGCCGGACCTGACTGCTATCGGATTGATACTAAGCCATGCGAGTCATTGTAGCAATACAAGGCATACGGCTCAGTAACGCGTAGTCAACCTAACCTATGGACGGGAATAACCTCGGGAAACTGAGAATAATGCCCGATAGAACATTATACCTGGAATGGTTTATGTTCCAAATGATTTATCGCCGTAGGATGGGACTGCGGCCTATCAGTTTGTTGGTGAGGTAATGGCCCACCAAGACTATTACAGGTACGGGCTCTGAGAGGAGTAGCCCGGAGATGGGTACTGAGAC
>Ga0209250_1001075_pt1 | contig 10314 bp, 8 predicted proteins | sample SaaInlV_200m_DNA_FD_184663 | JGI IMG/M metagenome (GOLD analysis project Ga0209250, IMG submission 184663) | Marine microbial communities from expanding oxygen minimum zones in the Saanich Inlet - Saanich Inlet SI072_LV_165m_DNA (SPAdes) (version 2) | ecosystem: Environmental > Aquatic > Marine >... | reverse complement strand
ACTCTCATTTGTACAGGTAATGGCTCGAGTATTGCGGCGTTATGATGATTTGAGATAATTGATCGATGAATTTTTACTCAAAATCACGCAGGAGTGGACGCTTGGAAAATGAGGTTTCGGATTCAGGACTTAGTTAAGGAGACAGTAAGGGGTGGTAAAAAACATATGCATCTAAATGCAGGAAAGCCATGGACAGAGGAGCTTGAGCAGAAGCTCGAACAGAAATTTAACAAAGGAGATTCAGTAAAAGAGCTATCGATAATATTTGGACGCACTGAAGGGGCGATCAAATCAAGGCTTCATAAAATGGGTCTGATGTGACAGTTAAGGATACAGCCCACACAGCTCACCCAACTCTCTCACAGCCCTTACCATGCCCATTACGTCACGCGCCTTGTCAGCCCGCTCATAGGCTCTCAGCAGGTTCTCTGCTAGTACGTCAGGGGTAAGGCGATGAGTGACTGAGAGGCGCTCTCGCTCCGCTTGTATGGCCTCCTGCACACGGGGGCGGTTGAGAACACGGCAGCCTTGGGATGAGAGATTTGTGAGGTAGCCAGCGGAGTGCGCCGCCTCCTTGATTGAGGTGGCTGTCAGGTAAGCTTCTACGAACTTCGATTCCTTTTGGGTGAGGCGCATTATTAATTCCTGAGCTAATAATATCAATTATATCATACGGATACATACTCTTTGCCATTGAAGCTGAGAGTAAAGAGTAACTAAAAAATCAATAAATATGCATACCTATATTCGGGGATGAACACTAACCAATGTATAACCTGTTAGTAGAGACGGAGAAATTGAAATCTACTGTCACTCAGAGCGTAGAGAGAATAAAGAACAGGCGATGCTGGACTGATTATCTGAACGGTTTGAAGCTGAGCTAAAACACCTTACTAAAGGGGTACATATTCCCATGTGCCAAGGCAGTATGTGAGAGGATTGGGCGACTCAAGTAGCGCATCTCGCTATTACGAAATCAGCACTAAGCTTGATAAAGAACAGAAGAATGTCACGACACGATAGCAGATCCCCTGAAAACAGGTAAGATAAACCATAGTCTTCAGCAGTAGTGGTTTAATGTTGTAGCTGGAGTACCGGTCTGTTGCGATCTGTCTGGCAGATTTTGGCGAGAAGATAGCCGGGAATATTGGGGGACTTTGATCCCCACGCTACGACCAATTACTGATGTGATCAAGCTCAGGAACTCTGTATAGAATTGCTATCATCCAAATATCTACTCATTTTCCCATACGACAGTAGAAGTGCCCTGCTCTTAGATCGCGTAATCGCCACATAGAGTAGTGCCCGCTCCTCCAGATCAGCCTGTCGCTGCTCGACAGCATCCCCAGCCGTATCAATGGCTACACTTAACGGAACCAGGCCATCGTTAAGGCTCGCCAATACCATCTCATCAAACTCCAGCCCTTTCACTCGATGCATCGTTGCCAGCCGCACATGATCTGGGTGCTCACTATCCTTTCCATTGCCATCCAGAATATAGAGCGGCACTCCTCTCTTTTTTAGCCGTAAACCAAGATCATTTCTCTCATTTTTTGTCCTGCATACAATACAGATATCATGGTATTGAATCCCTTCCTGCTCTCGCTGTTTAAGGAACTCTGTGAGAAAGCCACTCTGCTCCTCTGCAGACTCAAAGTGCTCCAGCTTAGGGATTTCCCCATGAACAAGTGATTTGTAACCCTGCTGATCATCCTCGCCACCATCCAGATCATCCACTGGATGCCCCTCTAGCAAATTGACTGCCCACTTTCTGATCTCATCCGTCGTGCGATAGTTAACCTTCAGCTTTCTAGCTCGCCCACGAATATTGATACCACAGTGGCTCAGCACCACCTTATTACGTCCATAGATACGCTGGTGTCCATCACCGACAATAAAGATATCATTCGGTCCTTCCGGCACAATCTGACGAATCAGGTTAAAGGCCTGTGTTCCCATATCTTGAGCCTCATCCACAATCACAGTCGAGTAACCACTCTCAACAGACTCATCATGCAGTAATACAGCAGCAGCATCACGGTAGGCATCATCCACTTCTTTCTTTCGCTCTGTTTCAAGCGACAGACGATACTCTTCAAACACAGTCCAAATTTGAACACGCTGTATACGATTCAGCCGAGTTCCCCTGCCGATGCGAGATGCTTTTTTGTACTGCTCTACCGACTGAATACTCTGCGGCTGAATAACCCGATTCCACTCTTTCTTATAGAAGCTATCGGGCAATCTCAGTTCAGAAGGAGCCATACTCAGTGCTGCATTCCAATATGCATCGGTGTTGTAGGCAATGTTGTAGTCATAGTTTCGTTTCTTTAAGAAACCGTTAACCCACCGATCCAGATTGACTACCTGAATTTTGGAGAGTGCCCTGCTGTCACAGATGGAACGTAGGTTATTCTCAATATCCTGAGCTAGGTTGCGAGTAAATGTGGTGAACAGCACCCTCTTACCCTCTGCAACAAGATTCTCTGCTAGCCATTTGGCACGGTGCATCGCAACAACTGTCTTACCCGTTCCTGCCCCTCCCAGAACCCTAACCGCGCCATTTTTAACCCCTGTTGCCAGTTTCCTCTGGGACGGATGAAGAAAGACACGCCACTGCTGAAGTGGTGCATTTAGCATCTCTTGCAGCTCCAACTCATCCTCAATAATGACAAAGGCACCCTGACTACTTACCCGTTGTAGTGCAGCCTCGAAATCAGAGATATCGACTGATTCATCGGCAACTGATTCTCGGTCAGTAATCACCTGATCATAACTACTCCCTGCCAGAATAAAGAACAGCCCCTCATACGCCTCAGCAGGAAGCTGATCTTCAATCGTGTCCAGCTCCAACTCATTATGAACACTACGCACCAACGACAACTGCTCTTCAGGCACCCCTAAACGCATCATCTCACGATCCTTTAACCCTTCAAAGGCACAGGGAAGATCAACATCACCTCTACTCTCCCCTTCCGCAGACTGGTGATCAACAGTATAGACCTGCAAAGAACCTGTACCCGGGTTGATATTGCACCTGTGCCGCCTGGCCCACTTATACGCATCATCATGGTTATCAACCCACAACAGCATATAGACATTACCTTGCTCTGGCTTCAGCACAATCCCCCGATACTTCTGATCAATACGAACAGAACGCATATTGGGGTCACGCGCATCTCTAATCCTCTCATAGTTGATACCGCTCGCCTTCGGATCGCACTGAAAATGGGCAATGAACGTGGAAACCTTGCCTTGCTGTGCTCTGGGCAGTTTTGCAAACGCCTTAAGCAAATCATTTGAAATCGCTACAACTGTATCCATTCACTATCTCCTGTTTACCATCATTCCCCTCACCCTAATTACGCAGTCCAACAGCATCGGCAATCAAGGTTTGGTGACATGGCTATTCTAGGGCTTGTAGTGCTTGATCGAGTTAGCACGGCAACAGATCCACTAGACCTTGAGGGGGCAACATGGTTTTTGATCATTTGCAGGCTGACGACGCGGCTGGCTTTCGATATAGAGCAGTGAATCAGCACACCCTGCAGAGGTATCGTAGAGCAACTTAGTCTCGGTTGGATCAGAGATCTGTATCTCATCTTCAAAGACGGCAAAAGATCACTTCCTTGCCTTTCACAAGCTCGGAGATGCCATCACAGGTGAGTTGCTGCCCACCCCCGGAGGAGAGTTCTACCTTGCGGATTACCCACTCTGCATCACGAATGACTACGCACATGCTTGGGGCGAGATGTTTGAATCTAGAGAGAATCCAGCATCTCCTTAGCTGTCCCTATTCTCCACCCCATTGCCTCTAACTCTATTTTCTCCTGTTTTCCAATATCTAATACAACTGCAATATGCTTACTTTCCCATACTAGCTCTGCCTCCGCAATAATTTCCCCCTCTCGTCCCATCATATCAGCACCAACTTCAGGCACTGCTTTTCTCCTCTCTTTCAGTCGTTCAAGCAAGCCATGCACAGCAGGATCAGCTTCTTTAATAGCCTGTAACCATACACTGTCTTCTTGCTGCCCAGGCTTTGGTTTTTGATGAAATTTCTGTTGCTTTCTTCTCAGTTGGTTGATGAGCAACCTATCTTTGTGTGAAATATACAGTCGCTCATGGTAGGGTTCTTTGCTGTGACAGTCCTTACAGAGAGCTTTGAAATTAGCATCTCTATTATCAGACCTCTGACCATTAATATGGTGTGTATGAAGTAGGTGCTTATGATTTGGAGCAGACAAATCGACTTTACAATTGTCACAAATCCAATTTCTGGACGAGCGGAATTTAGTAGACACCTGCTTCCAATTGTTAGTGTATTCGTTAGCTCGTCGTGTATCCGCACCAACTGGTTTATGCTTAAAATAGGAGCTGTATGTTGTGAAAAAATCCTCTAGATCAAAATCTCTAAAAATGATGCTCCGCTGTTTAACATGCGTTTTATAGCCTTTGAAATTCAGTTCAGTGAGACAGTTCTTACAGACTACTAGCTCAGCGAGCTGGTTTTCCAAGATTTTTCCAAATTGTGTTCTTCCATGTACTGGAAATGTTTTTCCTATTCCATTTCTTACTGAGTAGCGGTTACCTCTTCCTACAGCACGCATATGTTGCAATGTGCGGCAGTCCATTACATGAAACTTTTTACCTTTTGAACCATCAATCAATACATTTTCAATCATATTATCTTGGTCTGGGATATAGAGAACTACCTGATACCCCTTATACTCAAGCAGTCCACCACTATTTGCAACTACATCAGCCAGCTGAATGTCATCTAGGCCCTCCTCCAATAGTTGGCCGATCTTTTCAATTTCACCTAAATCTTCAACAGTTGCTTCAAAATTACTTTTATGTGCTCCCATTCTCTTTCTTAAAGAGTCTAAACTTCTGAGTTGTTCATCAATGTCTATACGCATGTTCACTTAACACCAAGTTTTTCTATACGTAACATTATCTCTGGGTCAAGCTTAGGTGGCGTCATGATAAACCTAAGCTCAATACGCCGATTAGCAGTGTCAGATTCTGTATCTTCATGTCCTGGTAGAGGCCTGTCTGTACCATAACCAGCAACTGCAAAAAGCTTATTACCATCACTATTAACAAGGTCACTCAGTAAGTTATTTTTTTGAACCATGTCCTGATACACCGTCATAGCACGAAGAACTGAATGGTATTGATTCTGATGCCCTCCAAACCAGCCTCCACCAATTGACCCTTTATCAGAATGACCTTCAATCAATACAGATTTCAAGGTACCTACATACAGTGAAGAACATCCAGAGGCTGCAGCACCAGCATAACAAGGTAAAACTGTTGCCAAGACATCAGCAATTTTTTCTAGCGTTCCTAAGGCTTTGCGAGTATTGTCATAGTGAGCTCGATACCTCTCATCATCTGACGCAAATGAAAATTGGACCGTGTCTTCAGTCAGTCGCAATACTGAGTTTTTATGGTCAATCTCTACGTCAAGTCCTTCCCGAGATATCTCGCCTGAAATTTCTTGAAGAAGCTGATGTTGCGCCGCCAAATGAAACTCTTTAAGAATTTGTGAAAGGTGATTCTTTATCCAGTCAATGTCTTCTATCAACTTTCTAAGCTCTTCCACTGAAAGGTTAGATAGTGCTATCAATTTTCGCTCTAGGTGATCAATCAAAACAAGCAACTCTTCTACTTTTCTTTTCTTCGTGCGAAGATCGATGATCGCCTGGCTATGCTCTATTTTCAGGTCCGCATACTTCTTGTCAATATCTCCGAAACTTTCTAACAATACCTTCAGCTGTTCTCTAACCAGATCAAGCTCTTCTCTAACTTCATGATATTCTTTTTGAAGTTGGAGATATGTCTCTTTGAGATCCAAATACTGCTGTGTTAGGTCTTCATGATTAACAACCAACGATGTGTATTTTTTTTTCAAGTCAGTATGGTCAATGACTAACTGACCATGCTCTGCTCTCAGTTGATAAAATTTCTCCTTAATGTTATTGAGCTCTTCAACAACACGCTCGTGCTCCCACCTAGGGACCGCATCACTCCCTATAGAATCCTCAAGGTGTTGCATGAAGATAATTGCAATAAACAAAAATATCATCATTAACCCAGCCATCAGGTCAGATACCGTTAACCAATGACTCCCATCGTCACCTCGACGACTTCTAGCATACCCTGTGATTCTCTCTAAAGCCATTACCTAACTGATCTATTTTTTTCAATAATCTGCTGCATATGATCTGTAAGCTGCGTATAGTCATTAACAAACTTTTGAACTATCGACACAAGACTGGAGCTTAAGCGGGACATTGCACGTTGAAGTTCCTGCTCCATAGCTTGGTCTAAAGTTTGTAGATGCTGGTTAGCAAGATTTCTCATGTCCTCTGCAGATTTTGTGCCGACATCTCGAAGGTCTTTAGATAGCGAGTTGACTGTTTCATTCTGCTCTTTGAATGTTCTAGTGATTTCTGTTTCAAGTTTTGCCGACATCTCAGTAACCGTTTTTTCCATTTCACCGGATGCATTTATTAATGCCCTACTAAGTAGATCGCCCGCCTCAGTCAATTTGTCAGCACTCTCTGCCGATCGATTTTTTACCTCCTCGCTACCGTTCACCACTGATCGAACCGCAAGCTCCATTCCATGCTTTATCTCATCAATACCAGTAGAAACTTTTGATGAGAACTCATCTACTAACTTGTATCCATCATTGATAGATCTATGCACAAGGTCTCTCGTATCAGTTAAGGCAATATTGATCATCTCTTCTGACTTATTCCGAGAATCTTTTATAAAGTCATCAGCTTGACTCAACAATTCAGTCTGATGGTTTTGAGCATCTTTCAATGTCACTTTCATTTGCTCTGAAACAGCATCAACCGATTTACTATGTTGCTCCATTACATGTGTTGCGCCTGAAGAAAGAGATTCGATAAGACTATCTAAACGATGTTCTATCTCAGGTAAGGCACCAGCTGCCTTATCTCGCATCTCAGCATATGCCTCCAAGAGAGTCTCCATACGAATAACTTCTCCATTCAATGCGTCCAATACCGATTGCTGACGTTCAAGATGCTCCGGAATAACTTCCGTATGCTCTTTGATATCCCCTAATGCGTGTTCTGCCTGCTGTATTCCCTCTACACTCTTAGTAAACTGCTGCGTTAACTGTTCTACTTGTAACTTATATTCTTGCTGCCACTCCAGCATTCTCTTAACACTTTCATCTAGTCTGGCAAAATTCTCACCAAACTGTTCTGGAAGTTTCCGGTTAAAGTCTTCTATCACTTCTTGAAGGGCCTCAACCAACTGCTTTGTGCCTACTTCAGATAGTTTTTTAGCAATCTCTTCAAAGGCCAGCTTTAGAGTATCTCTGGTTTCAGAGAATTCAGATTGAATCTTAGATAACCCTTGTTCCGTGCGTTCGTCATGCATTTTTTGCGCACTTTGAAATCCATCTTGCAAGTCCATTCTTATTTTCTGCAATTGAGTAACTACAGTGCCATCTCCTTCACCAGCGATTGCTTTTCTTGTGATGATCAACTCTCCATTCAGGCTTTCCAGTAGGTTTGTTTGCTCAGACAAAGCCGAGTGAATTTCCTCCGGCCCAACTCCATGGAGCACTTCTGCATTTTTTCTTGGTAATACAGAGATCACCTTGACCACAAGAGCTGAAAACATCCCCGCAATACTTGTAACAAACGCTGTCTTCAGCCCTTCGAGTAGTCCTGGCACACCTTCTTCAATATTGTCTGTATTGAAGTCTACTAGGCCTATTGTAATTCCTAAAAATGTACCAAAGACCCCCAAGACAGTAAGAATTGTAGGGGCTAATTCTTGAAAACGAGGATTCTTGTGTCGATATATAGCGATACTTACAAGCATCACAACGATTAACATTATCCATAAAATTACATTTAATACTAAGCTAATATTTGTAGATTCTATTAGGCCATAAATGCTGGACGAGAGATCAAACTCCATCGAAGTTCCTTGTTTCTTCAAAATCACTAGTCTACAGTTACGCAACAGGAATGAAACACATATTTCAAAATATCACATGGATGACATTGACGCATACGACAGATTGCCCCCGCATCCCAGTGCCAGCGAGATTGATTTCCGTAGGTGGGCTATCCACTTGACGCAAGTACACCCTGATGTAATATATTTTTTGTGTTACAAAAAAAAACTATAGATAACAAACTGATTTTGCTAACCTTCTGAATGATCGCTCTGTGTTGTTAACAGCTGCACCGACTCAGAGGTGACCTGTTTCTCTCGGATTGATAGAGCCCCAATAGCTTACCAATTTCTCTGATGGCTGTTATCCCCTCAGTGGCGCTGACTGCCTTTCTGTGGGCCTCAAATAGCATAGATACGGCACGGTCCACATCTAGATGGAAGTGCTGCTGAAGGCGCTCCTGCTCGGTCTGAATGGCCTATTGAATCTCAGGTCGTTTGAGTAGGCGGTGGCCTCTAACTCTTGAACTAGATTTTGTGTATCCGGCTTCCGTTGCGGCATCGGCTGCATTACGCAGACCATTCTGAAGGTAGCGGCTGACGAACGCCTGTTGTCTGATAGAGAGTTCCATGTGTTATCCCAGGTTGCAGGATGAAGTATATCACAAGGAGAACATACAGAGATCTTACAGATTCTGTTTAGGTTCAATGGATAGTAATAACTGTGCTGTGCTATATATGTCAATGTATGCCCTTTTTCATCATTGGGCTATCTGGTAACAGATTGATTTAACATGGGGCAAACTGGTCATAGTGCTGAAGTCGGGCTACTGTAAGCAGTTGTTAATAAATGGGATATATTGAATCTCTGGCCTCACTCATAATGCTGAGGTCGGTAGTTCAAGTCTACCCGTGGCTACCATATATCAAAGACCTACCAGGGAACTGGTGGGTCTTTTTTCTTTGTGTAAATTCTGTGCACCACTCTGTCCAAAGCCTACTGACCGCCTGCCGACTCCACGATATTAATCCATACATCTACTTGGTCGATGTATTGCAACGGGTCAGTCAACATCCAGCAGATCGAGTAGAAGAGCTAACGCCAAGACTCTGGAAGAAGCACTTTGTAGATCATCCACTTCAATCTGACCTAGGGCTGATATGATGAATGTGGATCTACTTGATATTGAAGAACTTTCAGGGCAAGAGCTGAGGACACTAAACAGACGCATTATTGATCGCTTGAAATATCTTCAGGCAGAACAGAATCTACACAACATGATGCGCTTTAATCGAGGGGCCAAAGTCAGCTTTGATACTCGACAAGGACGAGAGCTGGCCGACGATTATCAAGTTTAACCGTAAGACCATTACCGTAGAGACCGACGATGGAGAGCGCTGGAATGTGCCTCCGCACCTGCTATCTGAGGTCAAGGATGCTACTCCAGAGCAACGTAAACTCTATTACAATAACTTCACCGAGTTTTAAATAACGGGGCTGTTTGACCGGTTACCTATCTCCAGCGGTCACTGGGTTTCTTCTTGTTGGTCAGGCGATCCAACAGGCGCGACTGTGCCATCTGAAACATGTAAAGGAGTGGGGCAGTATCCCCGCTACGCTGAGCGTGCTCCAAGGTGACATAGTAGAAGGCTTTGTTGTGTTGATCGATCTCTGGTGGAAGTACCCCTATGTTCAGGCATTGCTCCCATACGATGGCCCTGCCTACACGTCCATTGCCATCTCCAAAGGGGTGGATTAGCTCAAAGTGTGCATGGGCAGCGGTGATCTCCTCTAGAGTGGAGCAGTCTTGATACTTGGTTACCCAGTACTCAACCTCTTCGGGAATGTCTTCAGGCTCTGTTAGCGGCAAGTCCGTTTGAGGAAGTAGGCGTTGCATGGTGGAGTACTCGCCAGCATCCGCACGGATGCCTTGCATAATGGCATAGCAGCAAGAATGGGGTCAGGTCTAGAAATGCAGCCTTTTTTCGGATAAGCTATCCTGTATGTCACGACCCGTAAGAATAGAATTCGAAGGTGCTCTGTACCACGTCAAGAGCAAGAGGGATGAAAAACTGTATGACTACAATTCTAGACCTGGCCCTTTTGTTTACTACGGTTAATGGAAACTGGAGAGTAACATTTAGGTTTTCAGGAAAAAATACTGAGGTTGTTAATTATGAGGATTACCACTAATGGCTATACATAACCCAGCACACCCAGGTGAAATTCTCCTGCTTCCGAAAGCATATTTTTGGATAAAACATCAATATACTATTGATATAAAACAACAACATCCTATTTCTCCTATGTCATACTGCAATCGCTAATTCGGTGAGTCCTTAATAACAAAAATCCGG
>Ga0209250_1001065_pt1 | contig 10370 bp, 12 predicted proteins | sample SaaInlV_200m_DNA_FD_184663 | JGI IMG/M metagenome (GOLD analysis project Ga0209250, IMG submission 184663) | Marine microbial communities from expanding oxygen minimum zones in the Saanich Inlet - Saanich Inlet SI072_LV_165m_DNA (SPAdes) (version 2) | ecosystem: Environmental > Aquatic > Marine... | reverse complement strand
AGGTCAAAAATCTCGTTCAGGTAATAAATTAAGAACGATATTTGAAGGTGGGCAGATGCCTTTGTTCCGTAGAATTCCTAAAAGAGGTTTTAATAATCCTTTTAAGAAGAAGTATATAATATTGAATGTCGAGGATTTTGAAAGTTTTGATTCTGGGACTCGTGTAGATTTGCAAACACTAAAAGATTCTGGAATCATAAAGAATACAAAATATGATTTGAAAGTTTTGGCTGAAGGAGTGTTGACAAAACCTCTTACCATTGTTGCACATAAATTTAGTGAGTCAGCGATCACCAAGATTAAAGATGCGGGAGGAGCTGCAGAAGCGTTATCATGATAGAGAAGTTTACTAATATGTTTAAAATTCCTGAGTTGAGGAATAAGTTGCTCATAACTCTGGGATTACTTGCAGTCTGCAGGTTAGGTGTTTTCATTCCAATGCCCGGCATTGATACAACAGTACTTAAGACATACTTTCAACAGTTTACACAATCTGGTGTAGGGCAGTTGTTAGGGTTAGTCGATTTGTTTGCTGGTGGAGCGATGAGTTCGGGTGCAATCTTCGGTTTGGGGATTATGCCCTATATCAGCGCTTCCATTATATTTCAACTTCTTGTTGGTGTTGTTCCTTTTCTTGAGAGATTGCAAAAAGAGGGAGATGCTGGCAGGAAAAAGATAAATCAATATACAAGGCTGACTACAGTTGGTTTGTGCCTTTTTCAGGCCTTCATAATGATACGTACTCTGTATGCGATCGAAATTAATGGAGTGTCTGTTGTCCCTATACACATACAAGGTATTCAGTTTCAGCTTATGGCGGCAGTTCTTTTGACTACTGGAACGGTATTGTTGATGTGGATAGGTGAACAGATTGATGCACACGGTATCGGTAGCGGTATTTCTCTAATTATCATGATAGGGATTATTGATAGACTGCCATGGGCGTTTAGTCAGATTCTGCAAAACTTTACTTTCTCGGTAGCTCCTGCTGAGCACGAGATAGGGATAGCGAAACTGTTGCTGTTAATAGCTATGTTCTTTGCAATAATCGCAGGTGTAGTTTACATTACTCAAGGTCAAAGACGCATTCCTGTACAGCAGGCGAAACATACAAGAGGTAGACGGGTTTATGGCGGACAGAAACATTTCCTGCCGCTTAAAGTAAATCAAGCAGGTGTTATGCCAATAATTTTTGCACAATCACTGCTGATCTTTCCTGCGGCGATAACTAAAGGATTACAAGTTAGATTTGAACCTGGAACAGTTTGGTTTTGGATTACGTCCCGAGTATCAGAAGCATTTTCCGGGGGATTTGTATATGTTGTTATGTATATTGTACTAATTGCTTTCTTCTGCTATTTTTGGACAGCTATACAGTTTAACCCGAAGGAAATGTCCAATAATATGAGAGATTACGGTAGTTTTATTCCAGGTATTAGGCCAGGGCATAGAACGGCTGATTATCTTGAAGGCGTTATGAGCAGAATCACACTTGCAGGTGCTGCATTCTTATCATTAATTGCAGTATTGCCAATGATCATTGCCGGGGGATTTGAGTTGAACAGAGCAGTTGCCAGTTTTTATGGTGGTACAGGGCTTTTAATTGTAGTTGGTGTGGCTCTGGATTTGGTACAAAAAATAGAGTCTCATTTGATTATGAGACATTATGGTGGCTTTCTGGGCGGCAGCAATAAGGTAAGAGGCAGAAGGGGTTGAGGCTTATATTTCATGGTCCTCCCGGTGTGGGTAAGGGTACGCAGGCCGGAAGAATTAGTTTAGCAGAAAATTTAAGTCATATTTCCTCTGGTGATCTTTTAAGGACTGCCGTCGATGCTAAAACAGAGATAGGACTGAAAGCCAAGGAATATATTGAAAACGGCTTGCTGGTCCCAGATGAGTTAATAGTTAATATAGTTGCGGATAAGATAAATTCAGCAGAGTGTGACAAAGGGTTTATTTTAGACGGCTTTCCAAGGAATCTATCACAAGCGAGAGTACTTGATAGTACGCTGGAAAAAGTAGAAAGAAAACTAGACAGGGTATTCAGCTTTACAGCATCTGAGGAAGTTATAATTACACGTATTTCAGGTAGACGGCTTTGCAAATCATGCGGAGCTCACTATCATGAAATATTTAGTCCCCCGCTGAAGGAGAATGTGTGTGATAAATGTGATGCGAAACTATTTCAGCGTAAGGATGATTATCCGGAAACAATAAAGGTACGATTAAAAGTATATAAAGAGCAGACAGAAGCATTAATTGATTACTACAATAAAAAAGGTATATTGATAGAAGTCGATTGCAATGGAGATAAAAAGGAAATCCAGGAAAATATTCTTACCGGATTGCGTTCTATGTCCGAGGAAAAAAGGGATTTGGAGTAACGTCTGGTGATAGTACGTAAGTCTGAGCGTGAAATTGAAATAATGCGTAATGCAGGGCGGATTGTAGCTGATGCGCTTGCGATGACGAGGGAAATTGCAAGAGAAGGTGTCTCTACAGAAGACTTAAATACAAGACTAGAGGAGTATGTAGTACAGAAAGGTGGCATACCGGTATTCAAAGGTTATAGAGGCTATCCAAAAAGTATTTGTGCGTCTATTAACGAGGAGATAGTTCATGGAATTCCGGATGAGAGAAAGCTTCGCGATGGGGATATATTAAGTGTTGACATCGGAGTTGAATTTAATAAATATGTAGCTGATGCAGCGATAACTGTCCCAATTGGTGTGATTTCTGAAGAGGCTGAGTCTTTACTTCAAGTATGTGAAGAATCTCTTAATAGGGCTATTTCAAAGACGTGTGCGAACAATAAGCTATCTGATATTTCAAGATCAGTACAGGAATATGTTGAAGGTAAAGGGTTTTCTGTAATACGAGATTATACGGGCCATGGCATTGGTAGGCAGATGCATGAAGATCCACAGATTCCTAACTTTGTCAGTAAAGAATTGCTAAAGGCAGATGAAATATTATTGCAGGGGATGGCATTAGCGATTGAACCAATGATATGTGTCGGTAAGTATGATACAGAGGTTCTTAAAAACAAATGGACTGTTGTAACAAAAGACAGAAAACTTTCGGCACATTTTGAACATACCGTTGTCGTTACAGAAAACGGAGCCGAAATACTTACTATTTAGATGAAGAGTATCTTGCTTTTACAAAAAGCACATGCTAAAGTTTATTTATGGCCAAAGAAGAACCTATAAGAGTAGAAGCAGTTGTAAAGGAGGCGCTACCTAATGCCAGATTTCGTGTTGGATTGGAAAATGGCCATGAAGTACTTGCTCATGTATCAGGAAAAATGAGAATGCATTTTATTCGCATTCTTCCAGGTGATAAGGTAACTATCGAAATGTCGCCATATGACCTTAGTAAAGGAAGAATTATTTACCGCCAGGGCTAAAAGGAAAAACCATGAAAGTAAGGACATCTGTCAAGAGGATATGTGAAAATTGCAAGGTTGTTAAGCGTAAAAGAGTTGTGCGCGTGATTTGTACTAATCCGAGACATAAACAGAGACAGGGAAAATAAATTATACCTCTGGTTCATTAGGATATTAAGTAGATTTATTATATTTTGAAAGGATATGTTAAATGCCAAGAATTGCAGGAGTTGATATTCCTGGAGAAAAAAGAATTGTTATTTCATTAACTTATATTTATGGAATAAGCAAGCACCTGTCACAGAAAGCATTAAAAGCTCTTAATATGGACGAAAATGTTCGTGCAAAGGATGTTTCAGAAGATGATATGAGTACTCTGGGCGTATACTTAGATAAAAACTTTACTATTGAAGGTAATCTAAGAAGACAGGAAGCACAGAATATAACAAGATTAAAGAATATTGGATGTTACAGGGGTTTGCGTCACAGATTGGGGTTGCCGGCGAGGGGGCAGAGAACAAAAACGAATGCTCGTACGCGTAAGGGAAAGAAGAGAACGGTTTCTGTGAAGAAGGGCATAAAGGAAATGAGATGATAGTGATTTAACCTTCAAATGTAATGAAAATTATCAATAAAGCTGAAATAATTAATCTACTTGAGGAAGAAGACGGCATATCAAACCCGCTCGGATTTAGACACAGCAATGGGTTGTTAAAGAAGGATATGAACAAGAAGATTAATGAGATTGCTGGCTTTTGCGAACAAATAATAAAGGTTCTCAGTAAATATAATAAAAAAAAGGAAATTGTATTTCTTGAATGTTCATGCGGTAAATCATATCTTTCATTTGTCTTAAGTTACATTTTTGAAAAAGAGTTTAATACAAAACCTTTTTTCTTCGGTGTAGATACCAACGATGAACTAATAAGAAGATGTGAGAAGATCAGGGCCGACTTGCGTTATGAAAATATGGTCTTTAAACATGGAAGATCTATAGATTTCGATACAGATAAAAAAATAGATGTGGTCATTGCGCTACATGCATGTAATACGGCCACCGATGAGGCGATTGCTAAAGGTATTAAAGTTGGAGCCAAGTATATTATGGTAGTTCCGTGTTGTCAGGGACAATTACGCTCTCAGATTAAAGATAATCATCCTCTGACGGCTGTAACTCAATTTGGCTTGCTGAGAAGTAAATTTGCAGATATATTAACAGACGCGTTAAGGTCACAGTTTCTTTTAGGAAATGGGTATTATGTTGAACTTTTAGAAATAGTTCCTCCAAAACTGACCCCTAAGAATATATTGATATCAGCAAGGAAGACTAAGAATACGAGCAAAAGAAGTTTAGACGGATATAATCAACTTAACAATATATTTAATACTGACTTCAGCTTACAAGATTATTTCAGTGAACAGCCATTAGCTGGTGAACAGGTCTGTGCTTATTAGCTTTATTAAGAATAACAGACTTCACTTTTGAAAAAGATAGGATAATATAAATGGGTAAAAAAAAGGAGAAGCGCAGTGTTGCAAAAGCCATTGTACATGTTAAGGCAACTTTCAATAATACACATATTACGGTAGCTGATATCTATGGCGAGACATTATGCTGGGCTAGTGCAGGAACAGTTGGTTTTAAAGGGTCAAGGAAAAGTACACCTTTTGCTGCGCAAAGAGCTGCAAGAAGTGTTGCAGAGAGAGCTCGAAAAAGATTTGGAGTTAGAGAGGTCGAGGTTAGAATAAAAGGACCTGGTCCGGGAAGAGAATCGGCTGTTACAGCTCTACAAGAAGCAGGCCTTGTTGTTAGAGCGATAGAGGATGTTACACCGTTGCCTCACAATGGTTGCCGACCAAGAAAGAAAAGAAGAGTTTAGTGATATTTCTTCTTATGAAATTTGAAGTACGGGAAATAATAATTAGTATTAATTTTGAATTATGAAAAGGGAATAAGATGGCAAGACATGTAGACCCTAAATGTAGATTGTGCAGAAGAGAAGGCGTGAAGCTGTATCTTAAAGGATACCGCTGCGAAACCGCAAAATGCAGTATAGCGAAAAGGAGAGGTGTGCCTGGCGGTAGGACGTCAAGGAGGGTAAGGAAATTATCTTCTTATGGGATACATTTTAGGGAAAAGCAGAAACTGAAACGATTTTATGGTGTTCTTGAAAGACAATTTAAAACGTATTATCATAAAGCAGAAAGAAAAGAAGGTAATACTGGGGAAAACTTACTTATATTGCTGGAAAGAAGACTTGATAATGTTTTGTGCCATTTCGGTTATGGTCATTCTCGAAGTCACTCCAGGCAGATTATCAATCATGGACACATAACAGTAAACGGTAAAAAGGTTGATATTCCTTCTTTTTTAGTTAAGCAGGGAGACGTTATCAAACCTGTTAACAAGGAAGCTGATATTAATATGATAAAGATGAATGTGGAATCAAATAAGGATCGCAAGCAACCATCTTGGTTAGAGCGGGGAGATGGTGATTTAGATGGTCGTGTTCTGCAGCTTCCTAATAGGGACGAGGTGTCAGTAGATATACAAGAACAGCTGGTCGTTGAGCTTTGCTCAAAGTAAACTAAATAGTTATTTTATATTAATAAAGCTGTAGAGTAGGCATTTTATCTATGAAATCCTACCTTGAGTGTCTTGCCCAAACAAAAGGCTTTTTTAGGTTCATGATGATTCAATCTAATTAAAATAAAAGGTCTTCTGCGGGAGGCTATATTCAGAGGGATTTAATGGTAGGAAGGAGGACGATGTATGCGTATCAGATGGAGGGAGTTTGAACTGCCAAATAGAGTCAGCGCAGAGAAGGAAACATATACTGACTTTTATGGAAAGTTCATTGCTGAGCCTTTTGAGCGAGGTTTCGGAATAACTATTGGAAATGGCCTGAGGAGAATCTTGCTTTCCTCGATAGAAGGAAGCGCTGTAACATCGGCTAAAATTGATGGTGTTGAGCATGAATTCAGTACCATTCCAAATGTGGTAGAGGATACAATTGATATTATTCTTAATATTAAAAATCTAGTTGTACAATTACATACTGATCAACCTAGAAAAATAAGAATAGAAACAAAGAAAAAAGGCGTAGTAACTGCAGCAGATATTATTACTGATGACGGCGTGGATATTATTAATAAAGATCTCCATATAGCAACTATTTCAGACAATATAGATTTTAATGTTGAAATGGAGGTTAAAAGGGGAAGAGGATATAAAACGGCAGAGGAAAATGGAGTTGGAAATTCTGAAGTTGGTGTGATTCCTATCGATGCAATATTTTCTCCTGTTCGTAAGACAAAAATACGGGTTGAGGAAACTAGAGTAGGTAGAAGGACAAATTACGATAGGTTGATTATTGAAATCTGGACAAATGGTATTATTTCGCCTGAGATGGCGCTTACAGAGGCATCAAAGGTATTCAGGAAGCACTTAAACCCATTCGTGCATTACTTTGAATTGGGTAGAGAGCTACCAAATGCAGGCGAAAAGCAGATTGAACAAGTGGACGAACAAGAAGAAGATTCTGAAGATGAAGTAAAAAAGAAAGCGGTGGTGTCCGTTGCCGAGCTGGATTTATCTGTCAGGGCTTCAAATTGTCTAGAGTATGCTAATATAAAGACGATTAACGAACTCATTACAAGAGAAGAAGATGAGTTGTTGGAATTGAAAAACTTTGGAAAGACTACACTGGTTGAAATTAAGAAAAAACTTGATCTATTGGGTTTGTCATTTAAGGAACCTGGAGATGTAAGTCGAGCAGGAAAGGAATTGTCTCATGAGGCATAGGAAAAAATCAAAACATTTAAGTAGGACATCTAGCCATAGAAAAGCGTTGAGGTCCAATATGGCCAATAGTCTTTTCACTTATGGTAGGATTATTACAACTAAGGAAAAGGCTAAATATATTCGTCCGTTCGTGGAGAAGTTAATTACAATGGCGAAAAAAGGAGTTATAAAGAAAGAGACAGATAAGCTTGCTTATATTCACTATTATAGGCAGGTGCTGTCAAAGCTAAACAATAAAGAGGTGGTAAGGAAGTTATTTGGCGAGGGAGATTGGCGTGAGTCAGGTGGAATCGCTGAAAGATATCTGGAACGAAATGGTGGCTATACCAGAATACTTAAGCTTTCAGGGAGTAGGCTAGGTGTTTTGTCCGGCAGCAGTGTTGGAGATGTACCAGAACTAGCGTATAAAATGGAAGGTTTTGAGCGAAAACTTCGTCTGGTTGGAAATCGTCTTGGAGACAATGCCAGTAGAGTTATCTTTGAATTAATAGAGGAAGTAGAAGAAGAAAAAGAGATCGCGCCTAAGGTATCAGTGACAGAAGAGAAGAAATAGATTTTAACCTAATTTTGTACTATAAAAGTGATCAGGAATTTTAGCTGGTTAATAGAAGATGAAATAGCTGGTATGGCCAAGCCAGAATCTTCTGTGTATGATTTTGAGTTTCTCAAAGAAAAAGGCCTTGAGGCGATAGTTTCACTTACAGAGCATCCTCTCAGTGAGGTATTGATAGAGGAGTTTGGCTTCAGTGTAAAGCATCTTCCCGTCAGGGATTTTCAACCACCAACACCGGAACAGATTAAGGATTTTGTAGAATTCGCAAAGAATGCACGTTCTGAGGGGAAAAAGCTTGTTGTGCACTGTGACGCGGGTATAGGGAGAACAGGGACATTACTAGCCTGTTATCTTGTTAGCAAGGGATACAGCGCAACAGACGCAATAAAAGAAGTAAGGATGAAAAGGCCAGGCTCTATAGAAACAATTGAACAGGAAGAAGTCGTGCTTAGATTCGGAAGCGAGTAGTTTTTATGCTTGTAGCAGTTCATACGAAGATTTTGTAAACAGCAGCATCCGGTTCATTTCATAAGGCGTACTGCCGACTTCCTTTCTCTTTTATTACTTTGCATCCGCTTGTTCTTGTGAAGTAGTGTATATCCTTTTCCCTGATTTCCTATAGGCTTATATTTCGTTTGTTTTGCTCCTTCAGTTTCTTTCGCATCTCTTTGGCCCACTCTATAACTTTATTTATATCCGCCGGTCTGCCTCCCGTTAGAAACCTTAATTGCCTTCCTTCAAATATTTTCTTCTCTTGACCATTTGCAACAACAGTGGCCTCTCCTTTTGTTACAGTGACCAGTGCCCTGTATTTTGAAAGCTTTATATCAATAGTACTATTGTTTGAAGTTATAACGTTGTCATTGGCGGCGATCATAAATGGTTTATCATCTCCCTTTATAGCAATGAGTATTTGCCCTTCTATAAGATTAAGGTTTCTGTTTTTAACAAACTTAATCTTTGTATTAATATCCATTGTGACATAAGTGCCATCTTTGAGGAGAAAGGATGCTATGCTGTCTTTTTCCGTCTTCAGTATGGCGCCATTATGGATTTTAGATTCTGTTGTCAATGGTTGCCAAATTGTGCTGGCATCTGGAAGTAATTTAACAACGCCTGTTGATTCTACGAAATTTGCTTTTGTTGGAAGTGTGAAAACTAAAAAAACAACATATACCAGTAAAATACCAACACCTAATAAAATACCAAATCGTTGAACGGCTTTCTTTGTAGGCCTAATGGCAAGAATACCAACTTCATAGAGAATGATCATGGGTAACGCTGTCATGACCTGTGTAAATGGATCTGGAGGTGTTATTACTGCGGCGAGGATAAATATAATGAGGATTGCATATAAACGCCATTTGATAAAATCTTCTGCCTTCAGCATTCCGATCTTTGAAATAAACAACATTACAAGAGGTAGCTGAAAAACAATTCCAAGTGCGAGTGTCAGCATCGTAACCAGCGAGATATACTGGCTCATTGTTATCATTGGCTGTACGCCTCCTCCTAATATTTTTATCAGGAATTGAAGGCCATAAGGTATTAAGAAATAATACCCGAATAATACGCCTGTTACGAATGCGATATATGAAATTGGAGCAAAAGTCTTTACATATCTGCGCTCTTTTTTAAATAATCCTGCTTCAACAAATCTCCAGACCTGATATAAGATTATAGGGTATGCCATAAAAACAGAGGCGATCAAACACAGTTTAATATAAGCATAAAAACCTTCCTGATAACTCAATACTTGAAGCGATTGTGACAGCCCCAGATTTTTCATCGTGACGGTGTGGGGCTTTTTTACAATATCAAGAATTCTTGCCTTAAAGAACCAGTTGATAAAAAATAACCCTATAACGATGAGGATCGACTTTATAATCCTTGATCTCAATTCTTCGAGATGTTCGCTTATTGGTAATCTTTTTTCTTCTTCAGTTGTTTCAGGCATTTAAGTGTAGTCCTGTAAATCGTGATCTATAAAAAGTAATCTTATTAAACGGTATTTCTGGCTTTTTGTATTTAGCTGTTGCAGGTTTGATAGCAGATTGCTGGCATATATATACACTACTAATTTGCCGGGAGTTTGCACTTGCAAAAATACAATTACAATAACCTCAAACTCTGGACAAGTCGGTTGCTACACCTGAAATTGCTTTGTTTAAGGTGTGATTATAATACTAAGATGAGGATTAAATTACAAGATTCAATATAATTCATGGCCATAAGCGATTGGCTGAAATATTCTTTAACTCATAGCGGCTAGCCCGCCTAATTTGCACACGTCGAAGCGAGTAGTGTGCTCTAAAGGGGTATTAGAAAAGCCTTGCAAGGGTTATTTGTTTTTGATACCATTAGTTCTAAAGCCTTGTCACTCTTTCTCTTAATTAGGAGACAATTCCATGGGAAAAATATTTGAAGGTAACCTTGTCGGTAAGAATAAGACCTTCGGAATAGTTGTTAGTAGATTTAATAGTTTTATTACAAAGAGGTTGTTGGAGGGTGCTCAAGACTGTCTCGTTAGACATGGCACGAAAGGAGATGATATCGATGTGTTTTGGGCTCCGGGAGCATGTGAGCTGCCGATTACGGCTATGAAAGTAGCCAAAAATGCTAAG
>Ga0209250_1001021_pt1 | contig 10647 bp, 11 predicted proteins | sample SaaInlV_200m_DNA_FD_184663 | JGI IMG/M metagenome (GOLD analysis project Ga0209250, IMG submission 184663) | Marine microbial communities from expanding oxygen minimum zones in the Saanich Inlet - Saanich Inlet SI072_LV_165m_DNA (SPAdes) (version 2) | ecosystem: Environmental > Aquatic > Marine... | reverse complement strand
AACTGAAGTCGGTTATTACACAAATGGACTTAGTTATCGGTGGTGATACTGGGCCGACACATATGGCTTGGGCACTTAATGTGCCATCTATTACTTTATTTGGTTCAACGCCAGGCTATCGAAATACCTATGTAACAGATATTAATCGGGTTATTGAATCTGAATCTAAGGTTGATCCTTATAAAATTAATAAGGGTGATTTTTCAATCGGTGATATCGAAGATAACAAGGTTGTGCTAAAAGCTAAAGAACTTCTACAACTTGCTTAATTGAGTTGAAAATAAATTTTGCCTTAGAGTTTTCTTCATTAATTTTATGGCCACTTCTAACCAGCACAGTATTTGAAATTCCTGCCGAATTTGCAGCTTGAATATCAGCTTCTTTATCGCCAATCATCCAAGATTTCCCCATATTAATATGGTATTTGGCACTGGCCTGATTAAACATACCAGGTTTTGGCTTTCTGCAATCACAGTTTGATTCTGGCCCATGAGGGCAGTAATAAACATCAAGGATGTTCACCCCATAATCCTTAAATTGATTCAACATCCAATCAGTTACAGTGTGAAAATCTTTCTCAATATAGAAGCCACGCTCAATTCCAGATTGATTGGTGACTATAATAATCTTGTAGCCAGATGATTGAAAGTCTAAACAAGCATCAAAAACACCATTAATAAATTCAAAATCCTCTATCTTGTGTAAATAGCCAACTTCTTTATTAATGACGCCGTCACGATCCAAAAAAATTACTTTCATTTGTATCCTAAACCTTGGGTTTTAAAATTTCTTCAGGTTTTTTATGTGTCCATTTCCCTCTAGGTTTGTCAATATATTGAAAATGCTCATTGGTAAAACTGCCTTGGACGCAAACATGCCGATAAGATTTATCATTTACTGATTGTTTACTTTGTGCGATTGCATTACTAAAAGGTACAGGGCCAGTTAATGAAAACACACCGATAACTTTGTCACTATTAATATTACCCAAAATAATATTAATAGCTTCTAACAAAATAGGATGATTCTGTTCTGCTGCAATAAAATAGTTAGTATGGTCGTTATCGGTACCTTTTAAAATAAACAGCTCTTTATCTCTGCTTTTAATAATGCCTGATAATGGAAAAATTAAATGTGCGTCTATATCCATGTAGATACCGCCGAAATGTTTTAGCGTTAGTAGGCGCCAGAGGTCCGCTTGTGCCGCACCATCATTTAGGCGCTCATAAGCTTGAATTGTATTGGTATCAGCAGTTTCTTTAATAAAAGTAAGTCGATCTTCAGTGCTAACATAGTGGTAATCATAGCTAAGACTCATTAAACGATTAAATAAATAGTTTAAGTAAATAGGTAGGCTAACTTTATTTGAATAGTTGGTTTGCCAAATATTTTTTTTAATTTTTTGATTTTTTCCCTTAAAAAGTGCTTTACTATATACAGGGATAGTAAAGCGCTTGCTAGGTAGAAAAAAATGGAATGGATAGCTTATAAACACTTTGCTAATATTGCCAATTAGTTTCGAAATTCTATTGCATAAAAGAAGTAAAAAAGACATTGAGTTTTTTATAATTGAATTACAAGAAGTTTACATTAAAATATAAATTTTATCGTTATTAATACAGTGATTAAACAGCAGCTAACCAGTAAAAACTACAAGCCTTTTGTTGAAGAAATTGAAAAATATTTCTCTCAAAGTGATGTTGTTTTACAAGATGATCGAAACACCATTAAAGAGGTTGAGTTTAATAATGAAATTTTTGTGGTTAAGTCATACAAGGTTCCTAGTACTATCAACAGTTTTATTTATACATATCTAAAAAAATCAAAAACATGGAGAGCTTATGAATATGGATTAAAAATTCCACAGTTCACTCCGAAGGTTATTGCTAGAATTGAAAATTTTAATCCACGCTTAACAACCAGCTACCTAATTTGCGAAAAATTTAATGCTGATTTTAATATGCAGACGCCTCTATTTAAACAGCACCCTGACAAAATCTCCATTCTAAAACAATTTGCACAATTTGTTTTTGAACTGCATGGCAATAATATTATTCATCATGATCTGTCACCAGGTAATGTACTAATTAAAAAAAATAAACTAGGTTATCAATTTCAGATTATTGATATTAATAGAATGATTTTTAAAGTGCCAAAAATTAAAGAGCGTGCACAGAATTTTAGCAAGCTTTGGGCGAGTGATGAAGATTTGACAACTATATTAAAGACTTATGCAGAGGTTGCAAATCTGGATGGTAAGTTTATTCAAATGGGGCTAGCATATAATCAAAGAAATAAAGATAGAAAGAATAGAAAACTTAAAATTAAAAAGGCGCTAGGCTTATGTTAGATAATATCTCTGTTGTTATTATTGTTAAGGATGGTGGCAAGACTATTGAAAAAACGTTAAACGCCTTAAATCAATTTTCTGATGTTGTGATGTACGACAACGGTTCAACAGACAATACTATTGAAATTTCAAAGAAATTCCAAAACGTCAATCTTGTTCAAGGTGATTTCACAGGCTTCGGTCCCACCAAAAACAAAGCGGCAACTTATGCGAAAAATGACTGGATATTGATTCTAGACAGTGATGAAGTGGCGGATGATAATTTTGTCAATTATCTCAAGTCTCAACATTTGAATGATCAAAGTGTTTATATGGTTAATATGGTTTCCTACTATAAGGACATAAAAATCAAATATTCAGGCTGGAATAACGAAAAGCACGTACGTCTCTACAACCGAAAACTTACCCAATATAATAATAATTATGTACATGAAGATATTGAGATAGAGGGCTTTGAAGTTGTATTGCTACAGGGAGATATTAAGCACTATAGTTATCATGATATTCACGATTTTATTGTTAAGTTAGACCGTTATTCAACTTTATTTGCGCAACAAAATCCGGATAAATATTCTAGCCCAACAAAGGCAATACTTAACGCAGGTTTTTCTTTTTTTAAAACTTATATTTTAAAGCGTGGATTTTTAGATGGTTATGTTGGTCTTGTTATTGCGTTTTCTCACATGGCGACTAATTTTTATAAATATATTAAGCTCTATGAGCTAAATCAAAAAAAGTGAATATTCTCATTACTCGCCATGACAAAATTGGCGATTTTATCACTTCACTGCCTTTATTTTATGTGGTTAAAAAATCAAATCCACATGCAAAAATTTACGCCTTAGTTTCAAAAGTCAATTTAGATTTGGCTCAACAGGCTGATTTTATTGACGAAGTTATTTTGTACGATAAAAATTATTTTTGGCTAACTTTAAGAAACATCAGGGCGGCTAATATCAGTATTAGTATCAGTGCGTTTATAGATACGAAAATAGGCTGGATGTTGTTTCTTAGTGGAATTAAAACACGCATTGCGCCAGCGACCAAACTAGCGCAACTATTTTTTAACAAAACATTAAAGCAGAGGCGAAGTCTTGTTGAAAAAACAGAGGTTGAATACAATTTAGATTTGGCAAAATTACTAGATGAAAAAATTGATCTAAATTATAAAATACCGCTACTTAAATTAGATAATAAACAGCAATTTAGAAGCGCCAATCATCTAAAAAATAAGAAACTAGTACTTTTTCATCCTGGCTATGGTGGTAGTAGTGATGGTAACTTAGCATTGGAAGATTATTTAAAGCTTGCTAATGCCGTTAGGAGTGTGTCCAATATTCAAATCATATGGGTATTTGGCCCAGACGATTTGGATGCAAAAGATAAAATTAAGGCGCTAATTCCTGAGTCAGATATTATTTACCACCCATCAACTGTGCTAGATTATTGTTATTTAATTAGAGATGGTGAGTTGCTTATTAGCACATCAACAGGTCCCATGCATCTAGCGGGTGCATTAAATATTAAGACAGTTAGTTTTTTTGGTAACAACTTATTTGCCAGCTCTAAGCGCTGGGCTGCGGTGAGCGAGGCCAATAAACAATTAAATATTGAGATTGATAAAGATTATCAACAAGACTTTTTAGAGAAAATAATCGACTCAGCCATTCAAAAGCTTAATTAACGTTATTCTGTTTTTTTGAGCCGATATTGTTTATCCGCCTCATAATCCTTATACACAAACGAGCTAATAAAGATAAAGAGTAGTCCTGTCATGTGTACCATTAAATATGAATCACTCAGCATAATTAATAAATATAACAATGGCAGGGCAATGCCTATTTTCTTGACAAACTCTTCATTGGAGTTGATTGCAATTTTTATTTGAGCATAGAAGAGGTAGAGCATGGCTGCTAATCCTAATAACCCAAACTGAACCAGGATCAGCACATACATGTTGTGAGGGTTGTGAATTACTAGTTTATCTTCAAGCTTTAGATTATTTTTAATACTAGCTTTTATAAACTCATTTTTATAGTCTCCTGTGCCAACGCCTATTACAGGGTGCTCTTTAATAATGCTCCATGAGTTGATAGCAGAAGAGATTCTCATACCTGTTGATGAGTACGTGTGGTTTTTGTAATCAGATAATTCTGTCACAGCTGAATCCACTCTATCGCTAAAAATTTTACTGTTTAAATAGAATGTTGAACTAGTAATTACAAGAACAAAAAGAGAAGCCGAAGATGCTTTAAATGCATTTTTTGGAAAATACTGAAAAATTAAAACCACCAACATTGCAAAGTACATTACTTGGCCCGCCCTACCGCCAGTAATAAACATATTAATACTCATGGTGATAATAAAGAAGCTGTAAATAACCTTTTTAGATCTGTTTATAGAGTGGTCAAATAGCACATAATATGATAACAGATATATGGCAATAGCTAAAAATGGATTGTATGTGATGTGACTCATTAATGGAATTGGATCAATCAATGTGGCACCGCCATACAGTGGTAGCAATTGAAAGAATATTCCATATGACCATATCTCAGATAATGACATAGATGCTAAAAAAGCCAAAATATAATATTTAACATGCTCTCTTTTAACAAAGAGCATAAAGATGGGAATGAATAAAAATTTTAATTGTTTTTTGAGTGTCCACAAACCAGATTCGATATCAGCCGTCCAGAGTAGAGCGACTACATGCACTAAAAGGTATAGGAGTACAGCAATAACTAATTTATTGTCCTTTAAACGATAAAAATCAGTCTTAAAGTCGGCTTTTACAAGCCATAATAAAAATATTAATACAGCAAAAAGGTTGCCTCCAAAGACAGTCAAGGGCAAGAAAAAGGCAGTCAGCATTAATAAATAGGAGTTAATACTGTCAATTGAATTTCTGATTTTTTGCATTATCAATAAGAAGTTAAAAATGAATTATTTTTTTAGTCAAATTATTTTAATTTTCTACTGACCATATCGTAAAATCAGAATTAATATTATATGTTTTTAAGGGTGAAAATTGCAACTAAATTTTAGACCAAAAGCGGCTTTCGCCTCAAAAAAAGCATTTAATTATTTGGCAGATAAGCATCCAAATGATATCAGACAAATAATTGTTATTCGTCATGCTGCAATTGGTGATTTTATGAATATTCGCCCTTTTTTACTGGGCTTAAAATCATTCTTCCCTGACGCTAAAATAGCCTTAAGCACTATTAATACCTATGCATATGGCACACCAGATGATTTAGTTGATGATGTTCATATTATTGATAGAACTATTAATGGCAAAAAAACCAGCGCCTTTCAGCGTTTAAAACAAATTAGACAGTTGCCTAGGGCGGATTTACTGTTTGACTTAACCGATAGCTCACTCTCTTTATTAACTGCAATTTTCTCTAAACCCAAATTAAAGATTGGCTACTCATATCGCCCGTCCAGGCGTTTCTTTTACGATATTTCAACTCTTAGAAGTGATTTTGTATTGGAAGCTGATTCGGTACTGCATATGCTTTATATGCTTGGGTACTCTCGTCACGGTGATTTAGAGTATGGTTATGACAAACTTTACCCTAAAAAACCTGCAAAACAAATTGTGTATTTTGCTGGCGCCTCTATGAAGAATAAGTGCTGGAGTGAAGATAAATTTAGCGCTCTAATCGGTCAACTTTCAGATCAATACCCTGATTATAAGCATGTCATATTACAAGGTATTCGCGATGATGAGAAATTTTTAGAAATATATAAACCTATTTCTGACAAGGGAAATGTAGTCCTAAAAGAGACAATGAGTCTTGATGGTGTTATGCAGTTTTTGTCTAATAGTCACTTGTTAATTTCTAATGATACAGGTATTAGAAATATGGCTATCGCAACACAAACACCAACTATTGGTATATTTTTTGATATTGCGCCATTTAAGTATTGGCCCAATGAAAAAAAGCATAATTGCGTTTTTAATGAAGACTATCGGCAGCCAGCAGTAAACGATGTTCTTAGTAGTGCTGTAAAAATGATGGAATATTTACAGTGAAAATTCTACACTTACTCTCACAAACGCATCTTACGGGTGCAGAGGTGTATGCAGCAGATTTATGTAAATATCAAATGAGCGAGGGGCATGAATGCTTTATTATTTCAGATACTTTGTCAGTCAAATCTGATGCAGAATATACCCCAATGTCGATTCATAATCGAAAATATATTAACCGTATTCGCAATATACTGGTGCTAGTAAAGTTTTGTAAAGCGCATCAAATTAATCTCATTCATGCACATTCAAGGGCTGGCAGTTGGCTGGCTAATGTTGTACGATTATTCGTGAATATTGCTTATGTGTCAACCATTCATGGGCGCCAAAGTGTGCATTTTTCAAGTAAACGTAAGAATGTGTATGGTCAGCGTATTATTGCGGTGTGTGAACATCTCAAAGAGCACATTGGCGATGAGCTAAACATTGATGAGAGTGTTTATCTAATTCGGAATATTATTGATGAACATTAGTATTATTGGCAGGTTGACTGGCCCAAAAGGTGATATCGCCTATCAAATTTTATCCAAAATTGCACCTCAGTTTCCAGCGGTAAAGTTTAATATTGCTGGTGGCCCGGTAACGCCAAGGTTCGAGAAACTGGCATCTGATAGTATTAAGTTTTATGGATTTGTTGATAATGTTCCCAGTATCATTAAAGAGTCGGATTTGGTTGTTGGCGCTGGGCGTGTTGCAGTTGAGGCGTTGCAACTAAACACCCCTATATTAGCAATTGGTGAAAAGCAATACATGGGTATTTTGGATAAAACTAATATTACTCAAGCTCAAGTGAGTAATTTTGGTGATTGTGCGCTAGATGAGGTGCACGATTTTGATCAAATCAGTAATGATTTAAGGAACTTTATTCAGTCTGATTATCAGCAAGACGATTTATCAGAAGTGGTTGACCAATATTCACCTGAAGTGGTATTGCCAAAAATCAACCAAGTGTATTCACATGCACTTACAGACGTAGCATTCGCCAAACTAAAAGAAGTTCCAGTGATTATGTATCATCGAGTGGTGGATGATCCGCTGACTGACTCTAAGTTTAATGTGTACATTGCTAAAGACAAGTTGGATTGGCAACTTGGAAGCTTAAAAAAACGCGGCTTTAATTTTATTACTTTTAAAGATCTTGCTAAGGGTGCAAGAGTCGCAAAACCAATTATCTTTACCTTTGATGATGGTTATGAAGATAATTATTCCAACCTTTTGCCTTTATTAAAAAAGCATCAAGCAAAAGCTGTTATTTATTGTTTGGGCGATCGCACGGTCCAAAGTAATATTTGGGATGAAAAATTAGGCGAACCACGTGCTAATTTAATGAGCGATAGTCAAATTAAAGAATGTCATGAGTCAGGTTTGGTGGAAATCGCATCACATGGCTTAAAGCATCAACACTTATCTAGCTTAAATGATAAAGAAGCTCGTGAGGAGTTTGAGTTATCAAAGTTAAATCTTGAAAACTTAATTAATGATAAAGTTATTTCTTTTGCTTACCCCTATGGCGATTATAAAAAAAGAGAAGAAATTTTAGCCTATGAAGCTGGGTATGATTTTGCCATTGGTACAGTTAATGGCCCTCTAAAATTAACAGATAACTATTACGCAATTCGTCGTATACAAATTTTCCCCAATGAAGGTAAGTTGGGCTTTTGGAAAAAAACAAGTGGGTTTTATTTACGCCTATGTAAATTAAAAGGCAAGGATTTTTAGTTTAGGCGCTCTATAACAATTTTCCATTAAAAAACCTCTTGCTATGCAAAAGTCTTTTAATTTTCAGCATTAGACTGTATTTTACAAGGCCTTTTTTTACAAAGATAGTGTCTGTATCATCCACAAACCAAATTTCATAGCTAGCATCTTCTAGCCATTGGGTTAGCTCTTTAATTTTCGGGTTGATATAATCTCTGGATTGGGTTTCTATACATATGACTTTTGGCCTGCTAACCATATCATTTATTACATCCCATTCGCCACCTTCGATATCAATACTTAGAATGTCAATATCCCCTTTATCAAAAGTAGAAAATACTTCTGACTGAACCTCTTTGTGGCTTAAGTTTTCTTTTGATTTTCCATCATGAGCGATCGCTGGACTGTGATCAATTGTTTCGCAAAATGAGGAGGCTCCAGCGTTATAAAGTTTAATAGTCCCTTTGAATGATGAAAGGGCGACAGAGTGAATTTTAACGTTGTACTTTTTGCAAAACATTTTGTCAATTTCTTTTGCTGTATCTGGGTCAGCTTCAAATAGTGTACAAAAGGTGCCTTCTTTTATAAATCCAAGTGTATTTGCAGTTTCTGGCTTATAGACCCCAATCTCCACAACGTGTTGATAATTAATGTCAGTTTTCTGTATCATTTTATAAAGCATGGTCATGCTTTTGCATTTTACACATAAGGAGATTAATGAACTGGGATAAATTTTCTGACCAACCTCATATCATTACTGATAAAAAATTTAAGAAATCACAAAAGAAAAAATTCTTTCTAGAGTATTTAAAAATGCTCTTTGTATTTATGATTATTTTTCCTATCTCTTTTGTATGGCAATTTTTAATGTGCTATCCAAAAGCGAAAATGCAGCTTGGTATTGGTGTTAATCTGGATAAAGGTGACATTCAATATGATCTGGTTGAAGAGTTGGGTGTCAAGGAGTTGTTGCTACGAATGCCACTTTGGGATATGGATGGAATTGATGAATATGTTGATTTTGCTAAAGGTTTTGGTAGTGATAAAAATATTGTGATCAATATCTTGCAAGATAGAGAGCATGTAGAGAATTTAGAGTTGTTGCGTGCTGATGTTAAGATTATTTTCAGAAAATTTCAATCGATATCATCCGAGTATCAAATTGGCAGTACAACCAATCGAACCAAGTGGGGTTTTTTTGCAGTTAGTGAGTATTTAAATTTTTATCAAGTGGCCCAACGGGTGAGAGATCAGAATTTTCCAGAGTTAAAGCTAATTGGCCCTAGTGTGATTGATTTTGAGTATTACTATACCGCTTCCAGTCTTTTTAACCTTAAAAACATCAAATTTGATAAGCTGTCTTCTTTATTGTATGTTGATAGAAGAGGGGCGCCCGATAAGCGCCAATATGGCTTTAACTTTAAAAATAAAATTAACCTATTGACTTCAATGGTTCATTTGTCTGCCAAAGCTAACAATGAAATCTATATTACTGAAGCTAATTGGCCGCTTGAAAATACAGCGCCTTATGCGCCAACTAGCGAAAAAGAATGTGTGAGTGAATCTGATTATTCACAATATATGCAAGACTATATAAAGATTGCAAAAGGCACTAACAAAATAGATAAGTTATACTGGCATCAGCTTGTGGCTCCAGGATACGGCTTAGTCGACAATCGAGATGGTGTTGTTAGAAAAACACTGGCTTTTTATAAATTTAAACAACTTTTAAACTAGTTTATCTATGGAAATTATTAGACAATTATTTAAGCATTATTTTTATTTGATAGTAGTATTATTTATCGGCAGATTGTCGCTGTTTATTTGGCAGTTTGACCGATTTTCTCAAGTTAATGAGTCTTACTGGTTGAGTTTTGTTTACGGCTTAAAAATGGATACTATATTGGTATTAGCCTTGCTGTTCCCGATGTTATTTTTGTTGACGTTATCGCCTAAATTCACCTCCAAACTGGTTGATAAGCTAATCGCTTATTATTACTTGGCTGTTTTAATGTTAGTGGTTTATGTGGAAAGTGCCACTTTTCCATTTTTTGCTCAATACGATGTTCGACCAAATTATTTATTTGTTGAGTATTTAGAGCATATTAAAGAAGTTTCAGCCATGTTAATCGCTGATTATAAGTTGGCATTGCTATTCACCTTTGTTGTTATGTTTGTAGTTGCCAAACTTTATTTAAAAAATATCAGAGGAAGGTTTTTATCTTCTTTCGAGTTGTCGTACATTAAAAGAGTCGCAATTCTTGTACCGCTGTTATTAATATTTGTTATCGGCATTCGATCTTCGTTTGGTCATCGTCCAGCTAATATTTCTGATGCCCTATATTCATCTAATAGAGTGTTAAATGAAGTTACCAAAAATTCCTTATACAGTGTTTTATATGCCATTTATGCGAACAAATATGAGTCAAATGTTAAAGGGTATGGCTCAATGCCAATTAATGATGCTATTGATAGAGTTAAGCAAAGGCTTAATATTCAAAGTAACCACTCACACTATGTTTTCAATAGAACCGTTAAAACAAATTTTCCCCAGAAA
>Ga0209250_1001001_pt1 | contig 10834 bp, 8 predicted proteins | sample SaaInlV_200m_DNA_FD_184663 | JGI IMG/M metagenome (GOLD analysis project Ga0209250, IMG submission 184663) | Marine microbial communities from expanding oxygen minimum zones in the Saanich Inlet - Saanich Inlet SI072_LV_165m_DNA (SPAdes) (version 2) | ecosystem: Environmental > Aquatic > Marine >... | reverse complement strand
CAGAACCACGAGCCACGACACCTAGCAATGGCAGCATCAGCGCAGTGGATTCTTGAACGTGCCATGGTGGCCATGGCTAAGGCTGCACGTAAACGCTATCCACAGGTGTCCAAGTTATGCCTATCAGGTGGTATTACATTGAATGTATGTGCTAACCGGCGTATTTTTGATGAAGCAGGTTTTGATGAGCTGTTTATCGCACCGGCTGCCAATGATGCTGGTACTGCATTAGGCGCTGCTTTGCTGGTTAATACCCTTGTCACTGGTAACAGTAAATATGACTATACCGTTTACTGTGGTCCAGATATTGTAGAAGAGTTTGATATTGAAGGCTCACTGCGCTCATTTGGTGGACGTATTTGTTATCAACGTATGTCATTCGATGCACTGTGTGATTATGTGGCAGAACGTTTGGCTAGAAATGAAATTATAGGTTGGGCTCAGGGCAAGATGGAATACGGCCCTCGTGCTCTTGGAAATCGCAGTCTGTTGGCAAACCCAGCTAGCCCTCTAGCCAAGGACACGCTCAATAGTAAGGCCAAAAAGCGGGAGCATTTTCGCCCCTATGCACCGTCCATCTTGGCGGAAGAATGTATGGCTTGGTTTGATATCAAAGAGAGTCCGCACATGTTGATTGAGGCAAGTGTCTTACCGGAGTGTAGATCTCGTGTTCCCGGTATCGTTCACTATGATGGTAGCTCTAGGCCACAAACAGTTACGAAGCTGGATAATTATCGTTACTATAGTCTGATTGAGAGGGTTTATAATAAAACCGGAGTTCCGATGCTGCTTAATACTTCTCTGAATGGGCATGGGGAAACAATCGTCAACAGCCCGCTTGATGCGGTGTTACTCCTCTTGAACTCTGAAATTGATGCAATGGTCATCGGTGATTATGTAGTGGTTAGGTCTTAGGTGAATGATAATGGATCGATGTTTTTTATATGCTGAATTGATTTTATTGCAATTAATTGTTGTAGTTGGACTGAGGAGGTGCTGGAGTCACGGAGTCATCTATGAGTAAGAAAATTCCTAATTGGAGCAAAGTGGGTAGTTGGAACCCTGAAAGTAAAAAGGTAAAGCTATCAGATTCAGTTCCTTTGCCAGCTCCGTTTCTGGTCTATGTAGACCCTTCCAGTGCGTGTAATTTTCGCTGCAAATTTTGCCCCACTGGTCACAAAGATTTGCTTAAGCAGGTGAATCGTAAGCCAACAATTATGGAGTTTTCATTATTTGAAAAGATACTGAGCGATTTAGAGGAATTTCCAGCTAAGGCCAAGGCATTTTTCTTTCATAAGGATGGAGAGTCTTTAGTGAATCCTCGCCTTGGGGAAATGATGGCGCTTGCTGTGCAACGGGATATAGCAGAGAAATATTGGTTGACTACCAATGCTAGCTTAATTACTCAGAAAAAGGCGGAAGAGATTGTTGCTAGTGGTATAGATGCAGTCCGCTTGTCGATTGAGCATGTGTCTTCAGAAGGCTATAAGATGCTGACGCAGAATTTTTCCAAATATGAGCAAGTGCTGCAAGGCGTGACCATGCTTTGGGAAGAGCGTGAGCGCAAGGGGAGTACGATGCGTATTTACGCGAAACTTATTGATTTTGATTTCACTGAAGAGCAATTGGAAAAATTTTCCTATGATTTTGGTGATATTTCAGACGAGGTATTGTTGACACAGCCCAATGCTTGGACTCGACCAGATGCTTATGACTTCACACTGGGTGTGAAGCCTCAAGCTGGTTATGATGGAGAATCTCGCTTGGCGCCGGAGCGTATAGCCTGCATCAACCCTTTTTATAACTTAGCAGTCAACGCCGATGGGCAAGTTGGCCTTTGCCCTCTGGACTGGAGCCGGGCTACTGTGATTGGTGATGTGCATAAGGAAAGTCTGATCGAAATTTGGAATGGTCGTGGTGCCCGTGAATTTCAGATCCTACAGCTTTCTGGACGACGACATGAAAATGCAGCATGTAATAACTGTGAATGTATTCCTTATTCTCCCGAAAGTGAACTGGATGATGATATTGACAAATTATTGCCATTGTTTGAAGAACTACTACGTAATGCCCACTGAGATTTTTTGGAGATAATTTATTATGAGTTCTTTATTTACCTTGGATGAAAGGAATGATCTTCGTATCAGACGTTTTGATCCGAACCAATCTGGATTTGGGCCTGAAGAGGCTCGTAATGCTATCCTGTTTGGTGCTGGAGGAGGAGGTCGTTTTTTTCTGCGTTTTATGCGGGAGGCCGGAGTTGAACCTAGAGCTTTTGTTGATAACGCTCAAGAATTATGGGGAACTCAGGTTGACGGAATCCCTGTTTTTCCGCCTAGTGAATTAACATGTTCTGATGTGAGTAGAGTTATTTTATGCACAGCCTTTGCGCTACGAGAGCAGGTTGAGCAGTGTCAACAACTCGGTGTCAAGAATTTTGTGCCGTACTTCAATTTCTGCCAAAATCCCTTTCCTTTTGTAGTGGCCACGGAGGTAGAGGTTGAGGCTATATTCAATGATGATGAGATTAATGCACTGAATGATTTGTGGGGGGATGAAAAATCTAGGCAGGTTTACAAGGGAACTCTGGCATTTCGTGTCACTCAAGATGTACAGGACATGCCTTCCTATCAACGAGGCGAGTACTTTTTATCAGAATTTTTTACGCTAGCTGACTATAGGCGTTTTGTTGATGGTGGTGCATTTACAGGAGATACTTTGGAGGAACTCCTTGAAATTATGGATGGAAAGATTGAGCGTTACTATGGATTTGAGCCAGACCCAGAGAACTATCGCATATTGGAACAGGGACGTGATGCTCTTCCAAAAAATCTGGCAGGAAGAATACAGAATTACCCTATCGCACTAGGTGAAGATGAAGGAGAGGTCTCTTTTCAAGGGTTGGGAAATGCTTGTTCTGCAATTGGACAGGATGGTTTACTGCGTGTGCTTATGAATAGCATTGATAATGTGTTGGGTGAGGATGAATGTCCCACAATGATTAAGCTTGATATTGAGGGGGCGGAGCCGGCTGCCCTTAAAGGAATGGAGAAAACCATACGACGTTGTCGTCCGGCCTTAGCGATTTGCGTCTACCATGAAGTTGACCATTTGTGGAAATTACCCTTATGGGTACACCAGCTTGGAGTGGGATATCGTCTGTTCTTGCGTAAACATAGTGAGTCGTATAGTGAGACTGTATGTTATGCAGTCCCTTCGTAAAGAAAGCTCAGAACAGTATGCTTAGATTGTTACATATTTCTCCTGTTGACTTGTGTCAGGAAACCTTAATCGTATGAGACTTTTTGCTATGCAATGTTGTATGGGCATGTTTTGAAATGACTAATACAGTTTCTTTTATTCAGAAAGCTCGGTCGTATGAAAAAGATCGGCCACGTGTAAAGTTGGCGGATAAATTGCCGTTAACCATGCCGTTTAGTATCCAGATCGACCCCTCAAACCTATGCAACTTCAAGTGCCGTTTTTGTCCCACGGGACATCCTGACCTGATAAAACAAGTGGGACGATCACGTGGTCGATTGATGAGCTGGGCGCTATATGAAAAGTTGATTAATGAAATTAGTATATTTCCGGAACCATTAAAAATCCTTTCTCTGCACAAGGATGGAGAACCCTTGGTTAACCCTCGCATTGTGGATATGGTTGATTTGGCTCGGCGCAAACAGGTTGCAGATCGAGTGGGAATTCTTACCAATGCTGCGCTATTGGATAGAGAGATGTCTATTGGCCTAATTGAGGCAGGTTTAGATGTTATTCGTATTTCGGTCGAACATGTAACTAGAGAGGGTTATCAAAATATCACGGGTAAGTTTTCTGACTATGAAAAAATTGTCCGTAATGTAGCTGTCTTAAAGGAAGAGGCTGAACGGCGTAATAGCCAACTTTATATTGTAACTAAATTAATTGATTTAGGCCTTTCAAAAGTGGAATTAGAGAAATTTGAGCAAGATTTTTCAGCATCTTGTCATGAAATTGGCAGAACCACCGTGCAAGGGTGGAGCTTGAGTGAAATATACGACTTTACACTTGGAACTAACCCTCAATTTTCTTTGGATGGAAAGACGGCTCTAAAAACAGGCCGCATTACTTGTCCTTACCCATTTTACACTTTAGCAGTTAATGCTGATGGTGCCGTTTCACCCTGTTCGGATGACTGGAGTCATAAGGCTGCTGTTGGTGATTCTAATACCGAAACATTACAAGAGATATGGAGTGGTCGCCGTATGCATGATTTTCGTATGATGCATCTAACTGATGAGCGGCATTGTAACGATGCCTGTCGTAATTGTCATTGCTTACAAGGGGTTGCTGAAGATAGTGACTTGGATTTTGATCGCGAACGCTTAATATCTATATTTGGATCAAGATGATGAGCGTTAGTACATGGGGTGAGGCGCGACAATACAACGCAACTGAATCACGGCACCTTTTGACTGATGTTGTTCCGCTGCCTGCACCGTTCTTGGTTCATGTTGATCCCACTAATCTATGTAATTTTAAATGTCGTTTTTGTCCTACAGGTATGCCAGAATTACTGGAGGATGTTGGGCGTCCTGCCGGGAGAATGGAGTTTTCTTTGTTTGAGAAGATCATGCGTGACTTGAAAGATTTTTCGGTTAAACCCAAAGTGCTTCATCTTTATAAAGATGGTGAACCGCTAATACATCCAGACTTTGGGCCTATGGCAATGCTTGCTCAAACGAGCCAGGTAGCGGAAAAGATTAATCTAACTACAAATGCTGCTGCATTAACATCGGAAAAAATAAAAGACATTCTTGATGCTAATATCGATTTGGTAAGAATATCTATTGAGCATGTCAGTGATGCGGGTTACAAGGAGGTAACGCAAACCTTTAGCCGTTATCAAAAAATTGTTGATAATGTCGCTGCTCTCTACTCAGAGAGGAATAAAAGAAGATCTTATACTCAAATTTGGGTCAAGATATTAAATTTAAACCTGAGTAACGAAGAAATTGAAAAATTTGGTGATGATTTTAGTAGTATTTGTGATGAATGCCTGTTAATGACTCCAATGGGGTGGAGTCGTACGGATTTATATGATTTTACCTTGGGAAGTGAACCAACGACCGGTGATAATGGTGAAACACCATTGCAACGTGACCGAATTGTGTGTCCATATCCTTTCTATTCTATGGCCGTTAATTTTGATGGAACAGTTTCGGTCTGTTGTGCTGATTGGTCGCACGGAACTGTTGTGGGGGATGTTCGTAAAAATAGTCTTTTGGAGATATGGAAAGGAGAAGGGCTGAACTTACTGCGTCGTAAACATCTGTTAGGTCAACGAGCAGATATTGCTGCTTGTGCAAATTGTCAAACGATTCAGGGGTTGCCTATGGATAGTGACCTGGATTCAGAGCGCGCCCGGATTTTAAAACGATTACCCCTTTAAATTATGCATAAAATAGCTCCTGCTCAACTGTTGTCTATCGTTGTTCCAACTTGTAATCGTTCAGATTTTATTGATTTTTTTCTTCAAACACATATTCCCGTGGTTGAGCCGTATGGCATTACTATTCATATCTCGGATAATGCGTCTACTGATGATACTGTTGAGGTGATTGAAAAGTGGCAGAAATGCTATGCTCACCTTCATTTCTCTTCCTTGGAAGAGCATATATGGGAGGGTGTTCAGAATTATGAAAAAGCGCTTTCGATGTCAACTACTGAGTATACCTGGCTTATAGGTGACAGTTACGAGATTCCGGACACGACCCTTGATTATGTGTTGAATATTTTAAGTGCTACTGAGACTCATTATGAGTTTATGGTTCTTAATCTGGTTAACCAATTACGTGATATTCCTGAGAGAGTGTATACGGAGCCAAACGCGGTTCTGGAAGATTTGGCATGGATGATGGGATGTGTCGGTTGCACCATTTTTCACCGCAGTGTGATTAGTAATTTTATGTTTCAAAAGGAGCGCGTCCAGAGTAGTGCATGTGCTTTCTGTCATGTAAGCTTCGTGCTTAGGTATATGGCGAACTACAATGCTAGCCTCTACTGGGTGCAATCTTCAAGTATTGTTACGCTAAAGACGCGCCAGCGTAAACATGGATGGGGTGATACATTGTTTTGGCTGTTATTTGATAGCTGGCCACAAACTATTAATAGTCTACCAGAACAATTTTCTGAAAATAGTAAAAATATTGCTTTAAGGGTTCCCGCTAATAGTAAGCTCTTGGGGTGGCGTAATATTGTTAACTTGAGAGCACAGAATGCTCTGAATAGTGAGAAATATACAGAGTATTGTGGCAAGATGGAAACGATTGAAGCTGATTCAATTAGGCTGTTTATGAGAGTTGTTTTATTGGTGCCTGTTCCTGTTTGTAAGGCTATTATTTCTGGGATTGAGTGGGCTCGTCGAAAAAAATATCAAATCAGTAAAATTCTGAACCCTGATTTGGTTTTGTAATGCAAGAATATTTTGCTATTGATTTTTGCATGTATTTTTGTGGTGTGGGTTGTTAAAATCTGAATTTATGAAAATAATTACGAAGAAATTAATATGAATGAATATTTGTTGATTGTGTTGCTATGATTATTAATAGAGATATTAGAGAGCTAACAATTCCTTCTGAAGAAAGCATCATTTACGCACTTCAACGGATGTCTCAGATTGGTAGTCGTATTGTTTTGTTAACCCGTGAAGATGGTGTTTTAGAGGCCGTATTCACCGATGGTGATCTTCGCCAATGGCTTGCGAAGCAGAAGGATACTAACCTGAATCGTCCGGTTGTTGAAGCAGCGAATAGTCATTTTGTTGCCGCACGTGTAAGTGAACCTGCTAAGAGTATTGCCAATTTGTTCCAAGAGAATATACATTTTGTACCATTGATCGATGGGCGTGGCAGACTGGTGGCGTTGGCAACGAATGAGGATATCAAATTTAAGATCGGTGAGTTTGAGTTGAATGCTACCGGGCCTGCTTTTGTGATAGCAGAGATTGGAAATAACCACAATGGTGATCTGGCTCTGGCTCGTCAGTTGGTTGATCATGCAGTGGCGGCTGGTGCGAACTGTGCTAAGTTTCAGATGAGGCATATGAGTGCATTGTATCGAAAAACAGAGGCCAATGATGGGGCTGATGAAGACTTGGGTGCTCAGTATGTATTTGATCTTTTGACTAAGTATCAACTCACTGACGATCAGCTTTTTGAACTTTTTGATTACTGTAAAGGCAAAGGCATTGAACCTATCTGTACCCCATGGGATCTTTCTAGCTTGGCCGTTCTGGAACGCTATGGCATGTCAGCTTATAAAGTGGCTTCAGCAGACTTGACGAATCATGAGCTGCTTAGGATGTTCGCGAGTACAGGTAAGCCGTTGTTGATTTCAACAGGGATGTCCACTGAAGAAGAAATTGTACAGGCAGTGAGTTTGGTTGATGCCTGTAGTTCCCCCTTTGTTCTGTTGCATTGTAACTCCACGTATCCGGCGCCATTTACGGACATAAATTTGCACTATATGGATAGGCTCAAGGAGATTAGTGATCGTTTTGTTGGCTACTCGGGGCATGAGCGTGGCTTTCATGTCGCACTTGCAGCAGTGGCATTGGGTGCAAGAGTCATTGAGAAGCATCTGACTGTAGATCGCAGTCTAGAGGGTAATGACCACAAGGTCTCACTCTTGCCTAGTGAATTTTGTGACATGGTGCGCTCTATTCGAGAGCTGGAGAAGGCCCTTGGTTCAGGTGGTGAGCGTAAACTGTCGCAAGGAGAGATCATAAATAGAAATACTCTAGCCAAGAGTTTAGTGGCATCACGCCAAATTGCTGCTGGTGAAATACTCACAGCAGATGCAATGGTGATTCGTAGTCCTGGTCGTGGGCTGCAACCGAATTATCATGATGATCTAATTGGACACAAAGCGAAGCGGGATATGGAGGCCGGGGAGTTTTTCTATCCTAGCGACCTTAGGGAATACTCGTTTGATGCACGCCCATATCATTTTCGGCGTTCCTGGGGGGTTCCAGTACGTTACCATGATTACCGTGCAATCTTGGCAAAGACAAATCCAGACCTTTTAGAGTTTCATTTTAGTTATAAAGATTTGGATCTCGATTATCGAGGCTATTTGCAATCGATCTATTCAGAGCTGGGCTATGTAGTACATGCACCAGAATTATTTGCTGATGACCACTTACTGGATCTGTGTTCTGAGGACCTAGTCTACCGTGAACACTCTATTGCAGAACTTCAACGGGTTATTGAGCTGACTCGTGAACTAAATGAATTTTTCCCAAGCACTACTCGGCCATTAATTGTTACGAATATTGGGGGGTTTTCTACAGATCAGGTACTTAGTGAGCCAGAGATCATAAAGAAAGAAGATCTTTTGGAAGATAGCTTGGGACGACTTGATCGAAAAGGAATAGAGATCATAGTTCAGACTATGCCACCTTATCCTTGGCACTTTGGAGGGCAGAGTCATCATAATATTTTTGTCGACTCTGACCATATTGTGCGGCTATGTGAGCGTTTAGAATTACGAATATGCTTGGATATTTCTCATTCTAAATTGGCTTGTAACCACCTCAATCAGTCATTTAAAGAGTTTGTTGAAAAAGTTGGACCCTATGCTGCACACTTGCATATTGCGGATGCACTTGGTGAGGATGGTGAGGGGTTGCAAATTGGTGATGGTGATATTGATTTTAGTGCACTAGCAGAGGGGTTAGATCACACTTGCCCTAAGGCATCATTTATTCCAGAAATTTGGCAGGGCCATAATAATGAGGGTGAGGGTTTTTGGTATGCACTGGATAATCTTGAGAAATATTTTTAGTCTCAATTGTCATGCATGAATGTACATTGTTAATGCTGTGGGTAGGGAGTCTTCCAAATAACTCAAGGAGGTCATAGTGTGAATATAAGGATATTTATTACTGGAGGGACAGGTTCTTTTGGTCGAGCTCTTCTGCGCTATTGGATTAAACAACATTCTATGGGGGCTAGTGCCCCTTTAGTAACAGTGTTGTCACGTTCGCCTCAAGCATTTTTGGAACAATTTCCAGAGTTTCAAGAGCAGCCCTGGTTGAGTTTTCATCTAGGGAATATTTTAGAGTGTGAGACTTTGCCTAAAGGGGAGGCTTTTACATATGTTCTTCATGCCGCTGCAGATTCGACTTTGGAGTCGCAATTGGTTCCACTGAATCGCTACGACCAGATTGTCAATGGTACGCGCAATGTGTTAGAGTTTGCAATAGCTTCTGGTGTAGAACGTTTCCTTTTTATAAGCTCTGGTGGTGTATATGGAAAACAACCCATAAACTTTGAAGGTATTCCGGAAAGTTATCATGGAATTCCAGATTTGTTGCATTCATCAAATGGCTACAGTATGGCCAAACGCACGGCTGAGCACTTGTGTGCGCTTTACCATGCGCAGTACAAAATTGAAATCGTTATTGCCCGATGTTTTACTTTTGTGGGGAGAGATTTTCCCTTAAGTGTGCATTTTGCTATTGGCAATTTTATTCGGGATGCCTTGTGGCGAGATGAAATTGTTGTGGAGGGTGATGGTACTGCTGTACGTTCTTACCTAGATCAGAGTGATTTGGCTGAGTGGTTATTGGCCTTGATGAAAAAAGGAAAAGCGGGTAATGCTTTTAATGTTGGTTCGGATAAAGCTATTACGATTGCAGATTTAGCGTTTTTAGTGCGTGACCTAATTGCTCCCAATAAACGGGTACGTGTTTTGGGAGGGGCAACTATTAATGGGGAGAGATCATACTATGTGCCAGATATTACCCAGGCTAAGGAAGAATTAGGATTGGCTGTAAATATTTCGCTTGAGGATGCAATCCGTAATACTGCAGAAGCAGTCAGTAAAATATAAGAGGTTCGCAGAATAAAAATAGCGTAGCATTAATCAAAAGGTGGCAATGCTTGGGAAGGAAATCGATATGGTTATTGGAAGTGGTTGTGATTAATTTCCATGCGTAGGGTTTAAACCTTCGCCTTTAGGCGAACAGATTCATCTATGATACTCAAGGGCCTAGTGAGGAGCGTGAGAGATGGAATATCGTTATGGAAGCCATACGATCTACAATATAGAGTATCACTTTGTATGGGTAACGAAGTATCGTTACAAGGCATTGGTTGGAGAGGTTGGGTTAAGTGTGCGTCAACTGGTACGGCAGACTTGCGAGGCGTTTGAGATAAGGATTTTGAGTGGTGTAGTGAGCAAAGACCATGTTCACATATTGGTAAGTGCTCCACCGAATATGGCGCCAAGTGAGATCATGAGGCGAATAAAGGGAAGGTCATCCAGCAAGCTTTTTGAAGAGTTTCCGCATCTAAAAAAGCGTTACTGGGGGAGGCATTTTTGGGCAAGAGGATACTTCTGTTCTACGGTAGGGCAGATGACAGAAGAGATGATAAAGGATTATTTGGCTCATCACTTTGAGCCTAGACAGGAAGATGGTTTTGAAGTTGAGCCAGAGTAAAACGCGTCGTTTAGCCGACGCGTATCCGGGACTTTTAGTCCCTCACGTTAACCCACCTACTTTAGTAGGTGGTTGTTGAGTTAAAATCCGTAAAATAAAATTAATAGGAGAGGTTTGGTGGGAAAGGAAATTGATCTATTGGCTAATTACCCAAAAGCAAAGCGCAATGTGGAGTCCAGAGGGCAAGAAAAAACGGATGAAGATCGGAAGATTGCAAGAGAATTTGGGGAAGAATTCTTTGATGGAGATAGAAAGCATGGGTATGGCGGATTCAGCTATAATCCTCGTTTCTGGGCACCTGTTGTGCCAGCTTTTGAAAAGCATTTTTTGCTATCGTCTGAGACTAGA
>Ga0209250_1000998_pt1 | contig 10844 bp, 7 predicted proteins | sample SaaInlV_200m_DNA_FD_184663 | JGI IMG/M metagenome (GOLD analysis project Ga0209250, IMG submission 184663) | Marine microbial communities from expanding oxygen minimum zones in the Saanich Inlet - Saanich Inlet SI072_LV_165m_DNA (SPAdes) (version 2) | ecosystem: Environmental > Aquatic > Marine >... | reverse complement strand
GCTTGGCCTTGAGTTGTTGTTGTAACTTTGTCTGCCTTAGTCTTCGCATCTCTACGCTCTTTCGCAGTTAGTTGAGTGGCTATACCTAATAGTTTATTAGCTTTCTTAGCGGCTACTTCTTTCTCAACTTCTGTTGCAGTTAACTCCTGGAAGAACGACTCGAAGTCTGATTCACTAGCGCGGTTAGCACGTAACTCTTCTAGTTCATTAAGTTGTTCGGGGGTTAACGAGGATAGCTTGACAGATTTGTTCGTACCCACATGTAATGTCTCAGCTGTACTCAGTTGAGTCTTACGCTTAGACTTAAGTTTCATTGCTGGTGGTAAGTCTAGGAATTTATTTGGGGTGTCCTTGGTTGGTGATGTCTTCTTCTTAAGCATGTTACCAGCGAGTTCTTTCTCACTAGCTTTAGGTTTCTTCACGACCTTAAGTTTCTTAGCGACCTTAAGTTTCTTAGCGACCTTAGGTTTCTTAGCGACCTTAAGTTTCTCACTAGCCTTAGGTTTCTTAGCGACTTTAGGTTTCTCTGTCTCTTCACCTTCAATCGCGATAGGTGTGATTGGTGTACCTAAGTTCTTACCCGCTGCTTTTGCTGTTGCTTTTGCTGCAACCTTAACCTTCGCTGCGCCTTTCTTAAGGGTTGCCACACCCTTCTTAATAGTAGTTGGTTTTGCTCCGGCGTTCTTTTCAATGCGCTTAGCAACACGCTCCCATGTTGCAGTATTTCGTAGGTCTTTATTAAGTGTCTTCCGTGTTTGAATCCATGCGCTCTTACCTGCATCACTTAGGTTAGCCCAGGTGATACCGCCTTTACCCTTAGCTTTATTCCATGTCTTAGCATCACCAGCAGTGGCGTCGTCAATAGGTTGCGGGTCACCAATAAGCCCATCTATTGCTTTATCGAGGGTCTCATTCTGTTTCTTGGTGCTATCCTCTGTGCCAGTCGAACTGGATTCTTCCTCACCTTTAGTCAAGGCGTTCTTAGTTACTCCGTCTTCATCATCGAAGAACTCTAGCTGTTCAGTGTCCTGGGTAGGAGTAGCGTCTAACCCTAGGTCTTGCTGTACTTGTCTCTGCGCCTCTGTAGTCTCACCACTAACTGCAGCGCCGTATGCTGAGTCTAAGTCTTGTTGCTCTTGCTCCTGTTTCGCAGATTCTCTGCGTTCCTCACGTTCCTGGTCAGCACGCATCTGTCGCACTTGGCGTTGCAACTCATTGAAGTCATCCTTTGCTGCATCTTGCGATGCTTCCTCACGCTGTAAATCAAATGCCTCTTGCTCCTGCTCAACAGTCATAGGCTCTGGTGTAGGTACACCCTCAGTCGAAACTGGTACACCCATCTTATCTGTAATTTCAGCGGCTGTCATCTGCGGACCAAACACACCTAATAAACCTTGTTGCCCTGATGCTGTAGCGCCGATGTTGCCCTCTGGCACATCATACAGCGGTGTATCAATAGGCATCGGTCCAGCCTCGCCTACTGTAGTAACATCAGCTGCCTCTACACCCTTTGGTTTAAGTAAGTCAACTTGGTCAGTACCTGCTAGGTCAAACCGCCCTGGGATATTAGCGACACTACCAATAGGTCCACCGATACCGAAGCCAGCTGCGAACGAGTTAATCAAACGGTGAGCACCTTCCTCACTGTTCATATCTACGTCTTCATTAAGCCCGATTAGGATACCCTCTTGTGAGGCTTCAACTAAACCCTCAGCAGTACCACCTGCTAGTAGGCCAGTACCTGCGCGACTACCAATGGCTCTAGCCTTAGCGCCCTTACCTGCGATATCTTTAATAGCAGTCTTGGATGTACCAAATACGCGCTTAGCTAATGCAAACTCGGGCATCATCTCTAGCAGTGCATAAGGTACAGCACCTAAGAATGCATCTGTTCTACTACCCGTCTCACCATAGATATCACCTACACCAATACCATACATGTTTGTCATGTTAGCAATAGTTGCACCACCTGCTGTTGCTTGTCGCTTGCCTTGCGATAATGTGTTTGCTACTGTTTTGTCTAACGTTTTCCTAAATGCAACCGGACTCTTGGCGGCTGCAGCCATAGTGAAACTTGTTGCCTCGCGTAGTAATTTATGTTCAGCAGCTGTAATAGTCTGCCCTGCTGCACGCTTCTTCGCAGCCACAATGAGTGCCTTCTTAACTGTTTCCTTACCAAACATACCGAGTAGCGCACCACCTGCTGTACTGACAGGGTTTCCTCCGCCGGTTGCACCACCTATACCTGCACCAATCAATGTGGTGATAGCAGTTTCAACTAGCATTGGTGCTAGCTGAGCTCCGTTAGATACAAACCAATCCACTGCCTGACTACCCGATTCTATGTCAGTTGCAAGGCGCTGATATGGTTCGTTATAGGATAATTCTCTAAGGTTGTTATCAACAATACCCTGCCCTGTATCAACAGCACCTAGCGCCTGCATTAAGTAACCGCTGAGTAGCTGTAAGTTGTCAACACCTACATCCCAGTTCTTACTTACTAGCCTGCCGAGGCTTGGGTCTTGTATATTATTAATGTATGACTCGTACTCACCCTGGTCTACAGGGCGCCAGTCTCCAGCTGGTGGGCTAACCGGGGGCTTAGTCAATTCGTTCACTGATGCAAGTGCAGCACGATGGTCTTCGGCAGGGAATAACAAACCGTTAACAAACATCTCTTTAGTTGAACGGTTGTATGCTACGTTTGAACTTGGGCGGTTCATAGCAGGCATGTCGAACTGGTTAGCTTTAGTACGTGCCGCCTCACCCATAACAGCTATGTCTGCTGACGTTGGCCCTAGGTTATCAACGCCCGTTATAGTTTTAGAAACGTCCGTAGGCATGTACGGGTTCGGGGTGGAGCTCAGCCCTGTATCCATTGCGCCAAACATTGGGCTCATGAATGCACTCAATCCTGCTTTAGCCATAACTAACTCCTATTTTGCTAGCGCATTCGCTAAGATACCTTGGATAATATTAGAATCCTGATTTACATTGAACGACTTAGTATAGACAGTCTTATCATCCTCACCATCAATACCTGGTTCGATTACCCCCCTAGGGAATATACCTGTTATGGTACTACCACTGCGCGACCACAAGTTGCCATTGCCATCTGCTGTAGGGTCAGTTGGAAGTGAGTTTTTAAATATTTCTAATGACTTATCAAGGTCACCTTGGTTATTAGCCGTCGCTATATCTTTCATCATCTGGCTCATAATCTCAGCGTTCTTAGATTGGATACCATACTTAGCATCTATGCGTTTCTCGAACTCATACTCTTGGAACTTCGCTAATCGTGCAGCCTGTGATGCTCTGTACGCACTATTGAAGACTGTCTTAGCATAGTCTGTTAGCTCTGCAGTTGTAGATGATTGTGCTAGGTTACCATTAAAGTAAATATCCCAAGTGCCGTCATCCATTGGTTGTATTTGAATCTGGCTCCCCGTCATCTGTGATAGCACACCCGCTAACTTACCGCCATTGTTTCTATTGGACAGGTCTTGTAGCCCCTCAAATCCTATAGACACAAGGGATTCTAGGTTCTTAGCATTAGCCTGCGTTGTTAACTCATCAAACTTATCCATCTGGCCTGACTGTCGGTAGATATTAGCAAGGCGAGAAAGCTTATCTCTCTCAGTCATTAACGTTTGAGCTTCATACCCAGGGCCTATCTCTGTAGTATCTTGTATAGGCATTGCGGGTGGAGTTGCAGTCGGAGACCAGGGTTGCTCAGTGGGAGTACCGTCTACTGTTGTAGTGGGAGTACCGTCTACTGTTATAGTGGGAGTACCGCCCGTTGATGTTCCGTCCGTTGATGTTCCGTCCGCTACTGTCCGCACTCTACCTTTGTTGTCCTTAATAATGTTTCCACTATCCGTAGCAGCCACTGGAGTAAACGGCTGGACTACTGTCTCTGGGACAGGCTGCACGGAGCCCTCATTAGATACCCCAGCAAAATCAAAGTCGCCGCTTATCTCAGCAAAATCAAAGTCGCCGCTAGTAATACCGGGAGCTACTGCTGACTCACCCTGACTATTTTTAAATAGCGTGTAGAACTCATACGGAGCTTTCTGCGCCTGTGGGTAGAGCCCCGGAAAATGGCTAAAATATTGTTTAGCTTCTGCTGAGGTATACCAAGATGCTGCAGTATTAATCAGTTTATTATTACGAGCACTATTAGTTTTATCCTCCTTGGATTGATACTCAAATAGTCCTGGCTCAGCTATACGGCGCGAACTAAGGCGCTTACCTATATCGGATAATCCTTTGTTAAGGGTTGTTTTAGTTAATCCTATACGGCCAAGGTCGCCCGTGCCTTCCCCAGGTTCTATCGCAGGTAAGGAGCTTAACTCTCCTAAATTTACACCCATAAAATCTAAGTCACCCTTAGCTAGGCGCCTAAACTCTGCTAGTTTCTCAGCCTCTGCAATCTTTATAGGGTTGTTAGCTGCGAGTGTAGCTCTAGGCGTAGTAGCCAAATTATCAGGTCTTAGTTCCCTATTAAACTGTCGGTCAATATCAAGTAACTCCGGGTCTCTCTCATACTCATATGAGTCACCAACTGGCATAATGCCGGACATAGAATCAACTGGTTGATATGATAAATCCTGTGATTGTTGCTGGCGCATTTGACGTGATTGTTCTATACGCTGTAGCTTATCTGTCTCAAGCTGACGTAAATAGCGTAGGTAATTAGCACTCTCATCCTCAGCTTGCCATTTCCTCTTGTTCTCAAAGTCAGAGATATTGCGGGCTCTTCCGTCAGCAACACCTTGTTGAAATCCTAGTGATAATCCCATTTGTATCTCCTATGAATTTAACTTATGCCTTGACCAGTTAGGCCTGCCCATGCACTGCCATATGCTTTGCGTTCTTCTTCTTTACGCTTCGCATCAGCGTCCCATATGCTCTGCATACTTGTCCTATAACCGGTGGTTCCGGTAGAGGTTGGGAACATTGAGTTCGCTTGAGCAAATAACTTACCTCTAGTATCGTATGCACCTAAGGCTGCTTGCTCGCCTGCTGTTGATGCAGCCTTCTCGGTCTCTAACCCGCCTCTACGGTATACGTTTGGCATACCAGCTTGGTTGTAGCCTTTAGCGCTTGCAGTACGTACTGCATCTCGTGTTTGTCGTGAGCCGCTATTCTTAGCCTGTGCGTATTTCTGCTGCCTTAACCACTCGATGCTAATGTTATTAGCATCACGTAATGCTTGCTTAGCTGAGGCTAACTTTAATGCATCAACTTCTGCACCCTGCGCCTCTAAACGGTCAACTTCAGCCTGAGCAGCGTCAATCTGTGCCTGCTGTTCAGCTGGTAATTCGTTTGATATTAATGCGTTTGTCAGTAAGTTTCCACCCATATTCATAGCAGCTTTCATTGTGTTATCTTTACTGAAGCCTTTCTGGAATGCCTCAGTCCAAGTTGTTGATGATTTAGGCGCTGGCGCTGGCGCTGGGCCTGTCTTTAAACCGGCTCTTGGCTGAGTGGTAGTTATCGTGCCATTCAATTTCTGTACCTCATTTGAAAAACCACCTGTTTCGCCCCTAAGTGCTGAGTTATAGTCCTGGGTCTCTAGTGAGTTTAACCCCATGTCTGCGCCCTGAGCATCAGAAATCGGCGTAGCATCTAGCCCTTGCGTTAACTGCGAGGTAGTAGTGGGTGTGCCTGTGAAGCCATCAGTCTGCCCTTCAAGAGCCATGTTGTAATCTGAAGTCTCTAGTGAATCTAACCCCATCTCTGCGCCCTGTGCGGTAGTGATAGGAGTCGCAGCTGAAGAGCCCATTGCTAAGTTATAGTCAGCAGTCTCTAATGCATTCATACCCATCTCTGCGCCCTGTGCGTTTGAAATTGCACCAGCACCAGCTCCTGAGCTAGCAGTAGAGCCAAACGGTGAGCCCATACCTGAGCTGTATCCTGCGATACCACCACCGATACCACCCATGAGTGCACCACGCTTCCAGTCCTGTCCTGTTGCCTTCGCTGCTACAGCGCCAAGGCCTGCACCTACAATCGCTGAACCCGCCCATGTCGAGAACACACCTGTTGCTGATGCACCTAAGAAGCCGCTTGTTGCTATCGCTCCTGATATAGCCGGAGCAGCCATAGGGATAAATACCATTGCTGCTACAGCAACAACCTTCTTAAGTCCACCCCCTTTAAATTCAGTTGGGTACATTGATTGTCTGACAGCTGAGGCCAGAGGTGACATAGGTATATAGTCGATGTGGGTAGGGGTCATAATTAATCCTCGTTTAAGTTAAGTCGCATGTGTGCGTATGTGTGGTTAAAGCCAAATTTAGATATTATCCGAGCCATGGCTGGCGAGACCAATGCCTCTATAGCTCGGATGCCGTTCATATAAGCCCACCCGCACAACTTAGACCAGAACTTTTTAAAGAACGGGTTTAGGTGCGAGCCGCCTATCGCAACTATATTCATTGCTGCTAGTCTAGGGTAGTTGATAAGTTCCATTACGATAGCAAACTTAACATCGGGGTATTCCCCGCCATCTTTCTTACATATAAACACATACATCTGGCCTTGTAAAGCCTTCTCATATATATCATCTGTTGTTAGTTCACCGTGCATAGCTCTCTCAATAACTCTATCTAGTAATGGAACACACTGAGTCCAGTATAAATCAAACTGCTCTTGTGTTGCAAGTAATAAAGGTTCATAGCCATCAATCTCCACATTGTTTAACTCTCCCATAATCTCTAAGCCTTGGTGCTGCCTCCTTTAGGGTCAATCATCTTATTAAAAAAGTCTGTGCCCTTCGCTGTTACAACATGCGCTGGAATTACAAACTCGCCTTTAGATACATTAATGTTTACATCATCTGCAGTAGGGGTTGAGCCTGACATAATCTCACCGCCTCCCATGAAGTTGCCGCCCATCTCAGACTGTGCTGCTTTCGCTGCTAGTAATAACGCGATTGCTAAACCTTGGTCGTACTCAGCGTCTAGGTCTCCTGGCTCGACGATACCTTGCTGAATTGCGAACTGTACAACTTGTGGGTACATAGCAGGGTTCTGGATAGCGACAGTGGCTAACTGTACAGCCGTATTTAATTCTTCTTGGGTTAATTCACCGCGCTTAATAGCCTCCATAACAACCCATTTAATCTTCTCTACTTCGCCTGGGTTCTCCTGGATAAACTTCTGAATGTGCATCTCTATGGTTTTAGCATCCATTGGTGCACCACCTTGTGCTTGTCCTGGGCCTTGTAGCCCAACACCTTGAGGGGCTACACCTACTGGTGCACCACCTGGTCCTACTTGCCCACCCATTGCATATGATGTGGTTGGCTGCTGCCTAAAATCCATCATTGGAGCATTATTATTTACCTTTGCGCCCTGCATTGGGGTGTACGCCTGGTTGTTTGTCTGCGTTCCGCTAGGCATTAACTGCTGTAATCCTACTGGTAAGTCCAAAGACTCTGTGTTGTAAATCATTTTATTCCCTCCTACTAATCCGCCTGCGGCGTAACCTTCTTCTGCTGTGCGCTCCATCTCAATCGCGTTTTTAATTCTCATACGTGCTCTCCATGCTTCAATAGACTCGCCCGGAAGCTGCATGTCTGTATTACTAGCTAGGTTCTGCTGTGCGACCGTTGCTTCCTGGTTAGCTGCTAAATTAGCTTTATCAGGCTGAGCATACATTTGTGCAGCCTGCGCTTTTAGCATTTCATTTTGAGCTAATCTATTCTTTTCTAGTCTTTCTCTATTTAGATATTGGTGGTAACTAAGTAAGTTATCTCCCACAGCGGCTCCAGTTAGTCCTGCTGTACCCAAAGCTGCGTTAGCTGCTAGCTTATATGCGGGTATTCCTAAAAAAGCTGCCATATTATTTTCTCCTATCCTTTAAGTTGTCCTATTAATGTATTCAGCGCTAATCTGTTTACTGCTACATCATTTGCTAGTGTCTGTACATCCTTCGCTAGAGATACAAAATCTGTCCCGTCTGCTACTGACTCACCTGCTGGCAGCCCTGAAATACCTGACCATGTTTTTCCTACTGCGCTCACCTGTTGCATATCCTGGTTTGATACTGATGATACACGAATGCTACCTTTAATAATAGCCTTACTTGTTAAGTCTGCACCTCTAGTACCTGTCAGTATCTCCACATTTTCTTTAATAGCATTGAACACCTGTGACTGCCAGTCTGTTAAACCTTCAGTTGGGATGTTCGGGATGCCTGTGAACCCTGCCATTATGCCTCTCTTAACCCATAAGGTGTTTCGCCCAAGTGGATTGCTCTCACTCTAGCAGCACCTGACACAGATACTTCAAAGGTATCAGAGCGGTAACCAGCTGGGAGCCTGAAGATTTTGTCAGAACAAACGTTACCTTGGAATACTAGGACTTTATCAACCCACAGTTTAAATGTGATACATAAATAGTTAGCGTGAACTTTCTGCTCTCTAGTAATACAGTCGCCGTTAATTACTGGGCAGCCGTTAATGGAGCCCACGTTACTAACTCTGACACCCCCAACTAAATAATCAGTCGGTCCGTTAAGAGTGCCTAACTGAGCAGCCTCTGCCCAGCGTAGTATGTTGTAGGCTTTCGCTGCTACGTTGTATGCATTGATAGCATCAATCTCAGACTGAGGTGTGTCATAGTCTGCAATCACTCTAGCAGCACCGAGGTTCATATATTTCTTAGTAACAACAACTTTAGACTTCCACTCCATAGGGGTAAGTGGTTGAGTCATATCATCCCACTCGTAGATGTCGCCAGTTGTGTCAGTGATGTAGTACATCTTATTCGTTATTTGGTCAGTGAATGCTGCAGTGAACGTAGTCTGTACAATAGAGAAGAACCCCCCTGTTTTCTCATCCTGCTCAAATATTAATGAGTTGCCATTATAAGACCCAAAGTATTTATCTTTATAGAAATGCCCAACAAGGGTGCTAGGAGTTAGGTTCTCATTCCAAGTATCCCAGTCATGCACCATCTTAGTGATAAGGGATAAACCTTTAGACAATGAGTAAACCGCAAGTCCACCATGTGTTGCATATACAACACCATAGCCCATATTAACTACTGAGCGCTTCGATAGGCAGGGGTATAGCATATCAATACGTGCAACAACCATGGTTGCGGGGTCGTTACCAGATACAGCGTACGGGTAGGCTTCAGTAAGAATAACAATATAACCTGATACAGGCTCAATAGATACAATGTTAGAATCGAAAGTTAGTCTATACTTAACAGGCCAAGCGTGTGGGTTACCAGGTTCAGAGAAGCATAACTGGTTATCGAAGAACCCAACCAAAATATTGTTATGTGCTACTCTAAGCCCCTTCATACTAGAAGAAGGCTCATCGTAATAATCTGAACTTAATAGCCCCAATAGGTTCGTATATAAGAAGTCGTCAGTGTATGTGTATGAGCCATCACCCCAGTATCTCGCAGGGTCAGTAATCTCTTCAGCGACATCGTGGTATAGCGTACCTGCAGTGTCAGCAGTCTCGCCTGTATCTGCTGCAGTCTGGTCATAAGTTATGGTGTAGTCGTCAACCACTGCTTTAACAGTGCCGCCAGTGATATTGAATGATGTTGTCGTACACCCACTTACTTTGAACCTATCATCAGCAATAAAGTTATGAGGCTCTGCAAAAGTCACAGTGGAGACGTTACCACTACGCGCTACTTTCGTAGTGTTTATAGGGAACCACAGGTCTGATAGCTTGTAATACTCAGTACCCGACGCTGATACTAATGTCCTATATAGGCGTAGCCCGCGAACAAAATATGATGCTGTTGGGGTAGCTGTCGGTAACCCTGTTACAGTGATAACCTGACCTTCCTTAATATACAGTTCATCAGATGGGAGTGAAGCGATTGACTCCTCACCCCACGGTGTTATCCATGTATACACATAGGTGCGAATCTGCGTATTGCCCGCTAAGTCTACTCTACCTGCCGTATCTGAAGCAGTGGAAACCGCATCACCGGAGTTAAAGTATTGGAATGTTGTTGTTCCTGTGACAGTAACCTGAACATTAGTTGAATTAAATGTTTCACCCACTGTCGTAGTGAAGTCGCGTACCGTTACAACATTACCTGTACTTAAGCTGTGTGCTGTACCTGTGGTAATCGTTGCTGTGTTGCCTGAGTCACGTGCGTATGACGCTGTATTTGTTACAGTGAATGACGCCGCAGACGTAGTTGGAGTTGTCGTAGGTAGCGGCAGCCCAAGGTTGTAATATGTGTTTGGGTAAGGTGCACCCGTTGCAGTTGCTAGTGCATAGTTGGAAACCTTAGGGGCTCCATCGCCTGTGTAATAGAACCTCTGCTCGTCGTCCTCAGTGGATGAGGCTACTGCAATGTCCACGTCTGTTACCCACGTTAACCACTTAAGTGTGCCTGCTGCTATGTCACGTAGAGCATATAATGTTTTAATTGTACCTGTGCGATTAGCATCAGCGACAACAACTGGCTCCTGGTAGGGGATAAGGTCACCAGAATATAGCTTGGTGTTGTACGCTACCTGTGCTGCACCGTCAGGTAATAACTCCGGTGATATCTTTGGAGCTTCACCTAGGAATTTCTGTATTTTAACTGCACCCATTCTCTGCTTCCTTTACTGCTGCCGTCTGGTCTTCAACTAGCGGCGGCTCAATAATTTCCGGTTCTTCTATAACTATGCACCCCTCAGGCACTGTGTCGCTACGTGCAAGTGACCCGTTAGGGTACATTATAAGAGGGGTGTTTTCCATTCATAGTCCTTATGGTTTAGGATTAGCGTCTTTCACAGCCTTATTAGCAGTGTAGAACTCTGATTGTTTAGCAGTATCACCGAACTCACCAGCATCAATAGAGTGCCAT
>Ga0209250_1000936_pt1 | contig 11371 bp, 19 predicted proteins | sample SaaInlV_200m_DNA_FD_184663 | JGI IMG/M metagenome (GOLD analysis project Ga0209250, IMG submission 184663) | Marine microbial communities from expanding oxygen minimum zones in the Saanich Inlet - Saanich Inlet SI072_LV_165m_DNA (SPAdes) (version 2) | ecosystem: Environmental > Aquatic > Marine... | reverse complement strand
GGTGCTGGCCCCGCCGCGAGCGACCTGCACGAAGCGGACTCCGTGGGCTCGCATCAGGGGGAGGATGTACTTCTCGACCAGGACGCCCATCGACTTGAACTCGTCCCCCGTCATCGCCGTGACGACGATGAGGTCGCGGAGGTCGAAGTCTCGGCTGGAGGGGTCGAGCAGCCAGCGGACCAGGATGGCGGTGCTGTCCCAGCCAAGGCCGTAGCTCAAGATCACCAGCGTTCGGGGTCGTCGTGCCATGTCTCTCCTTCACCCCTACTACTGACGTGCCCTGCGTTCTGAGCCCCTATTTTCGCGGAAACTATCTGCGATTTGGGGCTCAGAAACATAACCCCGTCAGTAGTGGAGGTGGACGAACGATACGGAGCAAGCGATGACCCACCCGACGAGCAAGTACGACCCCCGCGACCGAGACCACCGCCGCACGCTGGCGACCGAACTGCTGGCCCTGTTCGCAAGGGCGCTCTTCATCGAGACGACCATCGACGGAACCAAGGAGCGAGTGTTCGCCCGAGAGGTCCCGAACACGGACGGCAAGATCAGGGTGCTGGTCTACTCGACCATCGAAGGCGACATGACCAGAGCGGTCGCCAAGGACGCCATCCGGGTCTGCGTCATGTACCGCAGCCGAGACGGCCGCGAGCGTGGCATCGCCTCCGCTCAGAAGCGGGTCAACCGCACGGGCGTCATCGACGAGATCACCAAGCGGGTCATCCTGCGGATGCGGGACTGCTGGAAGGCTGTGGTCAGCATCCCGCGCTGCCACTGCGGAGCCCCGAAGTTCGTGAGCAAGGTCCGCACCAACAAGCACACGGGCGTCAAGACCGGCGGCAACCAGGTCTGTGCCGACCTCTGCTGGAAGACGGCTGAAGACCTGAACCGCAGCAACCAGAGCTACCAGCAGCCCCGCCGGGGCCGGAGCCAAGGTCGGGGCAGCTACCGTCGCTGGTAGCGGCTCAGACTCCCGACCCACCCCGTAGTAGCCCCGGAGACACCATGTACGAAGCCGAACAGAAGCAGCTCAGGGCCATACCCCAGTGGAACTTCGTCAACCTAGACGAAATGCTGGCCAAGGCTGCTGCGGCCCTCGCCGCAAACGCGGACTGGTCAGCCTTCTGGCCCACGGCGCTGCCGACGAGTGTGGTCGTCCTGATGGACGACAGCACTGAGCTGGTCAAGGCGGCAGTCGAGGCGCGACTTCGCCGGATGAAGTGGCACGTCGAGCAGGGTCAGCGGGACTTCGCCATCAGCAACCAGCCGCAGTACGTCATTGACCGTGTGCTGGCGACCGTGCTGCCCGATGGCTGGGAGCCCATGAAGCCGGTGCCCTTCACCTCCTGCGACGTGGCCCCCCTCCCGGAGCCGAAGCCCGGTGACCGCCTGCTCCTGCTGTGGGACCAGGACGGGGAGCAGGACGGCCCCATCCTCATCGGCCCCGGTGACGAAGCCGCTCAGGCCAGAGCCACCGACGATGGTGGCAAGCCCGAGGACTACCACCGTGGCTTCGAGTGGGCGAGCATGACCGGCAGCACGCTGCACAACGGCGACGGCTGGCCCACTGGCATGACCCGCACCTACTCCTGGAAGGTACGGTGAGCATCACCCTCCCCATCGACTTCGGCCTCGACGCACGCCGCAAGGGCGAGAACTGCCCCCACGTCCTCGTGGACGCGGCGACCGGCTGTGGCCTGACCCCCGGCATGGTGGTCAACGGCACGAACGTCGGCATCGAGACGGCGTTCCCCCGTGGTGCCACCGTCCGCATGGTCCTGTTCGGCTTCACCAAGACCCACGGCTACGCCTGCGGCCTCGGCCGCGACGGCGAGTGGTGGCTTGTCCACCCCGAGTCCCTGACGGAGTCATCCTGATGGCCCGCACCCCCAAGGGCACCTCGCCCGACTACGAGAAGTTCGCCAGAGAGTTGATGGCCCTGTGCGGGAAGCACGGCGTCTGCATCCAGGCTGCCAACATGGGCAACGTGATGATCGGCAGAGCCCGGGTTCACGCCATCGGTGACCACGACTTCTGGGACATCAGCGTGGACGCCACCCACTGCACCCTCGGCGACGAGGAGGACACGGCACTCAACCCCGGAACCCCGCTGCTCAAGGTGACCGCAACGTGACCACCCGCTTCGTAGCCATCACCGCCGACCCCAGCGAGAGCCGTTGGCTCGACGTGCCCGTGCCCGAGGCGATCTACGTCGTGCCCTTCGACATGGCCGGGGAAGATTTGCTGCACCTGCCCCGCGTCCTCCCCTTCGACAAGGGGCACGACTGGAGCGTGCGAGACGGCCGCGTGCGGATCTCCCTTGCTGCGCACCACCTGGTCCTGCGCTACGGCCCCGAGCCGAAGTGCTGCGACCGCCCCCTCGCCATCGGCAGCCGCTACTGCCCATGGTGCGGGACCGCCACCAGCAGCATCGTGGAGGCCGCACCGTGAGCACCCTCCCCCCAGCGGTGAACTTCTTTCTCCTGAAGGAGTGCAACCTCCGGTGCCGCTTCTGCTACTCCACGTTCAAGGACGTGGACGGGCGGCTGACCAGCGACCAGTGTGAGCAGGTCGTCGCCCAGCTTGCGGACGCCGGGGTCGAGAAGATCACCTTCGTCGGCGGGGAGCCCACGCTCCACCCGAACATCAAGGAGCTGGTCCGGCTCTCCCACGAAGTCGGGCTGGTGACCACCATCGTCTCGAACGGAGCCCGGCTCCAACCACTGCTCGACACCTGCGCTGACCAGCTCGACTGGGTCGGCCTCTCGCTAGACTCGCTGAACGAGGATGTCGAGGTCCGCCTCGGTCGAGGCGAGTGGGGTCACGTCGCACGCATGGTCAATCTGGCTGCCGAGTGCCGCAAGGCCGGGGTCAAGGTGAAGCTGAACAGCGTCATCACGGCCTTCAACTGGCAGGAGGACTTCAACGACTTCATCCGGGTGTTCCGCCCTGACCGCTGGAAGGCATTTCAGGTGCTCCCAGTCGCCGGGCAGAACGACGGCATAGACGATCTGCTCATCACCGACGAGCAGTTCGCCAAGTGGGTCGCACGGCACGCGGACCTGGCCTCCATCGGCCTCGCCCCGGTCGCAGAGACCAACGAGCTGATGTCCTACTCCTACGCCCTCATCGACCCGCTGGGCCGCTTCTACTCCGGCGGCCCGGCAGGGCACGTCTACGGCGAGCCCATCCTTGACGTGGGCGTCGAGGCAGCGTGGTCATCGGTGGACTTCCGGCAGGAGCGGTTCGACCGCCGGGGTGGCAAGTACGACTGGTAGCTAGTCGAGGGGGGCCGCTCCACGGACCTTGTTCGACATCTGGTAGTGGTGGCCGCTGCCGTCCTTGCCGTACAGGTCGTCCAGCTCCAGAAGCGGGGCCATCCCGGTGGGCTCCCCGTCCTGCATCATCGGCCCGACGTTGATGTAGTTCGGGTCGAGGTCGTTGAACCAGGCCGCCGTCCCGTCGAACTTCGAGTGGATGAGGTAGGCCAGGCCCTCGCCCCAGCAGGGCGTGAAGTAGATCTGGAACAGCCGGTCGCCCGGCGTGACAGTCACCGGCTCGGTCGCCTCGATCTCCAGCGTCCACTGCCCCTGAAACCCGTTGTCCCCGACCCCCGCCGTCTTGTGGGCCTCGATGGAGAGCCGACCACAGGTTGAGCGCCCGTCCAGGTGGGGGACGATGCCACGGCAGAAGGTCTCCTCCATCGTGATGCCCAGGTAGAAGCGTCCGGGCACCAGCAGCCATGAGCCGTCCGCGAGCTTCGGCACATCCACGAGGGGTGGGGGATTCTTCGGGTCGATGGCGAGGTAGGTAGCTCCGTCCACCGGGTCCACGATCTTCACCCGCTTCTCGGTCGGGTGGTAGCTCCTGAGACTGTCGCCCAGCCGCAGGTCGATGGAGTTCGGCCCGATCTTCACCGGGGCCGGAACGACCTGGATGAGCCGGTGCTTCATCAGGTACTTGATGGCTGCCCGCGAGATCATTCCGGGGCCTTCCCGTACTTCTCGTCTTCGGCTCCCGACAGCAGCCCCTCACACCGGGCGTCCAGAGCTGCGACCACCTCATCCACGTCGATGCCGTTGGCCTTGCAGGTGGAGAGCAGCACGAACAGCACGTCAGCGGCCTCTGCCAGCGGGGTCGAGTCACCCTTGCCCCGCAGAGCCTCGATGAACTCGCTGACCTCCAGGTGCAGGTAGCACCCAGCAGCCGACCATCCACGGTCCCAGCCGAAGCGTTCACAGACCTCACCGGCCTTGTCCGCTGCCACGTTGAATCGACTCATGCGCCCCACCCCTTCTTGACGACCAGGGCCTTGCCCGCCGCCTCTATGTCGTCTCCTGCTCGCAAGGCCACGATGACCACAGCGAGCAGGTCCAGCGTCAGATCTTCACGTTCATCCTCGGTTGCCTCCCACCACTTGAGGGACTGGCGAACCCGGATGGTGTGGATCATCACGGTGACCTCCTCGGCGGCTGCATCCAGCTCGTCGAGGGAGGCTCCGTTGATGATGGGTAGCGCATCCACAGGGACACGCTACCCACACGGTCAGCTTGCCGAGAGGGCCGACGCCGCCTTGACGCCGCTCTCGGTCGAGAAGTGCTCGCCCTTCACGAAGACGCCCAGCAGCAGACCGCCGGAGACCTCGTAGAACGTGCCCTCCTTCTCGGCCTTGGCCAGCTTGGTCGTCGGGTGCTTGGCGACGAGCTGGTCCGGGGTCATCGCGGTCGCTCCGAGGGTGTCCGGCACGAGTCCGGTGGCACCGACGTAGAAGGCCAGCGGGCAGATGTGCTCTGCGTAGGTCCGGTCGATGCTGGCGTTCACGTTGCCCAGCACCTCCTTGAACACCGCCACGGCCTCGTCACGGTCCAGACCGCCGCTGATGGCGTCGTGGAACGCATCCGTGTCGGCCTGCGCGATGCCCAGCACCTCGGCCAGAGCTGCACCACCACCGAAGCCCAGGAAGTCCTCGTAGATGGGGAACGTCAGGGCGTCCACGGCGTCGAGCTTCGTCCGGGCGGACAGAGCCTTGACCGCCCAGGTGTTGCCGTCGCCCCACCAGTCCTTGAGGGTCGGCTTCTTGACCGCATCGCCGTCCGGGTCGGTCAGGGTGAACCGCCGCTGGAGGTAGGCGTTGCCGCTCTTCAGCTTGCCGAGGTTCGTGATCTCCGGCGTCCCCAGCTTCACCTTGTAGGACAGGTAGGTGTCCACCTCGCCCGTGCTCTGCGCAGCCAGGAGGTCGGTGTAGGGCGTCACGGTCGGGGGCGAGAAGTACAGGGCCGGGGTGATGTAGCAGCCCTTGAGCGCGACGATCTGCTCGGCCGTCAGTGCCTCCGACTCGCCTGCCGTCAGCCCCGCGAGGAGCTTCTGGAGCACGGTCAGCTTCGCCAGGGCGTCGAAGGTATCCACCGGGGTGCCCGCGAAGTCCTGGTCGTAGTCCACCAGCGGCATCTGGCTGATGTCGATTTCGTGCTGCTCGGACGGGATGAAGCTGCTCGCCTTCAGAACGCCCAGCTTCTTGAGGGCCGCGAAGCACCGCTTGTCGTTGGTCTTGATGGGCAGGACCGGCACGTTCACCACACCGTCGCCGACCAGCGTGTAGTTGCGGAAGCTCTTGAGCGCGAGGGGGATGCCCGCGATCTCCTCCACAGCGTTGCCCGTGGCCGTCTCCATGAGGGTGCCGTCCTCCATGACCTTGATGTTCACCGTCGCGGTGTCGCGGTTGATGTCGATGCTGGCCACCGGGACCGCCGTGTTCTCGCGAGGCGTCTGGAGCTTGTGCGTCGGCGGCACGATGCTGCCGTCCTCCGCTCGCGTTCCAGGCACCCGCTTGAGCCCCCGCCGCTTGTAGCTCGCGGCGATGTCACGGACGTTGACCCGCAGGCTGCCCTTGTACTCATCGAGCACCTGGAGCAGCGACAGCAGCGAGGGGCCGGTCTCCCCCAGTCCGTAGTCGGCGGACTGGACGATGGTGGTCGCCTCGAACAGGAACTGCTCGACGCGGGTGGCCATCGCGGACACCTCGGCGGCGACCAGGGCACGGGCGTGCGTGTTGATGAGGTTCGTGACGCGGGTGCTGACCATCGCGTACTTCGCGGCGTTCAGGTTCCCCAGCGCGATCTGGGCGCGGCAGTAGGCGTAGACCGCATCGAGACCCTCGCCACGACCACAGATGCCTTCGGTGTTGGCGTCGTAGGTCGCCTCGTCCACCTCCGTGTAGCGGTAGACCATCGCGTCGTCGCCACCCGAGAGGCCGCGAACGGTGAGGCCCTGCGTGCTGCCGAGCACCTTCCGGGCCTTCTTGCTGACGAAGGTGATGAAGTCGGCTCCGTCGAGGGGGGCGTCGATGACCGGCGAGATGCTGCCCGCCAGGAGGGTCTGCGTGTCGTGCAGGGCCTTGTAGACCTCGCGGGCGTTGCTGGCCTGCATCGACTTGCCGGACAGCCGGTTGGCGATGGCCGACAGCAGGGCGAAGTCACACCAGCTCCGGTAGCCGACCGTGTTGCAGAAGGCGTTGGGGTGCTTCTCCAGAGCCTCGACGGCCTGGACGATGACCTGCGCCTCGCTGTAGGGGCTGCGGTCGTTGGCGTAGCCGTCCGTGTGGAGGCTGATGCAGGTGACCTCGGAGTCGTCGATCAGCGTCTCGGCGGCGACGAGCGCCTGGGAGATGCAGGTCAGCCCTCGCGTCCGCAGGTTGCGGATCTCAGCCAGGTGGGGGCTGTTCGGAGCCAGCACGTCCTCGACGGTCACCCGCTGGAAGTGGACCCGCACGTCGCCGTGCGACGAGTAGGTCAGCAGGCTGATCTTCATGGAGGGGTCGTTGAACTCCTCAGCGGTGAAGACCTTCTCCACGATGCTCTTGACCGCCGCGAGATCGCCCCACATGGAGCCGCTCACGTCGAGGATGGCGATGTGGTGGCTCGGTGACGCGGCGGCCTTCGCCTTGTCCGGCGTGGCCTCCTGGGGCGTCACGGTGAAGAATCGGACCGGCTTTCCGGCGTAGTTGTGCAGAGCGAACTTCATGGAATCTCCAGTGGGTGAATCTGGGCCGACTACCCACCGGAGACTGGAGTTGACCCCCCTACCTGGGACCGAGCACCAGCCAGATCTCGATCTGCTTGAAGGTCGAAGCGACGCCGGGGCCGCTCTTCCGCTTCATCTTCACGGTCAGGGCATCGCCCTTGTCCAGGTCCGCGCCCGAACCGTGGTACGCCGTCGCTGTCCCGTTGATGTCACCGAAAGCGTCCGGCGGCCCATCCTCGGTGAACACCATCGCGGTGAACACGCCCGAGGCGTCGGCACTGTCCACGATGATGAACAGCCCGCGAACCTTCCGGTTCTTCGTGAGGACGATGGGGAACTCGTCCGACAACTGCCCCTCGGCTGTCTTGAAGGTCCCGCCGCCGGAGCCCGGGACGGCCTTGCCGCGAGTGAACTTCAGGACCCGAACGGACTCGTCCTCCTGGGCCTCTTCCAGAGCCTCAGTGGCCTCGACAGCGGCAACCGTCCGCTCCACGAACGCGAGCTTCTTCAGGTGGCTGATACGACCAGCGGGAGGCGGGTAGGGATTCTTGGCCATAGCGGGCTCATTTGCCTGGAGCCGCGAATAGAGGGACTACCGACTACGCAGCCGCCGCCATGCCCGTCCCGCGAGGTTCCGCACCCGGAACTGGCCGATGCGAACGTGCGTGTCGTAGCCGTAGCCCTGCACCTTCGCCAGGAGGGTGACCTTCCCGTCCAGAAGGAACCGGAGCCGGTCGCGGACGGGCAGCGCCACCACACACAGAGGGAGCAGCGCCCCCGGTGGGCCGTGTGCCTTCGCGATGGGGAGGATGAACTCGGTGTAGGGCTCGCTCATCACGCCTTCCGCTTCTTGCGCTTGTTCGCCACCCACTCGTCGTGGATCTGCTCGAAGGTCTTGATGCCGACCAGGTGCAGGCCGATCTCGTTGGCGTAGTTCTGGAGCATGTGGGGGTTCCAGGAGCTACTGGAGAGCCGAAGTCGCCGGGAGTCCACCACCTCGATGTCCCTCTGGGTGCCCTCGAACTGGATGGGGCTGCGGAAGATGAAGATCACCTGGTTGCCCATCTTGCTGATGAACAGGAACGCCTCGCCCTTCTTGAGGTCACCGGGGTAGTGGCCCATCTGCCGGAACAGGTTGAGGTTGGTGGCCTCGCTCCGGGCGAAGGAGCACATGATGATGCCCTTGAGGCGCAAGTTGGTGAGGTTCAGGTTCTTGAGGTTGGGGCCGCTCATTCAGGAACTCCAAGATCGTATTCGTGTCGGACCAGGACCGACAGCTTCCCGTCGCTGGACAGCGTCAGGTGCTCTGCGTTGATGTCGGTCATCCAGGACTGGACAGCCTTCAGGCTGGTGAGGGTGCCGTTCGGCCCGTGGGGCTCCACGACTTCAAGGGCCGTCGAGGGCTCCGGCTCCGGCTCCAGCATCTCCGGGGGCAGCTCGACAGGCACGATGGCCTGCGACGCCTCCACGGGCGGCTCTGGGGCTGCTACGGGCGCTTCTGCCTGCTCTGCCGCCAGCTCTGCCCGCATGGCCACGATGGTCTCGTTGCCGACGCCGGACTGGAAGCGGGTCAAGCACGCCTGCTGTGCGGCGTAGCCGGAGTGCCCTTCGGAGAGCATCTCCTTGACGAGTGCGCGCTTCGCGGCGCGGACCGCAACGAGGGTGGCCTTCCGGGATGCCCGGATGCCTTCAGCGATGCGCTCCTCTGATGACGCCCGCCACTTCGCCATGATCGATGAGCCCACACCGGAGCCGTATTCAGCCTTCAGGGCTGCGACGACATCGGCGTTGGAGCCCCCCTCGTCAATGATCTGCATCCCACGGTCGTACTTCTCCATCAGCAACACCTCCATCGCCCCGACTACTCGCGGAACGGTGAGAGTGTATCCCCCGAAAGTCGGGGGGTGTCAAACGAAGGGCTAGCCCTGGCTGATATTAGCCGGACTGGTAGAAGTCCCACTTCTCCTCGAACTCGTCCTGCGGGATCGCCGGTCGCTTGCCGGTCAGAATCCAGCGGAGGAGGTGGTACTCACAGGGGACGTAGCCTTGCTGGTCGTGGGACGCGAAGGCCTTTCGCGGGGTCATGGCCAGCGAGTGCAGGCGGACCCAGGGCCGAAGAAACGGGTGCGGCAGAACCCAGCCGACCTTCGGCCGCTCCATGCCGATACCGAAGCGGAGACCGCAGCAGGTGGGGATGTCGTGCTTGTGGCCTTCGGCAGCCCAGTCGAGGACCCGCCGCAGGAACCCTGGGTCAGTGTCCGCCAAGGTCACGTTCGAGGTCGGCCATCAACATCGGGCCGTACCTCTCCCAGTCGATGCAGCGATCAAGCCGGAGAGGCACCCCTACTGCCCGGTCGTCCACGTAGTAGTGGGCGTAGGGCTTCGGGGACTCCGTCCACTCTGCCGGCTTCGGGGACTCCGTCCACTCTGCCTGCTCCGGGTGGGCGTTCAGTGCCCACACCGGGATGCCCCGCTCCTCCAGCCAGACCCTCGCCAGCTCCAGCGGCTCTCCGCTCCGCATGGTGCAGACCATGATGCGGAGGGCCGGGTACTTCTCCAGGGCCATCTTGAGCCAGGGGACGGCTCCGATGTCTTCCCCCATCAAGGGGTAGGCGTGGGTCACCACCGTTGAGTCGATGTCGAGGCCGAGGACCACCATGGTGCTGCTCATCGGTACTGCTCCCCCAGCTTGCCCTTTGCCCTCATCAGGTCCAGCTCGAACGCATTGGTGAGCTTGTCGATCTTGTCCTGGTGGTGCTTCTTGCGCAGCCGAATGTACTCGTTGTAGCCGGTCAGGGTCAGCTTGTAGACGTTGTACGTCCTGATGGTGGTCCCCTGAATGTGGCCGTGGACGTGATGGAACACGCGAGGCCCGACATTCACCGGCCCAGTCTGCTGCGTCAGGTAGATGAACTTCCGCTTGATCAGCGAGGGGATGGTCCGGTCCAGGATGCGTCCCTGCACACGGCCTTCAACGACGGCGTACAGAGCTTCGACCTGGGACATCGTCAGCTTGGCCATGAGGAGCCTCCAGCCCCTCTACCCGCTGTGTGCCGGAGCCGGGCCTACAGGAAGTTCCGGGGGCTCAAGATGCCCCGGCCGACCTGGGGGCCGAAGGCAGAGCGGATGCCGATGCCGTACTTCGGCTGCTGGAGCCCACGGATGAACTTCACCGTCCGCTGCTTCGCTTCGACGGCCTTATCGAACTGGCCCTCTGCGTTGCTCTTCAGGCTCTCGTACTTCGATGACTTCTCGATGGAGAGGCTGACCCCGCCGATGGAGTAGTCGAACTCCTCGTGGACCCAGTTGATCGCCAGGGCCATCAAGGCGAACTGCATCGCCCCGTAGTAGATCGCCGTCCGCCAGGAGGGGTTCTCGTTGACCAGCTTGGCGATGGTGCAGACGTAGGTGCGAGGGGGGAACATGTCCCACCAGTCGATCCCACGCAGGAGGTACTGGTACAGCTCGGCCTCCTCCCAGACGTAGCCGAAGACCCGGTTGTACGCCCCGATGTCCGCCTCATGCTCTGGCGGCCGGAAGTGGTAGTTCCGGTCGGGGTTGTTGTCGCGGAGCATCACCCGCAGACAGTCGATCATGTCCTGCTCGACCGTGCTGTACGGGCTGGCCACGACCGTCCCGCTCACCACGACAGCGAACTCCTGGACGACCTGCATGAACGGGGTGCCTACAGCCTCCTGGATGGTCCAGCGGATGCGGTAGGTGCCCACGGTGGCTCCGACCGGGATCATCAGGGCGGCATAGTATTCGCCCACGGCTGGGTTCACTGGCACACGGGCCGGGTCTACCCCGATGAGCACCTCGCTCTCCGGCGGCCCTGGGTCCACGTAGTACAGCGCGTAGGTGATCGACACCGGAGTCGTCGGTGTGCTGGAGCTGTCCTTGATGAAGATGTCGAGATCGCCCCGGGCGACCTCCTGACCTGGGAAGAATGCGACAGCCATCAGCTCACCCCTTCCGGCCAGATGATCGTGATCCCCGTGGACGGGGCGTCCTTGATGTCGCTCGACAGACGCTCCCGGATGGCGTGCAGAGCATCCTCATGGACACGCATCCGGCTCACCACCTCTGCCTTCTGGCTGGCGGGGGAGTAGTGGATGAAGTCCAGGAAGTACGCCCGGCCGGTCTCCGGCAGGATGCGGAAGGCGTTGACCTCCTTGGACGTGACCACGGGGGCAGCGTCATCCACTGGACACTGGATGCGTCGATCCATCACGGGACGAACTCGATGATGAGCCCGGTCGTGAAGATCCCCGACCTGGTGGCCGCGATGAGATCCACCTCGACGGTCTCCACCAGGTCGTTCGCTCCGGCGTCCTGGGCGTCGATCTCG
>Ga0209250_1000935_pt1 | contig 11376 bp, 10 predicted proteins | sample SaaInlV_200m_DNA_FD_184663 | JGI IMG/M metagenome (GOLD analysis project Ga0209250, IMG submission 184663) | Marine microbial communities from expanding oxygen minimum zones in the Saanich Inlet - Saanich Inlet SI072_LV_165m_DNA (SPAdes) (version 2) | ecosystem: Environmental > Aquatic > Marine... | reverse complement strand
TAGAATCAAAATCGTTCAAATGATCGTTCATTTGTTCAAATAGAATTACAAAAAGTAAATACGCATGCGTATTTCAAGAGGTATAATGCTAAAAACTCGAGATAGATGTTCTTGTTGTAAATCCTATTTGAACGAAAATGCCCTAAACTGAGATATTGACTTGATAATTGATTAATCTATTTTAGAATCATCTCTATTAGAAACTAACCTGGAGATTATCCTTCACTAGTTATATGATTGATTTGTAATGATTAGTAATGAAACCAATTCGTTCATGTCCTATTTGTCCTAATTGTGGCTCTAAACGGTTTCATCGAATACCTGGTGATAAAGTGATTGTACAATGTCGTTCTTGTAACAAAGAAATTGAAATTTAGTTTTGATGTGACGAGTATATTTCATAGTTAATATTTGCACTTTCTTTAGATTACTTATGGCAAAAACATGGAAAGATAACGATATCAGTCTAGATTCTATAAAGGATCAAATAGTCGCTGTAATTGGTTATGGAATTCAAGGTGATGCACAAGCAAATAACATGAAAGACTCTGGTCTTAATGTTATAGTCGGTCTTAAAGAAGGCGGTAAAAGTTGGAAAAAAGCCGAAGCTGATGGTCATAAAGTAATGTCTGTTGCAGATGCAACCAAACAAGGAGATATTATTCACATCTTACTTCCAGATATGATTCAGGGTCAAGTTTACAAAGATGAAATCGAACCTAATCTTTCAGAAGGAAAAGCATTGTCATTTTCTCATGCAGCTGCAATCTATTGGAAATGGATTGAAGCATCAAGCAATGTAGATCTTATTATGGTTGCACCAAAAGGACCTGGTTCTAAAGTTCGAGAAACTTATCTTGATAACTTTGGAACTCCAGCTATTGTTGCAGTTGAACAAGATTTCACTGGAAAAGCTTGGGATAGAACATTAGGAATTGCAAAAGCAATTGGTAGTGCACGAGCTGGACTAATCAAAACTTCTTTCAAAGAAGAAGTTGAAACTGATTGGTTTGGTGAACAAGCAGACCTTTGCGGAGGTGCAGCTTCTATGGTAACAAATGCATTTGAAACTCTAGTTGAAGGAGGATATCAACCAGAAATAGCATACTTTGAAGTTTTACATGAACTCAAACTAATTGTAGATATGATTCAAAGATATGGTATTAATGGAATGTGGAGACGTGTAAGTGAAACTGCTAGATATGGTGGTTTAACACGTGGACCAATGGTTATGGATGCTGCAAGTAAAGCTAACATGAAAAAAGTCCTTACCATGATTCAAGATGGAACTTTCAATAAAGAGTGGATATCTGAATACCAATCTAAAGGTAAAGATGCATTTGATCAATACATGAAAAAATATGACGAACACCAAATTGAAAAAGTTGGTAAACAAATGCGAAAAATGATGTGGCCTGATTCCACAGAATAATCTTTTTTATTTCACTAATTATTTTTTAATTTTTAGAAACATCTAATTTCTATGGATATGCTCTGTAATTATTGGGATTGATCATTAATTGTGAATGTACAAAATGTAATTGTGACCAAAAATTTCAAATCATAACGACTGAAGAATTACTCAATTTGATACAGCATGGGCGACTAAATCAAAAACAGTCTCTATTTTTGAAATCCCGAATTGGTAGTAAATTGTGTAAACAATGTTTTGTGAATAATCATATGTCTTGATATTGATACAAAAATATTATTTTATTGAATTCAGTGCATTACTCTGATTTGTTTTTCTGTATTGCTGATAAATTCTTCATATTTCATTATCTGCATAGTTAGACGAAATGCATCCATCTGATCTTGATTTTTTTTAGAACCTAATAGTGGTCTTCTTTTTCGCATCAATTCTTCTTGTTGATCTGCAACTTTGAGAATATCATTTTTAAGATCTTCTAATGTTGCCATAATGTAATTAATTGAATTTTAGATATAAGATTTTCATTTAATTATTAATTTAATTAAAAATTTAAACAACAAGAAAAAGGTGGAAAACTCTATTTCTAGAACTTTTTACCTAACATGAATTGTTTTCCTACTCACCACTCTACGACGCAGACATGGTGGTTTCTTGTTACTATAGTTATGTGACTCTATTATTTAATGATGATCAAAAAAAAATATAATTTTTTTTAATGTTTTATGAAATAATTTCAAAATTACTTTTTAGTGATTATAACATACTCATTATATGTATGAAGGAAAATGTCCATTCTTCAAATTGATAGATGGTGTATTTTGTAAATACATATCAGATAGTTATTCAGGTAGTGACAAAAAAGATTAAAAATTTGTCACAAACATTTTTTTTGATTTATGAATTTTGAAATTAATAAAATAATTGTAACAATAAAAAAATATTAAAATTTCACATTACAAAAAATATTCATCATACCACAAAAGATACAACATGTGTATCTCAGGGGTTGTAGATGGTTTGACTAAAAAGATGGCCAGTATTTTTAAAATAGCAGCATCCTGAAAAACCCTGTAGGCCAGAACGTTACTATGGTCACAAGACTCTACGAACATTCACACTCAGGTAACTGCTACTGAAATAATTATAAAAAAATCAAATAAAAATAAGACCGTAAAAATTATGAACATTTGTTAAATTTTATTTAAAAATATTTACAAAAATTCAATGATTATCAACAATCTAGGCATAAAATTAGAAGAGAATTAAACATATTTGAATAGATAGTAGAATTAACTGGATTTTACAGATGGCATTCGTTTGTCTTTGTATGTAACAACGTGAGATACACCATTTTTAGGGAAAACACCGTAAATCAATTTAGCTTTTTGAATAACAGAGTCTTTTAGTGAAACCATGATGAATTGACTTTCTTTAGATCTTTCTTCCAAAATAGTAGATAGTCTTTCAGCGTTTGGTGCATCAAGATGAGCATCAACTTCATCAAACAAGTAAAATGGAGATGGTTTGAGTTTTTGTAATGCAAGTACAAATACAATTGCAGCAAGGGTTTTCTCACCACCACTAATTGAGGTAGATTCTCTTTTAGGTTTATTTGGAAATTGAATTAGGTAAGAAATTCCAGAATTAAATATATCATCTTCATTTTGTAACTCTAACCAAGCATTACCGCTAGTCATTTTATTGAAAATTAATCTAATCTCTTTATCGACTTTATCAAAGGCATCCAAAAATGTTTGTCGTTTATCTTTTTCAATATCTTCAATAAATTTAACAATAGAATTTCTTTCCTCTTCCAATGAATTTTTCCTAGTAGACATGGAACGATAACCATATGAAACTTCAAGATAGATTTGAGGAGCTTTTGCATTTAGTGCATTAAGTGATGCCAATTCAGAAGTTAATCCCTGAACAATAGATTCAACATCAAAGGTTTCCATGTCTTTATCAAATCCAAATACAGAAAGAATTTGTTGTAGTTTAACTTCATTTTCAATTAAATCATGTAAATCACGATTCAATGCATCAGATTTACGCTCAAAATCATTAATTTTTGCAGTATAATCTTTATCGCTATCAGATAAGGTTTTGAGTTTATCATCAAATTCTTTAAGTTGTCCAATAGAAGAGCCAGAAGTGGAGATTAATTCTTGTTCTTTTTCTCTTAATTGTTCTAAAACTTTTTGTTTAGGATCTTTTTGTTTTTCTAATTCAACAATTTTTGTTTCAAATTGTGTGTATTCCAGGTGTAATGAAGTTTCTTCATGATTTAGTCTACTGATTTGAGATTTCTCCCTATCATCTTGAGTTTGCATAGTAGTTAATGTAGAGGATTTATCACGATATTCATTCATAATTGTTGTGTACATTTTTTCAATGTCAACTTTTTTGTCATTCATTTTTTTTAATTCACTAGCAATTCTAGTCTGCTCACCACTAGCATAATTTTGTTCAACAATTGCAATGCGTTCTAACAAAGATGTAATATGAGACTCATGAGTAGAAACTTCAGATTCAATAATATTATTTCTTGCAGTTAAATCAGCAATTCTTTTTGTTAATTGTATCTTCATATTTTTTGCAGAACTAATTCGAGATTTAAGATTAGAATGGTTTTCAGTTACAGAAGTTAAAGAATTTTCAGATATAGAAAGTCTATCAGAGTAAGACTGAACAGAGTCCTCTAATTTTTTTAAAGAGTGTTTTTTCTTTAACATGTATTTTTTTATCAAACTAATAGATTGAAACAAACCATCAATGTCACTACTCATTGAAATTAATTTTGTAAGTTTAGAAATTTTAGAATTAATATCAATTACAACTGCACCGCCTTTAGCCTCAAAGTATTCACCATCAAGTGTGACTGATTTGTAACCTAATTGAGATAAATTATATGCAGATTCACGAGTTTCAGTGAGAATAATATTTCCAAACAAGAATGTTTTAAGTGGAGAATAAGCATCATCACATTTAACAAAATTAGACAATACACCAATAATTCCAGGTTTGTCAGGCACGGTAAATTTGAATTTTGGGATAGCATCTAAAGGAATGATTTTTAATTTTGGTAGTTTTTTACTTCGTGCAAATTCTGCAATTCCAAGTAATGTTGAAAAATCTTTTACAACTATTGCCTTTATCCAATCAGAACTAACTGCAAGAACAGAACGATCATATTTTTTTTCCCAAGAAATCATTTCATAAACTAAACCATCAATACCTAGTTTGTCAGCATCTTCTTTTAATTTTGCAACAGTGTAATCCTCATGCATGAATCCCTTTACAGTTTTAATTTTTGATTCATATTGATTTGCAGCTTTGTCAGATTTTTCTAAAATAAATCCTAATTCATCCATATCATGAATTATTTTTGCTTTTCTTGTTTTCAATTTTAAAATTCTAGATTTTAATTCAGAAATTGTAGCAGTGTGGTTATTATTCATTGATTGTAATTTTAGTTCTAGATCAATTAATTCCACAATATCTTTTTCCAATTTAATTAATTTATCAGAATTAGTTTGTATTTTTAATTTAGATTCATTTTTTTCATTTTGAACTTTAGAGAATTTTAATTTAACATCATTTAGTTGAGTAGATAGAGATTTAATTTTATTATCAATTTCAGATTTTTTTGCAGCAGCCTCGGATTGTTCAGTAAGTATTTTGTTTCTCTCCAAATCAATAGATTCTAAATTAGAATTGATTTCATTTTTTTGTACATTTGTATTTTCAATAGAGTCTTTTATTTTTTTAATTTGAATGTCAATGTCTTGTCTTGCAGTAAGTATATCATCCAGTTCAGTTTTAATTTCAGGAATTCTTGTATTGATTTGTTCAAGTCTTTTTTTGGATGCAGAAATAGCACTATTGTCAATTTCATATTGTTCCATTGCAGAACTAATTTCAGCCTCAAGGGTAGCTTTTGCTTGATTATGATCATTTGCAGCAGTCATTAAGGTAGATTTTTCAGACTCTAAAATTTTAATTTCATCTCTTAAAGTAGTTCTTTCACCATCCAAAGATGTTATTTCTTGAGTAAAACCGTGTAATGTTGCCTCTTTAACAGATTTTTGAGAAGAAATTACTTTTAATTTGTTTGCAGCAGCGATTGCTTTGTATCGATTAAGCTCACGTTCTAAAAGATCATGACGTAATTTTTGGTTTCTTTCTTCTTCAAGTTCATCAATTCGCTTCTTAATTTCACCCATTTTTGCAAGTGCAATTTCAAGTCGCCTATCTGCCTCATCAAGTTGCTTTATAGATTCAGATTTTTTTTCATCAAAATAAGATAATCCAACTAAATCTTCAATTGTTTTTCTTTTTTCTTCAGATGTAAATTCAGATATTCGAGTTACAGTTCCTTGTTGAACTGCATTGAGTTGACCCAATCCAGCATTTGCCATATCAAGTAAATCAAGAATATGACTTCTTTGAGTTTTCTTTTTGTTTAGATAGTATGTGTTATCACCATCTTCAGATAGTTCTCTAGTTATCTCAACAATGTCACTATCAACAGGAATTTTTCTATCAGAATTATCAAAATGAACACTTGATCGTGCCATCTTTGGGCCACGACGAGCACCTTCAATATCATGAATTAAAGATCGTAATTTATCAACTCTCATTACTTTTGGTTTGTTTTCACCCATTGCAAAAATAATTGCATCTAAAATGTTACTTTTACCAGAACCGTTAGGACCTGAGATCGAAACAAGGCCAGGTTCAAACTGAACAACTGTATTTTTAAATCCAAATGACTTGAAACCGAAGATCTCAACTTTTTTAACATGAACCAATGTCATTGGTATCGCGTTTGATATCATAATTAATGTTTAACAAGTTTTGTTGACTGACTTGATTAATTTTTCTCGTCATAGTAGGATATTTTTCGTAATGCAGATCATTAACAAATGAAATGATCGTATTACAATTAATTCAAATGTATAGTATGAAACTATACAAAATACAATTACAACATTTCATTACAAGATATAACTAGAAAATAATTATTCTAAACACATGACAAAAGTAGGATTAATTCAAACAATACAATATGGTTCAAATCAAAAAGGAATAGAATCAGTATCTAAAAGATTAAGAGAACTTGGAAAACAAGAAACAGAAATTGTTTGTTTACCTGAACAATGGCTAAAAAATAATAAAATAGAAGATTTTAATTCAGAATTTGTAGAATTTATGAAAATTGCGCAAGAATACTCAATGACAGTGATTACAGGAGCATTTTATGAGGTTTCAAATCAAAAAACATCAATTGTTTCACCAATTATTGGGCCAAATGGAGAAATTATTGGAAAACAAGAGAAAATTCACCCATTTGACTATGAAAAAGACACAGTAAGACCAGGAACAGAGGCTAAAATTTTTGATACTGCATGTAAATTTGGAGTAGTAATTTGCTACGATATGGTATTTCCAAACGTATCAAACATTCTAGCTAAAAAAGGAGCAAAAATACTATTTTCACCCAGCAGGATAGTCAAGCGAGGGATACAGCCATGGCAAATGTACGTACAAGTAAGAGCCCTGGAGAATAGAATTCCAATAATTGCAGCAAATGTTGAGGATGATAAGTTTGGAGGAAACAGTATGATTGTAGATATGCAAGAAGATGATCGAGTAATGAATACCAAAATAATCAAACTAAATGGAGAAACAAGTCACAGTGTAAGATTTGACCTAGAGAAATATGAAGAGAGTAGAATGAAGAGATTTTCTGATTGGAATAAATTTCAGTGATTATTTACCTGCAACAAAATCCTCACATGCAGCTTTTGCTTTAACATCAGAGGTTTGCTCAATTGGATGTTTCATAAGATATGCACTTGCAGGTTTGATTGGTCCACCAACTCCTCTATCAAGAGCAATTCTTGCTAAACGAATTGCATCAACTACAATTCCAGCAGAATTTGCTTTGTCATCAACTTCTAAACGAACTTCCATATTGTATGGAATATTTGCCCATTGACGACCTTCAATTCTCATAAACATGAGTTTAGTATTACCTAAGAATGGAATAAAGTCAGAAGGTCCAACATAGATTTGATCATCATCTAATCTTTCTTTTAGTTGACTTTGAACACTTTCAGTTTTAGAAATTCTTTTGGATACCAATCTATCTTGTTCTTTCATGTTTAGAAAATCAGTATTTCCTCCAACGTTAATTTGATATGTTTTTTCGATTTTAGTTCCTCTATCACTACAAAGTTTTGCCAAAGTCCTGTGAACAATAGTAGCTCCAACTTGACCTTTAATGTCATCACCAATACATGGAATGTTTTTGTCTTGGAATTTTTTTGCCCATGTTTCATCAGATGCGATAAATGATGGGATACAATTTACAAAAGCAATACCAGTGTCAAGACAAACTTGAGCCCAAAATTGAGTTACCTTATCAGAGCCTACAGGCAAATAAGATACAATTATTTCAGCACCAGTTTCTTTGAGTACTTTTTTAGCTTCTTCAGCTAGTTGTTCATCAGTTTTAGTACTAGTGAGAGGATTAATTTTATTTTCAACCCAAATTCCAACACCATCTAAAATTGGACTTTCATAAATTTTAGCATCAGTCTTTGGCATTTTGTCTTTTGGGATCCAGTTTACCATGTTAGGTGATTCATAAATTGCATTCATTAGTGGAATTCCAACTTTATTTTCTGCAACATCAAATCCACAAACAAAATCAATGTCATGGATACCATAACCTGCTAATTTATCATGAATAATTCCAGTAACTTCTTGAGAAGGATTTTGTTTATAGTATTCTATACCTTGAATTAAACCTGAAAAACAATTACCAATACCTACTAAGGCAACTTTAATTTTATCTGACATATCTAATCTAATAAAATAAGGCGGTTTAAAGTTTGCCCAAATAATAAAAATAGAGAGTCAAAACAAAGGCAGAATTTTATACTTGACATCAACAAATGAAATAATGATTGAGGTAGGCAGACCAGTTAGAGATATAGAAATAGATTCAAACACAACCATAGAGAAAATTTTTGAAGAACTATCACAGTCAGGAGGATTTGAATCAGTAAATTTATCAGATGGAATGAAAATTTTGTCTGAAATGATTCCAGACAAAGAATGTCTAAAATTTTTATCATTTGTAGGAGCTGTGGTGTCAACTGGAACCAGAGGAATTATTAAAAATATGTTAAAAAATAAATGGTTTGATGTTGTACTTACAACATGTGGTGCATTAGACCACGATATTGCAAGACATTTTTCAAATTACAAAGAAGGATCATTTACAATGGATGATAGAGAATTAGCTGATCAAAATATTCACAGATTAGGAAATGTCCTAGTGCCAATGGATAGTTACGGACCACTAATTGAAGAAAAAATGACTGAATTTTTAGAAGAAGAATACAAAAACGGAGTTAGAGAAATGACTAGTGCAGAAATTTGTAAAATGATTGGAAAACATTTAGGAGAAGATTCATTTCTTTATTGGGCATACAAAAATAACATTGACGTAGTAGTTCCAGGAATTATGGATGGTTCAGTAGGAAGTCAGATTTGGATGTTTACACAAAGTCATAATGATTTTAAACTAAACATAATTGGAGATGCAAATCTATTATCAGGTTTAATATTCAAAGCTGAAAAATCAGGAGCATTTATGATTGGTGGAGGAATTTCAAAACATCACACATTATGGTGGAATCAATATAGAGAAGGATTAGATTATGCATTTTATATTACAACTGCACAAGAATTTGATGGAAGTCTTAGCGGAGCATTAGTCAGAGAGGCAATTTCATGGGGCAAGGTTACAAAAATTGCAAGACAAGCAACATTACATGCAGAAGTTACAACAATACTACCATTCATCTATGCAGCATTAATTTCAAAATTTGAAAAAAAATCATAAATCATATTATGTAACATAGAATAAGAAAAACAATGTCATCATCAAAAATAATAATTAAAGAATTTAAAGAATTTAATTTAAAAGATGGGTATTTGATAGATGGATTTCCATCAGTGGGGTTTAGTAGTGCAATTGCTACAGAGTCAATGATACAAACATCCAAATTTGAATTATGTGGAATAATTGACTCAGATGATTTTCCACCAATTAGTATCATAAAAGATGGTAAACCAAATTATCCATCAAGAATTTTTATCAATGAAGATTTGAAAGTAGGAGTATTTTTATCATATCTAGATTTAGATCAATCACATCACAAACAAGTTTCAGAATTAATGTTAGAGTGGGCAAAAAAACAAAAGATCAAATTAATTGTTAGTAGTGTTGCAATAAAATCAAATAAAGAAAGTTCACAAATGATGGGAATTGGAAGTACAGACTCTGCAAGAAAAAAAATTAAAGATGCAGGGTTAGAAGTATTAGATCATGGAACAGTGCCAGGGATTCCAGGAATGTTGCTAAATAAAGGAAGTATAACAAACCAAGAAGTAATTGTAATAATTTTTAACACAATTGGAAAAGGTCCAGATTTTAAATCAAGTGTAGATCTTTGCCTTACAATGTCAAAATTAATTCCAGGTGCATCGTGTGATATTTCATCATTACAAAAAGAAGCTGAAAAAGCAGAAGGGGTAATAAAAGAAACACAAGAAGAATCAGCACATCTTAAAGATTCAATGTACAGATAGATTTTTTCATTACAGATATAGGATAACTGCAAGAAAATGATAGAATTTGCAGTACTTGTAATAATAATTTCAGTATCAGGGGTTATGTCACCAGGGCCATTATTTGCAGCAAATATCACCTATGGCTTAAAAGAAGGTTTTAGATCAGGAATAAAAATTGCGATAGGTCATTCAATTGTAGAATTACCATTAGTGATTTTATTGGGAATTGGAGCATTTTCACTAGAAATTTTCCCAGAATTTAGAGTAATTATCTCTATTTTTGGAGCAATTACACTTTTTGGATTTGCAGGTATACAGATTAAATCAATATTTAAAAAAAATGGAGGCATCTCAACAAAGCCAAAACATGGCCCAATAATTACAGGGATACTATTTAGTGCATTAAATCCATTTTTCATCATATGGTGGTTAACTATAGGATTAAAGTTAATTTCAGATGCAATGTTAGTTTGGGCATTTGCAGGGGTATTGATTGTATTTGTATTTCATATTTGGATGGATTTTGTATGGTTGGGAATGATTGCATTTTTTGCATCAAAAAGTGTAAAAATAATTTCAAATAGAAATTATAAAATAATAATGGTAGGGTTGAGTTTGATTTTAATTTATTTTGGAATTACATTTTTAACAGATGTATTTTATTAACTGCAATCTAAAATTTCAAATGTGGGTTTACAACTATCATTAAATAAATCAATTTCCTCAAGAATTATTTCACAAAATTCAGGATCAAGAGTTTTATCATAAATTTGTATTTGATTTAAAATAGAAATATGTTTTACACCACAAGAAGAATCATATGAATAAAAAAATATTACAACAATTAAAATTCCAAAAATAATTAAAAGAATAGTTCGCGGATTATTCTTTTGTAATATCAATTTCCATGTTAGACACATTACGTTGTCTTCCATCTTGAGAAGTAAGAGAATCAGAAGAAATTCTCACATCACTAATCACATATCCAACAGTGTCCATTCTTTTAACAATCATTTGAGAAACATCAACTGCCAAAGTAATTTTTTTGCCTCTAGCTTTGATAGTTACATGAGGTCTAGTTGAAAGTTGTGTTAATGTTGCAGAAACATATGTCATGATAGGTTTTGAGCCAATAAAGATAATGTTACGTTCTTCTTGTTTTTGTGCAGATGTAAGTTCAGGCTCTGGTGTTGGTTCAGGCTCTGGTGTTGGTTCAGGCTCTGGTGTTGGTTCAGGCTCTGGTGTTGGTTCAGGCTCTGGTGTTGGTTCAGGCTCTGGTGTTGGTTCAGGCT
>Ga0209250_1000928_pt1 | contig 11428 bp, 11 predicted proteins | sample SaaInlV_200m_DNA_FD_184663 | JGI IMG/M metagenome (GOLD analysis project Ga0209250, IMG submission 184663) | Marine microbial communities from expanding oxygen minimum zones in the Saanich Inlet - Saanich Inlet SI072_LV_165m_DNA (SPAdes) (version 2) | ecosystem: Environmental > Aquatic > Marine... | reverse complement strand
GCAATAATGCCTACTAACCTCTCCTTCGAACATGTATTTAAATAAACATTTATGGTTTGTACATTCATACAATTGAGCCACGTTTTTTAATGTGTGGCTCTTTAGAGTTTAGAAGTTGTTCGATTGAATCAATTTTTTGAATTTTAATATTGGCAATATTATTAAAATCATCCAAACACTCAAGCACTAACGAAACCTTAAGTAACGATTCAAGAGATATTTTTCCGCTTGATTCAAACCGTTTAACACTGCCCAAACTCACGCCACTCCTTATAGCCAAACCACGTTGGGTTAAATTTAACAACAGTCTCTTTTGTTTGTATTTTTCTCTTAAGAGCTCCAGAATAGAACTCGGCGTGTGTATATTTATATTTAACATATTAACCCTTAAATAGTATATTAATACATTATAGCTAATATATTATATTTTATTATGGTATTTATGAATTAATGTCTTTAAGCGCATTCAACACATCAACTGCCTTAATAAGATTCATACAATCGTGGTGTCCTAATGGGCAAGTACGTTTCATGCAAGGCTGGCAATCTAGATTTTTCTTAACAATAATGCTTTTTTTATTCAACCACTGGGATGTTTCATTATCCTTAGTGGGGCCAAATATTGCAATAGTTGGTACTTGAAACGCCGCAGCTACGTGCATAGGTCCACTGTCTCCAGTGATGAATAAATCCAAATTTGATATTTGATCAATTAATTCAGAAATAGTAGTCTCTCCTGCAAGGTTTTGATAATTTTTAACATTATTTTTAATAAACTCTTTTTCGATATCATTTGCAATGTCTTTCTCGCCCTTACCACCAAAAATAATAATGTCGTATCTATCGTGCAACTCATTAGCTACTTTTGCAAACTCTTTGGGATACCAGCGCTTGGCACTACCGTAAGATGCACCCGGATTAATTCCAAGAGTTAATTGTGACCCTTGGGTTTTGAGTTTTGAATTGATATAGAGCTTTAAATTTTCTGGTTTTTTGTTTATACAAAGACTAGTATTCACAAAATCATTGTATTTTTCAACTTGATGACTATCTTGATACTTATTTTTATCAAATTGATACTTATTTTTAGCTGATATTAAAAATTTCAGAAATTTCGACCTTGTTGAACTCCTAAAAGAGAAAAATATATCGAATTCACCTAACTCTCTTGAAATTTTATATAAATCAGTGTATTTCTTACTTAAAACAACTGCTTTAACCACTTTTGGATGGGTTTTTAGTGCTTCTATCGATACAAATGATCCAATAAAAGTAATTTCTACGTCATTATAGAAATTTACGATATTTTCAATCGCTGGTGTTGCCATAACACAATCACCCAACCAAGTTGGTAACTCAATTAGTAGCTTCATTAATGACTTTTAGAGTTTTTTCTAAATTATTTTCAATAGAGAATAATTTAGATTTAATCCTATTTTGTTTCTTTATATTTTCTAATTTAACCTGATCTTGCAATAGGTCATTTATTTTAGATATTACTTTTGGATCATTTGGACTGTCCATCACAAAGTCGTTATCTAATATTTCACTAGCGCCATTTTGCCTTGTAGTAAATACCGCATTCCCAAAACTCATAGCCTCCAACACAACGTTAGAAAACGGATCATAATGTGTAGGGAGTAAAAAGATATCGCTAATGCTATAGAAATCATCTACATCTTCCCTTGTCCCAGTAAAGATCACTTGCTTATCAATATCTAGTTCTTTAGATAATTGCTGATAATATTCAATGTTTTTTTCCTTACCCACGACAAACGCCTTGATATCTGAATCTGTTAACTTAGATATGACATTCAAAAACTCTTTAACACCTTTTCTTTCGAATCCACTACCAACATACAATAATATTTTTTGATCTTCGCTTATTGAGAATTCTTTTGTTAGCTTGTGAAACGATTGCTGATAATTAAATTCTTTAACTTTAATACCATTATGAATCACACTAATTTTATCGGAAGCTATTTTATAAGTAGAAATAATATCATTTTTAACCATCTGAGAATTTGCAATAATGTGCTTCGCCTTATTAAAACAACTTTTCTCTAAAAAAAGATAAATTGGATGGAGAAGATTGGTTTTTGATTTTTTCTCAATGCTTAAAAATACTTTATGTACACCATCTCCTGCTCGATAAATATCAGGGCAAGTAATCCTATCAAGAGAAAAATAAAACTTATCTTTTTTAGTTAAACAAACCTGTAAATTAAACATAACTACTCTTAACCATGATGGTATAGATTTAGGGAGAATTGAATTAATCACCTGATAATCAATATCTTCTTTGTTTAGCGCTTCCGATAAACGAGATAAATAATTTTCTGCACCACCATATTTAGTTTTATTAGCGCGAATAAAATAAATAGTGTTATTTTGTTTGCCTATCAATTCACTCATGATACTAATAAAGTAGTATTGTGATTAATAACAATTTCAGGTTTAGTAATATGAAATACAGCAATTAAATCTTTATCTAATGCAGATGCAATATGTAATGGTGCTGAATCAGTGCAAATAGCGAGATCAGAGTCCTTGAACAGTTTTATAAACTCTTCTGATGAACTCAATGATTTTTCAAATGTAAATTGTGCAATGTCTTCTCTAGAGAAAGAACTATCCATAGAGGCAATTACTAATCTAGCATCCTTATATCTTTGTTTTAAATCAACAATTAATTCATCAATTTGTAGCGGAGTCATGCTTCTTTCTGAATCAGTTGACTGTGGACAAATAAGTATTTGTCGGTAATTATCCTTTAATACAAGCTCATTGGTACTCCAGTCTTTTTTCGGGAGATCCAGATACCTTCTCACTACTTGATAATGGTTTATTGTCTTAGGCCTTTTAAAATCCTTATAACAAAGATATTGTTTACAATAAGTTAAAAAATAACAACTGTCCAATCCATTTGACCATGGATTAAAACCAATATCTGGTTGCCATTTTTTTAATACATAATTAACTTTAAGCATGTCAAATAAATTACGCTTATTAAGTGCAATACATTTAATATCCGGTAATAACTCATTCACATATGGTTTCATCTGTCGAGGACATAAAACTATGTACTCTTTATTAGGATAAAGCTCTATAAATTCTTTAATTACTACTAGATCAATAATAGTGTCGCCATAACGAGTAAAAATTGAAAATAAGATTTTTTTAGAGTCTCTTATGCTTTCAATGCTTAAGGTTGAATTATTTATTTTTTTAGTCTTATGTTTAAGAAAAAGGTTAATCATTCCAAATACTTTTTTTTCTCATCTCATCAACATTATTCTTGCATACATTTTCCCAATCAACCAACGGCGTCATTACTCCTTCTGTCATATGAGTAGAGAGCCCATGGATTGGTGAAACACAAAGTGCCTTATTTTTAAAAAATATGCGTCCATAAACTTTTTCACTTAATTTAGAGTCGCTAGGCCCTACTGCCGATGCTTTAATGTATTTTTCAAACTGTTTAACAATGCGAGATTGGAGAAGGAAAGTATGTGTCGTATTGGTAATTTGTCGCCAATGACAATATTTAGACAAGAAAATAAAAGACTGTCGTTTCCAAGGCGGATCGTACCTATCAGGGTAGTCAGGCGTATGAATAATCAAAGGTGTGTCTTTCAAATCACCAATGATACGATTCATATAATTTTTCTTTTTTCCAGATGTCTGTAGATATTTCCCTTTATTTTTAATAAATTCAGAGATGTATTGAAAGGCATGTGGCGTATGTAAATAGTCATCTTCACACATATATATCCATTCATTATTTGGAACTTTTAGCGCTAAATCAATTTGCTTTTGTAAGGATTTACTGGCACTACCTAGGCTTTCGTTGTTAACAACAATATCTTTGAAATTATTAAAAAAATCCAGCAATTCTTTAGACAAGTCATCACCAATAATTACAATCTGATATTTTTCCCCTTGTATGGCTTGATATAAACTATAAAAAGATACTTTAATAGTTTGAGTTTTATTCAAGCCAAATGGACGTCTGTTTTTATGAACTGATTCAACTTTATCGCAAGCCCTAAATAAAACTTTATACTCAATACTCATTACTTACAAAAAAAGTGGTAGAAAACCATATAATACAATCTAACAAGCTTAACTAATGAATAAATTATGAGAAAACTCGAAAAGTTATTAAAATACTTACTGATAGAATATCCTGGAACCAAAGTCAAAAAATTCTTAACAAGAATGACTTCAATCGATCGAGTAAGTTCTCTATTAAAAAAACTCTACCCTATTAGTTGTGATAAAAACCTTATTAGGTTTGGACCTAAAGGCGATGGCGGGTATTTAACACCTGATGACTTTGAAGGAATTGAAGCTTGCTTTTCCCCTGGAGTTTCCTCTGCATCAGGCTTTGAAAAAGAATGCGCCAATCGAGGAATAAAAGTTTTTCTAGCTGATAAATCAGTCAGTAAACCAGCTGAAGAAGACAAGTTGTTCCATTTTAGTAATAAATTTATTGGGTCTTTTTCTAATGAAGATTTTATGACAATTGATAGTTGGGTCGATCAATCATTGCCGAACAATAAAGGTGATCTAATATTACAAATGGATATAGAAAAATTTGAATACGAAGTATTTTTATCAATGTCTGAAAAATTAATCAGTAGATTTAGAATTATGGTTATTGAGTTTCATGATTTGGATCAATTATGGAATCAATCATTTTTCAATATTGCTGAACGTACTTTTGAAAAGATCTTGCATACTCATAGCTGTATGCATATTCATCCGAACAATATAGCTAATACTCAAAAACTGAATGGCATCGAAACTACACAAGCAATGGAGTTCACCTTTTTACGGAAAGATCGTATTAACAATGCCCAACTACAAACAATATTTCCTCACCCTCTAGATTGTGATAATGATCCAAATGAACCTTCCACAATCCTACCATCAAGTTGGCATAGTCACTAAAAATATTCCATTAAAGCACTTCAATACCAAAAGTTAGAGTGCTTGCTCGAAAAATAAAACAGTATTTTTCCTCATATTTTCTGGGATTTATTTTGAAAATTAATCTAGCAATTAGGCCTAATATACCGCCGCCAAATGACAATTTTCTATTTTTAACTTTAACGCCTTTGCCTACATAATGCGACACACTGTCTAGTTCAAAATGATCAAATGAAAAATACGACAAATGATGGACGTGTGTAGGGTCCATCCATGAGTCTAATGAACTAAAATGTGGTGTAATGATTTTAATAACTGCTCCTTTACTAGAGACACGAACTAGTTCGTTAATAACTGCTGGAATGTCTTGGAAATGCTCGATGACATTGTCTAAGATAATATCTTCTACAGTATTGTCTTCAAATGGCAACTTTTCATTTTCAATATCACAAATATATTCAGCAGCCTCACATTGAAATTTATCTACACCTATATAGCCATTAACTACCTTATTACCACATCCTATATTTAATTTCAAATTACCGCCCCATCATATTTTAAAAATAATAGCATATCATAAAAGTTACCAAGTGCTTAAAGCCTTTCTTACAACTTCCAAGACTGTTTTTACTGAAATATCACCCATAGTACTGTCTTCACTACAATTTTCCTCATTAGGGTGGTCAATAGAAAAATAACAAGGATGCTCTAGCGCTCCATAAATCTCACTCTTTAGCTGGCAATGAAATAAGACAACCATAGGTATATTAAAAGCACTCATCATATGAGTAGGGCCAGTATCTACTCCAATATATAGATCTGTTCGTGACATAATGGAGGCTGTTTCCCTTAAAGGCATGCCAATAAATGAAGTGGCGCACCCTTTTAATCCGTCAAATAACCTGTTAGATTTCTCTTTCTCTTGTTGAGCATTGCCTCCGTAAATTAAAAAATGCACTTCTGGGATTTTGTCAATAATATTTTTACACAATTCTAAGAAATGTTCTATAGGCCAGTCACGATATGATTTTGTTGGGAAACTAACAGTCTGTATTCCAATCAATATCTTATTATTTAATTTATAGCTAGCAAGTGTATTCTCTGCAAAGAGCTTATCCTTTTCAGTCAAAAAGAATGATAAACGCTTAGTAGTAGAATGAATATTGATAGACTTTGGTAAGGACATGAATATATCTACAAAATGCATCTTTTTAGATGTTGGAAATTTAACAGATTTATACAATTGATTGTCAATTCTATCATTACCTTGTTTAAAGGCAACAACCCTACCAGATACTCTTAGTGCGTATAAAACTAAACTCTCATCAAACCCATATACAAAGGCCAAGTTATATCTTTTCCCAAACCTTCCCATCCAAATAGAACTATTCTTAGAAATGGCCTTAACATGATCAATAAATGGTAAATATTGAAGTACTTCATATCTATTTGGATGACCCAATACTGTTATTTCAGCGTTCTTATAGTGCTCAGAAATAGATTTAATTGCTGGGGTGGTTAGCAAAGTATCGCCAATTCTAGAAACGATAATAATTAATATTTTTTTAACAGAATTTGATTGCATAAGTATCTACGGGTATACCACCAGCTTATAGTCGTTTGTAGTCATCCTCTATACGCACAATATCATCCTCGCCTAGATAACTCCCGGTTTGTATTTCAATAATCTCTAATGGCTGACTATCGATATTTTCTAAACGATGAATTTCTCCGGCTGGAATGTAGGTAGATTGACTTTCAACTAAATTAAAAATTCTATCGCCGCAGGTTACTTTAGCCCTCCCCCTGACAACCACCCAATGTTCAGAGCGATACTGGTGCTTTTGTAAAGACAGTCTAGATTTGGGATTAACCAATATGCGTTTAACCTGAAAACTATCTTCAATATCAATAGAATCATAATGACCCCAAGGCCTAAACACTTTTCTATGGTGCTCAAACTCTGAACGACCACTATCTTGTATTTTTTTCACAATGCTCTTAACAAGCTGGTCTTGGCTTTTATCAATCACTAAAATTGCATCTTGTGTATCCACTATTACCAAATTAGAAACACCTATTACAGAGACAAGGCGATTAGATGCGCTACGAATGTATGAATTACTAACCTCGTTCAAAATCACATCTCCTGAAACAATGTTATTATTATTGTCCTTAGGCTGAGAATCCCACAATGCTGACCACGAACCCACATCGCTCCACGAGGCGTCTAGACCAACCATTACTGCATTTTTTGTTTTTTCCATAACAGCATAATCTATAGATTGACTTGGGCAACGTAGAAATTCATCTTTATTTAACCTTGTAAAATCTAAATCATGGTATTCAGTTTGGTATGATTTTTTACACGCACTAAGGATGTCAGGTTCGTATTTATCCAGCTCATCTAAATACACTGATGCTTTAAACATAAACATGCCGCTGTTCCAAAAATAGTTACCCGAATCAACATATCTTTGTGCGGCATTATAATTTGGTTTTTCTACAAATTCATCAACATCGTAATAATTTTCATTTTGAGGAGTATTAGCCTTAATGTAACCATACCCTGTTTCAATCTTGTTAGGCGAAATTCCAAATACAACTAACTTATCTTGTTTTGCCTGTTTCTTTGCTACGCTAATAGCTTGATGGAATTTTTCAATGTCTTGTATTAAATGATCTGCTGACAATACTAATAAAATAGCATCTTTATTGTCTCTAATTGATTTAAGTGCAGCTAATGCAATTGCAGGTGCGGTATTTTTCCCAATAGGCTCCAAAATAATACTAGAAGCTGATTTATTAACCTGTCGAAGCTGTTCAGCAACTAAAAACCTATGCTCCTCATTACAAACTACTATTGGCTCTTCAACAAATTCTGGCAGTCTAAGAATCGCTTCCTGAAATAATGTGTTACTTCCTACTAACTCGATAAATTGCTTAGGGTGTAACTTCCTTGATAGAGGCCAAAGTCTTGTACCACTTCCGCCAGACAATATGACTGGAATAATCATTTAAAAATGCCAACCTATTAAATATTCAACTATTAACATATTTGGCTACTTTATCAGTCCAGAAAGGTATGGATTCATCTTTGGATCGTTATACATTTTAAACTGACGATATATTCGATAAAAAGCCCTTCCTTTGCTTACTTCACCCAAAAGTTTATTGAGACAAAATAAAAGGTCATTCCTTTGAATAATAAGTCGTTCTTTTTTATTTTTTGCCTCTTTTTTTTGAGTCACATCAGTGTCAGATCTGTCAGCCTGAATACCCATGTGCAAGATTTTAAGACTGACTATCGATAACCTATCGATAATAGAGCCAGCAGTCTCGCTATTAAACCACGCGCCTTCTACAACCTTAATGCTCGCTAGTCGATCAAGAATTTTTTCATCAATACTCTCAATTGCATCATTTCTTTTTTGATTAAATTGATCAATATTGCGCTTATTTAACGCAATATCATTGTCACCCACATCAACACGTCTCGCTTTATCCTCTTCGTCCCAAAGCTGGCAATTGTACTTGTGATTCTGTTGTACCCAATACCAGATACTATTTTTTTCATGAGTGATAGGACTTTCTTTTGACCAACAAGAACTTGTATGACATAAATCATGGTACTCAACTATTTTATCATTATCAATATCACTAAATAAATTTTTCACAAAAGCCCCAGTCTATCGATTGAATTCAGAATACATTATACAAAATTAAATTATAACTTAATAAGTATGATTAAGAATTTATGGAAATAAAATACTATTTCCTGTAACCGCATTAACTGAGTTCATATATTTTGAATTTCGACTAGACCTAATAGGCATTCCATGGATAACTTTTTTTGCAATATCGTAATTATCCCTATCAAATTTAACCTCTACTACAATATTTTCAGGAAGGAATGACCTGGTTAAAATGTTAGCTACTGGCTTATATCTTTGATCAAACACTGACTGCTTTCTATCTATCGTTATACGAACCTTGTTATCACTAGAGATAAAATACTCCCTGGAGTATCTGTTTATTATAGTTGGCATTGGGTGTGACAAAAATAACTGCTTATATTTACCGGACAGTTGTTCAGAAATTTTCATTGTAACATCCTTCCATGTTTGGCCTTGCAAAGTGCTCAATGAAGAAATAGCATGGTTAATTTTCCACCCAAATGAGTTCTTTTTCATTTTTATTTCTAGAGATCCATTCTTTATCATGCTAAGGCCACCGTACCAACGAAACCGTATTTTAGAGCGAAAACTTTCACCACTTAGATTGCCTGTGTATGAATGATAATCATAAGTATCATAATATACGTTGTTCACCCATCTATCTGGATATGGTTTTCTAAACCCTGCTGAATGAAGTCGAATCCATCTTAGAATATGGGGGTATTGTATTTCTCTCGCAACAAACTTAATTTCTCTTCTAAGTTGATGGCCTTTCATAAGAATTATTTTAGTCCGGATTTCATTATGGAATCGTACAGCACATCAACATTTAGATTAATCATTTTATCAATTTTGCCATCAATGGTTGTTTTACTTCCAACTTGAGTCAAAGAGTCAAAATTATTATCATTAAATACGATATTATCAACCTTCATAAAAGATGGGCCGTATTCACTTTTTTTAACATAGGCCATAATACCGGCAATAGATTGTCTTTCTATCGTAGAATTATCTATATAAACTTTAGACCCGTCCTTACTCACTACTCCAGCACCAGAATTAATTATCTTCAAATGGCTGGCATTTAATACACTTCCTTCTCCAACTGAGATAGCTTTATCATCAACATTCTTAAACGCAGTATCATAGATTGAAACATTAGACCCACTAATATCAACAGCATCTCCACCTCCTATAGCCCCTATATCTGCAAAAGAAGAATTTAATATTTCGCCATCTGAGAAATCTGCATCAAATGCGTCAGAAATTGCATATTGAACTTTTGTATTTTTAATTGAGAAATTAGAATGAATTATATTAATAAAATCTTCACTTGAGTTATTAGTAAAAATACATGAATCAATATCGACATATTTATTTTTATATACGGTAATTCCGCCTGTTAATGACCAATTTTCGGATTGAAGAGAAGATGTGTTATTAATTAATGTATGCTTAAGTTTGGTAGTCTGGGAGCCATTACCAATTGAAACAATGCCGTACCAATTTTCTCCAGAATTAGCGCTCTGCATAATCACTGGATTATTTTTTGTTCCTACAGATGCAAGACTTCCGAATAATAGCATATACACCTTAGGCGAGAACGTCAAAGTTACAGACGGTGGTATTTTTAACGTATAACCAGCTGGAATAATTATATTACTAACAATAAAATGATTGCCAGGTTGAACACTTAGAGTTTTTGACTCTTTATCAAGATAGATATAAGGATGCAACCTGAGAAGACTACTAATCGATCCATTTGGTATTGGATGTTCACTCATTTTAGAGAAATAAGGCTTTGCTTTAATCTTATACCTGACCAACGGATCAAGCTTGGATTCTAATAAAAGTTCATAAGTAGAAAAATCAGCGTTTATATACTCAGATATATCCACACTAATAGCACTATAAATCTTATTCTTGATTTTAGCGGCAATATGAATTGGCGAAGACAAAGTCACAACTCTTTGAGCGCTATTATCAATAGTGCTTATTATGACTTTTGAAACAGTGAACTCATAAGGGACAATATTATCAATTTCAATATAAGTTTTATTTTCATGACTTACAAGAAAAACATGTGCGGGTGTTATGTAGTTATTAGGTATAGAAGCATTAGCCAACTCTAATTTTGTATTTTTAATGTATTTTTTAAGACGTGGCTCCAATGCCTTATCCGGATCTTTACTATAAACCAACTGTGGACATTGAATTTCAATATCCTTTAACTTTTCTTTATTAATAGAAAAGCCATGCTTATTGCTTGTTAAACCTAATACTGATAGATTGTGTACATTAAAAGTATCGTGCGCAAGGTTAGCATTAATACTTAATGGCGCCTTGTTTAAACTCATGTTAAATACCAGCTCTCCCTGGGGTTCATTGATATCAATTGCCCATCCATTAATATAGTTATTATTGCAATTATCAATAGATACGATGACACTATTATTGCTCCATTTATTACTTAACAGATCTGACCTTTTTGTTATTACATCAAGAATAGACCTACTATCAGGCATAAATAGTTGTTCAGCCCTCAGAAATGATAAATAATAATCTCCTCGTTTATTGAATTTATCAATAAAAACAGTATCATGTAGATCTTTATTTATTTTTTTAATTGAGTTTATATAAGCAAGTCTTACATAACCATCTTCTAAAAATAATTTAGCAAGTTTTTGATTTTCTGTCGGTATATCGCCCAAATCTTTTTGATCAGTTGTTCCACCATCAAAGCCAATGGGTTCAATTTTTGCCGTATAAGGGTTGTATGCAAATCGTATATTATGCCAAGTCACTGCATGCCAAGC
>Ga0209250_1000911_pt1 | contig 11577 bp, 14 predicted proteins | sample SaaInlV_200m_DNA_FD_184663 | JGI IMG/M metagenome (GOLD analysis project Ga0209250, IMG submission 184663) | Marine microbial communities from expanding oxygen minimum zones in the Saanich Inlet - Saanich Inlet SI072_LV_165m_DNA (SPAdes) (version 2) | ecosystem: Environmental > Aquatic > Marine... | reverse complement strand
GCTTAATGATGCGTTAGCAAAATATCCACATCCGGAGATCTTTAACACCGATCAAGGTAGTCAATACACCAGTGAAGTACATACCCAGAGACTTAAAAACCTAGGTATTACTATATCAATGGATGGCAAAGGTAGGGCTACAGATAACATCTGCATTGAACGCTTCTGGCGAAGCGCCAAAGTTGAAAGAATCTATTTAAACGCATACCAAAACATTGGTGAACTAATCACCGATGTAGATGACTATATTGAGTTTTACAATTATCGAAGATTCCATCAAACTCTAGATTATAAAAAACCAATGGATGCGTACCAAGAAAGTATAAAATTGAACCAGAATAAGAAGAAGGCTTCTTAGGATGTTCTATATAAGAAATTTTAAAAAATTGTCAGAGGTTTTGGGGTGATAAACTCCTTGCGTAGAGACGGCTTTAGAACTTTTTTGTTAATGCCTCTTGTACGATCATTGCCTTTAAGCGTTCATCTGCGTACATCTTCTTGAGCCTTGCGTTCTCTGCCTCAAGCTCTTTAAGTCTGGTGATCATTGATGTATCCATACCACCGTATTTGCCGCGCCACTTATAAAAAGTGGCGCTGCTCATACCGTGTTCTCTGCACAGCTCAGATACTGGTGTACCAGCTTGTGCTTGGTTGAGAATTTGCATGATTTGTGAATCTGATTTACGTGTTGTCTTCATTTGAATCTCCTTATGTTTTTATTATAAGAAAATTCTACTTTTACTGAGTGTTAATTTTTTTTGGGGGGTTACACTTGAGGCTATTTAAATAATAGAGATTCTATTTTTAGCAAGCGTTAGAAATGTGAGGATTACATGGAGAAGCGCAAAATGCGAAAGAATCTATTTAAACGAATACCAGAGCATTGGCGAGCTGGTCACCGATGTAGATGACTACATTGAGTTTTACAATCATCGAAGATTCCATGGAACGTTAGACTACAAAAAACTAATGGACGTGTACCAAGAAAGTATAAAATTGAATCAGAAAAAAGCGAGAATCGCTTAGATGTTCTATATAAGGAATTTTAAAAAGTTGTCAGAGGTTTTGGGGTGGTAAAATAACAAGCATGAAAGAAGTTACTGTTGCTATTATAGGTTGTGGTCGAATTGCAGAGCATCATTGTCGCTCTATGCTGCGTATTCCAAGTATAAGACTTGTTGCTGTATGTGATCTTATTGAATACAAAGCTAAGAAAATCTCCCGCAGTTACAATGTGCCATGGTATGTCAATTATAGGAAGATGCTTAAAGACAATCCAGATATTAATACTGTTGCTATTATTACACCATCGGGCATGCATTATGAGCATAGCATAGAAATGTTGCGCGACTATAAGAAGAATATAATAGTAGAGAAGCCAACCTTTATGAACCCTGATGAATTGAATTTAGCTTATATGGAGGCTGATAAGAATAACCTAAAAATCTTTCCAGTGTTTCAAAATAGATATAACAAGGCTGTTTCTTTCGTAAAAGAATCAATTATCAATAGAGATTTGGGTGATATACGGACTATTTCAGTTAGGGCTCAGTGGTGTAGAACACAGGATTATTATGAATTAGCCCCCTGGAGAGGAACCTTTTCTCATGATGGTGGCGCTCTAGCAAATCAAGGCATACATCATGTGGACCTTCTGCGTTATTTTGGAGGTGAGGTAGATAAAGTAAACTGTATTATGAGAACTCTAGGGGTTGATGTTGAGGTGGAGGATACTATTGTATCAACTTGCGCATATGATAATAGTTCAGTTGCCACACTTGAAGTTACAACTGCAGCTAGACCAGAAAACTTTGAAGCTTCTATAACGATAGTTGGATCAAAAGGATTAGCAAGGCTTGGAGGCATAGCTGCTAATAAGTTGCAAATTTTTACGCCCAACCCATTGGCATGCGAAAAATATTCCGAAGATTTTTCTAAGACAGTTGGTGTTTATGGCAATGGACATAACGAAATGTATAAAGATATTTCTGTATCAATACTTTCCAATGCGGAGTTTCCAGTAACAAAAGTTGAATGTTACAATACACTAAAGTTATTAAATTCATTTTATCTATCTGATGAAAAATCAAATTGGATTAATGTTTCTGACAAAAAACTGTCTTCTAGATTAGGCAGGCCTAATGATAAAATTTCAGCCTTATATAGAACAGAGCATTTAGATGACTGAAAATAAAAACCGCAGTAGAGTTTTGATTACTGGCGCAAACTCAGGCATTGGCTATGAAGTTTGTAAAAAATATTTAGGATCGGGTTATGAAGTAATCGCACTGTATCATAGTTCTTCAAATTATTTAGACAAGCTTGTGTTAGAGTATAAGGATAGGATTAAAATTCATGCTATTAATTTAGCAAGATCATCTCAACTTTCAGAGTTTATTGTAAACAATAAAGAGCACCTTGCCAAAGTTGGTGTTTTTATTCACCTGGCAGCAATGCGTAAGCATATTGATTACAATAGCCTTACTGCAGATGATCTAGTTGAGCATTTTATTGCCAATACAGTATCTTTAGTTACGTTAACACAGTTTTTTTCAAGAAATATGCGCAATAATTTATGGGGTAGAATTGTAATTGGGAGTAGTATAGGTGTTAAATTTGGAGGTAGTTCTATTACGTATGCTTACTCATTGTCCAAATATGCGTCTGAATTTTTTCCAAATGCACATAGAGAATGGTCCGCAGATAACGTACTTGTCAATGCAGTTAGAATTGGCGTTACAAATACAGAGCCGGTAAAGGCGCTAGGTAAAAAAATAAATAAATCTAGGGCAAGTTTAATACCAATGAAGCGATTTGCAGAACCTGTTGAAATTGCAAATGAAATATATCACTTAGGATCAAAGGATAATACATTCATTACTGGACAAGTATTTACAGTGGCTGGAGGAGAGTAGCTTTAAATAGACTGCAGGGGGTGTCAAGTATTGATTGTGCTATTTACTGTATAATCCGTTGTAAATATATTCTATATATGAAGTTTTATCTGGGCTGTGTTGTTTATGATTTTTAATGAGATTGAAGCTTTTGTTTTTGATTTTGACGGTGTCCTTACAAACAATTTAGTTTATATTGGGCAAGATAGCAAAGAGTCTGTTGCTTGTAGTAGGGCAGATGGGCTTGCTTTTGATGTATTGCGAAAATTAAAAAAACCATCTTATATTCTTTCTACAGAAAAAAATTCAGTAGTTTCTATGAGGGCCAATAAACTAAATATTACAGCAATACAAGGAATTTCCGACAAGGTTAAAGGTATTCGACAGATTGCAAAGGAAAAAAAGCTTAATTTGAAAAATATTTTATATGTAGGAAACGACCTTAATGATTACCATGTTATGAAAATATGTGGATATACCGCCTGTCCATCAGATAGCCATAAAAAAATTAAATCTATCTCAGATATTGTTCTAGAGTTAAAAGGTGGAGAAGGGATTGTACGTGAGTTGTTAGAAGATGTATTTGATCTTGATTTTATTAAAATTCTATATTCAAAAAAGGAGGAGCGATGAGAAAAAAAATTTTTATTATTGCTGAAATTGGTATTAATCACAATGGAAATATGACTATTTGCAAAAAACTAATTGATACGGCTGTTGATGCCGGTTGTGACGCAGTTAAGTTTCAAAAACGTGATATCAATCAAGTGTATACTCAAAAATTTTTAGATTCATCAAGAGAAAGTCCTTGGGGGATAACGCAGCGAGAACAAAAATCAGGCTTGGAATTTGATGTTAATGAGTACAAAGAAATTGATCAATATTGCAAAGAAAAAAATATTGAATGGTTCGCATCTGCTTGGGATTTAAATAGTCAAATTTTTTTACAGAGGTTTGATTGTAAATATAACAAAATTGCATCAGCAATGATAGTATATAAGGACTTACTGAAGATGGTCGCAAAGGAAGGTAAGCACACCTTTATATCAACAGGCATGACAACTTATGACGACATTCAAAAAGCGGTTAATATTTTTAAAGAGGAGAATTGTTCATTTGAATTAATGCATACAGTTTCAACTTATCCTATGAGAGAAGAAGATGCCAACCTTAATATGATTAATACGCTTAGAGATAAGTATCAGTGTGATGTTGGATATAGTGGCCATGAATCGGGTTTAGCTGTTTCTAATGCAGCTGCTGCACTCGGCATTACTTCACTAGAAAGGCATATCACTATAGATCGATCTATGTATGGATCTGATCAGTCTGCGTCCATTGAGCCTGCGGGTTTTAGACAGTTAGTTGGTTCGATTAAAAAAATTGAGATAGCCATGGGCGATGGAATAAAAAGAATTCTTAAAGAGGAAGTCAATATTGCCAAGAATCTTCGTCAGCATCTTAATTAGAAATAGGTAAATATATGAGTAATATGATTGGAGTAATGCAAGGAAGGTTGCTTCCAAAGTATCAAGGCAGGTATCAAGCGCATCCAGTTGGTTATTGGAAGGATGAGTTTTTTATAGCAAAGGACATAGGTCTTGACTGTATTGAGTTTATTTTAGATTTTAATAATTCTGAGTCTAGTCCTTTGTTAAATAATTTTGGAATTGACGAGATTAAAAAAGTTTCCGAACAGACTGGAATTAGGGTTAGAACAATATGTGCAGATTATTTTATGGAAGCTCCCTTGCACTCAAAAGATGATGATAAGGCAGATACCAGTCAAAAATTAATGATCAATCTATTAAATAATGCAGAAAAATTAGGCGTAACAGATATTGTAATTCCTTGTGTTGACCAATCAACATTATTGGATATTCAAGCAGAAGATCGTTTTATTAAAAGATTGTTGCCCATGGTGGATATCGCTGAGAAACATAAAATCAATCTTTCACTTGAAACAGATTTGGGGCCTCAGTCATTTGTTACGCTTCTTGATAGGTTTAATTCAACCAGAGTTACAGTTAATTATGATATCGGTAATAGTGCTTCACTTGGGTATGACCCAATCGAAGAACTAGGTGTGTATGGAGATAGAATCACAGATATTCATATTAAAGATCGAGTTTTAGGTGGTGCTTCAGTATTTTTAGGACAAGGTAATGCAAAATTTGACTATTTTTTTAAGGAATTAGACAAAATCGATTACCAGGGGCCTTTTATTATGCAAGCTTATCGAGATGAAGAGGGTGTTTCTGTATTTAAAGATCAATTAACTTGGGTTAAGAAATATTTTTAGAGTCTATGGTTGAAAATATTAGACATACAGGGATTGTTGTCGATAATTTAAAAAAATCATTATGGTTCTATACAGAAAAAATGGATTTTAGTGTATTTAAATATCAAGATGAGTCTGGGCCCTTTATAGAAAGTATTTTAGGCTTAGATGCTTTAGTAGTTACGACAGTTAAGCTAATACTGAAAAATAGACAGATGATTGAACTGTTGGACTTTGCCACACATAAAAAAAATATTTCAGAAAAGCTTATTAATGATATTGGACCCACCCACCTTGCTTTTACGGTCGATAATCTTGATGAGACATATACTGATTTTTTAAATGATGGTATTAATTTTATTTCCAAGCCAAAAATGTCTCAAGATGGACGTGTAAAGGTAGCGTTCTGTAAGTCTCCTGAAGGGACATATATTGAATTGGTTGAATCAATATGAAAGAAGTTTTTGCGTTAATACCTGCAAGGAGTGGATCAAAAGGAATTCCTGATAAAAATATTAAACTTTTAGATGGGGTTCCGCTAATAGCCTATTCAATAGCTGCCGCACTACAATCTTCAATTATTGATCGTGTTATTGTTTCAACAGACTCTGAGGAATATGCAGAAATTGCACGTCATTATGGTGCTGAAGTTCCTTTTATTAGACCTATAAATATCTCAGGAGACAAGGCGACAGATGTACAGTTTTTTGAGCATGCAATTAATTGGCTTCAAGAAAATGATAATTATGTACCTGAGTATATTGTTCATTTGCGCCCAACAACACCTTTTAGAAATCCAGAAATTATCGATGATGCTATAAGTAAGTTTATAGGTAGTGGCTATAGTGCACTCAGGTCATGTCATAAAATGTCAGAATCATCATATAAGACATTTGAAATTGAGAATGGAAAGTTTAAATCTTTATGTGATGGTAGATTTAATATTGAAAGTACTAATTTAGGAAGACAGGAATTTCCAGTAACTTATAATGCAAACGGGTATGTTGATGTGATTCGTTCCGAAATGATCAGAGCTTACGGACTGATTCACGGCGATAGAGTGCAAGCATTTATTACTGAAGTTGCTTATGAAATCGATGAAATTAGTGACATTGATTTTATGGAGTATTTAATTCGAGAAAAACCTGAGTGTAAAGATATTTTATTTAAAAGGTAAAAATACTTGAAAATAGATACCAAAATTTTAATTAGGAAAAACGCTTTTATTTCAGGTGCTACAGGTGGAATTGGAAAAGAGATTTCACTAGCCTTGGCAGAACAAGGCTGCAACTTATTTCTTACATCATCAACAGATTCTGAGTTGCAGAAAGTTGTTGAGTTGTGTGAAAAATACAATATTAAAGTAGAGTCGTATAGTGGTGATTTATCACAAATAGATGATGTTTATAAAATCATTGAACATGTGAAGAGCAGTTTAGGGAAGATAGATATTTTAATTAATTCTGCCGGAATTTTCCCTAATACTAATTTGTTTGAAATCAATGATGAGTTATATTTGGAAACATTAAATGTGAATTTTAGATCGGCGTTCCTATTTACTAGAGAATTTTCTAAAGGTATGGTCAAGCAAAAATGGGGAAGGATTGTTAATATTGGATCTTCATCGGCATATTCTGGATTTGGTGGAACAAGTATGTATTGTGCATCAAAACATGCTTTATTAGGATTTTCTCGAGCAATCCATGACGAATTAAAACAATATAATGTGCGAAGTTACTATGTATCTCCCTCTTCGACACAAAGTAAGATGGGCTTGGAAACAAAAGGACAAGATTACACAACTTTTTTAGAGCCAACTGATATAGCCAAGTATGTAGTATTTTCAATTTCGTTTAACAGTAATATTATGACAGAAGAAATTTTTCTTAAAAGAATGGTAATAAGGTGACCTTGTGATGAATGATTATCTAAATATTGTATATGATAAAAAAACGCGCCCCTATACTGAATATCCTGATAAATTAATAAATTATTTATTTAATACTTTTCAAATAAAAGAAGGTATGAGTCTCTTGGAGCCAGGTTGTGGTCGAGGTGAGCATCTTCGTTTGTTTAAAGACTTGGGTGTAAATACTTATGGCCTAGATTTATCACCAGAATCGCCATTACTTGCAAAGGATTTAAATATTAGTGCATGTGATTTAGAGACAGATAAATTACCATACCCTGATAATCACTTTGATGTGGTATATAGTAAATCTTTTTTGGAGCACCTTCAAGATCCAAGTAAATTTTTAAAGGAAGCATACCGAGTATTAAAGCCAGGCGGACTCCTGTTGTCAATGGTTCCTGATTGGGAATCACAGTATAAGAAATTTTACGATGATTATACTCATGTGAGCCCATTTACTATTGTGTCACTCAAAGATATTCAATCAGTTACTGGCTTTGACAATGTCAATGTATACAAATTTAGACAGTTGCCTATTGTATGGAAATACCCTATATTAAATACCTTTTGTGTATTGATTAGTCCTTTTGTGCCTGTCAGGACTACAATTCCTTTTTTACGCTGGTCTCGTGAACTAATGCTAATTGGAAGTGCAAGAAAGCCAAAGGCTATATAGTGGATTTAGTCTTAAAAAATAAACGTGTTTTAGTGACTGGATCGTCACGTGGTATTGGTTTTGAAATAGCAAAACATTTTTTGCAGGAAGGTGCAAAAGTAATTATATCTTCTCGAGGTCAAGAACAATTAGCACAAGCAGAATCTAAGTTAATTGCAGAATATGGTAAAGAAAATGTTTTAGCATCCACATGTGACTTTTCTAATATAGATGATGTGAACATATTGTTTAAATATATTAAAAAACGATATTGCGGCCTTGATATTGTTGTATCGAATATTGGTAATGGATGCAGTACCTTAGACCCAATACCAAACAAGCAGCACTGGAAAAAAGTATGGGATATTAATTTTGAAACAGGTTTAAATACTGCACGAATTTTTCTTCCAATATTGGAAGAGTCATCAGGTTCATTATTGTTTATTTCTTCTATTACAGGCCTGGAAGTCTTTGGGGCGCCAGTTGACTACTCCACAGCAAAGTCAGCCCTTATTGCTTTTTCAAAAAACCTTGCCCGTAAAGTTGCAAAAAAAGTAAGGGTTAACGTAGTAGCACCTGGAAATGTAATTTTTCCCGGTAGTTCATGGGATAAAAAAATTAGCAAAGATGCAAAAAAAGTAGATAAAATAATTAAATCAACAGTGCCTATGCAGCGTTTTGGAACGCCTTGTGAGATTGCTGATGTAGTAATTTTTCTTTGTTCAGAGAGAGCATCATTTGTAACAGGCTCTGTCATAGTTGTGGATGGCGGACAAACTACAGGAATATTTTAATAGAGAGAGCTAATGAAACTAACTAATGACATACTAAGAGATAAATATAATAAAATTTATAAAGATGGTGCGTATGAGAATTATTTTACATTTAATCCATATGATATATTAAAGGCAATCGTGGACTCAGTTGATGATTGGTCAGGAAAAAGTGTGCTTGATATTGGTTGTGGTGAGGGGGATCTTGCGGCTATGGTCTCTTTTGCTGGAGCAGAGAGAGTGCATGCTATTGATTACAGTGATAAAGCAATAGATATCTCTAAGAAAAGGATTAATTTAGACAATGTATTTTTTGAATGCATGGATGGGAATAATGTTATTGATAAGTATGATGTTATAGTCATGGCTGGCGTATTAGAGCATATTGACAGACCTTTTGGTATGCTAAATAGCTTAATGAAGAATAATTTAAAAAAAGGTGGAGTGCTGGTTACCGCTTCTCCATCTTTTGTGAATCCCAGGGGCTATGTTTGGATGACGTTACAAACGCTACTAGGTGTGCCGATGTCATTATCTGATATACATTTCTTTTTACCAGATGATTTTGAAGAATTTAGCAAAGAAAATAATTACAATATAAAAAATTCAACAATCGCACATGATTGGGGGGGTGGACGCAGAACAATTCTTGACTATCGTAAAAGGTTAGTCAATGCATTGTCAGATGCTAAGCTTGACAATTCAAAAGTAGAGGAATTTTTAATTTGGATGGAAAAGGCTATACCATATTTTGAGCATACAGAAGATAGTGGCGCTATTATGGTGACCAGGATAACCAATAGTTAGTTGGAGTTATTAAATTAAAAAATGAAAGAGCACTTGTCAGATATTTTCAATTTAAAAGGAAAGGTAATTGTAGTAACGGGAGCATCTGGACTATTAGGGAAAAAACATATTGAAGTGATAGCAGCATACGGTGGAACGCCTGTATTAATTGATCTATCTCAGAATCTTGTTGACAAATTAGCTAATGAATTAAATATAAAATACAATGTTGGCGCTATTGGTTTTTCTGTTGATATTACTAATGAAGAAGCAATTAAAAAAAATGCTAAATTGTTGATTGATAACTTTAAAAGAATTGATGGATTGATCAATAACGCTGCAAATAACCCAAAGGTGGAAGATAGTAGCAAAGTTAATTTTTCTCGTTTAGAGAATTTTCCACTCAATATTTGGGTTGATGATATTACTGTTGGATTAACTGGATCGTTCTTATGCGCTAAATATTATGGATACAGAATATCACAAAATCCGAAAGGAGGATCGATAGTAAATATATCCTCTGACTTAGGTTTGATTGCACCAGACCAAAGATTGTATAGAAAAGAGGGTGTTGCTGACGATTTTCAGAGTGTTAAACCTGTAACCTATTCCGTAGTGAAGACTGGTCTTATAGGATTAACACGGTATCTATCTACTTATTGGGCGGATAAGAATGTGCGTTGTAATGCCTTGTGCCCTGGAGGCGTTGAAAATGGTCAGCCAGGAGATTTTTTGGGAGAAGTGTCAAGCAGAATACCCATGCGTAGACTAGCTAAACCTGACGAGTATCAGAGTACTATTATTTGGATGTTAAGTGATGCATCAAGTTACCTAAATGGTTCAATTGTTTCAGTAGATGGTGGCAGAATAGTATGGTGAGCGTACTTAGCGATATATAGTGCATATTAGATTTGTAGTGCCTAAAAAAAAGCTTATTGTTTTTGTGAAAAATAGGCTAGTTACAATAGATGCCATAATGCCACTTCTTATTGAGATGAAGGAAGTTTATAATATGAAATCTGATATTATAGTTTTTGATCAATTAGCTCATATAGGCATTAATGAAAACATTGTTATAAGGGATGCATTGGAATATGTTGGGAAAGAAGTATATATTACAAAAGGAAAGAGTAATAAGATTCTAAGACGCATTCATGCTATAGCGGCTTTATTTTTTATAATATATGATGCATTTAGAGGAGCGAAAATACTCCATTTTGGAGTTTTAGATCAATGGCCACTTAATATATTGGGATATATATTTAAAAAAAATATATATCATGTACAAGGTAACGCATATAACTTTGATAAATTTCAACATAATGATAGATCAATTAATAAATACACATTGGTTGGTAGTAATCTAGTTTCATTTGGGTCAAAATACATTAATGGAATACAAATTTACGACTATAGGTGTACAAAAATTTTTGAATTTGGGCCTCCAAAAAAGAGAAGTAGTTGGCTTCAATATATTTACGGAAAGAGTGATTACTATTTTAGTCATTGTCATAATAATATTGATGTATCTAAAGGTATTATAGTTATAATTATGAGCTCTTTAGATAGTTGTACCCCTTTACTTAGGGATCCATCGGATAAAACACAAGTTAAATTATTTTTAGAGACTCTTGATGTTTTACTTAAATTTTCCAGTCAAACTCCAATTTTTATTAAACCACATGTGTATACAAACATGACACTGCTTAATAATTTGATTGATAATCAAGATGGTGTTCACATTACATACCTTCATCCATCCGTATTAGCTACAAAATCTAGAATTTTTATTGCTAACCAATTTAGTAACACTTTGGCGGATGCACACTCGTTAGGGGTTGATACCATTGAATATACTAACTACCCTGAAAGTATCTTAAAAGGAACGCAAGGCAGATCTGTTAGCCATAAGTTTGTAAGTTATTTTATAAACAATGATGTAAATTGTTTTAAGAATATTGTCGCCAATATTTTGAATAATGATTTTTTTTTACCTTCTATTCAAGGCGTAGTTGACGATGAATCAGGGTTATTATCTCATCTTGCAAAGTAATATGATTTTATGGCGGACCGTGCATAACTAAGTTAAATTAGTAAGAAGTATTTTAATAAAAATAAATTGGTAAATTTTAAAGGGATGAATAAAGGAATGTATAACACCCCAACAAATTAAGACAACAAATTAAGATTTCTTATTTCGAACGAGTTAAACTTAACCCAACAATTCGGAGTAACAAATATGAGTAAAAAACGAACCAATTACACCTCAGCATTCA
>Ga0209250_1000896_pt1 | contig 11717 bp, 8 predicted proteins | sample SaaInlV_200m_DNA_FD_184663 | JGI IMG/M metagenome (GOLD analysis project Ga0209250, IMG submission 184663) | Marine microbial communities from expanding oxygen minimum zones in the Saanich Inlet - Saanich Inlet SI072_LV_165m_DNA (SPAdes) (version 2) | ecosystem: Environmental > Aquatic > Marine >... | reverse complement strand
CGGTGCTCGGGTCGGCTGCGCACGCCCGGCCCCTACTCCTCTACGGCTACCCATTCGAGGGTAAAAGGGTAAAAGGGTAAAAGTGCAGAGCGCTACTAAGGTTGCCTCAAAAGACGAACCCCGAGGCTGCTGTCGCGAAAGCCGGGCGAAAAGTTGTCGCGAAACGCAGAACGCAGGTACTCCGCGTTGCTGTGCCAGCTGCCGCCACGACCCACGCGGTACCGACCTGAGCTGGGTCCCTCCGGATCCGTTACCGTGCCAGTCGGATAACCCCCTTTCCAGTCATTCACCCACTCCCATACGTTGCCGCTCATATCATACAGACCATAATTATTGGGCTGTTTTTTACCCACCGGGTGGGTTCCACAGCTGTTGCTACTGTACTGTTTTTCACTCCATCCAGAGCAGTCATAACCACCGCTATAGTGAACACCGCTATTACCTCCGTACCAAGATATCGGATCTAGCTCTGGTCCATTATTTTTACCCTTTATCGTAAGATTGCCACTATAGAGTGCAGTGGTGCTCCCCGCCCGCGCCGCATACTCCCACTGCGCCTCACTCGGCAGTTTGAAGGTGCCGTTGCCTCTGCCGTTAAGCTTGCGGATAAAGCTCTGGGTATCCTCCCATGAGATCATCTCTACCGGGCAGCTGCTGCCACAGCTTGTAAAGTTGGAGGGGTTGTTCCCCATCACCTTTTTCCACTGTCCCTGGGTCACCTCATATTTGCCCATCCAGTACCCTTCGGTCAGCTTAACCCGATGTTGCCGCTCATCATTATCTCTACCTGGCTCTGAGGTGGGACTCCCCATCATAAACTCTCCCGCAGGAATCCAAACAAACTCGATCCCACTGTAGGGGTCGGTCCAAAGACCATTAGCTCTAGCCTTGGCCTCTGCTCTAGCCTTGGCCTCTGCTCTAGCCTTGGCCTCTGCCCTTGCCTTAGCCTCTGCTCTTGCCTTAGCCTTAGCCAATGCATCCCCCGGCTCCTCACTCACCTTCATCATCTCCAGCTTTATACCCCTAGCATCACCCGTAGGTTTCCACACCAGCTCAGCAATAGCCCCCCTGCTCACTGTCATCAGTATCAGCAAGGTAAGCACCCCTACTTCAAAAAGACGGTTCCGATCTCTTTTCATACGACTATGCCTTTTTATTGAATACTATTCATAACGCAATAGCGAACGCGCGCTACCCCGCACCTGCGGATGTTGACTGCTCTCATGCAAAATAACGGCTGCTCTGTTTACCTCTCCCTGCAGATAGCTCTGCAGTTCGCTGGTATGGATGGCTCTATCCCCGTCTTGATCGGCCTTACCTGTAACGCCCTCTAAAAAGTGGAGTGTCATCAAGCTCAACCCTGCCTCATCATCCTGCCAGGAGCTTTCATCGGCACCACTGGCACTGATCAGCACCATATTTTTTGGCACCCCTGCATCCGGTGCACGACGGTAGATCGCCTTTGCCCCCGGCGTTAGTGAGCGACCACCTGATATACCAGTAAAACAGGCATCCAGCATTACTGTGGTCTCACTGGCCGACAGCATTGCTAGCTGTTGCAGCATCCGTTTGCGCGAATAACCGGTCACTTCCGCTGTCTCTGGACGGCTATCCACCGGCAGCAGTCGCGCATCCTTACCCGTGGGCATACCATGGCCAGAGAAATAGACGTAGACCTTACTCTTATCCGCTTGAACCCGCTTGGGCAGGCTAGACTCAAAGATACCCACCATATCCCCCATGGTGGCATCTTCCTGATAGAGAATGTTCTCCTCGGGCAACCCCATCGCCTCATGGAAGAACTGGCGCATCGCTTTGGCATCATTGCGTGCATAGTGGAGCATGGGTACCCCATTACGATAGTTACGATTACCAATCACCACCGCATAGCTCTCCTCAGCAACTTTTTGATCAGAGGCCGCTCTCTGGAAACGCCAACTACGTTTTGGCTCCAACCCTTTCAGCTCCTCCGCTTCCGGACCACCCAACACAGCCAGTTGGCGTTGTTGTTCACGCACTACCTCTTCCATACGCTTGCGTCTCTCTTCCCTTGCTCTGCGCTGCTGCGCATCACGCAGTTTTCGACGGTTTTCCGCCTCCTGCTGTTGCAGTTTGGCCAGTTGAGGATCCTTTTGTAGTTGCAACGCCTCTTTAAAGTAGTTATCGCTATCTGCCACCAGCGCTGATGTATCCAGTGCTTCTGTCTCCAGCATCGGCAACTCATCAATCATCAGATCTACAGCGGCAACCTGCTGCTTCAAGGTCACAGGGACAAAGCTCTCTTGCGTCTGTGCTACGCTGTAGTGGTTATTTTCCAGATGCGCCTCAATCCGGGCCAGCTTCAACACACCATTATCTTCGCTGAAGTAAATTCTCGGTTCAACGGCGCTTGCACCACGCTTGAAATCTCGCGCCTGATCGAGCGGTACGGAGACTGTGACACGCTCATCAAACAGGCCATTGCGGGTATATAACCGTGTAAAGAAGGTGGCACTGTCTGCATCATACTTGAGCTCACCCAGTTTCGGATCACCCAACACCTCGCTAATCGTCTCAGCAAGAAATTGACGACGCATTTGTGCCCGTTTCTGGTTACTGGCACGATCTGCCTGTTCCTGTTTCACGATCTCATTATGCCGCTTCACTGCTGCATTAAATGAGTCTACCTCTGCTATGTAATCCTCTTCAATTTCACGAATCAACTCTTCACGCTGCTTTCGGGCCTGCTCCACCCTGTTCTGAAACATTGCAGTCGTCTCAAACTCATCCTTGACCAGAGTCGGTAGTGGTGGTGCCTCTGGCTTTTGAGGTGGCCGTTCGGTAAATGGCGGCACTTCGCTGGGGCGCATTACCCACTGCTGCAATTTACGCTGCGCACGCTCCCCGGCCAACTTAAAGGGGGAGAGCAGCATATCTTGTAACTTTTTTACCCGTGGATGAGCTGGGAAACGCTTCTTCAACTCTTGCAATGCCTCCAGGGCGGCGACTGAATCCCCCTCTTCCAGCCGTGTAACCACTACATTGTGTCCTGCCACAACACTACCCGGACACAACTGCCATGCCCGATTCCAATCACGAACAGGAAGTGCCTCTCGGCAGCGCTTCTTAACTAACTCTACCTCCTTCTGGCGCTTACGTTCTGCTGCCAGACGTTTTTCTTCCGCTTTGCGTTTGCGTTCTGCTGCCAGGCGTTCCTCTTCTGCCTTACGTTTGCGTTCTGCCGCTAAGCGTTGCTCTTCCGCCTTACGTTTACGCTCTACTACCAGACGTTCTTGCTCCACCTTGCGTTTACGTTCTGCTGCAAGGCGTGCCTCTGCTGCCTTGCGTTTACGTTCTGCTACCTTACGTTTGCGCTCGGCTACCAGGCGCTTCTTCTCTTCTTTACGCTTCTTCTCTGCTACGAATCGCTGTTTCTTTAATACGTCCTCAATACCTCTGAGAGGAATTTTCCACTCAACATCCAGTGTCAGCACAGGTGTCGCCAACAGAAAGAAACCAATATTATTACGTTGGCTTTGCACCACCACCGGTTGGTCTAATTTTTTCAATTGCTTGTTAAGCAGGCCCCGCAGTATTTCTGCATCTTGCTCAACGGTATCTATCAGGCGACGGTGAAGTATCTTTTCTCCTGCATTGTGTACTAATCGGACGGTTGAATCTTCAGCCAATTGTTGCGGATTTTGTTGTTCTGGCTGGTGACCTCCCCAACCCATATCATTTTCATTGACCGTCGAAGCCTCCGGATGCAGATAGGCACGCAATCCACTCCAACGCAATATTAATGAATCACCTTGCTTCTCCAGTTGTGGCTGAGGCAATTTATCCGGGTCATATTGGTCACGCTGCTCTTTGCTATTGATAAACAGTGAATCATCGGGCTGCTCTCCATTCGGAGCTATATTTTCAAGCAAATCCCCAATGGGATCATTAAACTCGGCATAGGCTTTCAACGGTGCCAACCATACAGTGCTAAGTGTAAGCAGCAGTAATGTGATCCTGACCGATGATTTTTCTCTAATTCTGTTCACTTGCGCCACCTTTATATTCCCCCGCATCATCAGATATATCACTCCAATCATAATACTTTAACATCATTATCGGTAGACCTCATAAGGGAGGAGGATCAATCGCATCTGTTCCAGTCGCTCCTGTGCTAGGGCATTGAAAAAAGATTCTCCGGTGGATGCAAGCTGCTGGCTCTCTGTAATACTCTCTCCAGCCAGCGGAGCCAGGCCATTAAAATCAATTGGGCGAGGCGATGCAGCTATAATCAGTGCCTCTTGAGCACGGCGTTGTCCTGGAGGCGGTTCACTTATCAACTCCATTTCCGATGGTGAAGGGAGCTGTATTCTCTGGTTCGGGTTGATTTGCAGTTCAAATCTTTCTGGACTGGGATAGAGTCGAACCACACTATTATCCGAAAACCATCCAAATACCCCCAGATAGAGTGGACTACGTGCACCATGCAATCTTAGAGAGAAGGGGGCACCCGCACGCAGATGACGCGATGGGAGAAGCGTGGCCTGTAGCGGTAGTTGGCGCGGGGTGGCCGTGGTTTTAATCCGTGCCTCCAGCTTGACCGACAGATGACTACCCCTGCTGCTCTTTGCCTGATCCGGGTTGATCCAACTTTCATCATAGGGGATAGCCTCTCCCAACAGTTGCAGTGCAGCCATACTATCGGCTGCGCTTCGTGCAACACCATTCTCTGGCACAGAGCGCCCCAATCGGTTGGCAACAATCCGTGCTCGCGCCATATTGCGTGCTGCCAGCAAGGCATCTTGTCGCTCTAACTGGTCAGAGACTACCGCCGAACCTGCGGCACTATACCATCCACCCTGCTGTTCCACCCGGTTAGAGGTGAGCGGCAACAGTGACTCAGGAATTGTGCTTTTGAGAATCGCTACATGTTGGTTACCCACCAGCTCGCTGACGCTCTCTTGTACCCCCTCCAGATTGAGTGACACGGTGACGCTATCGCCAAGATCACGTAGTGTTCCACTCAGACAAAGCGTATTTGATCGGGATGGTTGATGTTTCTCACCTCGCAACATCTGATTGCGCTGCTGCTCTCTTGCTAGCTTCAAAAGATGAGGGTTGAGGCTATCGATCACTCGCCTCCCCAACTCATCACCAAATGCACCAACTACCCCACTTTCTGCCTCGATAATGGGGCACAGCTGAGCTACCCTCCCCCCCGTCAACGATGGTGGTGATATCGCCTTAAATTGGTTAAAAAGTTGCTGGCCCAGTTCATGTATGGCTTCTGTTAGAGGTAGTGCATTAAACTGCTGCACCATACCGGGGTAAAATTGTGAACCACTTGCAAGCGTGGCCCCACTCTTCACCGAAACAAGTGTAGCCGATATCCGCACTCCCGTTGCTTCAGCATTCAATCGGGGGATGATCAGCAGGTCAACCGCAAGTTTCTGCCAATCCAGTTCACCATCACTGAACTGTTCTTGCTCCTGTTGTAGCTGCCTGAGATGTTTACGATCTATAAAACGGACCGCTTTTCCATTTTGTTGTAGTGCTTCCAGCAGGCGTTGGTAGTAGTGATCTGCCAGTTGCTGTGGTAGCGCAGTCTCCCCCTCAAAGATGGGGCGCAGTGCAATGGACTTGCCCGGCTCGACACTCTGTAACAGTTGCTGAGCCAACTCTCGCATAGGGTTTGCATGGGCTGTGTGCATTACAAGAAACAGCAGGGTGATGAGCCAGAGTGCTTTGGTCTGTTTAGCAACAAAATTCATGGTTAGTTCTTAAGGATGCTCTACCAGCGATGCCGATATTCTACTTTTTGTCGAACACTGTGCCGTATCTCATCACGACTCTCCTCACTGATCGTTATATTCCAGTGTAGTTCTGCATCGGACATGACGGGGGAAGATAGAGGGATTAACCAACCGGCTTCATTCCCGCCCCCTGAGTAGCTCTCTCCACTCTGTTTCAATAGTGGGTTGTTGGGTTGGTTACTTTTAACCTTTAGTTTGAGTTGCCATTTCAGCGGTATAACTTTAGAACCATTGATCATCAATCTCGGTATCGCCTCGATGGCGCAAAGTTGGCTGGCTTCAATAGGTGGTAGTGACGGTTCGCTATTGCTGTTCCAGGGTGTGTTTTCTCGATGGTCGGTTTTGCAGCGGCCTTGTGTACGGTAGATTGGTTTCCAAGCGAACAGAATTTGCTTAACCATCGGTATTGGTTCAGGAGACCGTACGGTTTGAGGCTTTGTGGGAGATGTTGGGGTTGAGTAGCCTTTGATGCCCGCAATTCCTGCTGCGGATACCAAGATTGCTGCCAATGCTAACTGCCACCCTGGTATCCTTTTTTTTGTGAGTGGGTCTGGTGACGTAGTAGATAGCTGCTCTAACTGGTTGACTGAATCCTCCAGCTCTTTGAGACTTGAGACAGGTATCAGATCGCTCTCACTGAGGCTATACTTTTCAAGACCACCTTGTATAACCTCCTGCAAATTCTGCTCTGGTATGACAAAGTGAATTTTCTTACCCGCCTCACGTAGCTCTTTTACTAGCGCTGTTGAACGTTCCAGTTTTTGGCCCATATGATGGATGGGCAGAATTTTTTTATCATGATTGACCTCTCCCGTAACCCAAAAAACTTGGTTGGGGCTCTCTGCTGGATGAGACAAGTTTCCCTGTTCTCGCAACAGGTGAGCTAGATAGACCCCTAGCTGCCAGCTTCTGCCCGCAGAAATATTAGCGTCTAGATCTATACGATAACTGGAGCCACCAAACTGCTCTTCGATCAGGCCGGTAGGTTTTTTTACAAAGGCGTGATAGGCCCGACTGATTGGGGCGGTCTCAACGGTTCGATTAATACAAACAACGGAGTCGATCCCTTCGCCCTCTTCAGTCAGGCTGAGTAGCTGAACGGGGCCCTCTGTAGTTGCAATGATAACCTGATATAGAGCCATAACTTAGTTGGTGTACTTCTGCCAGGTGATTGTTAAAACAGTGGTCTACAGCTACCAGCGATTTACCCAGCTTCCTTTGCTTGAGGAGGGTTTAGGGGTGGTTTTGGGGGCTGTTGTATTGCGACGACTGGCAATCTTTACAATACGGATATTACCCTGTTGCAACGTGATATTGGATGGGATGTTTAGCTGCTGTTTGCTCAACACTCTTTGTAGTGTTTGGTAGAGCTTACCACTGGTCATGGTCCCGCTATACCAGTATTCACAGTTGTTGGTTGAGCACTCAATTACACGTAGTTGGTCGAGACCTATTTTATCTTCAATCTGCTGGCGTTGGCTCTGCTGAAAACCCAACAGTGTGAGGTTATATTCACTTGCACCAGAGGCCACTTTAACGGTTGGCTGTGTCACACAGGCGGTGAGCGGCAACATGAGCATGGCTATCAGTACTGTTTTTATTCGATGCATGATTCTTCTCCATTGTGTCTCACTGGATCAAAAAAGAGCCAGTGAGACATCATGACAATGTGGACCTTACCAACCGCTATTTCGAGGTGTTGTACGCTTCTGACGGGTAGCGATCTTCTCGATGGTGAACTCATTACCGCTCATCTTGATATGGTGTTTGATGTTCATCTCATCCTCTCCTAACATTCTACGAAGGTTGCGATTGAGGTGGGCGCTGGATAGTTCAGACTCATACCAGTAGGTACAGTGCATACTGGAGCAGTCGGTAGGGCGCAGATGGTGATAGCCGGAGAAGATGTTGACCAGGAACTCCTCCATTCTCATCCGCTCATCGCTGCTAAAGCGGCTAAAATTAAGCGTGTACCCTTTTTTCATCCCTTCAGAAGAGAGAGAGCTACCACTATCGCTACCCATACCGCTCATCTCATCGAGCTTGATACGAAGCGCATCACCGAGATCCGTTGCCAGCTTTTTGGCATTATTTCCCACAATCTCTTTCAGACACTCAGCATTACAGTCTGCAGGACCATTAAAACGGTTAGTGACTTCAAAGTCCCCCATAAATTGTCCAGACTGGACTGCCAACATCCGACCAGAGATGCGAGTGTTAATTTTGGTGGTGTAGTCCATATCTTTTGCACTGGCATAGACTTGGAATAGCACTGCAACATCAACCGGTGGGGATTTCTGGCTACGTGCAATATCTAGGATTTCTACATCACTGCGGCGAGTTCTCCCTTGTGCATAGCCACCACTGCCATCCATTGACTCCTTAGAGGAGACAGCCGCTTCATCATAGACGTTATACCCCATACTGTGTAACACACTATTGAGTTCGTTCAAGACCCGATTAAAGACCCGAGAACCGCGCTTGATAGTGTCTTTATCGGCATCATCACTAAACACCATCACGTGAGGTCCTGCAGCCTGGGTGGCCGTAGATAGTCCCATAGCCCCCAACATCAGTGCAGCACTGGTCATTACTGTTAATGCTGTCCTCAATATCTGCTTCATACCATACTCCTTACTTTGTTAACATTTATAAAATCATACCGCACACACCAAGTATGCACACCTTAATCTATGAAAAGATTAGGCTTAAAAATTGAGGGTTCGGAAACCATTTCCTCGATTTTTTGTTTTATTTCTCTCAATTTTCAGCCCATCAAAATCATCGTTCTCTTCAGTTAGTATCGGGCGCTTTGCTGGTTTGGTGCGCCCCACCCCCAGCGCCTTGTCTATTCGCAATGTAGATGTGGTTACACCATTTTTAGCATCTGTAACCCGGTCCCCAGTTTTCATCATTACATCAACCATTTCATCAACGCTTATCTTTTGATTGTGTGACCGCATCAGTGCAAATGCCCCTGCCACATGTGGCGCAGCCATTGAGGTGCCACTTTTTTTTGCAAATCGGAGCCCTGGAATAGATGAATGTATCGCTTGCCCTGGAGCCAACAGATCCAAAAATGGCGAACTATTGGAGAATGATGCTACTCCTCCAGCACCATTATATGCCCCTACACTTACTGCTTCTGTAACACACGCCGGGCTATTCAGGCTATTTTCAAAGGATTCATTACCGCTGGCTACTACGGTTGCAATGTTGGCCTGTTTCAGCAGATCAATCATGACGGCGTAGGGCCAACTTTCACGATCACAGCTTGCTTCAAACTTCCCGCCTCCCAAACTCAAGTTTACCGCCGCAATATTATATTGGTAGCGCTTACTGTAAACCCAGTCCAGCCCTTGAAGAATATCAGATAGGTAGGCACCAGTAACACAGTCTTTCTCTCTCTTGTCACACCCTTTTTCTGCATGAAAAACCTGTACTGCCAGTATTTTTGACTTGGGAGCCACTCCAGTAAATGAGGCCCCATTTCCTGCGACAATCCCCGCAACATGAGTGCCATGTTCACACCCTTTTTCACATGGCTTTGCAGCCCCCATACCGAGCTGTTTTTCCTTTCTATTCGGACACAAGGTGACTGAGTCTTTACTGTTACTTGAAAAACAGGCCTCTTCTATCACTTGCTCACGCAAAAAAGGGTGATTTGCATCGACTCCCGTATCCAAGACAGCCACAGTCTGCCCACTACCCTGAATACCTTGCTTCCAGACTTTTTGGCTGCCAACTGCCGGGATAGAGTTTTGTAAAGAGACCTTCTCTACTCTATCCTGATAAACCCCTGCTATAGTTTGAGCCGTTACCATACTTTGAAGTTGCTGCTGGTCAACTGACATTGCCAATGCAGGGATATTTGCATAACGAATCATTTGGTTTAGATTAACCCACCCCAGTTCATTAATAGCTTGATCTTGAAGTTGCTTTACATAGTCGTTAAAACCAACCCAACCTCGTGGCCTATTTTTTGAAGGAGCTTTCATCATTGCGATGACCTTTACTTTTTCATGGCCATGCTGGCTCGCTTCAAGCAATGATTGGCTTATATATTTGCTATCTGCGGCCACCCCTGACCCAGTTAGAAGGCAAAGCAGTACGCTGGCTACTGGGTAACTTAGCAGGCTTTTAAAACTTCTATTCAATGACACGTTCTTCCTTGCTGCTCTACCATTCACGGGTCCAGCTTTTATTAATAGATGGATCATCCAGATAACTCAAGTTCTGGTGATATTTTCCATTATTCCAAGTTATTTGTTGGTTATGGTAAATCATCTCCCACCTCAGTACTTTCTCCACGAATCTATCTACCTGCTCTGGGGTCATACCAATAACCCACCCCTCTTTATATTCCTCAAGCGCTCTTTCAGTATCTTGACGATGCGCACGCATCAGTTTTGCAAGCTTCTTCACTCCCGATGAGACATTCTCTTCCATCGTTAGCTGTTGACCTATTCTTGGGAGCTGCATAACCCCTCGCTCACCATAAATACCCAGTGTATAGTGCTGAAAATCTGAACCCACTTTGGCAACAGCCAGAGCAAGTGCAGGGGACACCCTCTCTTTTTGCGCTTCTTGGATGATTATCCGCTTGACTTCTCCCTTATCCATTCCTGCTGCTAACGTTACTTGGAAAATAGTAACACTTATTAGTAGTAATAAATTAATGACTTGCTTTTTCATTGCTTACCCCTTGTAAGAATAGTTATAAAATACTGCATAAATGAACTAACAACCTTTCACTAGCAATCTATGGGATGATTTGGGCCATTTTTCTGCCCTATTGAGATTCTCTTTTGAAAAAAGCACACACTTGCATCGACAGTTACTTCCAAGTGGCTCAAGCCCCCGGCAGGCAGACTTCGGGTGGCCAATCCTCCTACCGCGATAGCGGTTTAGTCCAAGAGTCAGGTGCTGACTGCCACCTCCAGATCTTCATCACCATCTTAGAGGGCCGCTTTTGTTAAGGGTTGCCAGTCATCTACCCTTACAGATATCCGTTTTGGGGCAGCAGGTGGTTAGGGGGTAGATGTCTGGCAACCCTTAACACAAACACACCCCCATAACCTCTTCAGATTGAACCTTGTAGCCTCAAAGGCTTTAGCACTCACAAAGATTGACCCACCCAGTGCTCACGAAGTTGACCCACCTACTGTTGGTGCTCGTTCAAACTGACCCACCTTCTCTTCCTCTAACCCCACACAGATAGAGGAGCACACTTACGGTATTTCCAATACTGGATTTACCGATGTGTACCGATACCAAATCCTGCGCCCACTGTGGTGATCATTTTCACTATCGCCCCCAAAACCCCACCCAGAGCTACTGCTCTAAATCTGCCTGTCAGCGTGCCCGTAAAACTCTCTGGGAGAGAGAGAAGCGTCATCATGACCCCGACTACAAATCCAATCAGCGTAATGCACAAAAGCGCTGGCAGGAGAAGAAGACGGATTACTGGAAGCAGTAGCGTAAAAATAACCCAGATTACGTAGCACGGAACCGAGAGCAGCAGCAAATTCGTAATGCAAAGTTGCGCAATCCAGATCTGGCGATTGACACGTCCACGATTGCAAAGATGGATGTGTCGGATGCACTGGATGCGTCAAACGTGGAAATAGCCATGCCTGCAGGCATTTACCGGATGATTCCGGTTGATTGCAAAGGTGGACACGTGAATCTGGAATACCGCTGCAAGATCAGTGCACTATCAGCTTCTGGGTAAAATATTGCTGATTGCAAAGAGAGGACTTGTGGGGCTTTTTACCTTTTCTCCTCTATGGTTTGCCGTTATGAACAGCATGCAAACCACATCAATCAACTCTTCTGCCAAGTATCCACTGGATAAATATGAGCTGGATGAGAATGGTTACCCCCTGCAGGAGGTCGTTGATATTCATCGCCTTGAGCTGCGTT
>Ga0209250_1000884_pt1 | contig 11801 bp, 14 predicted proteins | sample SaaInlV_200m_DNA_FD_184663 | JGI IMG/M metagenome (GOLD analysis project Ga0209250, IMG submission 184663) | Marine microbial communities from expanding oxygen minimum zones in the Saanich Inlet - Saanich Inlet SI072_LV_165m_DNA (SPAdes) (version 2) | ecosystem: Environmental > Aquatic > Marine... | reverse complement strand
ACGCGGGACTGACCCGAGCCGGGTCCCTCCGGATCTGTTACCGTGCCCGACGGATAATTCCCTTTCCAGTCATTCAGCCACTCCCATACGTTGCCATGCATCTCATGCAGTCCCCATCGGTTGGCTGGAAAACTGCCCACCGTTACAGTAGTCTTCCGGTAACGTCCTTTGGCATTGCCGTTGTAGGGGTAGTTTCCATCATAGTTTGCCTGTGAGGTGGTGATGTTGTTTCCAAACGAGAACGGGGTGGTGGTCCCTGCTCGGGCCGCATACTCCCACTGCGCCTCACTCGGCAGTTTGAAGCTGCCGTTGCCTCTGCCGTTTAGCTTGCGGATAAAGTCCTGGGTATCCTCCCATGAGATCTTCTCTACCGGGCAGTCGCTGCCGCAGCTTGTGAATTTCGAGGGGTTGTTCCCCATCACTTTTTTCCACTGCCTCTGAGTCACTTCGTATCTGCCCAGCCAGTACCCTTCGCTCAGCTTAACCCGATGTTGCCGCTCATCATCATCTCTACCTGGCTCAGAGGATGGGCTACCCATCATAAACTCTCCTGCAGGAATCCACACAAACTCTATTCCACTATAGGGGTCCGTCCAGCTATCCCCAGCCTTTTGTTCCGGGGTCTGCTGCTGTTCGGCACGGGTCTGAAGCTTAAAATCGACCACCCCCTGAATCCCTTTAGGGTATTCGCTATAGATATCCCAGATGATCCGGTTGGCTCCAGCGGGGATTCCACTGCCGATATCCCCCTTCGCCCCTTTGGGGGTACGCCAATTTCCGCCCTGATCTTCACTGATCTCCAGCAGTACCTCGGCATAGGCCCCCGTGGGGCTCTCCAGGGTGTAGTTGAGGTGAAGCTCATCCAGCTTCTGTTCCATCTCCAGTGAAGTGACGGTTGGAATATCGGCCGCAAACAGCAGACCGGGAAGGAGGAGTAGCAATATGATGTAGGGGGCTGTTCTCATGGTAGTGGGTCTATCTCTTAATTCACGGTAATAGGGTGAGCCATCTCTATTCGATGCCTTCGTTTAGGTGAGTTCAACACCTCCCAGATATCTATTCTTTGCTGAAGATTTAGCCAAAAATCTGCGCTATTACCAAACACGCGGCTTAACATTAATGCGCTCTCTGCCGTAATTGAGCGCCTATCATTACATAACTCATTCACTGTCTTTCTACTAACCCCCATTGCTTCTGCAAGCTTACTCTGAGTTATATCAAGGGGTGCCATAAACTCTTCCGTTAACATCTCTCCAACCCCTACCGGTTTACGCTTTGTAATATTCATCATTTCACCTCAACGATAATCATGGTTGTCTAAGTAGAGAGACTCTGCCTCACCCCTCTCACCATTCCAACGAAAAATTAATCTCCACTGCCTGTTAACCCGTATTGAGCAGAACGGCTCCAGTCGTCCGGATAATTTTTCAAAATGGTTACTGGTTGGTACTCGTAAATCCACATCAGATGATGCATCATCTATCAGCTGCAACTTACGAAATAACCGATCACGCACAGATGCTGGGATTTTTTTGGTTCCTCTATTCTGCAGATAAAATTGCTCTAACCACTTATCCCTAAAACCTATAATCACCAGACCAGCCCTCTAAGACTTACGACCCTCTTTGTTTCAATGTAACTCACCTAGTTACTATTATCAACTCTTTCAAGACTGGGAAGGTGGAGGAGCAACAGTATGATGAGGGGGGCTATTCTCATGATAGTGGGTCTATCTTCTTCTCTATTCTCTATCAGTGGATTGATGCACGCTGTAGGGTAGCACCTGTAGCTGCAGCCGAGGCAACTCTAGTCCGATTTCAGTGATCGCCTTCCAGAACTGTGCAACGGGGCGGGCCTTGAAGGGTTGACCAATATCGGTTCGGACAGTGGGGGCCATGGCGGCGTAATCGAGTGGGCTCTGGCTTGCCAGCAGGATGATCGCCTCTTGATTGGCCCGCTCTCCCGGCATCGGGTAGCTGGTGAGTTGATCCTCGTAGGGTTGCGGGATCTGTAGTGGTGTATTGAGGGTGAATTGTGGTTTGGAGGGCTGTGGATAGATGCGTACTACTGTGTCATCCGCCTGCCAGACGAAAACACCCAGATAGAGCTTGTGGCGAGTGGTGGGGGTGAGATTGATCTGTATCGGCTCTCCGGCCAGAATCTGTTCTGTTTGCAGCGTTGCTTTCAAATTTTGTGGTGGCGGATTGGCAAGTTGGACCACCCGGGCACGCAGGGTCTGCTCGACCCGATTGCCATGGGGTGTGCCTTGCCACTGCTCATCTACGGTGATTGCTCTCTGGGTTTCACGCATCAGCGGGGGTTGCTGGCTGAGTGCGGCTAGAGGTGAGGCCGTTACTGTTGCGCTATTTTGCACGCTACCCGGCATCAGGGCCATACGGATCAGCGCTGCTCGGGCGGCAATTCTGGCGGCCTGGGTGGCGGCCCGACGATTTTCAAAGGCTCTGCCAATTTCAGCGCCGGCTGTGGTCTGCCGGTAGCCGTTATGGATTCGCCCCAGTGGCACCCCTTGTAGCATCTGCTGTAGTGTCGGATCTAGCGCAATCATCAGGGTGAGTTGAATCTGCTGCTGGTCTGGGCTCTGCAAGGTGAGCTGAATCTTCAGGCTATCTGGCTGTTTCCAGAGATCACTCTGTAGTGTGAGTGTGGTGGTTGGGCGCGGTTTGGATCGTTCGAGAGAACGGCTGATATTTACCTCCTGCTTCCGTGCCTGCTCTGCTGTGCGCTGTATAAGTTGTTGGATCAGGGGGATGGTGATGTAGTCTCTTAGATCACCGACAGGGCCGATCTGTTTAATCTGCAACGGCTCTCCATTCAGCAGCAAGGTAAGCTGTGGTAGCACCCTCTCTACCGATTGGGCAATGGCAATCTCAAGCCGCTGCGGGGTGGGGGTGAGCTGTTTGTGGGTCAAGATTGCCGGTTCGGTGGAGGCGAGCAGTTGTCCTGTTTTTCCATCTTGCAGGGCGTATGCCTGATAACGCAGCTCTACTCCAGTAGCTACTGCTGTAGTGCGTGCAAGAACCAGGATATCAGCTCTGGCATCCTCTAGCTGTTGGTTGATCTCTCTGCTCTCAAATTCACCAATCTCTCGCCAGATCTGTCGTAGTTGAGACCTTGCCAGCAGCCTCATCTCTGCTTTGCGCTGCTGGTGCAGGGCGTGGTAGATCTGATCATCGATCTGTGCGGCAATCTCTCTGGGTATACCGATCGGCTGGTAGCGCAGTGGCTCTATTGCTACTCGGCTCTGTGGTGGAAGTTGCTGGGTTAGCTGGGTGGCAAAGCGTTTAAAAATGGGTGCAGTGTCGCTCTCTGCCTGGGCAGATAGCGGAGAGAGCAGTAGAGAGAGCAGCAGTAGGGCTTGGATGGAGGTGGAGTGGAGAGCATAACTCAACCACTTAACCCCCTCCCTAACCCTCCCCCTGATAGGAGGAGGGAACTGCATGGTCGGTAAATTCAGCTTGGCCATTCGCCTTAACGCAGGTGGGCCAGCACCAGCCCCTTCTCCCCTTCCATTTGTGGCTCTTGATCTTTGCCTGCCACTCTGCCGGCCATATAACGAACATTTTTTGCCACATAGTGTTGCATCTCTCCGCTGGTAATCTTGCCATCACTGTTGCTGTCTGCGGCACCTTGCATCCCCTTGAAGAAGTAGTAGCTAAACATGCTATGGCGTTTTTTTGGGTACCAGGTGGAGAGCTGGCTACCGCGTGCACTGGAGAAGACTGCACCTGAGCTTAGGCCGAATTGGCTCTCATTCACCTTGAGCAGTGCAGGGCTGACATTTTTAAACAGCAGCCCTTTTTGGGTACGCCCTGAAAAACAGGCATCGAGTACCACTATGGTCTGTTTGGCTGGTAGCCGTTTCAGGTTGGCGTAGAAGGTGGCCAGTTTATAGCCTGAGTTGGCGATGTAGTCAGGGTCGGCATCTACCGGTACAAAGAAGCCATCTCCGCTCTCTGGATCGGGTGCGCCATGCCCTACATAGTAGATAAAGAGCTTGCTCTCACCAGCCATCAGGTAACGCTGCAATTTTCCTCTGGGGTTGGCGGCGGTACCAAACAGGGTCTCGAAGCTGCCTTTGGTGAGGTCTTTCTCTACTATGATGTTGTCAGCACGAAAGCCCATGGTTTTCTGAAGGTAGTTGCGCATGGTCTTCAAGTCATTATGGGCGTAGTCGACATTGGGTATGCCTTCACGCGGGTAGTTGCGGTTGCCAATCAACAGGGCGATATCGTACTCTCCGGCCGCTCTTCCTGCGGGTATGTTGCTGTCCACATCGACCGCACGTATTGCCGGGGCGTTTAGTTTGAAGCTGCCGATGATGGCCTGGGCCGAGCCAAACGTGAGTGAGAGTAGAATAATGAATAGTATGGATCGTGCTCTGTTCATTGCTGTATGCTCCTGAGTAACCGTGTATTTAGAGTTGCATGGGTCTATCTATGTTTTTTTGATTGTACCTGTTCTTTGCTCCACACTCCTAAACAATAAACAGTTCTGAATCGACCTGTTGCAGTAGCTGAATCAGCGCTGTATCTCTCTTCATCAGTAACTGACAGCGCCCGGCAGCAATCCCGGTGAGCTGAATGTGTGCCTGTTCCCCCTCTTTACCAAACACGGTCAATCGAGCACGTTCTTTACCCTTCCGGTCGTATCTGAATTCAACCACAAGGTAGATCTGCTCGGGTTCAGTTCTGGAGGGTATCAGGCGGACCACAACCTCATTGCTCTCCCTGCTCATCAACTGCTGATCACTACTGGCAGCAGCGGCCTGAGGAATGTAGAAGCGTGCATGTGCTTCAATAAACTGTCGATAGAGTTCACTGGAGCCCTGGTCGTCTGAAATTTTTGCATCCATCACACCATTAACCTCTCCACCCATCACATAGTGATAGATCTCAGAGGCCGATGCCCCTCTCACTACATCCTCTCTGCGCCCCTCTTTTGCATCTCTCATCAGTGACAGGGAGACAAAAAGCTCTTCTTTAACCCGCTCCATATTTACGCTGTTCATGGCCTATCTCCTTATCTGATAAATCTGTTTCAGCACTTTTTTAAACACCCTTTGATCTTCTCTACTGCGCTGCTCAATGCGTTCATCCTGTTGCAGCCACTGCTGATAGCTGGAGAAGCGCTTGCGAATTCCCAGCAGGATCGGTATTGCCTGGATAAAGATCTCCGCCTGCTCACCACTATTCTGTTTTTCAAACCCTTTTCTGCTGATTTTTGAAAATTCAGACCTTGCCCGCTTGCGCAGATTCCATTCACTCTCTTCTGGCCCGATCAGCGCCCCCCAATCTGTCACTTGCTGCTCACGCTGAAACAGTGGATGGAGTGATGCAAACAGCAGACGTTGCAAAAACTGGCTCAACTTCTGGTCCTGATCCAACAGCGGTTGGTAGCCTTGCCAATCCGACCCCATTATCTGTTCAATCAGCAGATCCATCTCCGCCCCTGCACCTTCTCTACGCCGCAGCTGTTCAATCAACTGGTTCTGGATCGACCCAAACAACCGGCTTCTCAGGCAGGAGCACATAAAGTGCTGAATAACGGGCTGTGGACTCTCAAACAGCCAACGCAGCTGATCCAGCTCCCGTTTATTGAGAAACTTCACCCGATCGACTGGTGACTCACTCAACTGCTCTAACGGTAACTCCTCTTCCTCTACCATCACATCGTGCAAGCTCTGTGCGATCTCCCCCTCACTCATACTCTCATGTGATGAGTATGCTCTACTCACCTCCATCTCATAGACCACCTTGGAGGTGCGGTAGAAGTCCATGAAGCCACCCAATACCGAGGCATACTTCACAAAGTCTTCAGCAGATCGACTCTGCTGTTCACTGAACGCCTTCCAGAACTCCAGCACCTCATCATCGCCAATCTGGTGGTAACGAAAACCATCTGGGTGCCGTGACAACATAAACTGTGCAATCTGCTGATACTTCCGCTGCTGCTGCGCTGCGGGAAGATGGTGGTTCATCTCTTGATAGAACTGGGCGCTGAGCGCATTGGCCACCTCTGAAACCAATTTCTTGTTCAGGGGCTTACTCAGTGACTCTCTCTCCATCAACGGAGTCAGTATCCCCTCGATCTCCCTGTAGTCCAGCAGCGTAATCATCAACTCCATCAACTCAACCAGCACCGGCATTCTAGAGAAATAGATTGAGAATTCTCCCCCCTCTACCTCTATCGAACGCAGTGGCTCATCACCAATATTGTCGCCAGTATCACCGAAATGGTGGCTATATTGGCTGGCTGCAGCGGGTGAGATACCGAAGAAGAAGTGGTAGAGCCCCTTTTTTCGCTTCTCACTCTGCAGAGGAGAGACCACCATAACAATCAGATAACAGAGTTCGAGCAGCGCCTTGCTATAGTTGCGGCAGACCACCAGCAACATCAATTTCTGGTGCCCTTTGGCGCTGTATTTGTTCTGACCATCAATCTCGGTGGTCTCCAGCAGCTCAAAAACTGACTTGAGGTCACTGCTGACCCCCTGCTGCAAAAAAGGAAAAACATTACGCATATCTGGAGTACTGCCTCTTTAGTCTTAGCACCTTGTTCACATATCCCCTGGTTGCAGGGATAACCCTTGCATTGGGCCACGACCCAACGGCTGATCCCCCATTGTAGTAAGAGAGCGCCAAACTTTCATTACCGTGGTAACGCAGCAGCAGGCGCTTCAGAAAGTGTAGCCCCATACGAATATTGATTTCAGGCTCCCAGAGCCGGTTACGATGAATGCCGTACTCCCTCTCGGCGGTCATCGGCATAATCTGCATCACCCCTCGCGCACCCGCTACACTCTCTGCTTTTGGGTTAAAACTGGACTCTGCATGAGCCACAGCAAGGGCCAGCGGGAGCGCTATTCCAGCCCTTGCAGACTCCTGTTTGAGGATCTGTTTTACCTTAGCCACATCCGCATGGGTGTATCGTTGCGACTGATTTACTGCTGACCTTTTCTCTACCTGCATACAACCACTGATTGTAATAACCAGAGAAAGGACGAGGATTCGATTCAATCGCATTCTGTCATCCTCCGTTACTGGATACTACGCAGCTTCAGCGCACTCATCCACTGCTGATTGAGTGTAGTCACCACCAGCGCCTGGTGATCAATACGGCTGCGCACCGAGAGGGTCTCTGAGATCGACAGAGAGGGGCTTACACCAAGAATCACCCTTCCATTATGGGCTGTCCATTGCGCAGGATCCAGCACCGATAGATCCCGGTCGTAGTACCTTCCATCGGCATAGATCAGAAACTGATCCTCCTTCTCCGGTTCAATCACACTGCTTGCAGCGGCATCCTCCTTCACAGGGTCAACCATCACTGCAGCGATCTTCCACGCCGGTTTTGCAGCCTCTTGTCCGGCGGCACCACTCTTTACCTGCATCGATACCATGGTCAAAATCATCAAGCTGAAAAACCCCATTGCCAACGCCAGTGCAATCTCACTCATTGCGTTATTTGATCCACCATATTCCATCTTAGATACACCCCTTTCTGTTTCTCACTCTCAACGCAATCTCACCGGAGACCGACTCACCATCTACCTGTAGCGCCGTCACCACAGGCGTTCCCTGCTTCATTACATAGCGTGCAGTAATTTTTCTGGAGTCCATATAGCGAGAACCCACAATACGGCCAATTCCACCCAGTAGCTGTGCATCCACCTTTCTGGAGAAGACTGCAACCGGGGCTGCACCCTGCACAGCCGCCCCATGTTTGCTACGAATCGAGGCCACCTTTGTGGCGTCTACAATCCGACTGTTGCGGCCCACTTCACGCACAAAACCACTGTAACGGTCCAGATTCAGCTCCCAACGCTTGCCCCGCTCCCCCGTATCGATAAATAGATCACCCGCTCCATTGATCAGTGCAATCTCCATATCGGCACACTGCTCCATCCAGCGTTGAAGATGAGATTGGGCCTGTTGTTGGGGGGGCCATGCAATCTCTATCAGTGGCCCTTTCCCCAACTCCATCACCTTCAACTTAACCCGACCATTCGCACGGTCTTCAACTTCACGCTGCTGTTGGGCCAATGTCACCTCTGCTCTCCTCTCCTCTACCTTTAACGGCTCTACCTTTAACGGCTCAACCTTTAACAGCTCAATCGCCTTCTCAACAACAGCCCGTTCAAGCCTCTTCTCGGCAGGCTTTGAACTCTTCTTAATAGGCTGAATCGGGCTAAATTGTGGTGGAGGGGGCATCTGAATGGGTACTGACACCTGTTCAACCTTCAGTGGCTGCTCCATCTGCTTCAACTCTACCTTTACTCCGTTTTCATCCACCAGTAGATAGAGTGCAAGGCCCGCCCCTGCCAGCAGAGCAACCCACCCACCGCCGCTCATCAGAAGGCCCCCCTCTGCAGATAACGCATCTCCATATCCTCAGCCAACCGCTGTAGTGCTTGGCGACGCTCACTGGAACTCATCAACCCAGCAAGGTTGGTCTCTTGCTCAACAATCTCATACGGATTACTGGCCGCTGGCGGGTAGGGCTCTATCGGTGGCATGGCATCGATGGCAGATTCCGGACCAAGAATCTCTTGTCTAACCGCCTCTACCTCTGCACTGACGACAATCTCCTCCTCTCTCACCAGTTGAGCCGATTGAGCCGATTGAGCCGATTGAGCCGATTGAGCCGATTGGGCCGGTGGGTGCTCTTGTCTCCACTTTTGAACCTGCTCTACAACCTGTTTGGCATCCTGTGAGACCTTCTCCTTGAACCGATCCAGATCTCCATCCGCCGCATAGAGGTAGGCCAATGAACCTACAACCGCAATATTAAAAATCCACGAACTCATTCCAACTCTCCTTGCAGGTTACCCTGCTCAATAATGGTTGATCGATGACGCTCATAGCTCACCAGTAGCAGTGAGCGCAGCAGCGCAGAGAGCGGTAGACCCACCACTGTGGTCATAAAGGCCATACTGAAGTGGTCGGTCAGGGATTGGATCACCTGCTGAATCGTCTCAGGAGTTAACGACTCACCCGCCAGTGACCCAATCCCCAAACTGATACCGTACAGGGTGTAGGTGAGTGCCAGTGTGGTGATCCCGTTTGCTGACTGCACACCGCTCTGCAACCAGAGTAGCTGCTCTCTACGATCTCCATAGATTAGCCGCACCCAGCTATAGAGGGAGAGAAAGACCAGTGCCGCCAGTAGGCCGACAAAGAGCTGGCTGAAGAGCTGCAACCCCCGGTCAATCAACTCACCCGGCAGGGTAGAGGTGGTCATCACCACCGCTGCCAGCGCAATGGCCCCTCCACCCAGGAAATAGCCGGTCGCCCTGCGCACCCCCTGGTGGTCTCGCCCAATAACCGTTACGGAGTGGGACATCTCAGCGTCTCCCTACATGGGTGGTCAGCAGGCTTTTGGTGGATATACCCAACTGTTCCAACCACTGGTCCGAGAGCAGGCGGTTGTTCTCAACCGATGCATGGACCAGAAAGGTGAGGTCATAATTCTCAAAGGCCTTACGCACCGCCGTGCTCTGCTTGCCTCGTAGTGATTGGTCTCGAAGCACCATCCTCTCCAGGTCCACCAGCCGATTACGCGACTGCCCCATCTGTGATTTACGCTCTTGCACAGTCAAATCCTTGGATAGCATCGCATCGATCATTAGTGCTCTCTCTCGCTCCATATTCTCCAGCGTACCGGCCTGGGCAGCAAATACCACCGCACCGCTGAGTGCCACTGCCGCCAACACCTGAACCATCCTCTTATCTACCTTGTTACCCATTTTGTTACTTACCTTATTCTTGTCTTTCATCTCTCTACTCCTGTTCAAGCTCGGTTACTCACTGACGAAGAAATCAATTGCCGATGCCACGCTGGTACTGATCACCTCACTGTCTACCCACTCTGGATCATCCACCTCTTCCGAGAGGGCAAGCGCATCCAGTGAGATCAGTTTTGCCATATAGCCCAGGATGGTCTCCTCCTGCTCCAGCAGGGCCACCTCGGACTCACTTTCGGTGATCATCCGGCGCAGGTAGTCGGGCTTGGAGATCGCCTCTCCATCTACCTGGGTGGTGGCGTTCATCTTATGGCCCTGAATCGCACCTACCAGACGTTCAATCGCGGAGAGGTTCTTGGTGTACTCCTTGCTGTACTTACTCTGCTGGGTGCCCATCTGTCCGAACAGTTTCATATCCACCTTGGCGACACTGCCCTCAAAGCGCTTCACCGCATCCTGCTGTTGCTCCAGTAGCTGCATCTCCTCTTCGCTATCTGCACCGTGCTGTTCAACCTCACCCAGCAGGCGTTCATAGAAGGTGATACGGGTCTTTACATGCCTTTTACGCAGATCAATCTGCTCTGCGGTGAGGTCGAGATAGCGCTCCTTCTCCACTAGAAACTGGTGGCGCATCTCTGTCTTCAGCTCACCCTCCGAGCGCTCAATCCCCTTCTGTAGATCCTGCATGGTCTGTGACTTCAACTGCAGATCACTGCTCTTCTGCTCAATGGCCCCGGCCAGTGAGGATTGCGAAAAGTCACGGTCAATGGCCCGCTTCAGATAGCTGGCGGGAAGGCGAATCAGTTTCTCACTCACCTGAGGTCTCCAGGAGGAGTCACTGGCTGCAGCAGAGGCGGGAACGGTTACCACCGTTAGTGATATTGCCAGTGTCAGTGCCAGTACCACTGCACCCATTTTTTGGTTTAAATGTCTCATCTTGAAATATCCCATGCTGTGCTCCTTAGTTATGCTTCCAGTAGTTCTGACGCCCCATCTCGGACTTGAGATCGGTATTCACATTCAGCACTGAGAAGAAGCCGTAGTCGGTTGAGTTGGCCTGCCCCAGCAGCACCTCCATGGTTTCAATAAAGGAGGTTCCATCCGGGTAGTAGAGATCCTGATCGGGGAAGGTCTGTTTGAATTGGGTGAGATTGACACGCGCCTGGTCCAGATCACCCGCCTTCATGTAGTTCTGAACCGATAGCGCATACCCTTGCATCCGTTGCTGCTCATCGATCTCACCACTACCGGTAAGGCGTGACTCACACTTCTCCAGTAGCCGCGCACTGGTCAGATATCCCCCGGCAGAGGCGCTACTCATCGCCTTGCGGTCCATCTCGAAGGCCTCATCCCGGCACTGCTGATACTCACGCTGTTGCGAAATTTCATCAAAGCGGACCTCTCGGTAGCCGATCCCCTCATCCCCCTGCTGCTGTTTCAGATTCAACGCCGTCATGCTGTTACAACCGCTCAATGCCGCCACCGACAGTGCCAGCACAGTAATTTTTAACCGATGTCTATTGGTAACCATCTCTCTTCTCCTGAATATTGATCAAAACAACCGCTGTTTCAATCGAGGATATGAAAGGGTTTGGGTGGTTTTTCCCTGAATGAGAAAAGAGAGAGAAAAATTAGATTTTTTTTGAATTAATCTGAATAGCAACAAGGGTCATAAAAGCAACAAAGGGCTTGCCCCTTGCTCTCTCAACCGACCTAATAATCCTGCTGACTCGTGAATTAGTGAAGCCAAAGGCACAAAGCAAGACCTGACACGGAGGGGGCTAATGAGTGACCCTCTCCACGCAAAAAAAATCGCGTCGGGGCTTCGCCCCGTAGGTCTATCCGTGCCAACCTTAAAGAAAGTACCACTACCCACCGCCGTAGTGGTTCCGGTGCTCGGGTCGGCTGCGCACGCCCGGCCCCTACTCCTCTACGGCTACCTCTGCAAGGGTAAAATGGTAAAAGAGCAGAGGGCTACTAAGGTTGCCTCACAAGACGAACCCCGAGGTTGTTGCTGCGATAGCTGGGCGAAAGGTCG
>Ga0209250_1000866_pt1 | contig 12032 bp, 16 predicted proteins | sample SaaInlV_200m_DNA_FD_184663 | JGI IMG/M metagenome (GOLD analysis project Ga0209250, IMG submission 184663) | Marine microbial communities from expanding oxygen minimum zones in the Saanich Inlet - Saanich Inlet SI072_LV_165m_DNA (SPAdes) (version 2) | ecosystem: Environmental > Aquatic > Marine... | reverse complement strand
ACCTACCTTAGCACGGTGGTGTTTACTATCGCCCCATTGTTTAACAATACCACTATCGTTCTTTTTATGGCAAGTGGTACATTGCTTGCTGGTCTCTGATGCTTGAGCCGGCGGCTCAGTAACTGATGCAGTTGCTGAGTTACTAATAAACATCAAAGATAAAAGAAGCATTAAGCTTTTAATTATCTCTTTCATAATTTACTCCGTTTTGTAGTTATGATTACCCTCTACTTTCAGTTTTTACTCACCTATTTTGTAAAATAAAACAACATAGGTTGCTTTTCATAAGTTTATTTTTATTTTATTGATGTAGGTCAATTTAAAACAATAAATATAGTAAAGTTAATATAGGTTATTTCAATTTTTAGCATTTTTCATTTATGATAAAAAGGCGTCTCTTTATTTTGATTACTCTCTAATTTGATAACCAAAGAGGCGCACTTTATTTAATTTAATACAGATCGCATTAAATTAAATAAAGGTTTTGAGGGGTGAGGCGGGTGTGTTGTAGCTTGTTAAATAGCTAGAAAGGCGTACCTTCTGCATTACCACCTAATGCTCTAAGCTCTTGTTTTAGCTTATCTTTTTGAGCATTTAAAATGGCTTGTTGTTTTTTCAACTCCGCTGCTTTTTGCTCTGCCAGCTCTCTTTGGCGGTCACGCTCAATTTCTGCAGCAGGACGTGTTTTTAAGTAATTAAATAATTTCACTACTTTTTTAACACCCTTGGCTTTGGCCGCTGTTTTAGCGGCTTTATCTGCCTCGCGTTTAGTCACCTCACCCATTAGATAAACCGTTTGATTTTCTGTCATTACTTTAATATGTGTTGGGTGGAAGACTTCTTGATCTTGGAAAAGCACTTCAACTTGTGTTGTGATTGCTGCATCTTTAACTCGACTCAAATAACCACTGTTTGGCCCAATAACAATTTCATTAATCACTTTTCTGACTTTTGGATCAGCCACCTGTATTTGTTTAACAATATAACTACGTACATCACCATTTGGCGCTTCGCCTGCAACTAATACAATGCGATCAAATGACATAAAGTTAACATGTGCATCACTCAGGTTTTGATCTTTAGTTGACCAAGCCAATAATCTTAAACCAATGGTTTTGTCGTCAATCATCTCACCGGTGGTGCGTCTTTCATTAGCCACTGAAATTGCAGTACTCACCGTTGATGCGGTGCTAACAATACACCCGCTTAGGAAAATTGAGCTGAGAATAAGGGTTGATAAAAGTAATGTTTTTTTCATAATTGATTAAGCCTCGAAAGCGTTTTTTATCCAGTTTATTTTAGGATATTTTAAATCAGATTCTACCCCGACAACATCAAACCGACAGATAAATTCTTGATACTCAGAATGTTGTTGCAAGTAATACTGTGCGGTGCGAATGAGTTTGACTTGTTTGTTTTGATCAACCGTATCAGTGGCTGATCCAAAACTTGTATTTTGCCGATAACGAACTTCAACAAAAACTAACGTTTGTTCAGATTTATCAAGCATAATAATATCTATTTCACCTAACTTGGTTAAGTAATTTTGTTCAACCAGTTTTAGGCCATGCGCAGATAAATATTCCAGTGCAACGCCTTCTGCTTGATTGCCAATTTTTCTTTTAAAACTAAACATTAATTATGTCATTGTATATTGTTGCAACACCGATTGGAAACTTAGATGATATTACCTTTAGGGCGATTGAAATACTAAAAACCGTTGACGTAATTTTGGCAGAAGACACCCGTCATTCTAAAAGATTATTAAGCCATTACGATATCACCACACCAATGCGTGCGTTCCATGAACACAACGAAACCAAAAAAACAGCAACAGTTATTAATGACTTACAGAGCGGACAAAGCATGGCGCTCATTAGTGATGCCGGTACACCACTGATTAGTGATCCGGGTTATGTATTGGTGAGTGAAGCAAAAAAAGCAGGTGTAGATGTAGTGCCACTTCCTGGCCCGAGTGCGATGATCAGCGCCATGAGTGTGTCTGGCATTGCCAGTGATCGATTTGGTTTTTTTGGTTTTTTACCTAGTAAACAATCGGCACGACTCAAAGCCATTCAAGCCATTGCACACATTGAACAAACCGCCATTTTTTACGAATCACCCAAACGTATTTTGGCTTGCGCGCAAGACTTGCAATCTGTCTTAGGCGATGAACGTATTGTCTGCTTTGCCAAGGAATTAACCAAAGCGTTTGAAACCATTAAAACTAACACTTTACCAGTGTTGATTGATTATTTGCAAGCAGACGATGCACATCAAAAAGGTGAATTTGTGATTTTGATTTCAGCCATTGATAAAAATGATAAAGTTTTGGGCGAAGAACAGCTAGACAAAATATTGCCAATTTTGCTCACAGAAATGGGCGCTTCAAAAGCCGCTAAGTTAGCCGCCAAAATTACTGGTATTGATAAAAAATATTGCTATAAGAGGGCAATAGATTTATAAGGATAAATCATGAGTTATTACACACGCCACATCTTTTTCTGTAACAACGTACGTAAGGACGGCAAAGCTTGCTGTTCACAGCTTGGCGCTAAGCAGATGTATCGCCACGCTAAGGATAAGTGTCGGGATGAAGGCAAGCTCGGCGAAGGCAAAATTGGCGTGAGCGAATCACGCTGTTTGGGTAGATGCGAGCATGGGCCAGTTGCTGTTGTGTATCCAGACAATGTTTGGTATCAATATATTGATGAAGACGATGTCGATGAGATTATTACCGAGCATTTGGTGGGCGGTAATGCAGTGAAACGATTACAAATTAAGTAATTTTTGCGCTAAATCTTGCGCTTTTTGTTCCATTTCAAAAATTTCCGAATTATTTTTAATTATATTGGTGGGTAATTTTTCACTTAATGCTAAGCGCTGTTCTCGGTTAGCTTGCGCTGCAATCATGCTTTTAGCGAGTTTTTCATCCAGTTTTTCACGTTTTAGCAGTCTTTCTAGCTGATTTTGCTCGTTACAATCCACCACAATTGCCCGATCGAACAAATTTGACAAATTTTGTTCTACTAATAAAGGCACTTCAACTACAACTAGCGCAGTATTGAGTTTTTCGATGTCCATTTGCATTTTTTCCAATATTTTTGGATGCAGAATTTCCTCGATTATTTGTTGATTTGCACTATTTTCAAATAACTGTTGGCGTAATGCTTGGCGATCAAGGGTTTGATCGTCATTAAGAATGCCACTGCCAAAGTGTGATACTAGTTCAGACAAGCCTTGCGACTCAGGCTCAACCACCTCACGCGCAATCACATCAAGATCAATAATATCGATTGCATTTTTTTTGAATATTTGAATGACGCTTGATTTTCCGCAAGCAATACCGCCAGTCAGTGCAATTTTAAGGGTTGTCATAGTCTTAGATTTTAGCAATATTATGCTTCTGGCTATTGACATTATTGCCAAATATATCGATAATACGCGTTCTTACGAAATCACTGCTTTAGTGAGTTTCTTTTGGTTATGTAGCTCAGCTGGTTAGAGCACGGCATTCATAATGCCGGGGTCGGTGGTTCAAGTCCACCTATAACCACCATATTATATAAGGCTTTCAAGGGTTTTAAGGTTTCAGATTATATTCTGGGCTACCCCTGGGCTACCGTTTGGCAAAAAAACCATTTTTGGTTTTAATCTTAATAAACTCTTCTATGACGCTATTTTCTCATCAATTGGTGTTCTTTTTCCGTTTCCGTCAACAAAGTGTATTTCAATGGCTTCTGGCTGTTTTTTATCTTCAATTTCTTGTTTTTCGACGTAACCGCGTTTCTTTCCCTTGGTTTTTAAAAAAAATATTGTTGAGGCGACATTTCCAGATTTAATTAATTCAAACAATTTGCTTTCGACAAAGTCTAGTGTGCTTTCACCAACATTATCAACCTCACTTCTAAACTCTGAGTCTTCATTGTAATACTTGTAATAAGTTGTTCTACTAATACCCAATGCTTCACAAGCATTTGAAACAATGCCAAGGTTTTTGTTGAGTGCTGATAATAGTTCTTTTTTAAGGTGTTCAGATTTGTTCATAAACCCATTCTAAACTATTGTAAGAATTAATATTTTGTTGAATTAATGCATTATGATGTTAAGAGAAGTAATAAGCTCTTGAGGGATATAATTTTTTAATGAGTGAAATGAATAGCTTGGTTTTTTGTATAGTTTTAACCTTTAATTTGTTTACAATACTTACTAAATAACCACTATTTCCGCACTATGTTTAAAACAGGTCATTCAAAGGTCGGCGGTCGTAAGCCTGGCACAAAAAATAAAAAGACTCTACTAGGCGCTAGTGAGCTTCTATTAGGGCTTGGTATTAACCCTATTCAAAAACTTGTTGAAATTGCAGAGTCAGCCGAATCTACTACTGACCAAAAAATTAACTGTTATAAAGAGATAGCCAAATATGCCTATCCTAAGATAAAGGCAGAAGAAGTACCTTTTAACCAAGAGGCAATGAATCTAACGGTTCAGTTTGTTGAGTAGCCCATAAGAGCGAAGCAGCAGATGAGCTGTTATTAAAGTTAGATATTAACCCAATTGAGAAACTAATCAATATAGCTGAGTCAGATGATGCTTCAGTTGAGCAGAGGATACGTTGCTGGCAAGAGATTGCTAAATATACACACCCCAAGCTTAAGTCACAAGAAATCTACATTGAGCCCGAGCCTGTTGAGCCAATTGAAATTCACTTTGTGTCATCTGACGGCACAAGAAAAGCGCTATAACACTTATAGGTTTTTTGGTTGTATACTCGGATGAATGGCATTACTGAAATGTGGAGGTCTATATTAAACTCATAAGCTCTTCCAAGGGCATTAGCACGAAACTTTATTTTATTTATGGAGATAAATCATTTAATATCTAATTTTTTGAGTTTATTAGATGGAAATAATGTGTGATAATTTAAAAGTGTATATTAATATAATTGTTTAAGTTATGATGTTCTATGAAGGAATTGAAATATCTAAAATGTTTTACCCTTTGTTATACCAATCATTAGTTTTTTCATTTTGATTTTTTGGTATATCGTTAGTATCTAATCTTGGCATAATAAATCTAGTATCTTTACTTGTTGTAGCAATATCAACTTCGGTAGTAACGGCTAACTTACAGCCTCTTTCTTTTAGCATTTTAATAGACTGGTCATCGTAAGAGCCATAAGGATAACAAGCTGTCCAGTTATTCATATCTACACCTATTTTTTCTAAAAATCTAATAGATAAATCTAATTCTTGGCTCATTTCTTTTTCATTTAAACTATTCCACCAATAATGATTGTAGCCATGATTTCCAATATGCTGACCACTTCTTAGCATATGTTTTAATTGTTCTTCATTCATGTATAGTTCTCTACTAAAAGCATCTTCACTCACTCCTATATATTTTTCAAAAAGAGTATCAACAATTTTTATTCTCAAATCTTCAACTAATTCCACTTGAAGTAATTGTTTGATAAAAATTACATCTTTGGTATCCATACGACTTGCTTGTGCTAACTTTTTGTAATAATAGTCAAAATCTTCAAGTTGGTATTCTTTTTGATAAAATTTCACTAACTCTTTTAAATCATTTACTAAGTTTAATTTATCTTCAACAGAAGCTAAGATAAAATGAATTTTATTCACATCTAATACTGTATGTTCTGTAATAGCTTTTGATGGTGTGTAAAAACTACCTTGAAGCTTATACTTGTCTAAAATAGGAAACACATTGTTATAATGGTCGGAGTAAGCATCATCAAATGTTAATAAAACAGATTTTTCTGGTATCTTAACTTGGTTATCAATACTATGTATCACTTCTTCCATTGTAATAATGTGGTAATGTTTTCGCATATAATCAATTTGTTCTTTAAATAAATTAATATCTAAACCTTTTATATCTGGGTATCGTGAGTTTTTCAAATCTCTTACATAGTGATACATTACTATTGTTAAATTATTCATTTTATATAATTCCTTTTATTTTAACTGGGTCTATCTTGGTCGCCATCAGCTTTGAAAATTCTAATTTTATCTATCTCTTTAGTATCAGCCATAAAATTTATTTTTATGTTTTCTTGAGAAAAAGGAGAAAAATAATTTGGAACAATTAAATCATTTGATTCTAAATTAATTTTAGTAAAACAAGCCTCTTTTAAGTTATCATCATTAAATCCATAGCACATAAAATCTATATATTCGTAATCATTATCTATGACTATCTGATATAGATATTTAGATATATATATTATGTCGTTATCGTTACCAAGATAATCCATAATTCGTAAAATTTTACTATTTTCTACAATTACTTCCCTAGTCACAATTACTGAAGTAATTGATTCTTCGTAATATACTCCAAATACAGTGTATTTATAAATCGGATGATTGTAATACCTCTTAACAAAATACTCTTTATCTTTGTGTGGAACATAATGACTATCATTAAAATTAAAATCTAATTGATGTTGTCCAATTTTTTTAAAGCTATATTTTGTATTTTCTATAAAGTTTAGCTTTTTTGAATATGTAGTATCTTTTATTTTCAGTATTTTATAATTTTTGATTACATCATTAATAATAACAAACTGACTTAGGTAATTAGTATAGATATCAAGGTAATTATATATACCAATTGTTTTAGCATTTATTCCTGGACTAAATGCTACTTTATATTCAGAGCTACTTCTTAAAAATTCCAATAACTCAATACCAAGCATAGGGTTAGTGTCACTTTTTAATGCTTTCCATATCACAGTTGCTACATCACTATTATCTTCAGAATATTTTATAAACCCCAATACACCATTTATTTTATCTCCATCATAAGAAATCACATAATTAATTCGTTTATTATCTTGGTGTTCATATAGGAAAAAATCTTTATCTCTTGCTAAGATATGATTTTCTTTCCAGTTATCATTAATAAAATTCATGATTACATTAGTATCTTCAATTGTGGCAAATTTGATAGTTATCATTAAAAGACACTCCCGCCAGTAATTGGTATATTCACACCATTTATATAATCAGACTCATTAGAAATAAGCATTTTAATTATTGGTGTAACTTCGTTTACTTGAGCATTTCTTTTAAGTGGGTGGTTGTAAGCGCTTAATTCAACTAACTTTTCATTTATATTATCTAAAAATTTTGTTTCAATCATTGATGGAGACACTGCATTTATCTGAATATTTTTATCTGAGTATTCACTTGCCAATGATTTAACTAGCCCAAGCATAGCGTATTTAATTGTTGTATATTGGGTTAATGCTTTTGGTGGAACATTGATAACTACACTTGATAACATAATCACAATTTTGCCTTGCTTCAACTTTGCCATTTTTGGTAAAAATATATTCAATATCAGTATTATGGACTTTAAACTGATGTCTATTTCATTTTGAAAACCCTCCCAAACAATATCTTTAAATCTAATATTTTCAAATTTTGGCGCGGCTAAATGGATAATTTTATTTGGAATTCCGTAATCGGACTCTATAACATCTAGTAATTTATTGATTTCATCTTCTTTTGATAAATCAGCCTTTAATGTAACTAATTCATTGTTAATATTTTTTGATAATTCTAATAGCTTCCCATTGGAGCTATTGTAGTGAGCTATAATTAAAGCTTCATCACTAACATTTTTTATTAAATTTAATCCTATATCTGATGATGCACCAATAATTAATATAATATCTTTACTCATCTAAAACTCCAGTTTTTATAGTGGCTTTTGAAACTTTCTCATTATTTTGATTGGTGATAAAAGCTCTTATCTCAATCTGTTTATACGCTTCATTTATGTAGCTAACTTTTCCAGATATTTTTAACGTATCACCAATATATACTGGCTTAGAAAACTGAATATCTATTCCTTGTAAAATACAATGCTTGCCAGGAAGGTGTACACCAACTAATGTTGAATAAAATGAAGAGGTGAGCAATCCATAAACTACCCTACCAGGGAAGCCTTTTTTCTTGGCATAATTGCTATCAACATGCAAAGGATTAATGTCATTAGAAATATCTAAAAATTTATCCATCTTGGAAGCGTCTATCTTTACTTCAAATGATTCTTCAAGCCCAATTTCTATGTCTGAAAACTTATATTCATTCATACATTATTTTAGTTTTTCTATCATTAAATCAATCATAGCACCCACATCTTTTAATGCCATTAATTCCCCTAAAGCAAATCTAATTTCAAACTCTTTTTCAATAGCGCTAACTAAATTAATATGATTTAAACTGTCCCAATCCTCAATATCGTCTGAACTTGTTTTATCTTCAATGACCATATCATCTTCATCAAATATATCTCTAAATATATCTTGAACTCCATCAAATAACTCTTTTCTAGTCATTTTTAACTCCTATAAATTTGTTTTTTATTTCGTAATTTGTAATATCCAGCTTCCAAACAGAGTCTTCATCATTCCTCTCTAGCAAATTAAAGCCAAATTTTTCATATAAATCAGAAACCATGCTGTTCTTAGAGCTTTTATAATAGTAACCAATTATTTCAGATACATCTTGGTCTTTGCATTTACTAACTAATTCATCGAGCATAGCAAACTCCATATCTCTTTTCAGAACCCTGCAACTCATAAGCCATAAATCTATATGACAAGCTCTATTTTCAATTCTTCCAATAGATATAGCTATCAAACCATTGCTTCCATATTTGTCAGTTAATTTCCCATAAACTTTAATATACTCATCACTTAAAGTAATGGTATCAATCTCTCCAGTTGTATATCTTTTTGTGGTTAGGTTAAATTGATTAGTTTTATTTGTAAGTTGTGTAATTCTGTCTAAATAGACTGATGAAAAAGATTTAATTTCAGCAGTCATATCAAGTGAAACTAAAAATTCATCATAAGATTTAAACGTAGCTTGCTTATTAGCTCTTTTCTTATTATCTTTATAATACTGGTTTCTATTTATGTCATCATCAGCTATCGATATTGGTTCAAAGTACCCATTTCTATCAATATGTGCTATAAATTCAACTACATCGCTACCTACATCTGGAACCGATACACTAGGCACTTGCGAAAGAACAATATCCCTTTCAACTGGATTGTCATCTATAAATACTAAACTATCCACCCCTATATTTATTGATTTCGCTATATCTAAAATATTGTGATTTTTTGGATTCCAGTTAGCTTTAAATGAAGTGAAATCATCAAATTTTAAAATACTTTCTGGATGACTAAAACCTTCTTTAGCATTCTCAAAGTCATTTTTAGAGCAAACAGCAAGAGTGACGCCCCTATTCTTTAATTCTTTGACATATTTTTGGAATGCTGTATAACTCTCAGAGATTGCCGTTTCAGTGCCTATATGAATTCTATCAAGTCCATCATCCCCAATAACACCCCCCCAACAAGTGTTATCAAGGTCAAGAACTAAACACTTTTTAGACTTTCCAAAAATAGAGCTAGTTATCTTACCAATATTAAAAGCCAGCTCTGGAATTGATTCCATGCTTATGGCATATTTCGCTTGATACCATAGTGATGGGTCAAACCAATATCTTAAGCCAATATATGAGGATAAATAATTAATATCATTGATATATAGATTTTTTATCTTTCTCGCATTCAGTGAAAACTCATCATTTAACTTATTGATAAAGTAAGTCTTGCCATGAATATCATAACAATCAAGATTGCCTAAACTTCTATCTTTTGTGTAATCAAAATTATTTTGGATAATAGCGCAATCAAATTTTGATAAAGAATTCCAGATTGACTTATATCTTTGCATCTCATTGCTTAAAAGCATAGCCACATCTTCAGAAGTGTCCTTAGACTCTGGGTACTTTATGATATTTTGATTAGTTGTGTGTATGTAAATAATATCTGGGTTAAATTTATCTAATTCATCACTTCCAAATAAAGCATCTTCATAGTACTTGTTATATTCAGACTCGTAAAACTTTGGTTTAATTCCATTTTTTAGTAAAAAAATCTCTAATATATTTTTTAACTCTGAAGTAGTAGAACCACCTAAGATAGCAATATTTTTTTCAATTAAATCATCTTGTAATAATAAATATTTCTTTATAGATTTCTTTTTTCTAAGGATTTTATTTACATCTAAAGGGTGCTCAAGGTGCTGCAAAATGTACTCCGTTTCAATGAATCACGTGATTAATATTTAGTCTATTTTAATCTATACCCTTGGCAGTTTTTTCGTTTCTAAAACAATCCAAGATTAGTGTCCCGTGAGTTACCTCCGATGGATGTGAATAAAGTTATGGGTAAGTCTGACCATTACTAATATCATTGTAAACTCGTATGAGTTAAAAAGCATATTTATTTGGGTGTCTAGTTATAGTTAATTATGGCACGCTAACGCCCTGCGGTTGTGTTTCTCGATGCTAAAGCATCCAAGACTAAGCTAGTTCACTGCGCCTCACTTCGTTCGTTGCTGGGATAAATCCCTTTTTCTTTTTTGTTTTACTACTTATCGCTACTTTAGTGAATAAGGCAGTATCTATTTTTATCTACTTTAGATAAAGTGCTAATACTCTATATAAGTACTCATATGTATGGCTCTATATAAAGGTGTTTAGAAATGAAACCAGGTTTGTATAGAAATAGGTACAGAAACAAAACCTATTAAGGCAATATCTGCTTACTTTTTAATCAGGATGAGTTTAGAAACGAAACCTATTATTGATAAATAGGTTTAAGAACTGGTGCGGGTTTTCTTAATTTTCTTTAGGTCTCTTTTGTACTGAGCATCTCGTTGTTTCTCAGTTTTGTAATCAGGATTTTTACCATCCTTCCAGTAATTGAGTGGCACTCTCTTTGATGAGTAGTGTGTGTGCCTAATCTCCCATTTTCCAGGTTTAAGGTCGTTGATTGGCAACCAAGTAAGAGCATATAGGTGTGGTAATTTCTTGCCTTCGGTGCTTTGACCACCGTAAGCATTAATCACTATAAAGCCCTTCCTTAACAAGCCATCCTTTGCGCTTAGTAAGGTAGTGTTTGACCTAAACCATTGTTTCATTATCGACATAGCAAGCGATATATCACCGTTGTTTTTGCCCGTAAAAAAGTGTGCTAGTAGCAGTAGAAGTTTGACTTCATTTCCCTTGAGAGTCTTGAAGGTATCGCTGTTAATGATGAAGCGAGGTATGCCCGCATAGCTTTTGGTTGGTTTGTGTTTGTATTGTCCCATAATATGATTGCGCCCACGTTAGCAGGCGCTGAGTTGTTACCTAAGTGAGTTGATTTTGATTTTGTCTTCTTCGCTGAACCAGTAACGCATAACACTGGTAGTGCTATTAAAGCGAGTAGAAACTTGAACCATCTTTCGTGGTATTTCTAAGCCGTACTTGCGTGCGATAATGCTAATGGTTGATGGAAGACAGTGGTCGCCAAGTGTTTCAGATTCAAACCTGTGTAGGCTGTTGCCCAGAAGTAAATATTGAATTATGGTAAACTCTTTAGAGCCTGTTCTAAGGTGTGCCTTCTGTTGCTTTCCCGAGCCAGAAGGTTTTTTATTATTTGGCTTTAACATCTACAGCCTCCTTTACTTTACCCGTATGACTAAAGGTATTGTCTTCGATGTAGCTTTGTAAGTCAGATAGACGGTATCTAACTAAATTTCCGAGCTTTATGAACGGAATTTGTAGACCAGTTCCAGTGTATCTGCTATTAGCAAGCGACTTAGATTTCATTCCAAGTAGCTTGCTTGCTTGATTAGTATCAAATAATTCTTCGACCATGTGTGTACTCCTATGTAAACGATTCAAAATCTGCTTAAAGCTATCTGCTTCAGCATTGTTTACAAGTATCCAAGGTTAGGTTTTTGTTACAAACAGTAGTCGAAATTAGTTGAAGAGTTGGCTGTACTCCTATTGCTGACAGTGTTTAAGTTTCGTAAACATGACAGTTCACGAAATTAAATTTAGATTTATTAAGTTTGAAAAAGGTTATGGAGCTATGCTCTTGATGAATTTATTGTATTTATAAATATAATCTCTTAGTGTTGTTTTTGCTGGCA
>Ga0209250_1000776_pt1 | contig 13028 bp, 5 predicted proteins | sample SaaInlV_200m_DNA_FD_184663 | JGI IMG/M metagenome (GOLD analysis project Ga0209250, IMG submission 184663) | Marine microbial communities from expanding oxygen minimum zones in the Saanich Inlet - Saanich Inlet SI072_LV_165m_DNA (SPAdes) (version 2) | ecosystem: Environmental > Aquatic > Marine >... | reverse complement strand
TATCGGTAAACAAGTTATCGGCTCCGCTGGTTGCACACATATTTTTTCAACCATATGGTGTGTTACGGAGTATCAATTGTACAGCAGTTTTTTATCTCATTGATTTATATGCTGTTTGACACCTTGAAATCACTGGCCTATCCACTTAACGCAAATTGGTATGTAATGTCAGGATTTTTGCCAGTATTATGTCGGTATCGTCTGTGAAAAAATGATGTTACTTGCGTCATGTGGATAGGCCGTATAAATAATTGACATGCTGGTCGCTATTGTGCCTTAATGACGCTAATTATAAGTCTTTGAGAGTACAGATTCCAGTGTTTTGGATGCTGCTCTTAGGCTGAAAAACACCTTAATACGTTTTAGGATAGAGTCAGAATGAAAGCCCAGAAAATTTTCAGTAAATTGATCAAAAGAGCCGCTTTTCTTACGGTAGCGACAACGGTGGCGGTGACTGCTCAAGCGGCAACATTGTCAGAGGGGTGGAATCTTATTCATCCAGGCATTCAGGATGTTTCTTCTCTTGGTGATGCATTTGCGTGGAATGGAGCAGAGTTTGAGCAGGTAACGACCCCTGCTGCAGATCAGGGGGTCTGGCTTAAAGCGAGTGCCTCGGGTGAATTTACACCGGCTGCAGCGTTGAGCGCCCCTAGCATAACTAGTACAGGGTGGCATCTACTGGGGGCAGGAAGCAGCTCGGTAAGTTTGGCCTCACTTCAATCACTGTTTGACGGTGCGATGGATGGGCTTTATCTGGGTAAAGTATACGCTTTCAGTGATGGTCAATGGAGCACGCAAGATCTGTCTGTAAATAGTGATTCGGTGACTTATGCTGCGGGTCAAGGTTTATGGATTGGTGTTGTGAGTGACACGGTACCTGATATTGGTAACCCTCCAGAGCTCTTTAGTGGGCTGGTTTCTCTGGATGTGACAGGACAGACTACGGTAGCAGGAAGAAGGTTGGTGGGGCGTAGGTTGTATAATACGACAACAGATACAACGTCTACTGTTGGGGAAACACAAGTACAGCTGTATGCAGTAGATGATGAAGAAAATACTACCCCTCTTTTGTCAGCACCAATTGTTGCTGAAGAAGATGGTTCTTATACCGTTAGGGCTACAGATTTTGAAAATCAGTCATTAGCAGATGCTACAAGCTCTTATACGGTTAAGGCTGCAGTTTCGACTATTGAGGTGGAAGAAGACGGTACTGTTTTAGCAAAAGTTATTGAGGTGACAGCCATTAAGCCGGAAACGGAAGAGGGGGCTGTGGCGACTTCTGTAGTAGTTGACCCTGTAACAACTCAGGTGGCGGTTGAAATCAAGAAGACAATTAAGACGTTAATGGGCAGCAGTTTTACAATTAGTGCAACAGTTCAGTCGCTTGTTAATCAGCTATCTGTGGCGTTGGTAGATGATTATAAACAACAGGTTGCTGCTGGCACAAAAGAGCTCTCTTTGGATAAGCTCGCCCTCCCTTCTGTTGAAGTTTCAGTAGACCAAACTAAGCAAGCTGCAGTTAAAGGGGCTTACGACGCATGGCAAGAAAAGGTGAGCGATAATACAGCCACTGAAGAGGAGGTAGCTGCTGCAGCTGATGCATTGGCAACTCAAAAGGCTGAATTGAGAAATTCTGTGGCCACTACCCATAAAGATAAGCTTAAGAAGGTGAAGTCTGTGATGGTACGTCAAGCGATGGGGGTCGATGTTGAAGATGCCTCCATTGAAGAAATTGCAGATGAGATTGGGGCAGATAGTGGAAGTTCAGCGGTAGATATGTTTGCTTCTACATTTGGAAGTACAGTCTTGATTGATCGACGGAAAACGCTGGAGTCCTCAGTGGCAAAGAGCGGAACCTCAATCGGCTCCATTGACGCTAAAATGGCTAAACTTGAACAGGCTGTTCAGAAAGAACAGTTAGCAGAGCTGTCCGACACACTGGATGCGTTGCAGGGTGGTTTTAGTGCGGCTAATATTGAAGGTGATCTGCAGTTGTCACGTTTGGTTTATAACACTATTGCAGATATGGCAAGAATCGAGTTTGCAGTATCAGATGGGGACGGTAGCTTGGTAGTTTTTCTTCCCGTCGATTCAGGAGAGGAGAGAACCCTTCCAGGACAAATGTTCCGGATAGCTGTTAATATAACGGCCGATGATAACCTTACATCAATTCCAACGGGGATAAATGGAGAGCTCTGCTCGGCTGATGCCACGGTTACGGATCCAGTAATCTGTTTGCAAGACACGAAGGCAACTTGGACGACCTATGTAGGTAATGATGAGATGTTGCGCTTGGTTAATCCTGAGTCGGATCTACGCTCCCCCCACCCTGCATGGGTAGAGAAAATGATGGAGGCGTTCTATACACCGATTGTGCCCAATAATGCTATCTATAGTATGATTAAAAATCGCAACAATACGGTGACCTTGGCTCAGGTAAATAGAGCGATTGTTGCAAATGCGGGTGATAACGCTTGTAAGGACTCTGAGAGCGACACAAACGCGGACTGTTTTGAGAATCTCTACTATGACAGTGTGGCCGGGACAGGAGTGAAGTTTGAGAGTGATGACCCGTATACGGTCGCAAAACAGATTGCTGAAGCAGATATGAAAACATATCTGAAATCAGACCTTCATAACTTGTTAATGACAAGTATTGATCGCCGACTCCACGGTACGGAAACACCACTGCAGGTTGCAACAGATTTGGTGAGCTTGTTAGCGCCGTCGGCAGCAGATGAGACAGCAGATCAGTTTATTGCAAGGATTTCCACTGATTCAGAGCTGGTGAATGTGGTGACAGATGAGCTGGTAGATACTCTCGCTAGAGCTATACCGATGAACCACCCTGATGATGGTGTGATGCAATTGGTGGCAGATTTTGAACTGAGTGAAACCACTGCTGTTTTGCCTAAAACAGCAGTAGCGCTGACTGTTTTAATGGCAGATAAGTTTGTGGGTGAGGAGGGCATGGAGCTGCAGCTGGTGCCTGCCAACGAGATACCAGAGTTGGATTGGATGCTCGGGGATGCGTTAAGACGTGTTTTAGACTCTGAATATTTAAGCAGAGCATTAAATGCTACATTGAGTAATGATGATGATCAACTGGCTGCCCTGACGGCTTTACTTTTTGTTCAAGCTGATGGAGCAGGGGAGATCGGAGCCTTAAATGAAAATTCTGAGGTAGTTAAAATTTGGTGGCCAGTGCATAGCGAGTTCACCGATGAGCAGCTTGCTGCGATTGGTGTGAATAATTGGGATGGAGGGGAGCTTACTCTTTCAGAAGAGGACTATGATGCCCTAGAAGCGCTTGAAATTTCAGAAGAGGACTTTGATGGTAGTGCCTTTCTTTTGAATATGTTTAAGGGCGTTACTGGTGATACTCGATTGATGGTCGAAAGTGAATTGTCAGTCATTAACAGTAAGTTAGAGACTTATGTCGGAGAGCTGGAAAATAAATTGAGTAAGATGTTTGGTGATCGTGCTGGTTTGGCAGGGTTTGATGCCATCGACGAATATCTACAAAAGAGTGCTTATGATGAATCTGGAGGTGCTGGAGGAGAAAGCAGCGTCAGTGTAGCGATTATGGTCCGTGATGGCTACAACTGGAATCCGCTCCAGAATGTCACTGGGGTTGCATTGGTGCCTATGTTGTATGATGTTGAAAATGCTGACCTAGTTGAGCATCCAGAATATAATACTGTTGGAAATAGAATTGCCCTGACAGCCAATAGTGAGGGGGGGTGGACGCATCAAGATGTAATGATTCATCAACCAGGTCAGAGTGTTAAGGTCGGTAAGAAAAGATACGATTATACGGATAACTTTAGAGCCTACTTGATTCTGGATGGGGAAGAGGAGTGGAGTGGAGCAGATATGTTTCCACTGTTCCCGGATAGTGAGGTGCAAAACTTAGATATTGGATATTGGGGAGCGAGCGACAACACGGGAGGTGACCCATATGCATATGGCCCACCTATAAATAATCAGTTTGGCGGTAATTTTGCAATTCAGGAAGCATTCGAACTTTTCCATAAAGATAGTAACCGGAAATTCTTCTTCCCTGGAATCCAGCTTGAAGATAAATCATATGTGGGTGAAGAACTCTTACATTACGATGGCACTGAGGATACGATTACTCCAATTGAAAAAGCTGAGCTTCGTGGAGCCCTAGAGGGTGCAACGGTCCGTATTTTTGTGTTGGCAAAAAACCATGAGGAACGGGATCGTCTGAAGAGTAGAGAGCATGATGATCTTTCAAGTTATATTACCAAGGTGCTAACTGGTGCGACATCGCCCGTGATTAGTCCTGCCAGATCAGTCGGTTTCTTTGACGGTTTTTGGCCAGAGCGTGGCTGTAGTGCTCCTCCATGTAGTGAGTCGGAGAATAGTAGTTATGACCTGTCTCAATATACTGCAGGGCGAGTCACTCATGGAGGCTTGATTTTAGTTGATGTTAAGGCTGGGGCTGACTCAGGCACTAAGGATCAGCAACTGCTGCTCGAAGTGAATAATGTCTTTGAAGATAGTAACTGGTATGAGGTAGATTTGGCGTTACGTGCAGCTAATGCTGAAGGCAAAGGGCCAAGCTCAGTGTTTGATGAAAGCTATTTTGACTTTGGTGACTCTGCCCCAACGTTTGGTGACTCTGGCTTTGATCCTAATAAAACCTCCTTTGGGCGCGGGATGAGTATTTATCCATCAGGTGAGGCACACATTGATGTGGATGGCTCAAAGCTGTGGAATGACGATTATGCAATTAAAGTCGACGTGTTTGATGAGGCCGTACTGTCAGACATGCAAAATCGCCTCTTTATCGTGGTTCGTAAATCTCCAGATGATACTGATCGTGAAGGAAAAATGGCGCTATTTATAAATAAATCAGGTACCAATGTGAAGCAGTTTTTGGAACAAGATATTAATCTGAAAACATTACTTGAGGCTGATGGGTATGCTGCAACGCTGGGTAACAAAACAGGCGAATTCCTGAATCTACAAGGTTGGTTAGATCAAGGAAACACAGCGACTGTGATTGGTAGGGTTGCTGCTCAGGGAGGGTTTAATCAGAAGCTTACAGCTGCGGATTTAGATGAGCATAGCCATATCACAATTGATGTACTGATTGTTAAGCGCGGGTATGATGCTCATGCTGCGACGCTTGAAGGTGTTCTTGAGAGCAGTAATAACCAGATGAATGATTGGAATAATTCTCTTATAGAGCAGATGCTATTTGAGGTGCTGATGCCTGAAGCAAGAGCTGACACCGTCTTTGATGTGCAATCCGCAGGGTGGAGTGAGCCTAGTTTTGATCCAGCTGTCGATTATTGGGGGGAGCGCGAAGATCAGGGTTCGGATGTGGATGTCCTTGAAGTATCTGGAAATAACCACTTACAAGGTGATGAGTTTCTCTATATTGCCAATGAGGGGCATGGCGGGGGAGGTACTAAGATTGTTCGATTAAGTGCTGATGGATCACAAACGGATGTAGGTGATGGTTTCAACGGGGTTGCAGGAGTAGCAGTGGCACCCAATGGAGACCTCTTTATCTCGGATGATCGTCCTGCAGTATATCGTGTTGCAGCAGGGCAAACGAATGTGGAGGAACTTCCGATTCGCCACTATTTGTCGAACCCTAATGCGCTAGCCATTAATAGAGCAGGTGACGAGCTGGTTATTGCTGATGCAGGTGGACAGATACTAAGTGTGGCTCTGAATGACAGTAACGCGGTTCGTGAACTCGCTACATGTTATAACGGCCCCCAAGCGATTGCTTATGGTCAAGGGCCATTAGCAGGGGATCTGTTATTTAGTGATTTTAGCGGATCAATCTATCGGATACCAAACGGAGAGGCCGTTGGTTGTGAAGGGGCAGAGCACTATACGCCTGACTATACTGACATGCCGATTGATGTGACTGAATTTGGATCTACAGAACCTCGTTCTGGAGGGCTATTCCCGAGTACGCAAGGTGGCTTGGTGATTGATGCAGCAGGAACCACCTATGTGGCGGATTACCAAGGAGGGGTTTATCGTATACCGGTGGATGCCACTGATTCAGACAATCCTATTGCAGCTAGTGCACAAGAAATCTTGCGAGTAAATAGCTGGTACCCTACTCGTGGATTGCTTCTTTCAAGTAATGAAGAGGGGCTTTATGTGACAGGATATGAACATAATCAGGTGCTTCATCTGGATTTAACTGCTACAGATGCTGCTGGAATTTCAGCTTCAGTTAGTCTGGTTGCGGATCATGATAGCAATCTGTTTGGCCCCTTTGGGATGGCGATTAGTACGGTTGAGTTTTCTGACCTGAGTGCAGGAGGGGAGGATAACTATACTGATCCTAATCAGGGAATGGCCTTTATGAGGACAACCCTTGATCCGCATGAGATTGAGAACTGGGATACACCATTGCGAGGAGATGTAGAGTTGATGGTTAACCCTGAGTCAGCTACTGTTTCGGCTAAGAGTAGGCTGAGAGATGAGTCGGGCTCTTCTGTTCCAGCAGGGGTTACTGTGACACTGAGACAGCAAAACCAAGAGTGCTCACCTTCAATGCAATACGGACAACCTGGGTGGCCTAATGTTGCTAACTGCCCGAAATTAGGGGACTTTGTACTGCATGACAATGGGGAATGGGGCATCGAGGATATAGAGTTAGGTGAGACTGCTCTAGAGATGCTAAAAGAGGGTATGCTCTTCGTTCTTGTTCAGAGTGATGCTACTTCTCTACTTACAGGAAGGGTAAATCTTCCTCCAGAGTTTGAGGATGATCTTCGCCATGGACAGAATAGTGAGCAAGTCTCTGATCAGCTAGTTTTGGATTTTGCCACAATAGCTGGTGCGGATAGTCAGGGCAGTAGATTCTATCTGGTCGATGAGAACCAAGGAGAGAAAGTGCTTGAGTCTATCTCACTTTCTCCCAGTGGAGACTTTAGGATCGAAGAGATTGCGACAGCCACAGCATATGATAGTAGCTGGCAACCAAATACACGGCCTGAGTTTGAAGCTGGCGGTGATTGGTGGATAGACGACGAGCGAGGCTCCTTGATGCTGAAAGAAGAGTATAGTAGTGATGCCGAAGAGTTTGCGCTGCTGGCAATAGAGGATGATCAATCTCTCCGGTTTTTTGATTTTTCTTCCGGCAGTGAAACTCATTTTCATAAGGTAGAACCAATTCTCGATTGATGGTTATTGTGTAATATAAATTTTCAACCAAGTACAGAGGCACACCTTATCTAGGTGTGCCTCTGTTATTATATGTAGCAATGAACGAACTTCTATTTAATTCACAGATTCACTTAACCCTATCAAGACTGATTAATAGTGCTTTGGTTTTGGTTTTGGCTTGGATTTCAGCGTCATTGATATGGGGGTTTGCAGACTCTTGGCTCTCTGTTGAGGATTCGATACCAACCAACCTCAAGTATCGACTCATAGATAGCAGTCGTGACCCAGAAAAAAAGAGTAATCCAGAGCAGATTGCTGCAAAAATAGCGAAAAATCACATTTTCGGCTTTCAAAAAGTGACTGCGAAAAAAATAGTTAAAAAGAAGAAAATTGCCCCCAAGACTCGCCTTGATCTTAAGCTGATAGGGGCCTTTGAAAACGGCGCCTTAGGGAGAGCCATTATCGAGCATAAGAAAAAGCAGAACTCTTATGGTGTTGGAGATAAAATTGTTGCAGTGAACGCGAAGGTTAAAGAGGTTTACTTTGCTTATGTTGTGATTGAGCGTAATGGCCGTGAAGAAATTATTGAGTTAGAGAAAGATAAGCTGGATCAGAAGTTCGTCTTAAAAGAAAAGAGCGAGCAGGCGGTAGGAGGTGAACTCGCCATAGCAGAGATTGCAGCCAACTTTAAAGCTTTTAGAAAACAGGCTATTGCCAGCCCCGAAGAGGCCTTTAAGAAGATGCGTTTTATTCCTGAGAAGGGAAAAAATGGCCTAAAGGGCTACCGTATTGTTGCGGGAAGCAAAGATCGAGGTTTTTTAGCTCGTTTTGGTTTTCGAAACGGTGACTTGGTGACTACTGTGAATGGGATTGAGATAAACTCAGTCGACCAGGGACTTCAGGTGCTCTATGAGTTAGAATCTACTTCTGAGATTACCGTGGACTACCTCCGTGCAGGGCAACTGATGACACTCAGTGCATCTTTGGGTGAATGACCCCGTGGGCATTTTTTGCTCTTTGACTGAATTGTCTAATTCAATTAACCGATTAAATGGTAAAATGCATTATGAATAAACTGATTACTCTGCTCCTGATTACAGGAATGATGTTTTCTGCCTTTACGGTCGCTGAGGAGAAGAGTGAAAATAGTAGTTCACGCCTGAACCTTCAGGATGCGGATATTCGGGCGGTAATTACCACTATTGCTGAACTCACGGGGCACAATTTCGTGGTGGACCCTAAAGTGAAGGGAAAAGTGACTATTGTTTCAGGATCAAAGATGGAGCCTGAGCACCTCTATCAGGTCTTTCTATCCATCTTGCAGGTACATGGCTATGTAGCGATTCCGAGTGGAGATGTAATAAAAATTGTGCCAGATGCCAATGCAAAACACTCTTCAACAGCGTATATGTATGAGGATTCTGAGGGCTTTGTGGACGATGATTTTGTTAGCCGAGTAATTGATATTAACCATACTTCAGCGGCTAAATTGGTCCCTATTCTGCGTCCACTGGTCTCTCCCAAGGGGCATTTGGTGAGCCACGCACCGACCAATACTTTGATTATCTCGGATCGGGTAATCAATATTAACCGTTTAACGAAGATTATTAGTCGTGTAGATCAGCAGTCAAGTTCTGATCTCGATATCATTGCTCTTGAATATGCCGCAGCAGCAGATCTTGTTCGAGTGCTCAATACTCTACGCAAACAGGACAAGGGTAAAGAGGTGAGCGGGGCCTCCGTAGCGGTGATTGCAGATGAGCGTACCAATAGTATTTTGATCAGTGGGGACAAGTCCGAACGGTTACAGATCAAGGCTATTGTAGCGCATTTGGATACCCCGATGGAGAGTAGCGGGGATACTGAGGTCGTTTATCTGCGCTATGCTAAGTCTAAGGAGTTGGCTGCAATTCTTTCTGGTCTCGGTAAGGATTATATTAAAGAGAAGAAAAAGCAGAAAGGAAAAGCACCATCTACCAGCCCAATTGTTAATGTACATGCCTATGAAGCCGCCAATGCGTTGGTGATTAATGCGCCTCCTGAATTGATGAAGTCGATGAAGGCCGTATTGCGCCAGTTGGATATTCGTCGGGCGCAAGTGCTGGTGGAGGTGATTATTGCTGAAATTAACTCCACTAATGATAAAAGTATAGGAAGTCAATTAGTGCTGGATGGTACGCCAGGAAATGGCCCGATAGGTGTAGTCAATTTTGGCTCTTTAATGAATTATGCCTCGTTGGCGTCAGGCTCAGGTTCTAATTTTTTATCGGGAGGTGAGACGATATCTAAAGGATTGTCACTTGGCATCGGTACTTATGATAGTGGTACTGTAAATTTTGGATTACTACTGGCTGCATTAGAGACGGATGATGATACCAATATTTTATCGACACCATCGATTATTACCATGGACAATGAAGAGGCCAATATCTTTGTTGGAGAGGAGATTGCAGTTCAGAAAGGAGAGACAACCAATACAACTGGGACTACCAATAATTATGCGCGTAAAAAAGTGGGTATCAAGTTGGCGGTAACCCCGCAAATTAATATGGATGATACGGTGACACTCTCTATTAAACAGAGCGTAGATGACTTGAGTGGCTATGATTCCAATGATCAACCCAAAACTTCTGAGCGTGATATTGATACGACCGTGCAAATCGATAATGGCGAGATTATTGTTTTGGGGGGATTGATGAAGGAGTTCTATAATGAAAATGAGAATAAAATTCCCCTTTTAGGTGATCTACCAATTATTGGCGCAGCTTTCCGTAGTCGCACGGCTGAAGTGATTAAAACCAACCTTATGGTCTTTATCCGTCCGATGATTCTGCGTGACTCAAAGTCATCTCTGTTACTAACCCATCAGAAATATGATAGCTTCAGAGATTTGCAACAAATGGTAGGGATGAATGGTAAAAAACTCCTGTCGGATGAGGTTTTACCTGTGTTGCCAGAATTTGATGAGATGATAACCTTACCTCCAGCCTTTCTTGATACACAGCAGCCCACTACAAAATTCTAATGGAGCTTTTTCCCTACGCCTTTGCACGTAAGCAGGGGGTGGTTCTTGCTCCTGATGAGAAGGGGGCTACGGTCCACTTTCGTGATGGAGCCTCTTGGCAGGCGATTGCTGAAGCACAACGGGTGGTTGGTAGTGCGATTCGTCTACAGCGCGAAGATGCCCCTGAGTTTGATCAGATCTTGCGATTGATCTACGAGGGTGACTCGAAAACAGCGATGGACTCGATGGAGGGGCTGGGAGAGGATCTAGACCTTTTCTCGGTTGCCGAAGAGTTGAGTCAGCCAGAAGACCTGCTCGATGCCGAGGATGATGCACCCATTATTCGTCTGATCAATGCACTGTTGACCGAGGCGATCAAACAGAGTGCCTCGGATATTCATCTCGAACCTTATGAGAATCGACTCTCTGTCCGTTTCCGTATTGATGGGGTGTTGCGCGAGATTCTTCAGCCTAATCGTTCATTGGCACCATTGCTCTCCTCTCGTGTCAAGGTGATGGCAAAATTGGATATTGCGGAGAAACGTCTCCCTCAGGATGGGCGCATTGCCCTGAGAATTGGTGGTCGCCCCGTTGATGTGCGGGTTTCCACTATGCCCACTGGCTTTGGAGAGCGTATTGTGATGCGTATTCTTGATAAGCAGGCAGGGCGACTCACTTTAGAGAATCTTGGTTTTTCTGATCAAGCGAGAGAGCAAATTGAGTCGGTGATTCAGCGACCCCATGGAATTATCCTAGTAACTGGTCCTACTGGGTCGGGAAAATCGACTTCACTTTACTCTATTTTGATGCGTCTCAATGATCGAGTGCGCAATATTATGACGGTTGAAGATCCGATCGAGTATAACCTTGATGGTATTAGCCAGACCAATGTCAATACCAAGGTGGATATGAGTTTTGCTCGGGGACTCAGAGCAATTCTGCGCCAAGACCCGGATGTGGTGATGGTGGGCGAGGTGAGAGATTTGGAGACGGCACAGATCTCGGTGCAGGCGAGTCTAACTGGGCACCTAGTGCTCTCGACGCTGCATACCAATAGTGCCATCGGTGCGGTGACTCGACTGCGGGATATGGGCGTTGAGCCTTTTCTACTCTCCTCCAGCCTGATAGGGGTGGTTTCACAGCGATTGGTGCGAACCCTTTGTCAGTGTAAACGTTCCTATCAAGGAAACCGCTCTGATTATGAGTTGCTGGGCTGCACTGATGAAGCTCAGGCGCGTGATGCATGTCCCCCGCTCTACGAACCCGTGGGCTGTGAGCGATGTAACCATACTGGCTATCGCGGACGTTCTGGAATTTATGAGGTGGTGGTAGTGGGTGAAAAGTTGCGTGGCCTGATCCATGATGAGTCGGGTGAGCAGGCAATGGAAAGCTATGCACGTCAAACCAGCCCTAGCCTCTTTATGGATGGAACCCGTCGAGTTCTCAATGGCGAGACCTCGCTGGAAGAGGTGTTGCGTGTGGTGAGAGATGAATAGTGCCGGCATTTGAGTATCAGGCAGTTGATACTGCTGGGAAAACCAAAAAAGGGGTGATTGAAGCTGATACCGCGCGGCATGCCCGGTCCCAGCTGCGTGATCAGGGGAGCACCCCTGTCTCTATTGAGGAGGTTGCTGTCTATGAAGGGGGAGGGGCAGTACGTGCAAAAAGTTGGGGACTCAGTCGAAGTATTGCTACCCCTGATCTAGCACTGCTGACCCGCCAGTTAGCAACTCTGGTCCACTCCGGTATTCCGCTGGAGGAGTCGCTCTTGGTGGTCTCTGAGCAGATGGGTAAGCCGAGAATCGAGAGTATGGTGATGGCGATTCGCTCCCGTGTGTTGGAGGGGCACTCCTTTGCCACTGCACTGGCTGATTTCCCCCATGTTTTTAATGAACTCTATCGTGCAACAGTTGAGTCGGGGGAGCAGACCGGTTATCTAGATCGGGTGCTGGAGCGCCTAGCAGACTATACTGAGGCGCGGCAGAAGCTACAGCAGAAGATTGGGGTGGCGCTTCTCTACCCAGTTATGATCTCGATTGTAGCCATTCTGGTTGTTACTGCGCTTCTCGCCTATGTGGTGCCTCAGGTTGTACAAGTATTTGATTCGATTGATCAGCAGCTGCCCGCACTAACCGTTGGCTTGATTGCAACCAGTGATTTTATTGTCAACTATGGTATATACCTCTTTTTATTGATAATGATCTCTGTGTTGATCTTCAAGGTAGCCCTGCGTAGTGAGGGAGTTAGGCGCTGGTACCACCATTTATTACTGAAATTACCGCTGGTGGGGCGTGTGGTGCGTGGGAGTAATACTGCCCGTTTTACCCGAACCTTGAGTATTTTGTCTGCCAGTGGGGTGCCAGTGTTGGAAGCGTTGAGAATCTCCTCTAAGGTGGTTACCAATTTGCCGATGAAGGAAATCATTGAGCGTGCCGCCAAACAGGTCAGTGAGGGGGCTGCGGTCCATCAATCATTGGATCAAGGAAAAATTTTCCCCCCCATGACGATTCACCTGATTGCTAGTGGTGAGACGAGCGGTAAACTGGATGATATGTTGCAGCGTGCCTCAATTCAACAGGAGGAGGAACTGGAGTCTCTGATAGCGGGGATGACAGGGCTGTTTGAGCCATTAATGATTTTGCTGATGGGGGGGATCGTGTTAACCATTGTGGTAGCAATTTTGTTACCAATCTTCGACCTCAATCAGTTGGTGAAGTAACATTTTGTAATAACGGCCTATCCACTTAACGCAAATTGGTATGTAATGTCAGGATTTTTGCCAGTATTATGTCGGTATCGTCTGTGAAAAAATGATGTTACTTGCGTCATGTGGATAGGCCGTTTGTAATAATTG
>Ga0209250_1000656_pt1 | contig 14682 bp, 15 predicted proteins | sample SaaInlV_200m_DNA_FD_184663 | JGI IMG/M metagenome (GOLD analysis project Ga0209250, IMG submission 184663) | Marine microbial communities from expanding oxygen minimum zones in the Saanich Inlet - Saanich Inlet SI072_LV_165m_DNA (SPAdes) (version 2) | ecosystem: Environmental > Aquatic > Marine... | reverse complement strand
TCCCGAAGTTCGTGAACACCGAGTCCGATCTGGAGATGGACAACGACGACGACGACAAGGACGGCCCGCAGAAGACCCGCAAGGAGCGGTCGGCGTTCACGCCCCAGGTGGACAACGAGACGCGCATCCTGACCATCCCCTACGTCGCCGTGTGCGTCACCGGGATGCGGACTCAGTGGTGCTACAGCCGCAACTACTACGTCTTCGAGGCGGGGTTCACGGACCCGGAGACGGGCGGCATCGTCGTCAACGACTTCGAGACCAACCTGAACGGCCAGGGCGACGACTACGGGCTGATGTACTTCACCCTCACGGGGACGGAGACGGCTCGGGGCTACCCGACCTTCCTCATCATCTTCGAGCGTCGTCGTGGAAGGCACGGGGCATCGTGCCTTCCGGGCGCACGCCCTGACCCGACGTGTTCGGGATGCCAGTCGGCCCCGAGCACCTTCGTCCACTTCCACCGTGTCCGCCCCTGCCGGTCCGCCAAGGGGGTCAAGACCCCGGCGTGCGAGCTGGTCGAGCGGTGCTATCAGTACATGGCGGGGAACGTCCCGGCGACCGACGTGACGGCCCAGCAGGGCGACCTGCTGTTCATCAAGCACGGCAACGACCCGATCAAGGCCAAGGCCAAGGTCCACCCCGACCCTGAGACCGGCCCGTCCTTCGAGTTCGAGTCCCACCGCTTCGTGTCCGACAACCCCGACGTGGCGTTGACCATGCACCGTTCGGCGGCGAAGACGCCCCGAAACCGCATGGGCTTCATCTACGCCCCGAACGGACTCAGCGTCCGACACCCCGAGCACGACGACATCGAGGGGCTGGAAGAGGGGTGGTACGAGATCCGTCGCTGCAAGAGCTACGAGAACAACCCGGTCGGCATCTGGTCGCTGACCATCGACTAGGCCGGAGAGCGATGAGCTACACGCTGCCACGCTGCCCCTTCGCTGATCCGAAGCGGGGCGATGTCATCCACACCGATGGGGTCGGCCTCATGCAGGTCCGCTCGGCCGGGCCAAAGCAGATCCGCGCCCAGAACCTCGTGGCGAGCCTCTTCGGCGGGCGTGGCTCGAACTTCCCTCGCGAGAAGTGGGCGAACCTGGCCACCAGCACCACCCGCGAGGTCCACCACGTCACCGGCCATGGGGATGTCCCCGAAGAGCACTGGAAGACCGCTTGCGTGGAGGCCCCGAATGACCTGTAGACACGAGATGGGCGACCCCACCTGCACGTCGGGGAAGAGCCCAGAGGCGTTGCGCTCCAAAGCCCACCGGGACATGAACAAGTGGGGTGGCGGGGCCTCCGTCGCGATCCAGCGACCGGCTCCCCGGGTGCGAGGAGCCTTCGAGGATCTTCGCCAGTGGGCCTCCGATGAGGGACCCGTGATGGTCAAGTAGCCGGGGTAGTCTGGCGGGGGTTCAACCCGTGCCAGAACGGGTAGGTGACAGGCCATGCAAGGCCCCGAGGGAACAAGATGATCGACAACGTCTGGCTCATTGCCGACGCCGAGACTGGCGACGTGTCCTACGTTCAGCACGGCCAGGAGAACGACGAAGCGAACTGGAAGACCATCGGTCCTTTCACGTTCAGCCGGAAGGCTGACGCCGAAGCTGCCGCCGACAACCCCAGGTTCTTGCCAGAGGGTGTCCACGGGGAGTTCGGCGTGATGGAGGTCGAGGCGTCCGGGTTCGTGCAGGCGATCTTCAATGGCTTCGCCCCGGCGAACACGGATGTCTTCGCACTGGACGACGGGCTCTACCCGCTGACCAGTGCGGGAGCCGAGTGGGTCGATGAGGCGCTCGGCACTCCGGTCTGGGGTCCGCTGTTCGATGAGGACGGGCTGGACAACGGGTTGACCTGGCTCGACCGGGTGCTGGAGCAGGTAGCCGGACGCATCGACATGAAGATGGAGACGGTCCAGGCCATCGGCACCCTCAACGCTGCTGCCGAGGACGTGTCCGCCGACATCAAGCAGACCGCTCTGCTCGTACAGCAGCACGTCAGGATCGCCATCACCCCGGAGCAGGGGACGGTCGCGACGGGGGCCGACGATGAGAGTCACCATCTGTCGTCGGCCGCGAAGTTCTGGCTCCACACCAACGGCATGAACATCTTCGGGCTCCCGGAGCTGGAGATCCGCAACGTGCCCTGCTGGTGGGTCACCGCTGCCGGAGCAGAGCTGAACGGGTGGGCCGTCTACGCCATCGACCAGGGCATCGTCGATGGGGATGAACTCGACGGCGGTGGCCCCGTCCCCCTCAAGCTCCAGGCCGTGCCCTCCGTTGATCCCTTCTGGGAGAAGGACGGTCGGGAGTGCTTGCGGCTGGAAGTCACCCGCGTCCTGTTCGCCCACGGACACCAGAAGCACGGCCCCGAAGGCAGGAAGTCCGTTCACTGATGGGCTGGGCTGACCGAGCCATCGCGGACCTGCGGGCCGGGAAGAAAACGAAGATCCGTCCGCACGGCGGGTCGATGCGCCCGAAGATCGAATCCGGTGCGCTGGTATCCCTGGCTCCGGTCACGGTTGAGGAGCTGACCGTGGGGGACGCGGTGCTGTGCAAGGTGAAGGGGAACACCTACGTCCATCTGGTGAAGGCCTTGCAGGGTGGTCGCGTCCAGATCGGCAACAACAAGGGCAAGATCAACGGGTGGACGCGGACGATCTACGGCCGTGTTGAAGAAATCGTGAACCCGTAGGCTCAGATCCACCAGGCCCTCCAGTAGTCCCCCCGCAGAGAGCCGCCAGGGAAGTTTCTCAACCCATCCCGTTTTTCGGGGTTGACTTCGCCCGGACGACTCCGTAGCTTCAAAACCGTCGCGGAGAGATGAGTCTCGCCGCAGGAGAAAACGAGTTCGATGACTTCCATGACCACCAGAAACGACAGCAGGCAGCAGCGAGCGGCAACGCTCAATGCCGTGGCCGTCGTGGTGTGTCAGCAGGTCATCGGTATGAAGCCTGCCGCCATTCACGCGGGAGCCCCGCGCGATATGAAGGGCCGGACTTTGTAGCAACTCGACAACAACGAGTTCACAAGGCCCGGCCCCCGAAAGGGAGCCGGGCCTTCGACGTTTAAGGGGCCGCGATAGCGGACTCGATGAGAAAGGACCCCTTGCCGGGGTCGCCCGCGACGGTGGGAACGCTTTGACAACTGAATAGATACCCAAGAGCGGGGGTCCTGTGCGCTGCCAGAGCGCATGGAAGGGACCCCCGCAGGGGACGAAGCCAGCACCTTCGGGAGCTGCCGGAGTCCCCGCATGGCGGACGATGACAAAGTGGTCGCGTCACCAGGTTGTGAGCCTGGCCCTAGCGGGTTCGAGTCCCGTCGTTCGCCCCATCTTGAGAAGCCCTCCCCGCACGGGGGAGGCACATTCCTGCGTAGCTCAATTGGTAGAGCACTCGGCTGTTAACCGTGGGGTTGCTGGTTCAAGTCCAGCCGCAGGAGCCTCTGCCGGGCCACGGGGTCTTGACAGCCCCATAGGTCTGAAGTTCGTAGTCAGCGGATGGGGGTTCAACTCCCCCCGGCGGTACAAGGGGACGTAGCTCAACTGGTAGAGCAGTTGGTTTGCAACCAGCAGGTCAGGGGTTCAACTCCCCTCGTCTCCACCTTGATTCACGGGATGTAGCGCAGTCTGGTAGCGCACCTGCTTCGGGAGCAGGGGGCCGGAGGTTCAAATCCTCTCATCCCGACCAACGGCTTGTAGAGAGCCGGTCAGCCGAGTCGTCGCGAAGACGGAGCTGACGAAGTCGCGTCAAAAACGCCCTGGTCCTTGAGGCCAACGGCACCTCCTGTCCCTGTCGGAGGATGAAGGGGCGACGTGACCTACATGGACCGCTAGCTCAACTGGTAGAGCAGGGGACTCTTAATCCCAAGGTTCCGGGTTCGATTCCCGGGTGGTTCACCATTCAAGAGAAGGGCCGGAGCGGTTGCAACCGCGTCAGTCCTGTCCGAAGCGAGGCTGAAGACGACGATGTGCGGGAGGGTGCCGAGAGGCCGAGTCGCAAGCGGGTGGGTTCAACTCCCACCACCGTATCCGGGACGCCGGGAAGCAGGATCGTCGGACACCGAGCAGAGGACACACCGGGATATAGCGCAGTCTGGTAGCGCACCTGTCTGGGGGACAGGGGGCCGCAGGTTCAAATCCTGCTATCCCGACCATCAAGGTCTTGCCGCGAGGTAAGTGAGAGCGCCGTGGGGGCGCACGTACCTGGCTCCGGCCAGGACCCCACATCACATTGACGTGTAGCTCAATTGGCAGAGCACCGGCCTCTGAAGCCGGGTGTTGAAGGTTCAAGTCCTTCCACGTCAACCAACCAGCCCGCTGTCCCCTATGCGGCGGGTGGAACGCTGGCCTTCGACATGGCCTTCGGGTCGGTGTTCGACGCCAGCTAGTAGACGGTGGCTCCGGCAAGGCGCAGTCGGAGCAAGGGAGGGGGTAAATCATGGGAGCGCGGTCCAGCCTGGAGTGGACGCTTGCCTGTCACGCAAGAGATCGCCGGTTCAAATCCGGTCGTTCCCGCCAAACCACCCCGCCCTGACCGGGCTGCGGGGGGAAAGCTGGCCTTCGCCGTGGCTCTAGTGGTCGGCGTGCGACGCTGGTGAGTAGTCGGTGCCCTCTCTCTGCGCGCGTTGAGGGAAGTGCGGTCAGAATCATGGGAACGTGACGCGGGCTCCGGCCCGGCGATCAGGGTGTGGACCCGCACCCGGAGGGGCGACCCTCCCGTTCCCCCATGGGGCATTGGTCCAGTCAGGAGTGGACACCTCCCTGTCACGGAGGAGATCACGGGTTCAAATCCCGTATGCCTCGCCACGAACCAGGGCTCAGAGCCCTCGATACGTCCGTAGTAGACAAGCAGGGATTCGCCCTGCATCCCGGGGCCATAGCTCAGCCGGGAGAGCGCCGCGCTGGCAGTGCGGAGGTCGAGGGTTCGATCCCCTCTGGCTCCACCATCGACCCCATCAGTCGGACCCCCCGCTGCTGGACCAACCACAGGAGGGGGCCATGAAGTTCGGCAGCATCAACATCGTCGGCCGCTCCGTGAGCGGGTACAGCACCAGCATCACCCTGCCCGACATGGGCATCAGCTTCGACTGCGGCGTCGCCAACCACGACGCCATCCAGTGCAACACGGTCCTCATCACCCACGGGCACCTGGACCACCTTGGCGACATCTGCCGTCAGGCGTACCTCCGGGCCATGAGGGGCATGGAGCCCACCACGTTCCTGGTCCCGCACTGGCTGGTCAAGCGAGTCCACGAACTGTTCACCTTCTGGGCGAAGGTCCAGCAGGCCCGCAAGTGCCCCTACAGCATCAAGATCGTGGGGTGGAACGAGCGGGTGGACATCTGCAAGGGCCGGTTCGTTCGTGCCTTCGAGACTGACCACCGCATCTCCTCGCAGGGGTACGTGGTGGTCGAGGAGCGGACGCGGCTGGCAGCGAAGTACCGGGGCACACCCGGTCGTGAACTCGGTCGTCTCCGCAAGGAGGGTGCCGACCTCGATGAGGTCTTCGAGTTCCCCCTGGTCGCCTTCACGGGAGACACACGGGCGTCGGTGTTCGACGGAGACCTGCTGGCCCTCAAGGCACAGGTGCTCATCAGCGAATGCACCTTCGTCAACGGGGACGTGACCGTGGCCGAAGCCCGCAAGAAGGGGCACGTCCACATCTCGGAGCTGGCCGCCAAGGCGCACCGATTCGCAGACGTGGGGACGCTCGTGCTGACCCACTTCTCGCAGCGGCACACCAACAGGCACATCGAAGAGGCCATCGCCTCGCTGCCTGCGGCCCTCCGCACCAAGACCAGCTACCTGCCGGTCGGCAAGTAGCCCAACCCGTCCTCGCCCCTTCGGGGGCGGGGCACATCCTTGCGTAGCTCAACTGGATAGAGCGCCGGTCTACGAAACCGGAGGTTGCAGGTTCGAGTCCTGCCGTGAGGGCCATGATGCGGGGTGGAGCAGTCTGGTAGCTCGTCGGCCTCATAAGCCGAAAGTCAGGGGTTCAAATCCCCTTCCCGCTACCTCAAGGGCCACTAGCTCATCTGGTTAGAGCGCACGCCTGATAAGCGTGAGGTGCCCGGTTCAAATCCGGGGTGGCCCACCACGTCCCACCGGGCGTAGCCGCTGGTCAGAGCGGTGTCAGGTCTGAAGCCCCTCGGCCGAGGGGTGGAACGAAGCAGGCTCCCCGCTCAAGGGGGCCACCCTGACGAGCTTCTCCCTCAAGTACACGGGGAGGAGTCTGCCCACATGCCCCGATGGAGCAGTGGTAGCTCGCAACCCATTCAAGGTTGAGATTGCAACATCAGCTTCGACACTCTCCCCGGTTCACGCCGGGGAACACGGAAGAAGCCTACAAGCAGAGGCCCAGGTTCGATTCCTGGTCGGGGCTCCTCAGAGAATGACGCGGGATGGAGCAGTCTGGAGTGCTCACTGGGCTCATAACCCGGAGGCCGGAGGTTCAAATCCTTCTCCCGCTACCACCCGAGACGCTCGTAGCTGTCAGGACTGGCGGCTCCGGGCGTCTCACATGCGGAACTAGCTCAGTGGTAGAGCACCGCCTTGCCAAGGCGGGGGTCGCCGGTTCAAATCCGGTGTTCCGCTCCAAACTCGTCCGAGGGGGCTCAGAAGAATCCTCGGGCGAGTAGTGCTGGACGATGGAGCAAGTCCGGGCAGCCGGGCGCTCTTTGACAACTAGACGAGACTCATCGGCGGATGGGCAAATTGGATAAAGCCACTGGTATTCGGAACCAGGTTCTAGCGAACCACAGCTTCAACACTCTCGCGGTCTTCGGGCCGCGAACACGGAAGAAGCCTACAAGCATTTGGAGGTTCGAGTCCTCCTCCGCCGACCATGGGGATGTAGCTCAACTGGCAGAGCATTCAGCTATGAACTGAAGAGACATCCAGCTCCTCCACTCTCGCGTCTTCGGGCGTGAACACGAAAGGAGCCTACAAGCAGGCCGCAAGGCCATGTGGAGGTTCGATTCCTCTCATCCCCGCCTTCGAGCGCGAACACGAAAGAAGCCTACAAGCATAGCTCAATTGGTAGAGCACCCGAATGTTAATCGGGAGGTTGTCGGTTCAAGTCCGATCCTCTGCCCCGAAAGGGGCGTTCAGCTTCGCCACTCTCGCGTGTGGCTTCCTATCCCTACCAGACGCCTCGGGGGCTCAGAACCTCGGGGCGTCTCCGTAGTGGCTTTCGATGTAGGGCAGTAGCCCTCCAACTCGGCCTCCACGCGGGGCCACCCACCCGGAGGTGCCTCATGGCGCAGATCGCACAGGACCGCCTGGAGGCTCTCGGCCCGGCCGAGCGGCTCATCCAGACCCTCACCACGATGACGGATCACATGGTCCACAACAGGCCCGGCCTCGTGTCGCCCGGCCCCGGCAACATCGGCGTTCGCTGGGAGCAGGCCACCTGGGTCCAGGAGGGTGACGAGAGGGTCGTCTACCTGGTCTCCACCACGAAGGCTCCGAAGGCGAAGGCCAAGAAGGGCAAGAAGGGTCCGAAGGCCAAGGTCGTGCAGGTCAAGACCCGTGCGGGCATCCTCCAGGCCAACGGAGACGTGGTCGAGCAGGGCGTCGTGATGGGCCAGTACCGGAAGCCCAACGATCTCAAGAAGCTGTTCCCGGAGATCTCGGTCTACCTCTACAAGCAGGTGGCGGACATCTTCAAGATGGACAACGAGTTCGCAGCCCACTGGGCGAGCTACGCCTTCGGCCAGAAGAACCGTGACCTCAAGGTCATCCTGGCCGCGTTCATGTTCGTGCAGGACCGCTGCGGCGAGCCGGTCGTCGAGGACGGCGAGGTGCTCTTCTTCGATGACGACTTCCGGGCCGTTGCCGAGGCCATGTTCCTCATCAAGGGGCGTGGCGATCACTCGATGGAGCCGAAGCTGCTCGTTCGGGTGGGAGACGTGCTCCGTCTGCCGGGCATCGCTGCCATCAACCGCGAGCTGGGATACGGTCGGTCGGCCCGCAAGGTGCCCATCGGTCGCTACTACAAGGCGGTGTGGAAGTGGCTCCGGTACCGGGAGCAGAACCCGAAGATGCTGGCGGCTCTGGTCGCGGGCGGACAGGGTGGCTTCGTCAAGGCTCTGGCTCGTCGGGTCCACTACAAGCCCCTGAGCGATGCGTTCTTCGAGGCGCTGGGCTGGACCCAGCGGGTGCGGCACGGGCACCGGACGATTGCCATCGGCAAGGTGTTCGAGGGCGTCGCCAACTTCGAGGGTCTCAGCGAGCAGGAGATCTGCCAGCGGATCGTGACCGAGAAGCTCGGTGCCAAGCTGCTGTACGGGCTGATGCCGAACGGTCAGGAGATGACCGCTGCCATGTGGGCGGCTGCCATCGACGCCGGGTCCTTGTCCGACAAGGACCTGATCATCCTGACCCCGACGCTGGAGCAGCACGGCCTCCTGAAGATCGAGCAGTACGCGGCTCGGTGGAGGGCTGCCGGTGCCAAGGCGACCGATCAGCGGGCAGCCAACGTCGCCAGGAACACCAAGGGCCGCGAGGCTCGTGAGGGCCTGGAGGCTGCGGCTGACGTAGCGACCGTCAAGGCGTTCGAGGAGGTCGCAAGGGGCCTCCGCGTCTACTGCATGGTGGACAAGAGCGCGTCGATGGAGCACGCACTGGAGACGGCTCAGGACTACCTGGCTCGGTTCCTCGGTGGGTTCCCGCTCGACAAGCTGCACGTCAGCGTCTTCAACACGCAGGGCAGCGAGGTCACCATCCGGGCGGCCAAGCGTGCTGCGGTGACGCAGGCCTTCCGGGGTCACGGTGCCAGCGGTGGTACTCGCTACGCAGCGGGTGTCGCGGCTCTTCAGAAGCACCGCCCGGCGGACGACGAAGACGTGCTGTTCCTGTTCGTGGGTGACCAGGCCGGAGAGTCCGGTCTCCAGCTCTCGCAGTACATCCAGGCGTCCGGGCTCCGGCCCGCTGCGTTCGGCTACCTGCGGGTGGTGGACCCCACGGGCCGCTACAGCGAGGGCAACACGGTGCAGATGGCGGCTCGCCACCTGGCGATCCCGTGCTTCGACATCGACGTGGCCATGTTCGCCGGGGACGACCCCTACGCGATCACCCGCATCCTGCGGGACATGATCGCCTCGACCCCGGTGGCAGTCGCCGGGACGAGGGCAGCAGCGCCCAAGCGGGTGACGCTCATCGAGCAGATCCTCAAGACGCCGCTGCTGGAGCGGCCGACCTGGGCTGACCCGGCGTGAGAGAACAGAGGTCCCGTCGTCTTCGGGCGGCGGGACCTCGCCCCACTTGAACTTCTTGAACTGGAGGCCACCGATGGGATGGCAGGACCTACTGGCGAGCGGCGGCAAGCGCATCCTCCCGTGGGTGGGTGGCCGCCAGATCCACAGCAACGAACGAAGCTGGAACCTCAAGGGCCGACTCCCCAAGGAGTTCGGCTGGTACGAGTTCGACACCAGCGGGGGCCGCAAGGCCCGCCTCATCGGAGCGGCTGAGTGCGACCCCGACTACGAGAAGGGCCAGCGCATCGAGCGTGGGTTCCTGGTCGGTGACCGCCTCATCTTCGACGGGGCACGGGTAGACCCCGACCCCGGCAAGCTCATCGAGCAGACGGAGCCGGTCTTCTGCATCGAACGTGGGCTGGACCGCTTCACCCGTGCCGTCGCAGTACGGGACACGGAGGACCGGCTCATCTACATGCGGATGGAGTTCCCGCAGGGGCCGGAGTCCGAAGTGCTGGACGCCTACACCGACCGCAAGGACTCGGTGGCGGACATCGCGGACGTGACCCCGGCACTGGACCTGGCCTTCCGCTGGATCAGCTACCAGCGGGCAGCCGCAGAGGCACGGGCAGCGGAGCTGGAGCGCCTTCGGGCGGTCGAACTGGCGAAGCTGGCAGAGGCCGAGCGGGTGCGTCGTCTCCACAAGGAGATGGGGACGGCCGAAGGTCGCCGGGCACTGGCGGTCGTGGACTTCAACGCGGCAGCCAAGGCCGCTCTGGCAGTCGGTGGTGCGGAGCTTCTCGACGTTCGGGACGGGTACCGCAAGGGCCAGAAGGTCGTCCAGTACCGCTTCCGCAACCGTCGTCTGGAGTGCGTCTGTGACGCCAAGATGCGGATCATCGACGCGGGGGTCTGCCTGGACGACCACAGGGGTACGAAGGGCGACACCTGGTTCACGCTGGAGTCTCTGCCGATGGTCATCGACGAGGCAATGGATCTCGGAGTCCTCGTCGTCTGGCGGGGCGATGACCGCTAGGAGGGTGAGACGATGATGGAAACCGCACTGGTCTTCGACCTCGACGGCAAGACGATCTACTGGCACGAACCGGAGGGACGGTCCTCCGGTTCGTTGCCGGACTCCGAAGCCCTCTGGGACTTCCTGTGGGAGAACCGGCATCGACTCGGAGGGGTGGCCCACACGCACCCCTGGAGCGGGCCTGCGGGACCGTCACAGACCGACGTGACGACCTTCGCAGCCATCGAGAAGGCCCTGGGTCGCCAGCTTCTCTGGCCGGTGGTGACCTTCACGGAGGTGGCCAACGTCGTCAGGAACAAGATCACCGGAGGCTGGTGCCTCGCGGGACCACTGACAATCGAGATCGAGGGAATTGACGAACTTCGTCGCCGCTCGGGCTCAGAAGAAACTCCCTCCCCGTAGTCGGGGGTGGACAACCACACGAACGGAGACAGCCATGCCTGACGAACTCATCCCGAACGCTGCCGAGGGCATCCTCGGCATCCAGCCCGAGCGGATGGCGACCCTGGAGATCACCCTCGACGGTGAGCAGGGAACCCTGGCCGACCTCGTGCCCTACGACGCTGACGAAGCGGACATCAAGACCTGGGCCTCAGAGGCGGTCCGGGGTGGCCTGGCGGGCATCGACCCCCAGGAGGCCGACTTCACCGACTTCCGCGTCAAGCGGATTCCCGCCAAGGATGGCCTGCCCGACCGGCTGGCCCTCCGGCCCAAGACGCCCTTCGGAGCCTGACATGCCGCTGACCGACATCAACCTCCCCGAGGTGGGACGCTCCATCCACCTCGTTGGTGCGGTCTACGCCGACAAGAACGGGGCCTTCATGGTGCTCCTCCCAGGTGAGGAGCCCGTGGAGGCCCCCAGGTCAGTCCCCCTGACGGTGGACGAGTGGCAGGGGTTCCTTCGGCAGACCGACCTGGTCGAGACCCTGTGCGACGTGGAAGACGAGCACGGCAAGATGAAGCGGGCGATCATCCGCAAGTCGAACCGGCAGGTCAGCCAGAACGTCTCCTGGATCGTCTTCCGCCGGGACGGGTTCAAGTGCCGCAACTGCGGCTGCGACGACCGCCCGCTGACGGTGGACCACCTGGTCACCTGGGAGTCCGGCGGACCGAGCACCGAAGCGAACCTGGTGGCCTGCTGCCGGAAGTGCAACGCGGCACGGGGCGAGACGCCTTACGCCGACTGGCTGATGAGCCCGTACTACAAGCGGGTGTCTGCCGGGATCGACTACCAGGGGCGGTTCGCCAACCAGGCGCTCATCCCCACTCTGGCCAACATCCCCCGGAGCCCTCTCAAGGAGGGCAAGAAGCGGAAGCGACGGTAGGACATGAAGAGCATCGTCATCATCGGTCTCGGAGCCATCGGCTCCCACGCGGCCATCGCTCTCCGCAACGCCGGGAAGCTGAAGCTGGTGGACTTCGACGCGGTCGAGCAGAAGAACACCCTCTCGCAGCTCCACACGAAGATGGGCCTGCGGAAGAACAAGGCACAGGCCCTCCAGCAGCTCCTCAACGGCATGTGGGGCATCAAGGCGCAGGGCTTCCAGCACAAGGTCACCGACGACAACGTCGCCATCGTCCTGGCTGGAGCCGACCTGGTGCTCGACTGCACCGACAACATCGCGGCACGGACGTGCATCAAGACCTTCTGCGACGCCAGCAAGACCCCGCTCCTGCACGGAGCGATGTCGGCGGATGGCAAGTTCGCCCTGGCTGAGTGGACCGACCAGTTCGAGCCTGACCCGGAGACGGGCGACGGTGCGACCTGCGAGGACGGCGAGAACGTGGCCTTCCACATCATCGTCGGCGGCTTCGTCGCACAGGCAGCCAAGACCTTCCTGGACACCGGGCGTCAGCTCAGCTTCCAGATCACCCCCAGCGGAGTCAGGCGGACCTGACTCCATCCTCCCTTCGGGGAGGCCATGGACCGCTAGCTCAACTGGCAGAGCATCGGACTCTTAATCCGCAGGTTCCGGGTTCGATTCCCGGGTGGTTCACCATGAACATTCTCAGACTCTCACCGACAGGCATCGACACAGTGGTCTTCTGGTCCTCACCAGAGAGCCCCGGCGGCTGCTTCGTCCGGTTCGATCGGCAGACCCAGCTCTACTGCGTGGCCTCGATCCAGCGGGGTCGGGAGGCCACACCAGAGGTCGGCCTGCTGGTAGTCGATGACCGGCTGTACCACTACCTCGTGCAGGAGCTTCAGGGCCGGTCCCTCCGGGACTTCGACCTCGACTTCGTCTCGGACGCCCGGCAGATCTTCGCGCTCTGCCGCCCTGGTGGCATCGGAGAGGCCCCGCCGGAGGTGGTCGAGGCCCTCAACCCGCTGGCGAAGCGGATGTCGGAGCCGGGCATCGGGGACGAGATCATGCAGGCCCTTCATCGGCAACGCTTCTAGGGGGCCTCATGGCACGCCGACGACGTGGGGCTCCCCTTCGCATCACGGGGAAGACCACCGACGACCGGGACGTGGTCAGCGGGGTGTTCAAGCTGTTCGACACGAACGGGCTCCCGCTCGAAATCGTGGTCGCCCTCATCCACGAACGCGGCAAGGTCGTGAACTGGCCCGACTTCGTGGAGGCAGCCGAGAAGGCCGGGTGGAAGGACAAGACCACCCGGCTCCGCATCAAGGAGGCCATCACGGACGCCCACGGAGCCGACTACTACAAGGACTGGCTCGTCAGCTTCAACCGCTGGATGTCGCAGCGGGGCTCAGACGGGGCTCCGGCTCCGTAGTGTGCCCGGAGGAAACCGGGGGTCTGAGCGCCGTTGAACGGCTGCACCGGATTGCGGTTGCGAGGGTCGTGCAGCGGCCCGCCTACCGGGTCTCCACGCATCAAGGATGAGCAGGGACATGAAGCTGAAGCCACACCCAGACGCGACATCGCTGCAAGCGGCGGCCCTCTGGTGCAAGGCGCACCCCGACCTGGTGGTCGGGATGATCAGTGGCTCCTTCGACCTGCTCCACGACTTCCACCTGCGGACGCTCAAGCTCTGCGCACGACAGTGCGACGTGCTCGTCGTCGGCATCGACAGCGACCGGCTGGTGCGCGAACGGAAGGGGCCGACTCGCCCCATCCTCACGGAGTTCCAGCGGGAGATGGTGATGAACGCCATCAAGTACGTCGAGATGGTCTACGTCCTCGACACCCTGACCGACTACACGGTCGTGGCAGAGGTGCTGGGCGTCCACAAGGTCTTCGTCAACCAGGCCTACGTCGGCCGGGAGAAGATGGTCGCCGTGGGCAAAAGCGGGGCGAAAGTCATCATCGTCCCGGACACGATGGAGCCGGACTCGACGACCGACCTGATCGCTCGCATTCGTGGATGAGCCCCTGTAGCTCAACTGGACAGAGCACCGGCCTTCTAAGCCGGGGGTCGCAGGTTCGAGTCCTGCCAGGGGTGCCTTGAGTAGAATGCTCTCGTAGCTCATCTGGATAGAGCACTGGATTCCTAATCCGGGGGTAGCAGGTTCGAGTCCTGCCGGGAGCGCCAACAACCAGCCTGAGAGGAGGCCCATGATGCGACTGAAACACAGCGGACCCATCGCGGGCCGCTAGCTCAACTGGTAGAGCACGAGACTTCGTTGATCAGCCTATGACCTTCGGATAGTGATACCGGAGGTCACATGGATATGAATCCAAAGGCAGTTGGGGAGCGGTCAGAGGCGATGGTCCTGGCGAGGTTTCTCCGTGCGGGTTTGGTGGTGTTGACGCCATTTGGCGACAGTCAGAGGTATGACATGGTGGTGGATGACGACGGCACTTTCGTCAGAATCCAGTGCAAAACGGGTCGCCTCAAAGACGGGAAGATCACCTTCCCGACATGCTCAACCAACTGGAATCAGGGCACTCGACGCGACTACCGGGGGGAGATCGAACTGTTCGCCGTCTACTGCCCGGAAACGGATCTGGTGTACGTGGTCCCGATAGGTGAGGTCGGCATCAAAGTGGCGACCCTCCGGGTCACTCTAGCCAGGAATGGTCAGACCAAAAATGTCCGTCTGGCCTCCGACTACCTCTTCAATGGGTCGTTGACGCAACTGGTAGCGTAATGGACTTTTAATCCAGAAGTTCCGGGTTCGAGTCCCGGACGACTCACCTCGGTTCCGGGTTCGATTCCCGGGCGGCTCACGCGGGAGTAGCTCAGTGGTAGAGCGCCAGCTTCCCAAGCTGGATGTCGCGAGTTCGATCCTCGTTTCCCGCTCCTTGATGGCTCATAGCTCAGTGGTAGAGCACCTGCCCGACGCGCAGGGGGTCGCCGGTTCAAGCCCGGCTGAGCCAACCTCATGGGGTCGTTAGATCGCCTATACGACCAGGGGGACAGAGCCTGGAGATGCCCCCGATGACCACCCCGCTCCGACAAGACCTGATCCGCCTGGCCAACGAAGTGCCTGCCATGCGGCGGCATCTCGTCCCCCTCATCCGGTCGGCTGGGGCGAAG
>Ga0209250_1000638_pt1 | contig 14958 bp, 14 predicted proteins | sample SaaInlV_200m_DNA_FD_184663 | JGI IMG/M metagenome (GOLD analysis project Ga0209250, IMG submission 184663) | Marine microbial communities from expanding oxygen minimum zones in the Saanich Inlet - Saanich Inlet SI072_LV_165m_DNA (SPAdes) (version 2) | ecosystem: Environmental > Aquatic > Marine... | reverse complement strand
CAATGAGTCATGCAGTAGCTGATTTCTGAAAGCCGCATAGGCCCGATGCTGTTGACGAAACTGAAGCCACTTGAAATAAATCAAAAATAATGACCAGAGCACTAGTGCAAAAATCGTTTCTGAAATTCGCCCGGAAAATAACTGCTGCCAATATTCGCTCCTGATTACAGGCATCGGAAAAACAAGATAGAATATACCAGTGACTAACAACGCTAATATTAGTGACTTGAAAGTGTTGAGAGCTTCCATCCCCGGTGGTTCAGCCAAATATGAATGGCAGTTTTGACAATAAGCAGCAGTGTCTGAATTGGACCATCCGCATTTTAAACATTTCATTTGTTGACCAATCTGTCTCTTAAGTTTTTTTGCCTCTAAAATACTCGTACTTGACCAGACACAAGCATTTACTTATCATGAAGAATAACATAATCAAAAAAATAGTTACATTTCGAAATTTTAAATGTCCAAACTCTACAACATAAAAAACTGGACACGTCAGAATCTGCGTGAGTGGATGGATGAAAAAGCAGGGTCACAAGCAAAGGTGCAGGCATTTCGTGCAGATCAGGTTTTTTATTGGCTTTATCAGCAAAGGGTGGGAAGTTTCGCAGAAATGCTGAATTTAGGCAAGGAAACCCGAAAACTGCTTGAAGAGAATTTCTGGATCAGTAAGCTCAAAAAGGCAGATGAGCAATATTCACAGGACGGTTCAATCAAGTATCGTTTGTTACTGGAAGACGGAAAGAGCATTGAATCTGTTTTCATGCCGCATACGAGCCACAATACAGTCTGTGTCTCATCTCAGGTAGGATGCGGAATGGGCTGTGATTTCTGCATGACCGGTACGATGGGTCTGATTCGCAATTTAAAAACTTCAGAAATTATTGATCAGGTTTTAACAGTCTCAAACGATCTTGAGGAAGGAAAAAATTTACGGAATATCGTTTTTATGGGAATGGGCGAACCCTTTCATAATTATCAAAACCTGATGCAGGCACTTGAAATTCTAACTGATGAACACGGATTTAATTTTTCAAAACGTCGTATTACTGTTTCCACTTCCGGACTTTTACCGAAAATCCGCCAGTTTGGTAAAGAAAAAATTAAAACCAACCTCGCAATTTCCCTGAATGGTGTAACAGACGAAGTGCGCTCAAAACTGATGCCTGTCAATAATGCGTACAATCTGGAACAACTGATGAAAGTTTGTCGCGAATTCCCCCTCGAATCCCGCAGACGTATCACCTTTGAATATATTCTGATTCGTGATCTGACAGATTCAATTGAAGACGCAAAGGGTTTGATCCGCTTGTTACACGGTCTTAAGTTCAAAATAAACTTGATTCCGTACAACTCTGATCCGGGAAACAAATATCAGGCTCCTTCACAAAAACAGGCACGGAAGTTTCAAAAGTATCTGCTTGATCATGATGTTGTCGCACCTCTGCGTATTTCAAAAGGGCAGGACATCCAGGGTGCGTGCGGACAACTTGTTGTGACTAAAAAACCGCAGCCGGAAGTGAAAGTCGAAATTAAAAAACTTTTAGCAACTGAGATGCAAAGCTGATGGTTGACTTAAACAAAAGCACTGACTTGGAAAGCCCCGTTGAGGAAGTATCACAGTGGGTAGAGGAACATGGTGATTTGCTTTACCGTTTTGCGCGTTACAGGGTGAGCAGCCATGAACTAGCAGAAGATCTGGTGCAGATAACTTTCATCTCCGCTTTGAAAGACTGGCAGCGTTTCAGACGTGAATCATCTCCAAAAACCTGGCTCGTGAGTATCCTGCGTCACAAAATAATTGATCATTACCGCAGAAAAAAACCAGCCTCTCTGGAAGACTTCCCAGACGGTGGTGAAGCTGTTACTCAATCAGCTATTGCTTCCGAAGAAATGGTACAGGATACTGAATCGATTCGGCTCAATCCGGAAGAAATACTGGAACATCAAGAATTGCGTCATACCCTCCGTGAATGTCTGGATCTATTGCCGGAGCGTTTTAAGCAAGTTTTTGTGATGAGGGACATTGAAAATGAGTCCACAGAAAACATCTGCAGAGAGTTGAATCTCAGTGTTTCTAATTTTAGTGTGATGATGTACCGCGCACGTTTACTACTGAAGGATTGTTTCCTGAAAAAAGGCTTTCCCTCACTTTCTAAAAATAAATACTAATGGACATTGTAAGAAACTCAAGCTGCACTCGACATTATTTCCAGAACAGTGGTCACCTTCTGACGGATCCACTGCTAACTCCTGCATACAAGGAGAGAATGTGAAGTTAATGATCACTTGTGAGGAAGCATCAACGCTGTTGTCAGAAAAAATAGATGTACCGCTTTCTCCAGCAAAACGCCTGCTCCTGCAGACCCATCTGTTGATGTGTAGAAAATGTACTCTTTTCAAAGGACAGATGAACTCGCTGAGGAAAGTGTTTCTCGGTCTGGAAGATGCGTCTTCCAAAGATGAGATTAAAATGCCTGATTCATCCAGAGATCGTATAAAACAAAAATTACGTGAGCAGTAACTTTTTAGACTAAGTAGTTTGGTTTGGGAACGTCAGGATCAACAGCGCCCTTCCCGGATTCGATTTACGATTCCCGGTTGTGGTTTGAAAGATCGAGTACATTGGACCTTTCTGCAGGAACGGCTGGTGAAAGTAATGAAACTTTTCGCCGTTGTTCTTAGTCCAGAAATTCACGCCTCTGTCAGTGCAGGCAAGCGCTTAGCACAAGTTGCTTAAAACGCACTGCATCAATAATCACCAAACATTATGTTTAGCAAGGAGATACTATGAGTAAAATCGCAATCATATTACATGCAGAACCTGGAACACATGATGCGCTGGGAAGAGCTCTACACGCACTATTGTATTCCAAAGAATTAAACGAAGAAGGGCATGACGTTCAGCTCATATTTGATGGTGGTGGTACAAAGTGGATTGAAGAATTTAGCAAGGAGCATAAAATGTCTCCGCTTTATCAATCACTGAAAAGTGCCGGAATCATCGCTGGAGTTTGTGATTATTGTGTCACTGCGTTTGGCGGAGAAAAAGAGCTGGTGAAAAAGGAAGAACTGCCTTTGATTGCTGAATATAATGGACATCCAAGCATTGCCAAACTCGTTGCTGACGGATATCAAATCATCACCCTGTAAAAATGTGTGCTCAATCATTAACTGAGGCTTAAAATGTTAAAAGACACTTTACATTCTAACTTTTTCCAATTAGCTTTTGGAGACGGAACACCAAAAAAAGCCTTAATGACCGCACTTGTAGTTGGAACTATCCTGACCTTGATTAATCATGGTGATGTTATTCTAGCTGGTGGTTCCATAAATTATCTTAAAGTTGCTCTGACTTATTGTGTACCTTTCTGTGTTACTACATGGGGTGCATTACACGGAAAACGTGTCAACTTGTCGGCAGAACCTCAAGCAAACTGAAAGCTGACTCTTTCCTAAACATCCTGAATTAAACTTAAAATACAACTTTCAAATATATGGCAGAAAAGAAAAAGCAAACAAAAGTCATCTTGTTGACAGCAACATTTAGCATCGTCGTTGCGTTGTTCTTCGCTTTTGATTTACAGCAGTATCTCACACTCGAATATCTAAAATCCTCAAAATCCTTATTCATTTCATATTACGAGCAAAATCCAATGCTCGTGTTGGGTAGTTATTTCCTGAGTTACGTGGTCATGACTGCGTTTTCACTACCGGGCGCGGTCTGGATGACTTTGGGCGGAGGCGCGTTTTTCGGCTTACTGACCGGTACATTTGTTGTTTCATTTGCCAGTACCATCGGTGCGACACTCGCCATGTTAATTTCACGTTTTTTATTACGTGACTGGGTACAGGGACGTTTTAAACAGCAGATGAAAACCATAAATTCCGGTATTCAAAAGGACGGTGGTTTCTATTTATTTACTTTACGTCTTTTACCGGTCGTTCCTTTTTTTGTAATCAACATGGTCATGGGTTTGACTCCGTTACGTACATCAACTTTTTACTGGGTCAGTCAACTGGGAATGCTGCCGGGAACCTTGGTTTATGTGAACGCCGGTTCAGAACTCGCAAAAATTGAATCCTTGGGCGACATCCTTTCACCAACACTAATTGGCTCATTCGTTCTCCTGGGAATTTTTCCCTTACTGGTTAAAAAAATAATCTCAATCATCGAAACAAAAAGAGGAGTAGCAAATGCCTAAAACCGATTACAACCTTATTGCCATCGGTGCAGGTTCCGGAGGACTGGTCAGCTCTTTTATTGGTGCTGCAGTCAAAGCCAAAGTCGCTTTGATTGAAAAACATAAAATGGGCGGTGACTGTCTCAACACGGGTTGCGTTCCCAGCAAGGCACTGATCAGCAGCGCTAAAGCAGTTCAAATGATGAAAAAGCATTCACTTTACGGTTTGAAAAATGTGAATTACGAAGTTGATTTTGCACAAGTGATGGAACGTGTGCAGGACATTATCGCTAAAATAGAACCGCATGACAGTGTTGAGCGTTATTCCTCTCTCGGTGTTGAGTGCCACATCGGCGAAGCAACCATACGTTCACCGCATGAAGTGGAAGTCAATGGGAAAATTTTAACCACAAAAAACATCGTGGTGGCAACAGGTGCGCGACCTTTTATTCCGCCGACTCCCGGATTGGAAGATGTTTCATTTTCACATTCAGACAATCTCTGGCAACTCCGCAAACAACCCAAACATCTGGCCGTAATCGGAGGCGGACCCATCGGTTCAGAACTGGCGCAGGCTTTCCGTAGACTCGGTTCCGAGGTCACTATTTTTAATATGGATCGCGGTATTTTACCTCGCGAAGACTCGGACATGGTACAGTTCATCTGTGATTCTTTTAACAAAGACGGTATTAATCTGCTCGATGAAGCACAAATTACCCGCATTGAAAAAATCGGCGAGACTTCACGCATTCATTATTCCAGACACGATGAAGAAAAGTATTTGGACGTTGATCATATTTTGGCCGCAGTCGGACGTGTTCCAAACACTTCCGGCTTTGGGCTGGAAAATCTGGGTGTGGAACTTAACAAAAACAAAACTATCAAAGTCGACAAGTATTTACGTTCCAGCATCCCAAACATTTACGCCTGCGGGGATGTGGCAGGACCGTATCAATTCACTCACATGGCTGGACATCAGGCTTGGTTTGCCACCATCAACGCGCTGTTTGCTCCGTTCAAAAAATTTGCTGTGGATTATTCTGTCGTTCCTTGGTGCACCTACACAGATCCGGAACTGGCAAGAGTTGGACTCAGCGAGGATGAAGCAAAAGCAAAGAACATTCCGCATGAAGTCACAACTTATGGAATCGACGATTTGGACCGCGCAATCACCGACCGTGCGGATTACGGCAAAGTCAAAGTCATAACTCCGCCCGGAAAAGATAAAATCCTCGGTGCGGCTATTTGCGGTGCTCACGCAGGAGATTTGCTGATGGAATTTACTTTAGCCATGAAACACGGAATCGGGCTCAACAAAATTTTGGGCACGATACATCCTTATCCTACCTTTTCTGAGGCTAACAAAATGCTGGCTGGTGCCTGGCGGAAAAATCACGCACCTTCCGGGGTTTTACGTTGGCTCGAAAAATTCCACTCCTGGCGGCGTTAACTTTCCAATCTCAACAGCATGACACGTCGGATTTCCCTCACACTGGTTGCGCTTTTTATTTGTGTTACTACAGTTTTTTCTGCACCAAAATCAGACTTGTGGCCACGTTGGCAAAACCATAATGCTGAAAACAGTGATGTCATTGACCACTCAGCATGGCAAATTTTCCTTGATAATTATTTAGTCAGCAATCAGCTGAATACGGAAAGTTCTACGATTGCCGGAATTAATCTTGTGCGATATGCCGCTGTTTCAAAAAAAGCTCGGGGACTGTTAAATAATTATCTTAAAACGCTGGAAAGCACAGCAGTTACCAGCTTTTCACGTGCGCAACAAAGAGCCTTCTGGATCAACCTTTATAATGCTTCGACAGTCAATTTAATTTTAGAACATTATCCTTTGGAATCGATCACTAAAATTTCATTCAGTTTTTTTAGTTTCGGTCCCTGGGATGAAGAGTTGCTCACTGTTGAGGGTGAAGAACTTTCGCTGAATGACATTGAACACCGCATTCTGAGACCAATCTGGCGTGACCCGCGGATTCACTATGCGCTCAATTGTGCCAGCCTTGGCTGCCCAAACCTGTTGCCACAAGCCTTTACAGAACTCAACACAGAGTCCCTCCTGGAGCAAGGAGCGCGTGATTACATCAATCACCCCCGTGGTGCCGATGTGCAGAATGACAGCATAATTCTTTCAAAAATATATGAATGGTATCAGGCTGATTTTGGTGCTAATGAAGCAGGAGTGTTACTGCACCTTCAGCAATACTCAACAAAAGAACGGTTGAAATTTTGGCCGACAGATGAATTGGAAATAGAATATCAGTACGATTGGCGGCTTAACGCAGCTGATTGAATTCTTTCCAAATGAGATTCCAATACAAACAATTTCAAAGTTCGTTACTTTTCCAAATCTGAGTTTTTCTAAAGATTTGACTGAGGTTTCTAAATGCCTACGACTTTTATGTCAATAAGCATGATGAAAGGCGACCGAATGATCCTGATTCCGCCTTTGATCAAAAAGTTTAGCAATCAAATAGAGTTGACATTTTGAATTTACAGGGCTAAAATCTAAATTCATCGGTTATAACCGAAAATTTAATACTAATTTTTTGGATTAACTCTATGATTATTAGAAATATTACCCCTCTGATATTACGAAGAGTTGAAGATAACAAGGCCATTATCCTTATTGGTCCGCGGCAGGTGGGCAAAACCACATTATTAAAAACTCTGTTTAAAGACACATATCCGCCACCCCTCTGGTTCAACGGGGATGAGGTGGACGTACGTGAGAAACTTTCCAACACTACATCCACACGCTTAAGAAATCTGATTGGTCATCACAAAATTATTGTCATTGATGAAGCTCAAAGAATCGAAAACATCGGACTGACAATCAAATTGATTGTGGACAATCTGGAAGGAGTGAAGGTCTTTGCTTCAGGCTCATCAGCGTTTGAGTTAGCCAATCGTATCAACGAGCCGCTTACAGGACGGAAATGGGAATTTCAACTTTATCCTTTCTCCTGGCAAGAACTGCAGACTCACTATGGTGAAATCGATGAAAGAAGATTACTTGAAGAACGAATGATTTTTGGGAGTTATCCTGAAATAGTGACTCATCCTGGAGATCGTCAAGCACGTCTCCAGCAACTCGCTGACAGCTATCTTTATAAAGATATACTGACATGGGAACAAATCAAAAAACCTGATCGACTGGAGCGACTTTTACAGGCAATTGCACTGCAATTGGGTCAACAGGTCTCATACAATGAACTGGCAAGACTAACAGGACTTGATCACAGCACCGTCGAGCGTTACGTTTTGTTACTGGAAAAATCTTTTATAATTTATAGACTTAGTACTTTTAGCCGTAATTTAAGAAGTGAGTTGAAGAAAAGTCGTAAAATTTATTTTTATGACAATGGTATACGTAACGCGATTATCAATAATTTCAATCCACTCACATTGCGCAATGATGTTGGCGCGCTTTGGGAAAATTATCTCATCAGCGAAAGAATGAAGTCCCGCAGTCATGCAAACATCAAGGCCAATCACTATTTCTGGCGCACACACGCACAACAGGAAATTGACTACCTGGAGGAATATGACGGACAACTTCGTGCCTGGGAATTTAAATGGAAATCTTCGGGGCGAGCCAGAATCCCGAAAACGTTTATCGACAACTATCCGCAGGCAATTACCGATATTATTACACCAGATAATTACCTGAACTTTTTGAACAACATCATCAACGACTAATAAAATCGGCTGCCTGAAAATGAGTTAAGATTTATCTGCAAGTCTTGATTTATGATTCAGTAAAAAGTCATATAAAACGTGTCATTGCTTACATAGCGAGAAATATATTGATTGTTAGGCTCTGATATTATTAAGATCTCTCTCTTCGTTCGAGATGACATATAATTAGTTTAGGAATTTTTACTAAGCCATCTTGATTAATTTTAATTCAGTTCAGGCACAAAACTAATTTTTCCCTCAAGCATTTCATCCGGAAGTAGGATTTTTGTTCCATTTCCGGAATCTCCACGGTCCAGCATGTTGAAGGCATCTGTAACATGACTGACTGGTTCCACACAAAAGAAATCTTCTTCCGGAGGTGTGAAAATCACCAGATAATCCAAAGGTGATTCTGCAGATATTTTTAGAGCAGCATTCCATTCCGGCCACGAAATCAGCACTTCACGATTCCATCCGCAAAATAGATTATCCAATGCTTTTTGTTTAACAGTCAAACTTTGAGACAGCAAACCTATTTCCGGAACTGTTTCCAGACTCAAAGGCATATTTTCGGAATCATTGACCCACATCTTTTCCGTTTTTGCAGTTATTGTAGCTAGCGGAGTCCGGACAAAATATGGGTGCAGCCCCATTCCGGCCGGCATCGCTGATGTGCCGCTGTTGGTGATTTGCAATGTCACCGTCAGTGAGGGACCATTCAGTTCAAAAATCAGGCGCGCCAAATATGGAAACGGCCATTCATCTGCAAAATGCTGGTATGCTAACACGGCTCTATGTTCCTGAACTTCGCAGACAGTCCAAGGCACTTTCCAACCGTGACCGTGAATTGTGTGCGCTTCCGGTGGAAAATTTAGAGGCATATTAATCTGCTTACCCTGGAACGAAAAACGTCCGTTACGGATACGACTTGAAAAAGGAATCAACGGGAAACAGCCCATTTCCAATGGATCCTCTGCGGTAATTCCCGCTTGAGTTCCCGGACGCATGAGTTCCAATACCTGTTCTTCAGTTTTTAAACAATAACGGGTGATGCAAGCGCCAACTTCTGGTATGATTGCTAACTTAGCATTTCCGGAACGTAGAGTTATAATCTTTTCTTTTACTTCATTTTCATTCAGCATACTTGCCATTCATTGTTGTAAGAATTTGCAAAACTGTTCGACTACAAAATCAGAGGGATTATAATTTTCATACTGCTAATCTGCTGAAGATTTTTCCAGTAATGCAGCTAAATATTTTTCTGAAAGAATAACATGCATGGACTGCTTAAAGCAATTATTTGGGTTTTAATAATCTTTAGCGTGGTTACATTGCCGGCATTTATCTGGAGAAGTCTTGACAGAGATTCTTATGAAAATTTTTTGCTTCACAGCGTTTCCCCTTTGTCTCAAAAGAGCCGCAATTCGCTCATGCAATAGGGTCAGCTGTACATTTCCATGATTAACTTCATCTCAATTAAATTTAGGATGATTAATATTTTTTAATTTTAACTCTACAAACGAATCAGGAACAATGTCAAAAACACTTAACTTTTTCATTTTCACAATATTTTTTTTGCTACTCAGCAGTTTTTCCGCCTCCGCTAATTCGTGGGAAGACATCCGCAAAAAAGCCAAAGGTCAAACCGTTTACTGGAACGCATGGGGCGGTTCAGAGGAAATTAATGCCTACATCAGCTGGGTCGGAAGCAGAGTCAAAGAAGATCACGGTGTTACACTCAAACATGTCAAACTTGCCAGCACAGCCGATGCGGTTTCACGCGTCCTCGCGGAAAAAGCAGCAGGACGCAGCAGTAACGGTTCGGTAGATTTGATCTGGATCAACGGTGAGAATTTCGCCAAAATGAAGGAAAACGGTTTGCTCTTTGGACCATTTACGGAAAATCTGCCAAATTTTAAGCTCGTTGATTTTAGCGGAAAACCAACAACTCTCCTTGATTTCCACCTACCGGTTGAAGGTTATGAAGCACCTTGGGGGATGGCCAAATTCAACTTTGTTTTTGACTCCGCACGTGTTTCCGAAACTCCAAAAAGTATTCCGGAACTGCTGCAGTGGTCCAAGGCACACCCCGGACGTTTCAGCTATCCGCACGTGACTGATTTTCTCGGTTCTACATTTCTGCTGCAGGCATTGATGGAGTTGACTGAAAATCCGGAGGCACTCAATGATTCCGTAAAAAGCAAAACCGCGTTTTCCAAAGTCACAGCACCGCTTTGGAGTTATCTAAACCAACTACATCCTAATCTTTGGCGTTCCGAAAATAGTTTCCCGGCCAGCAGTTCCGTACAACAGCAAATGCTGAACGACAGTGAACTCGACATCGCGCTTTCGTTCAATCCATCTGCTACTTCTGCGGCCATTGCCAACGGCTCTCTTCCGGAAAGTGCCCGTACTTTTGTGTTAAAAAAAGGTACGATCGGTAACACGCACTTTGTCGCAATTCCTTTCAATTCCGGATCAAGTGAAGGTGCGATGATTGTGGCAAATTTCCTACTGAGTCCTGAAGCACAAATGCAAAAGCAAAATCCGGATATCTGGGGTGACAGTACTGTTCTTTCAATCGCAAAACTTTCAGCGCAGGATCAGCAAAAATTCAAAGACCTACCGCTTGGAGTTGCTACACTGCCACCGGAAAAACTCGGACCAACCCAGCCAAATCCGCATCCGGACTGGAAGAACCAACTTGACGCAGAATGGCAACGACGATACGGACAGTGAGCCTACTCCCTGCTTTTCCTTTGCTAACACAGCTACTGTTTCTGCTGCCAATTACTGCAGGACTTTTCGGTGTGTTGCTTCCGTCGTTGGGCTACTTACCTGATCTTGGCGGAAATCAATTCAACTTTGATATTTTCCGCCAATTGTTTGAGCATCCTGCACTTCCGCATGCGGTTTGGCTGACGCTTTTTTCCGGAATTAGCGCTACTTTAATCTCTTTGTTTTTGGCGATTCTCCTGGCAGCAATGCTTTCACGTGAAAGTGTTTCCGGTAATAAAAACAGCAGAATGTCCGGTTTGTTTGTAATTGTGCGGCGAGGTTTGATTCCCTTGATTGCTGTACCTCATGCAGCAATGGCTTTAGGCTTGGCATTTTTGGTAGCACCAAGCGGTTGGATCGTCCGTTGGTTTTCTTTCCTCTTGATGGGTTGGGAAACACCTCCGGAATTGGTGACAGTACAGGATCCTTTTGGTCTGAGTTTGATCTTTGGTTTAGTCTTGAAAGAAACCCCATATTTACTTTTAATGATTCTTGCCGCCTTACCGCAAATTCGCGCACAGGAATATATTCGCATTGGGCAATCTCTGGGTTATGGAAATTTCCGGAGTTGGCTGAAACTGGTGTTACCGCAGGTTTATCCGTTGATTCGACTGCCTGTTTTTGCGGTGCTGGCGTTTTCTCTGTCAGTGGTAGATGTTGCATTGATTCTCGGACCAACTACTCCGCCAACACTTTCGGTGCTGATTTTACGCTGGATTGACAATCCGGATTTATCATTTCGGTTTTTGGCATCAGCGGGTGCGGTTTTACTGTTGCTGCTCACGCTTGGAGCATTGCTTTGCTGGCGTGTTTCAGAGTGGCTACTTTTACAAAAATGGAGGAATTGGCTTTCAAATGGTAAACGTGGTAACGGAAACGAAGCCCAAAAGCTGGCGGCGCTGAGTGGTTTGCTTTTGCTTGGAACAGCATTTTTGAGTGTGCTTGGTTTGGCGCTTTGGTCTTTGTCATTACGTTGGCCGTATCCGCATGTTTTACCGCAGCGCTGGACGTCACGGAATTGGGAACGCCACTGGAGTAGCTTGCAGGAAACAGCTTTCACAACTCTGGAACTGGGGATTTTTGCCGTCGTAATCGCACTGATTTTAGTGGTAGGTTGTTTAGAAAATGAACAGTGGCGCAGGGTCAGCTTTTCATTCCGTTCACAATGGTTGCTTTATCTGCCTTTGTTAATTCCACAGGCGACTTTTCTGTTGGGTATCCAGATCCTGGCGGTACGTCTTGAAATGGACGGCACATTTCTGTTACTGGTGTGGAGTCATTTACTATTTGTTTTACCATATATTTTTCTTACACTGGCTGATCCATGGCGGAATCTGGATGAGCGTTTTCCACGCATCGGACAATGTCTGGGTGCGTCTCCGCTGTGGGTTTTGTTCCGTATCAAACTGCCTTTGCTTTTGAAACCCCTGCTCGTCGCGGCTGCAGTCGGATTTGCAGTCAGCGTTGCCCAGTATCTGCCAACCCTGTTCGCGGGTGGAGGACGTTTTGCCACTCTCACAACTGAAGCCGTGAGTTATGCCGCAGGAGCGGATCGGCGTGTGATTGGTGTTTATGGATTCTTACAGGCTTTGTTTCCCTGGATTGCGCTGTTGCTGGCGCTAACTATTCCACGCTGGCGTTTCCGGAACCGTGCCGCTTTACTTTAAAATAATAAGCATGCAATCTTGAATAATATGAAAACATAAAATTCACCACAGAACCACAGAGTACACAGATAAAAAATGCTAAAACTTGAAAACATTTCCCTGAAAATAGCCGCTAATCCGCTGTTCAGTAAGCTCAACCTTGAAGTGGATGCAGGACAAGTCACGACTGTAATGGGACCGAGCGGATGTGGAAAATCCAGTTTACTAGCGCATTTATGCGGAACACTGCCATCCGTTTTTCAAACTTCCGGTAAGATAATTCTGCATGCTAGAACTTTGAACAATCTAGCACCTCATGAACGTAAACTGGGAATTTTGTTTCAGGATGATCTGCTGTTTCCGCATTTGTCTGTAGGAGAAAATCTTGCTTTTGCACTGCCCGAGAAAATCAAGCAGCAGGAACGCCGAGCTAAAGTTGAACAGGCACTGGAGGAAATTGAACTGTCCGGAATGTGCGAACGGGATCCTGCAAGTTTGTCCGGCGGACAAAGGGCAAGAGTTGCTTTGATGCGTACTTTGCTTGCTCAACCGGAAGCCTTGCTGCTGGATGAACCGTTTTCCAAACTTGATCAGGAACTACGAGGAAGGTTCCGGAAACTGGTTTTTGCTCATGCTGTAAAAAATCAACTTCCCACCCTGCTTGTCACGCATGATCCTGCTGATGCAAAGGCCGCTGGTGGAGCTATTCTTGAGCTTTAATGTCTCAAAATAATTAGAATTGATGTCTTCCTAAAAACTCATAAACTAATTATTTTTCAGCTCTAACTTAGAGAGAGTTCTTAATAATATCTGTATCTTCCGAGAATTAGTGACTCAATAAATCTTTTTCAGCTTTAACTAATACCGCAACTTCTTGCGAAAAGTCTCATACAGTTGTATAACAAAAGGCCGTCGCATCGTTTAATTTTCTCATTTTTTGGCTTTTCTGTGTTCATTTCAAATTCCCCTAATCCTTATTTTCAGCGCTCAATTTTTGCTGTACTGATTGTGCTGTTTTTCTTTTCACTGACATCTCCGGTTTGCTCACAATCATACAAACCGCGTGCGGTGGTTATGGGATTAAACCCAAGCGACACACCAGAATTTTCGGAACAAATCTTGCTTCACAAATTGAAGTATGAATTAAGCAGCAGCTTTGATTTAAGCCAACAAATCGCATTTGAAAAAGCCCTGCAAAAACTGGAGAGTTCCGTAGATAAAAATTACTGTCTGCAGCTTAAATGTGTCCTGGAGGTGCATGCAGCATTTCCGCAGACAAGTTTGTTTTTACTTAAAAGCCAAGCGGAAAATCAGCGGCTGACTCTAGTATTGATAGGTGAAAATCAACGTTGGCGGGTGAAGCATGAAGTGTGTGTACTCTGTGCTTTGACTCCGGAAGAGATGTTGACAAATGTAGTGCTTCGGATGCAGAGTTACGCGAGGCCTCCAATGGTAGTTGAACGTTCACAGCCGCAGACGCTTTCAACTTCAACTTCTCCGGAAGCAGTGAGAAGGAAAGCTGAGTCTGCAAAAGCAAAAAACAAAACGCTTAAGTTTTCGACCGATACTGATTTGCGGAAAAAACCAGAAAGTTCTGGACCGAAAGCCAGTTTGCCCTTGGAAGAACTGCAGTTCAAAATTGCGCAAAGACGTTACAATCAGTTGATCTGGAGCAAAATAAAAAAAGATTTAATGTTCTTTCGACAAAAAAACCGTAATCAATCAATTAATAACTTAAAAGCAAGACTTAGACTGCAGATTGATAAATACGGTAAGGTGATTGAAAGACGTTTGTTAAAAGCAAGCGGTTCTCAAAAGTTCGACAAATCGATTCTTGAGTCGGTTGATTTACTGAAATTACCTCCTCCGATGGAGTTGTTGATCCGCCATCCACCTTATGTGGTTACGATTCTGATTCAGCCTTGACGAAGATTGATTAACTCGTAAATAGTAAAAACAACACACTTATTTGTCATTCCGGTTTCGCAGGAGTGATAACTTTTACAAAAGTATCTAAAGAATTAAATGGAAATTATTTCAGCGGAAGCGCAAATTTCTGAAATGCCTAATCCGGAAGCAGGAGCAGTTGCTGTAAACAAACCGTCTCTTGCGCCGAATGAAGCCTTGAAGTTGGTTTTTGGTGAATATGCGGCCAATACTCAACGTGCATACGCGCGCGCCTTCAGAGATTTACAGGTATGGGCAGATATCCGGGAACTGCGGGAAATGGAGGACTTCGATCCGCTCCGGATGCTTGAATATAAAAATCAGCTGAAGGCTTCAGGCAAAAAAGCTTCAACCATCAATCAAACCATGAGTGCCTTACGCAAAGTCTGCAAGGTGCTGACAGAGTTTGGTTACCTCAAACAAAATCCTTTCAAAGCCTCCGTTATCCGTGCGGAAAAAGTTGACACGGCGACCAGTAAGGGTGCTCTCCAGGTTTCGCAACTCAATGCCATGATAGAGGCAAATAAGGTCATGCAATACGATGGACGTATCGCACCTCTGCTTCGTTTCAGGAATAATCTGGTGTTGAAATTTCTGTATCTGACCGCTGCCAGACGTGGTGAAGCAGCTGATTTACGCTGGGATGATATTATGCAGGATGGAGCTTTTTTCGTAGCTGTACTGAGGTATACGAAAAGTGGAAAAGA
>Ga0209250_1000503_pt1 | contig 17766 bp, 18 predicted proteins | sample SaaInlV_200m_DNA_FD_184663 | JGI IMG/M metagenome (GOLD analysis project Ga0209250, IMG submission 184663) | Marine microbial communities from expanding oxygen minimum zones in the Saanich Inlet - Saanich Inlet SI072_LV_165m_DNA (SPAdes) (version 2) | ecosystem: Environmental > Aquatic > Marine... | reverse complement strand
CTGGGGAACGCTAAGAGAAAACTCCGGATGGAAGTTAAAACATGAAACAGCCATCCGGAGCATTAAGTTAAGGTACCAACTGGTGATACTCCCTTTTGAAAACGTTCCATTCACCCGTAACCTTGTCGTAGGTCGAGTTTACGAAGCATTTCCAGTTTTCATCGTCAATCGCCAGGAAGTCGCCACGGTAATAATAACCAGGATAGCGAGTTTCTTCACGGAAGTGAATGTGACGTGCATGAGCCTCTCCGGCAAGAATCCGGTGAAAATTTTCCCATGCTCTCAACAGTTCATGCAGGTTTTCTGCAGCCATGTGGTGCGAATCCTCTTTTACCATGACAAGATAATTGAAACCTTCCTCTAACATGGTTTTACTGGTCATATACCAAGTACCAACCCCACCGACATATTCATCCATCACTTTCTGCAGGCGCTGCTGCATCATTGCTGGACGGATGTAATTTGGGTTAATGTTTGGATCAGTTGTATAATCGCTGTATTTACCGTATGTTTCCATCGGCATATAAATTTCCTTGGCTAACTCTTCAGGATCTTCGGCATAAGCTACGTCTTCACCTTTTGTGTCAAGGAAATAGGAAGTCATGGACTTACCGGCAATTCTGCCTTCAGCATGAGAACCTGAGGAAAACTTGTGTCCGGAAGCTCCAACACCATCTCCGGCAGTAAAAAGACCGTTGATTGTGGTCATCCGGTTGTAGCCCCATGAATATTCTTCAGGACCAAAATCTTCGGGGCCGCTGGTCCACAATCCGGCACAACCTGCGTGTGATCCAAGCAGATACGGTTCTGATGGCATCAGTTCCGAAGGCACTTTATCAGGCTCCATATTGTTAGCAGCCCAGACTCCTGCCTGTGCGATTGTCATGTCCAGAAAATCTTCCCATGCTTCTGATTCCAGATGCTTGATTTCTTTCTTGGACATTGTTTTAGAAAGTTCCTGCATGGCGACATCAGTATGAATCTTGATCGGACCTTTACCGGCCTTCATATCGATCATCATCATATGGTTACGCATACAGGTTCCGAGCGAATCCACATATTTTCCGTAAAGTTTGCGGCTTTCTTCAAGATTGGTCGCACAGTAATCTTCACCGAGTGCATTCGTTGCTTTTGCTTTAAAGAGCAAAAACCACGCACCAACAGGACCATAACCGTCTTTGAAACGTGCAGGCACGAAACGGTTTTCCATCATCGTCATCTCCGCTCCTGACTCTGCAGCCATGGCGTAGTTTGAACCTGAATTCCAGACCGGAAACCAGGCGCGTCCTTGACCTTCTGCAGTGGAACGTGTCTTAAAGACATTCACCGCACCACCTGTCCCAAGCATGGCGGTTTTACATTTGAAAACATAAATCTTATGTTCACGCACACTAAAACCTACTGCGCCGGCAATTTTTTTCGGATCATCTTTATCCAGCAGCAGCTTTACGATAAAGACACGCTCGAAGTGATTCTGATCTACGCCGGTAGCTTTACGGTTATTTTCTAATGCGAGTTTTGCGGCTTCGGCGACAATAACTTTATATGATTCTCCGTTAATCATTATTTGCCAGCGTCCGGAACGTACAGGCGCACCACCGTCACGTAAGGAAGGAATTTCTTCACGCTGCGCATGGGCACCGTCCAGTGACTTGCCTTCTTCATCTTTCTTCCAGATTGGCAGTCCCCAATCTTCAAAAAGGTGCACTGAATCGTCAACAACTCGACCAAGGTCAAATGTCAAATCTTCACGGGTAATTCCCATTAAGTCATTCCGTACGTAACGCACATAGTCTTCAGGACTGTTATCTCCTAGATAAGTGTTAATTGCGGAAAGTCCCATTGCGACAGCACCACTTCTGTCAGTCGCTGCTTTGTCCACCATGGTAACTCGTATGCCTTCAGGCGAAGCCCAGCGGTCTGCTTCGTAGGCAGCTCCGCAGCAGGACATACCGCCACCGATCAGGAGAACATCGGTTTCATGTATCACTATTTCTGGCTTTTCGCAAAATTCCCAATTATTTACTTTTGGTTCCATTTTCTATTCTCGTTTTTTCATTAGCTACAAATCATGAAGGGGTTGGTAAAGCCGAACCGTTCGCATGATGTGTGTAAAAACCTGGATCTTTGATCCGTGAAATGTCTGCACTGGCCTCCCCTACTCCGGAACGAATATCCACGTTTCCGGCTTCAACAGTACGAACAGGGAACTTGAAACGTTTCAAATTACCGTTGCGGAACTTGACTGTCCACATGATACTGTCAGAACCCAGCATCGGAATTACTTCTCCGCCTAACGGAGCAAAGTCTGCATAACAGCGAATACTAATTGCCTGCTGCGGGCAGATTTTAACACAGTTGTAACACTCCCAACACTGAACAGGTTCCTGATTAACACCTTTCATTTTGACTTCGTTGGTTTCCTTATCTACGACTTCTTTTAAGGCCATCAAATCATGCGGGCAAATATACATACACGCGGTTTTGTCCTGTCCTTGACAACCGTCACATTTTTCTGTGATTACAAAGCTTGGCATCAGCCCTCCTTAAATAATTGTGTTTTATGGATCACCACTTAAAAATTTTAGCGGTGTACTGCACTCTCGTGCCCATTCTTTAGTTTGTTAAAATGCAAAATGTGAAAATGTGAAATGGATTCATCTACATCATGCATCAATTGAAAAAAAATAACATGTTTAATTATTCAGATATTTAAACTAATTACCTTCACAATAAAGCAATAAACCTGCCCCACCAAATCGAATTCTAATGCTTTTGAATAATAGTTCAAGCCCTAAATTAAATATTTTGAATATAATAGCTGGATTGAGACATGTTTGCAGGTTTAGTGGTCCGGGTTAGGCGTGAGTCTTAACCCGCTTACAGTGGAGTTGAAAAACAATACCGTAGAATCAGTAAATGAAAGGATTGTGTCAGCTTAACTGCTTTGGACAACAAGCTAATTATCATGCTGTTTCGGTATGTATTCTACCCCCTCTAAGCCATGAAAGTCGCTATCTTGAGTCCATAATATAGCATCAAAAGCTCTCGCGGTTGCCAGAAAATAACTGTCCGCCATTGGCAATTTATGCTCAATACTTAATCTGGCGGCATCCAAAGAAAGTCCCATATCAAGATCAATCACCTGTCCCTGTTGCATTAGCGCCACTGCTTGAAGCGCTTCTCCTTCATCTTTTTGTTTCAAAATCTTTTTAAAGACTTCAAAAAGACTTATTGTTGGGACAACCAGATTTTCTGTATCTTCAATTGGGGCAGCAAAAAACTCTGCATTTGCAGTATCTGCAAAATATTCTAACCATCCTGAGGAGTCTACTACATTCATAATCTGTCCTCATCTCTTGCTATATTGGTATCAATACCTTTTAAAAAACCTCTCATTTTTTTGATAGGCTGAATTGGAATCATTTCAATCCGGTTATTATATAGAATTGCCTGTATTTTTTGACCGGGAGCAATTTCCAGTTTTTCGCGGATAAGTTTTGGAATGACAACTTGATATTTTGGGGATACGGTAACTGTCTGCATATTACACTCCTTGATCGATCGTTATATGGTATTACCGAATACAATCTATCATCTTTTCGTAATATTCACAAGAAGTATTTTAAGAATTTATTTGCCACTGTGGTAAATGGATTTCCGAATTACTGGCTGCAATAGAACACAGATTTAAAAATTAAACCGTAGGCCGGGTTAGACGTGAGTCGTAACCCGGATTTAAATGTTAAACGCGTAACATAACCCAGATTTAAAAGTTAAACCGTAGGCCGGGTTAGACGTGAGTCGTAACCAAGATTTAAATGTTAAACACGTTACATGATGGACTCGTAAAAAGTGTAACAACTTAACATACTGATATTTCGCAATATAATGCATATTAAGCTTGTTTATTTGAGTACAATATATCATAATATACCTGTATTATCAACTAGATAAGAAGGATTAATTATGTTTAACATAAAAGACAACAAACAGAGCTACATTTTCGATCCATTCGAATATTTAGGCCCCAAACGTCTCGCCGATCTTAAAAATTCATGGGCGGAAACATTTCGCAGTGAGATACTTCCAGCATTGCCTGTAGAGTCACTTCGCAAATATTACCACAACAAGAATGGACGTCCGAGCAAGGAAATGTATTCGATGCTTGGTTTGATGATCCTTCAGCAAATGCATGACCTGACTGACGAAAAAGCAGTCGGCGATTTTATGTTTGACACCCGGTGGCGCTATGCCTTGGATATCCCCGGCGATTCAGACCAGGAAGCTTTTGTCAGTCTCAAGAGCTTATGGACGATACGAAAACATCTGATAGAAGACGGGCTTTATATCGAGATGTTTGAGAAAGCCACAAGTAAACTGGCCGAGTTGTTCAAAGTTGAGTTTGACAAACAACGTCTGGACTCAGTCCATATCCAATCCAATATGCGTCATCTTGGACGAATCGCTTTATTCAGCAGAACGATCAAGAAGTTTCTGCTGAATCTCAAAAGGCAGCACCGTACTCATTATGATCAATTAGAATCAGCTCGTTTCAAGAGCTATGTCAACAAACAAGAAGAAATGCTTTTTGCCGCAGTAAAGCCTTCCGAAACAGCTAAAACGCTCAGCCTCTTGGCAGAAGATACCCATTTTCTTTTGCGGCAGTTCTCTTCAAATGAGAAAGTAAAAAGCTTGAGCAGTTTCCAGTTGTTGTCCAGATTATTCAAAGATCAATGTACCTCTGTAGATGATTTGGAAAACAAAGGCAAAAAAATTATAACCGCCAAACCAAACCATGAAGTTCCTTCGGACTCTCTCCAGAATCCGTCTGACGAAGATGCCGGTTACTGCGGGCACAAGGGCCAAGGCTATCAAGTCCAGGTCATGGAAACATACTCTGGAGACACTGATGAAAAACAGTTGTCACTCATCACTCACATCGAAGTTGAGTCTGCGGATAAACACGATGCGAACGCGCTATTGCCTGCCCTGAAAAACACAGATAAACGAGATATGTCACCTAAAGAACTTCTCGCAGACTCTCTCTACGGCAGTGACGATAATGTAACAAAAGCAAAGCAAGATTTTCAAACCGATGTGCTTGCGCCGGTAATGGGAACAAAGAGCAAAGACTATGGCCTGGATCGATTTACTTTGGACAGGCACAACCAAATCACACTTTGTCCACAAGGCAATAAGCCCATTAGTGTTAAAAAACCAAATGACAGATTCATCGCGAAATTCAGCCGTTCAGATTGTGCTTCATGTCCTCAATTGACAAACTGTCCTGTCATCAAATACAAGAAAGCATACACATATTACTACAACCAAAAAATGATCAGTATCTCAAAACGAAGACAATATGAAGATACTGAATCCTTCAAAAAGGTATACCGTTACCGTGCTGGAATTGAGGCTACGATGTCACAGTTCGATCGGCTAACTGGAGTCAAAAACTTACGAGTCAGAGGACTCAAGGCAGTAAGTTTCGCGGCCACTCTAAAAGCTCTAGGTCTCAACATTCTCAGGAGTGCTAGGTTCAAATATGAGCATAAAGTGGCTCTTGCGGTATAAGAAGTGCCGGAACACCCATAAATGCGGTTTATATTGATATTTTAAGGTTTGTTTTGAAAAATAAATCTTAAAAAACAATATATTTGAGTTCTTTGAAAAAAATTATGAATTACAATCTTAAAACCAATTATTTGTCTAAAATAGTTTTTACGTGACCATCTTACATAACCCAGATTTAAAAGTTAAACCGTAGGCCGGGTTAGACGTGAGTCGTAACCCGGATTTAAATGTTATGTAATTCAAAATATTTGTTTTTATATTGTTGTTGTGCTTTTCCGGGTTACGGCTTTTGCCTAACCCGGCCTACATATCAACTCTTATCTTTGATTCTCATCTTTGATCCTTTTCTTTGATTCTCATCTTTCATTCTCATCTTTCATTCTTATCCTGATACCATTACAAATTGAACGGTAGCCCCGCTCTCCGTAGCGGGGGAACATAATTCCGGAGAAAAGAGAAATGAAAGGATTGTCTCAGCTTATCTTCGGTTGAGATTTGAAGGGGAGCCCGCGCCGTAACCCGGATTTAAATTTTAAAAATCCAAATGCAAAATAAATGCTTTTTTGTTATTGTATTGCTTTTCCGGGTTACGGCATTGCCTAACCCGGCCTACATGGGTTTAACGTTGCAAAGATATTTTGTTGTTGTGCTTTTCCGGGTTACGGCATTGCCTAACCCGGCCTACATGGTATTTGTTATTCCATTCCAATTATTTCTTCAATTTCAATTTTTGATGTACCCCAATCTTCCGCCAGCAATCCCATTTCAACGAAACTCTTAAAACTCGAATGTAGCCAATTATTAGGAGTATCGGTCAATCCATGCTTTACAGGATTGTAATGGATATAATTGACATGATTCCGGTAATCCTCTTCGTCCTTGATCAAATGTTCCCAAAAGCGTTGCTGCCAAATCAATTTTTGTTTTTTACGGATTCGGTATGCATTCGTTGGTAAAGGTGTTTTTAAATTATGGTGTTTGCTAAACCAAGTTTTGACCAAACGCCACCGTTTAGAATAATCAACGTCTCCAGCTGGAAGTTTCCAAATACAATGCAGATGGTCGGGCATAATTACAATTGCATCTGTTTCAAAAGGATATTTGCTTTTCACTCTCTGAAAAGCTTCCCGCAATATATCGACCGCCGCCACATCAGCAAATATAGGTTGCCGTTGTGCGGTCACAACCGTAAAGAAATAGCAACCCCCAGGAACATAAACCCTTTGGTATCGAGACATTTCCCTCCAATGAAAATGTAAAATACGTAGGCCGGGTTAGACGTGAGTCGTAACCCGGATTTAAATGTTAAACGCGTAACATAATCCAGATTTATAAGTTAAACCGTAGGCCGGGTTAGACGTGAGTCGTAACCCGGATTTAAATGTTAAACACGTAACATAACCCAGATTTAAAAATTAAGCCGTAGGCCGGGTTAGACGTGAGTCGTAACCCGGAGTTAAATGTTAAAATTCAATAATATGGTTTATATTTTGTTGCTTTAATTTTCCGGGTTACGGCATTGCCTAACCCGGCCTACATGGTGTTTAATGTTGCAAAGATATTTTGCTGTTGTGCTTTTCCGGGTTACGGCATTGCCTAACCCGGCCTACATGGGTTTAACGTTGCAAAGATATTTTGCTGTTGTGCTTTTCCGGGTTACGGCTTTTGCCTAACCCGGCCTACTAGAGCACGGGGTTTCCTACAAATATGTTACGCAGGAATTTACGGGTGAGGTCAAGAGGAATGATGGTAGCAGCAAAGAGCAGGACGTAAGCCCATTCTTCCAGGGTCAAGCCAACCGTACGTAAAACTTCTCCGCCTACATATGTAAAGGTTGTCTGCAGGAAGAAGATTAAGATGACGACCATAATGAAACTTCTGTTTTCAGTGATGTGTTCAAATAAATTTAGTCCTTCTGTACGGGCGTTAAATTTATTAAAGTTATTCATAAAAACAAAGAAGCCGAAAAATGCAGTCAGTAAGACAAGATTGACCTCAGGGTCAGCACAGCGTATCTCATCGCAGACAAATAATCCGGCAACAAAATCTGAGGTGAGAAAAAACAAACTGAGGAATGCCATGTAAAATCCGTCAATCAAAATTGCAGACCACATGTCGCCAGATATGAGGGACTGACCTTTGGGGATCGGTTTTTCGTGCATATAACGCTCTAACGCCGCTTCTCCGGAAAAAGCAAAGGCAGCCAGAGTGTCCATCACAATGTTGACCCATAAAAGCTGAGTCATGGTCAAAGGCAAATCCGTGCCAAAAAACGGTCCCAGGAATGCTACCAAAATGGCTGCAACATTGACCGTCAATTGGAATATCAAAAATTTTCTGATTGATTTTAAGAGTGTCCGACCGTAGCGTACTGCATTTGTCAGCGAGATAAAATTATTGTCCAGAATGACAATATCGCTGGATTCCTTGGTCATGTCTGTACCATTGCCCATCGAAAAACCAACATCCGCGTTTTTCACTGCCGGCGCGTCATTTACGCCGTCTCCGGTCATACCGACCACCCAGTCCATGGATTTTGCCAGTTTTACCAATCGGCTTTTATCCGTGGGCAGCGCTCGTGCGACAACCCGTAATTCCGGCAGAATTTTGACAATCTCTTCATCCGACATTTCTGCAAGTTCGCTGGAAGTCAGCACGAGCGAATTGTCATTTTCAAGAATACCGACTTCTTTGGCAATAGCTTCAGCAGTATCTTTTGCATCACCGGTTATCATCACCACCTGAATTCCAGCTTGCCGTGCGGTTTCAACTGCCGGCTTTGATTCTTTACGCATTTCATCACGCAAACCGAAAACTCCAACCAAAGTCATTTGTTTTGGCAGCTCATTTTCCGGCTCTAAAGCCTGCTCTGAAACAGCCAGCCCGATAAGCCGCATCGCACGTGCGGAAAGTCCCTGCATCTCTTCAGTGACTTTTGCTGAATCCAGTTCTGCTTTGTTACCGTCCGCATCCAAATAATGTGTACAGCCGGCGAGTACTATTTCCGCTGCACCCTTGACCATAGTTAAATTTTGAGAACCTTCAACCTGGCTCGCAGAAAATTTATATGCACTGTTAAACGGAATATTTGCCGTCATTTTAACGTCATCCTCGATTGTCAAATCTGTTCCAAGGAATTTCAATAAAGCTTGTTCAGTAGGATTAGCGCCTACGATTTTAGGATTTGCGGCATCTTCAGTATCAATTGAGGCAGTTGTGTTATTTCGTAGAGCAAAGGAAACTGTTTTCCGCAAATTATCCGGGATTTCTGCAAATGAGGTGAAATGCTCACCGTTGCCTCCAAGCAGTTCTGAAACTGTTAATTTGCCTTGAGTCAGCGTGCCTGTTTTGTCGGTAAAAAGGACGGTCAAACTTCCGGAAGTTTCAATACCGAGCAGTTTACGCACCAGCACTTTTGCATTGAGGAGTTTACGCATATTCATCGAAAGCACGACCGCAATCATCATGGGCAAACCTTCCGGAACAGCAACTACAATAATGATTATTGCTAATATAATTGCAGTCACCAGATGATAGATAATTTCACCAGACGGTTTACTGAAATAAATTTCCCAACCGCCGGCTTCAAGAAAAATATGATTAAACATAAATGAAAACGCAATCATTAATGCGCCAATGTAACCAAATTGGCTAATCTGTTTTCCTAGAATTGCTAGTTTTTCTTGCAGAGGTGAGGGGCGTGTTTCTGCAGAAGTTAACTCTTTAAGAGTTGCTCCATACTTGGTTTTGTCTCCAACCTCCAGAACCTTCATGACTGCTTCACCGTCTTCCACCAGGGCGGCACGTGACATTGCGGCTTTTTCATTTTCCGCAGCATTTTTTTCATTTTCTGCAGCAGCTTTCTTAACAGTTTCAGATTCTCCGGTGAGTGCTGATTCGTTCAACTCGAGGTCACCCTCGAGCAAGAAACCATCCGCCGGCACAGTATCTCCGGGTTGTAAAAGTACCAAGTCATTGACAACTAAATCATCAATAAAAATTTCAACCAGCGATTTGTTACGGAAAACTTTCACTTTAACTTTTGAAGCTTCCTCAAGTAAACGTTGAAATTCATTTTCGTTGCTGTATTCAGACCAGGTTGCAATCAGCGTTGCGGCGACAACCGCAATTGCGATTCCAAGACCTTCATACCACGGAGCAAATCCCAAGGCTGCCAAAAAAACTGTAACTGCCAGCGCAACTAATAAAATGACGATGATCGGATCTTTTAAATTAGTCAGCAACTTTGCGTAAAAACCCTCGGATTCCTGCGTTGTCACTACATTCGCACCGTTAGTTTGACGTGATTCAGAAACCTCTTGATCGCTCAGACCTGGAAAACTAAATTTCATTGATTGACTCTCTTGGAAAAGATTGGGAAGATAACATGCTGTTTTTTAAATGCTTCATGAGAAAATAATACTGTGGCAAGACAATGCTGTTTCAAGAAATTATGTAAATTACGATCTCTGCTGGACTGAGGTTCTTGAGCGAGGTTCTTGAGCGGAGATGAAACATGCATTACTGATCTCTTGTCTGCTTAAGTTTGACATATCTATTTGATAAATGCAAAAAACGTTCAGTAGAGAGGTAGCTTCAGCATGAAAAGCGGATTTACCCTGGTTGAGGTGATGCTTGCAAACACAATCTTAGTCATGCTTGTGGCAGGATTTGCTAATGTCACAGAGAAGACTCTTGAACAAATGCAGCTCAGAGAGCAAAAAACTGCACTTGCTTCACAACTGGATAACTGGACTCTGTCAAAACTAAACGCTACATTAATCTCTGGCAGTTACCAGGAAATTGTGACTTTGAGCGGAGAGAATGCAGAACTGCATTGGCAGGTAAGCCTGGTTGAACCAACGCTTAATACTATTTTTTTTCAGCTAAAAAGCAGTGATGCAGTTCCAAAAATATTAGCAGAATGGCGGACTGCGCAGAGAAAACCATGATCAAAAAAAGTCCGGCGTGTTACTTAGGCAATTCCGGATATACCCTGATTGAGCTGATGCTCGTGTTGGCAATCGCCTCTGTTGTGCTGCTGGCGGCACAACGACCCCTGCTGGAAATTAACCGAATTGCATTTCAGGAGCAGCAAAAAATTGCATTGCAGGGAGATTTTCAACGTTTCCTGCTGTTGCTGAAATCAGAGTTGATTCAAGCCGGTTATGCACTTGGTTCCGGAAGTGAAAGCGCAGTCGTAATATCAACTTACTCTGTGGTCTTAAAAGCAGACCGTAACCGTGACGGAGACCTTGCTGATACTCGGGAAACAATTGCCTATCGTTATGATCCGGAAACAAAAGTGCTCTCCCGGAAATCAGGCAATGCTGCTTATCAAACACTGATTGAATCCATTGCTGCACTTAAATTTGAACAGGCACAAGCTCCACCCCAAACTTGCATAAAGGTGACCGTTCAAGTAATAATTGATGCAGTTGAGCAGCAAACAGTTTTATGCCAGTTAGGCTGGTGAACTTTAATAGATAAAAAAGGCTAAAATGAAATATTTACATACTATGATACGTGTGCAAAACCTTGAAAGCGCGCTTGATTTTTTCATCAATAAACTTGGAATGATGGAGGTGAGACGCAAGGAAGTTCCGGAAGGAAAATTCACCCTGGTTTTTCTGGCAGCAACTGAAGATGAACCTCCGCTTGAATTGACTTATAACTGGGAGCAGAGCGAAGCTTACAGCAGCGGTGAAAATTTTGGACATGTGGCTTATGGAGTTGAGAATATTTATGATTTTTGCGAGAAATTACAAAATGCTGGAGTAACTATTTTACGTCCGCCTAAGGATGGTAAAATGGCCTTTATCCGCAGTCCGGATCAAATATCAGTTGAACTGCTTCAGCTTGGAGATCCTCTGCCAATTCAGGAACCTTGGGCTTCCATGAAAAATCAGGGTAGCTGGTAGAGCATGAAGAAGCTAATTGAAAAACTTATTAAAGAGAAATTAATTAATCCGGTTTTGCATTCAACTGCTCCTGTTAAAGAAGTTAGTCTGGGAGTCGCGGTTGGAGTGTTTTTAGGATTAACTCCAACCGTTGGAGTACAGATGTATCTGGTAGCACTGATTTGGAGTATTTATCGTTACATTTTCTGCAGGCATTTTAATTTGCCGGTAGGAGTGGCAATGGTCTGGATTTCAAATCCGCTCACCATGGTGCCTCTTTACTATTTATTTTTGCTGACCGGTTATTGGTTGCTGGAAACGCAAAATGGTCTTTCTTATGAACTTTTTAGCGAATATCTCATCCACATTTCTGCAACAGAGGGAACATGGAAGATGATTGTGGCTGGTGCGCGTTTCCTCTTAATAGACCTTGGCTGGCCAATGATAATCGGGAGTATTGTTTATGCAGTACCAGGTTTCATCATCAGTTATTTCATGACAAAGCAAATTGTGACTTCGCACCGTAAAAGCAAAGCTAGTCTGGCAGGCATAAGTTACGATGACTGGCGTACACAACAAGAGACACAACACTAAGCACAGTATGTCTTCGACTGCTTTAAAATTCGCTGAAATCGAAATTCCGCAGGAAATTGTAAATTCCGGAGATTATCTTTCTGCAGAAAATATTTTAGCAAAAGAGAAGCTTTCTGAGATAGTCCTCGCTGAAATTTTTTACCGTCTGGGCAACAGCTTCTACTCTTCAGCACAGAATCAGGCCGCGGAAATGGCCTGGCAAAAATCAGCTGAGCTGGCGGATCAAACTCCGCAAGTCCGTGCTCCTGCGGAGTCTTTTCCGGCAAATCCGCTTAAAATCCGTTGGCAGACGCTTGGCTCAGCGGTACTTGTTATTGTTTCTTTGTATGTGCTGGTCTTCACTTCTTTTCAGCGTGAACCGGAACTTTTCCAATTTTCTACCAGCAATTCAGTTTCAGGAGAATATTCTTTTTGGGATGAGTGGTGGGATACCGGCAGACCGGTTTCGCGCTCGCTAAGCCGACGTTTTGGAGCGGAAGAATTGTGGCCAATGCTGCAGAGAAGTTTGCAAAAACTGTTTGGCAGCAAAAGTGAAGAACTGAGTGATGACGTTCGTGAAAAATTAAGACGCTGGCTGGAGCTTGCTGAAAGTCCAAGCTTTGGAGAAGGCCCCACCGATTACTATGCTTTGACCGCCAGAGGTTTGTTTGAGGCACGTGAATTTGAATCCGCACTTTCAACCTTGAACGACGGCTTGCACTATGCGGAAACACCGGCACAACTGGAGAAAATTTATCAGGATTTAGGTACAGTTTATTATTACAAAGGTTACAAACTCCAGCCTAACGGCTTGGCACAGTACGATCTTGACGCTGTCCGCAACTCTGTTGAGTCTTACGAAATTGCATTAGATTATGGAGAAGATCCTTATTTATACGGCAATTTAGGCTGGGGATATTACCTGCTTGGTGATTACTCTTCATCGATAACAAACAGCCGTCGAGCATTAGCTCTAAAACCTGAGTTAAACTATGCACGCATGAATTTGGCAATTGTTCACCTGAGAAAAGGTGATTATGAATTGGCTTTTGCTACCTATGCTTCGCTGCTGCAAAACAATCCTCAACTTGACGAATATGAAGGTGGTATCCGTGATTTGCAGGAATTGCAGTTGGAATTTCCGGATGTCTATCCTTTTACAAATTTTGTGATTGGACAATTATTCTGGCAGCAGGGACGTCACAAAGAGGCACAGGCTGCCTGGCAAAAATTCCTTCAGCAGAACTTCCCGCAAAGTATGTGGAAAGACAGGGCGCGTTCATTGTTAAACAAAATGGAAGAGTAAACAACAGCGTAAATTTGATTGTTATTTTAAACAATTAATGTATCATAATTCCATTGGATTATGAGATTCAATTCTGGATGAGGGGGCTGTAATCTGCATGCAAGTACGGCAGTCTATAATCCTCTTTAACCATTGTTGCAAATTGGTAAATTAGCAACAATCTATACTAAAACATTTTAATTAATGAGGTGACTATGTTTCACAAACTTAAACTATCTTTTTATCTATTTATTGCCTTGTTGGCTTTATCAATGCCAAACAATATTTTAGCCGGCAACGCCTGCACAAATGGCAATCTAGTCAATCCCGGTGTGTTGACGATCGCTTCAGGAAATCCAGGTTATGCTCCGTGGGTTTTAGATAATGCAATTGAAAAAGGAAAAGGCTTTGAGGCTGCAGTAGCTCATGAAGTCGCCAAACGTATGGGCTTCTCTGGCAATCAAATTAAATGGGTTTCAGCATCTTTTGATCAGTCAATTCAACCCGGTGTGAAAAATTTCGACTTTAACCTTCAACAATTTTCTATCTCTGCGGATCGTGAGAAAGTAGTAGATTTTAGTATTCCTTATTACACTGCCAACATGGCCGTGCTGGTTCGCAAGCACACCATTGAAAAGGGTGCAAAAGCAACACTGACATCTGTACGTAAATTGGTTTGGGGTGCTGTTGCGAACACCACCGGCATGCCTTTTATCAAAACTGTCATTACACCAACAACCAGTATTTTGCTGTATGACGACAATGCAGATGCAGTTGGAGCACTAAAGGCAAAGCAAATCGATGCCGCCGTTTTTGATTTACCAACTGCTTTGTTTATCAGTGCAGTACAGATGGATGACGGTGTTATTCTTGGGCAATTTCCTGCAGCAGACAGTACAAATCCTGATCATTTCGGGATGCTCCTTTCAGAAGGAAGTCCACTGCGTGCTTGTGTAAATGAGGCTCTTTCAAGCATGAAGTCAGACGGAAAGCTGGCAAAAATTGAAGCTCAATGGCTGCAGAATTCAACAGGTATTCCAGTCATAAAATAGTTTACTACTTTTAGAGTGTTAGCAAAATGTCTGCTGAAAAAAGTAGTACTTATCACAAAAACGGGACACCCCTGCCTGCAGGTGTCCCGCAGATTTCACGTCGGCAGATTTATGAAAACCGAGCAAAACGTCGAAGCATAATCACTGCTTCACTCAGCACCGTTTTTGTGATTCTGTTACTTAGTTTTTTAATTCCTCTGACCCCAGGTTGGGAGGAAGTCAAAAAGAGTTTCTTTGACTGGAACATCCTGGTTAAAGTTTTCCCTGCTCTCCTTGAGGCTTTTCTAGTTGACATCATGATTTTTGCGTGGTCAAGCGTTGCCATCGCAATTTTGGGACTAGTCATTGCTATTTGCCGTAATGCAAGCTCTCCAGCCTTTTATCCACTGCGATTATTTGGAACCATCTACACTGACGTTTTTCGTGGTGTTCCGGTTATCTTAGCCATCTATCTCATAGGCTTTGGAATTCCTGGCTTGGGTTTGGATCGGCCCTGGAACAATCCATATATCTGGGGATCATTGGCTTTGATTTTGAGTTATTCTGCTTATGTGGCAGAGGTTTATCGAGCGGGGATTGAGTCCATTCACAAATCTCAAAAGGCCGCAGCTCTTTCTTTAGGTTTGTCTCAAATGGATACTATGCGTTACGTAATTCTTCCACAAGCCATCCGCAGAGTAGTTCCTGCTATGATGAACAATTTCATTTCATTGCAAAAAGATGTTGCCTTGCTCTCTTTTATTGGTCCGGTAGAGTTGTTACGACAAGCCGGCGTTTACAAATCCCTCCTTGCTAATTTTACCCCCTATGTTGGTGCAGCGATTATCTTTTTGAGTGTTACCATACCTGCAACACGTTTTGCAGACCATTTGATTCAAAAACAGAACAAACAACGTTCTCAATAATCTCGTACGATGGCAGCAAAGTTAAAACTGGAAAATGTCTATAAAAATTTTGGCACACTTCAAGTCTGTAAAGGGGTCAATTTTGAGGTCAATGAATCTGAATTAATTTGCTTGATCGGCGCTTCTGGTTCCGGAAAATCTACAATCTTGCGATGCATCAACTTGCTGGAACCGATTGATGACGGAAGGATACTGCTGGACGGAATAGATATCTCTGAGCCGGCACTTGATCCGATGCCGATTCGTCAAAAAATTGGCATTGTGTTTCAAAGTTTCAATTTGTTTCCTCACATGACGGCAGTTGAAAATATCATGCTGGCCCCAAAACGGGTCTACAAAAAATCGGTTGCTGAACTTGAACCACAAATAAATGAGCTTTTACAACGCTTTGGTTTGGAAGATCGGGCAAGTTATTATCCCGATCAACTTTCCGGAGGTCAACAACAAAGGGTTGCCATTGTGCGAGCACTGGCCATGGAACCGGAAATTATGCTTTTTGACGAAATAACCTCTGCACTCGATCCGGAATTGGTAAATGAAGTTCTCGATGTGATCAGAACATTGAAAGAGCAAAAAATGACCATGATTCTTGCCACACATGAAATGGGGTTTGCTCGGGAAGTAGCCAACCAGATCTGTTTCCTGGACCAGGGGGAAGTACTTGAGAATGGAACACCGGCTGAAATTTTCGATAATCCACGTCACGAAAGAACTCGTCTTTTTTTGAAGAATGTTTTGTAAATTCATATTTATTACAGCACATTTAAAGCTATGCTCAGCTTGACGACTATGAAGGTGGTATCCGTGATTTGCAGGAATTGCAGCATTATTAATGCAGCAGTTTGAGCAAGATCCCTCATATTCATTCGGGATGACAATTCATCAAATTGAGGCTCTTAACTTTAAACCATCATAAAATTTACGAACAAAAAACATGCAAAATAATATCGTAGCCGCACCTCAATTGGCGGAACAGGGGAAGCAGAAAATTGAATGGGTCAAACGGAACATGCCCATACTGCAGCAAATTGAGGATGATTTTCGTGAACAGCAATATTTCAGAGGTTTGCGGGTTTTAGTCTGCATTCACCTTGAAGCCAAAACCGCATATCTGGCGCAGGTTTTTGCAGCAGGCGGAGCGGAAGTTGCGGTTACCGGCAGCAATCCGCATTCAACCAAAGATGATGTCGTGGCCGCCTTGGCGGAAGAAGGGTTGCACGTTTACGCACGCTATGGAGCAACTCCGGAAGAGATGCTGCAATACATGAACTATGCACTCGATTTACGGCCGAATATTGTGATTGACGACGGCGGAGATTTAGTAGAATTGCTGCATAATGAGCGTCAGCAATTACTTCCGGAAGTCTGGGGTGCCTGCGAAGAAACAACCACCGGTGTCCTCCGTGCCAAAGCCAGAGCAAAAGCAGGGGTTCTTGAGTTTCCTGTTGTATTGATAAATGACGCACGCTGTAAATATCTGTTCGATAATTTCCATGGAACCGGGCAATCGGTTTGGGACGGGGTGATGCGTACCACAAATTTGGTGATCAGCGGAAAAACTGTAGTGATAATCGGTTACGGCTGGTGCGGAAAAGGCTGTGCTGAGCGTGCCAAAGGTTTAGGTGCAAATGTGATTGTTTGCGAAGTTGATCCAATTAAAGCCGCCGATGCCCTGATGCATGGTCTGCGTGTCATGCCTTTGCAGGAAGCGGTTTTGCAGGCTGACATTTTGCTGACAGTTACAGGCGGGAAACATGTCATCCGCCGTGAACATTATGAACGGATGAAGGACGGCGTGATCCTGGCAAATGCCGGACATTTCAAAGTCGAATTCGATTTGGAAGCCCTAAACAATCTTGCGGTGGAACAAAAAGAAATGCGTCACAACATCAGCGGTTTCCGTATGGCTGACGGACGCTGGTTAAATTTGCTGGGTGGTGGAGACTTGGTGAACATCGCCTGTGCCGACGGTCATCCCGCGGAAATCATGGACACCAGTTTTGCGCTACAGGCGCTCTCCGGAAAATACGTTGTGCAAAATCGTGCTGCCTTGACTAAAGATGTACATCGCGTTCCGGATGAAATCGACGAGGAAGTAGCCCGTCTCAAACTAAAAGGTTCCGGAGTTTCCATCGACGAACTACTTCCGCAGCAAAAAGAATATTTGGAAAACTGGGAGGAGTAGAATAACTAATCCATAAATGATGCATTTGTAATTAGTTGTCATTCCCGCGAACGCGGGTTTTGTCATCTTGAACACAGCTATGTAGAGCGCAGTTCTTGTCATCTCGAACAAAGAGAGATATCTTAATCAATTTAGCGTAGTAGCTTTAATAAATTTTCTCACTTTATAAGCAAAAACACTTTTTTAACTTTTTCTAAGTTTTCATCAAGCACCAAATATTATGCTTTCACGTTTAGCAATTTTGTTGATACTCATCTTTGGTGCGTCAACTTATGGAATGGCGACTCCG